>ERZ1370068.6702-contig-567_pt1 | contig 27597 bp, 38 predicted proteins | sample MGYA00561227_ERZ1370068 | MGnify/ENA primary metagenome ERZ1370068 (study PRJEB38410, sample SAMEA6850437) | metagenome | study: Metagenomic assessment of the ecological functions of the soil: analysis of the soil microbiota associated with the...
CGTTATATTGCTGGTCGTTGTGCATCACATCGTTCTAACTTCACTCGCGTCGTCGATGATGTCACCAAAGCCAAAGCCGTTGGAACACGGGCGGCCACTGTAACGTCCTGCACCTTGCTGAGCGAACGTTTCGAGTTGTACAGGCGACCAGACCCAGTATCGATTTCGGTTGTTTGGAGTCAGTCACCGTATAGCGAATCATGTTTCGTCGGATGTGGTAGTACGCAGGAATGAGTAGCAAGGCGGAGCGCAATCGCCACTGTATACGTAGGCCGAACGCTGATCGAGGAGCGAGCAGGAAAACAACCGCAATTCCACCCAGGACCGCCAGCGCGTAACCCGCTTTAATGAAGATCATGGTTGGGCGAACAGTGAAAACAACATGCTCAAGGTCGTCGTCATCACCCCGTTGAATCGCGCTTGACTGCATTCGAGCGATACGGGTGGACTCTGGATCGCTGGCTGGTGCACCGCAATTTGAACAAAGCGAACTCCGGGCGCCACGTAAGTGCCACAAGAACATGTCATAGATTCGAGATCGCTCCTTCTTGAGTTCACTTGCTCTAACTCGCGTGCCTTCGAATAATACCTAAACCCCTCTAAATACAAAACGAGCGGACACCGTTAAAGGTTCCGCCTCGATTTAGTGAGTGGCCGCAGCCGCTCGCTACTGACTAACCAGCCTGGAGTCGTCCGTCTGGCAACTTGGCCATGTAGACGCTGCGTTCGCGTAAGTATTCAACGGTTTCGGATCTTCCTGTTGGACTTCAGCAACCCGGCGCGCGCGTCAAATGGTTGGCATTTGCAGCGGCTTCAGGGTCACGAATCAGACTAGCATCACGCCCTATTCGTCGCACATATTCTCTGGTCTCGCCGTGGGGAACGATGTAACCGTGGTCTACTGATAACAGCTCCTTCGCGCGGCGTTGTAACCCAGCCAAAGCGAGGCTCACGTCACCTGAAAATAGATCCAGAAGAAATTTCATGTAGCGAGCGCCGCCCTCGATGTTCTGCTTCGATCCCGAGATATTTGAGACACCAAAACGAGCTGGCGGTGGGTGGCATGAGCTGCATGAGTCCGCGTGCGCCCTTGTAGGACATTGCGCGGGCTTTAAAGCTCGACTCCTGGTGCATGATGGAGTAGAGCAATAAAGGGTCGACCGAATTTCGCTTGCCGGATTCAACGATGAAGTTGTCCACCCTCGCCGTTTCCGGTGGTGAATCCGCCCATCGAAGCGGTTGAGCGGCAAACTGGTCAACGCGACGAGCGCTCCCGGAGCCGGCGTGTACTTGAAGCTTTGCGACTTGGTGAGTTTTCGTCCGTTTCGCTTCAGTCGTCTCTCGGTTTTTCGACTGCGGGGTCTGAACGCGCACACCATTAGCAAAGTCGGAAATTATCGACTTGATAGGGGTCTGTGCAGCGATTGCAGCCAGCAGACACGAGGACAATTATTCCGGATAGGGGTATTAATTTTCGCATTTATTCGTGAATTGCCGCCTAACTTCGGGGCGTTTTTGAATCTTGAAGGTGAGGGGTTAATGCTTGCGGCCATTCATCAACCGAGGCGATAGTAACACGCGGGTTGAGCCATTGCCAACAGGTTTTGAACGCGGAAGGGAGTACTCTGCGCTTTGAGCTTCGTGCTTTGTCGCCTGGTTTGAGGCTCCGGCCGGCTATGGCCCGCGGCCTGAAACGAACAAAGATACAAAGCTCCTCACTCTTGACAGCAGTAGTATCATCTTCCCGCTTTTTTAGCCTCACACCTCAACGATTAACCGCGCGCTTCAGCGCGCCCTCACAAAAAGGAAGACAAAAATGAAGAAACTACTCACTCTCACTGTGCTACTTCTCTGTGTCCTTACTCGCCGGAGTGCACGCCCAGGACTCAACCAGCTCAGCTTCAAGTAAAGCCGGCACGAAACAAACGAAACGCGGTCCGGGTTTTCCGTGCCACCAAGGATCAGATCAACCGAGGCCCCGGGCGCTCCTGAAATCTCGTGGGTTCTACGCGGGAGAAACGGTGGGCAAACCCTGATGACGCGACGCGCGAAGGGTTGCGCAAGTATCAACAAGCGGAAGGTCTGAAAGTAACTGGCACGCTAAACAAAATCACTTTGGAGAAGATGAACATCGCGCCGACTGACAAACGAAGACGATGTGACGCTTCGAAGTTGAAGACAAAAACGCGCGACATTTTTAGTTTCGGTGTCGCCGCGTTCTTTGAAGCCTATGAGGTTTGCCTACGCAGACGCACTCAGCAGATCGCTCAATCACTGCATAACTCTGTTCGAGCGCGTCGCCGAGTTTTTCCGGCTGGGTGCCACTCGCCTTGCGCCATGTCTGTCTTGCCGCCGCCTTTGCCACCGACGATCGGAGCGGGAAGCTCTTTGATCTACCTGGCCAGCAGGAACCCGGTTCTGTGAGATCGTCAGAGGTACGAACAATCAGCGATACCTTGCCATCACTCGTACCACCAAGCACGACAACACCGGACTTGATCCGGGCCAACAGCGTGTCTGACAACTTGACGCATGCCTGAAGCGTCAAGCCACTTGCTTCACGAGCCAGGACCTTTACACCAGCAACATCACGCGATTCGTCGCCATTAGCGAGACGAGCCAACCGCACCACTCGCAATCTTCAGTCGCAACTCGTCCGTCTCGCGTCTTGCCTTCTTCAGCTCGTCCTGTAGCTTGCCAATGATTGCTGGCAGTTCGCTTCTCGATGTTCTCAGTCCACTGCTCAACTCATCGACCAGGACTTCGCTCTCCTGAATCGCTCGTAAGCATCAACGCCGGTGATCGCTCGCAATTCGTCTAACACCCGATGCGATTGATTCGTCGCTTGTGATCTTGAAAAGTCCGATATCACCAGTCGCGCGGACGTGCGTGCCGCCGCAGAGTTCTTTCGAGAAAATTCCCTCCGCTCCTTTGATCGAAAGCACACGAACCTTCTCGCCGTACTTCTCGCCAAACAACGCCATCGCGCCCGAACGCATTGCCTCCTCGATCGCCATCTCGTCCGTCTGCACCGACTCGTTGCGCAGGATGTGATGAGTTAACCAGCCGTTCGATCTCTTCACGCTCCAGCTGAGTCAGCGGCTGATAGTGCGAAAAGTCCGAAACGAAGATATGTCGGAGCGACGACAGAGCCAGCTTGCCTTACATGCGTACCCAGCACCTCACGCAAAGCCGCGTGCATCAGGTGAGTCGCCGTGTGATTACGTCGCGTGGCGTCGCGCTTTCTCGACATCAACTTCTGCGTCAACCCTGTCACCAACCTTCAAGCGTTCACGCGTTCAGCCTTGACCTTGTGGACAATCAAACCTGAGCCACGGCGACGAACGGTATCCGAGAACAAGCGCAAAGGCTGTCGGCGTCGTGAAGGTACCCGACGTCGCCGACTTGACCACCACTTTCCGCGTAGAACGGCGTTTGGTCTAGAACGACCTCGCCTTGGTCCCCTTCATTCAACGCCGCGACTTCGCCGGTCTTGATCAACGATACAACTCTCGACTCATCGACGCTGTGTAGTTGCGCAGCCCTTTGAATGTCGAGCGTCCAACCTTTCCGGCGACCTTCAGCGTACACGGGGTTCGCCGTTTTGCTTTCGCTTCAGTCTTCTCCGGCGCCGCAGCGTGCTGTAGTGCCTGAAGAGCGGTGTCAAAGCTCTCGTTGAATTGCTGCTCTTCGACAGCAAAGCCCCGCTCCTCAAGTCCAACCCGAATCAGATCAGCGCGGTGTGCCAAACGTGTCGTAAAGACGAGCGAGTGCCTTGTATTCAGGCATTGCTCCTTTCGTCGATGGAAAACAACTCGTCGAGCTTGTTGAGACCAACCGTCAGAGTTGAGCCAAAACGCTCCTCTTCAAGGCTCACCATTTTCTGAATGAATTCACGATGAGCTTCGAGTTCGGGAAAGCTTTCCTTCATTTGGTCAACGATGAAGTTTGTGACCTTGTTGAAGAACGCACTTTCAAACTGAAGCGTGTGGTGTCCTGGTAAATCGCACGACGCATGATCTTTCGCAGAACATAGTTGCGTCCTTCGTTGCCCGGCAGGATTCCGTCGGCAATGGCGAAAGCTGCCGCACGCGCGTGATCCGCAATCACACGCATCGCAAAACCTTCCTGCGTCTCGGGTTCATAATTCCGATCCGCAAGCTTTGCCGTGAAATTGATTATTGGCTTGATGAGGTCAGTGTCGTAGTTTGACTTAACACCTTGCAGAACAACTGCCAATCGCTCCAGACCAGCACCAGTATCGACTCGACGGTTTCGGCAAATCAGTTTGGACAATCTCACCAGCCGCATTCAGGCTTCGCTCGTATTGCATGAAGACCAGGTTCCAGATCTCCATCGTGTCGTCGCCGGGACCGTTAACTAGCTCGGACGATTCTTGGTCGGGTCGTCCGGGTCTTCACCCATGTAGTAGTGAATCTCGCTACACGGCCCACACGGACCGGTATCGCCCATCTGCCAGAAATTGTCTTTCTCGCCAAAGCGTAGGATGCGTTCTCGCGGCGCTCGATTTCTTCCCAGAGCTTCGCCGCGTCGTCATCGTCTTTGTAAACGCTGAACCAGAGTCGATTCAGCGGCAGGCCATAAACGTTCAGTAACAAGTCCCATGCAAACGCGATTGCATCCTTCTTGAAATAGTCGCCAAAGGAAAAATTGCCGAGCATTTCGAAGAAAGTGTGATGTCGAGCAGTTTTGCCAACTTCGTCGAGGTCGTTGTGTTTGCCGCCCGCGCGAATGCACTTCTGCGACGAGGCGGCGCGGACATACTCGCGCTTATCCTGGCCCAGGAAGACATCCTTGAACTGATTCATGCCGGCGTTGGTAAACAACAACGTCGGATCGTTGGCGGGCAGAAGAGGAGAGGAACGCACGCGTGTGTGCCCTTTCTCCTCGAAATATTTCAGAAATGCTTCGCGAATTTCGTCACCAGTCATAACGTCGGCGAGTTTAGCATGCCGCAGTTGGAGAGAGAATTAGCCACAGATCATCAGATGTCCGATAAACTTTAGTTTGTCGTTCTCTTCAGCCGAGAGGCTGCAAGCCGGCTTCAGCAACGACAAACTAAAGTTTATCGGACATCTGATCTGCGTTCATCTGCGGCTGATTTTCCTCTTGGTTTCGGTTTCGGTTTGGCTGAGAATCTAACCATGAGAACTCGCAAGACCACATCTACAGACGAGCGGCGCGACCTCACGCCTGAACAGAAGCGCCGGCGAACATTTGAGCGGGCGGTTAAGTTAATTACAGCCAAGTCGCGCTCTGTTAGCCGAACTACGCGAACGACTATTGCAGAGCCATCACGGCAAACAAGGCGGATGTTGAGGCTGTGATCTCGAGGACTTAAAGAGTATGGCTATCTCGACGATGAACGGTTTGCCTTCAGTTATGCGTCTTTGAAAGTGAAACAGCGACCAATCGGTCGACGTCGACTTGAGCGCGACCTCAAATTTAAGAAAGTCGATAGCGCAGTTGCCAATGAGGCGCTCGAATTGGTTTACACGGAAACAACTGAAGAGGAGCTTATTGACCGCGCAATCGAGAAGCGCATTCGTTTAAGAGGAAGGCCAAAGGATCGATTAGAAGCTAAGAGTTTGTTCGACCATCTTCTGCGCCAGGGCTTCCCTTTCGAACTGGTCAGCGAAAAAGTCCGCGCTGTGTCAAAGCAAGAACTCGACGAGTAAGCTGCTCTCTGGCAGTGCGGTGCCTCGTCACCGCTTTGTTACAGAATGCTTGTCGATTAGACAGCTCTATAACAAAGCGGTGACCGGGCCGCACTCCAGGACACGTCCTATGTATGAGATCGCTTTAACAAATCGATGCATGGCTTTCTTGTAATCGATAAACCAGCCGGCACTGACTTCGCACGACGTCGTCTCACGTGTGCGACACACGCTGCACGAACGTCGTATTGGTCACACAGGTACGCTTGATCCGTTTGCGACGGGAGTGTTGTTGGTAATGGTCGGCAGAGCGACGCGGCTCGCCCAGTTTCTAAGCGCCGACGACAAAGAATACGAGGCAATTATCCGGCTCGGGTTTTCAACAGACACCGGCGACCGAACCGGGACTCCATCTTCATCACTTTCCGACATTCCAACAGGCGCATGGACTGAAGACGAGATCGAGGCTGCCTTAGCAAGTCTCCGCGGTGACATCGATCAAATTCCTCCGATGTATTCCGCAAAGAAGATAGAAGGCCGAAAGCTGTATGAACTCGCCCGCCGAGGCGAAGAGGTTGAGCGAAAGCCTGTCCGTGTGTGCATTCACGAGTTCGCGCCGCTTAGACCCAATGGTCAGTTGGTGAAGGACAATCTCGATGGAACGTTTGACTTCCACGTGCGCGTAGTTTGTTCGACCGGCACTTATGTGCGGACCTTGGCAGAAGACTTTGGCAAGCGATTGAAGGTCGGCGCTCATTTGGCAGAACTTCGTCGCACACGAGTTGGGAGGTTTACCATTGCCGAGCGCAATCTCGCTCGAGGAGTTGAAGATCGGTTTTGCTGAAGAGGCGCTGGGAACAGTTTTGATATCGCCGCGGACAGCGCTCTCGCACCTCCCTTTCCTGCATCTAAGTGACGACGACGTTCGTAAAGCACGTCATGGAATGGAGGTAAACGTTGGCGAATCCGATTGGTCTGATGGCGACATTATAAGTATGTGCGACGTTGAAGGGACGCTGATTGCGGTGGGTGACTACGATGGAAATAAGAAGGTCTTGCATCCACGCGTAGTGATTGCGCCACTGAATTAGCGATAGCTCAGGACGGACTGTTGATAACCGTTCTTCAAAAATAAGCATTGACTTGTGCCCTTAACCCGTATGCTATACTGACCGTAATTGAAAGAAGGAAGCGCGCGTGAGAACGCTTCCACCAAAAGTGTTTCCTTCCGCGACTTCCGTTAACGATCATTGAAACGAGCTTCGCCCGATGCGTCTCATGCTTACGCGCGCGTGAGTGACGAATCATCGAGAAGCACACATACCCCAAGGGACTTAACCGGCAACTTCTACTACAAGTCTGTGACGGTTAACCGCGTGGCCTTTCCCCACACGCTGTCCAATGCGCGAGAGCCGAAGAGGTTTCAAGGCTATGGAAGAGCAGGATGGCACAAAACAATTCAACATAAGTGAACGATTGGAAGATCTGCGGCGCGAGCACGAGGCTCTGCGTTGGGAAGGCTCCTTCCGTGATTACTTCGAAATCGTCGCCCAGAATCCACGAATAGCTCAACTCTCACACGCGCGCATTAACGACATGGTTCATGCGGCCGGCGTCGGTCGCCTCAACGAAGGCACTCAACACGAGGTGCTGTCGTACAACTTCTTCTCTTCTGAACTCTTCGGCATCGAAGAACCAATCGCGCGCATCGTCGAATACTTCAAATCCGCGGCACAACGTCTCGGAAGTACGTAAACGAATCCTGCTGCTGATGGGACCAGTGGGTGGTGGCAAATCCACCATCGTCAACATGCTCAAACGCGGGCTTGAAGAGTACACAAAAACTGAAGGCGGGGCAGTTTATGCAATCAAAGACTGCCCGATGCACGAAGAACCGCTCCACCTGATCCCGCACAAACTGCGCGCGGAAGTCGAAAAGCATTACGGCATCTATATCGAGGGTGATTTGTGCCCACAGTGTCGTTATTCGCTCGACCAAGACGTATGGCGGACGTCATGAAGACGTTAAGGTTCACCGCGTGGCGTTTTCGGAGAAGGAACGCGTTGGTATCGGAACTTTTTCGCCCAGCGATCCCAAATCACAGGACATTACTGAACTAACAGGTTCCATCGACTTGTCGACAATCGGCGGAGGTCGGGTGGAGTCGGATCCGCGCGCTTATCGCTTCGACGGCGAACTCAATATTGCTAACCGAGGTCTGATGGAGTTCGTGGAAATGCTGAAGGTGGATGAGAAGTTCTTGTACAGCTTGCTCACACTTTCGCAGGAACAGAGCATCAAGACCGGCCGCTTCGCCATGATTTACGCGGATGAAGTCATCCTTTCTCACTCAAACGAGAATGAATACATCGCGTTTTGCTGGTAACCGTAAGTCGAAGCCTTGCAGGATCGAATTATCCTGGTGCGTGTCGCCTTACAACCTGCGCGTCTCGCAGGAAGAGCGCATCTACGACAAGATTGCTCCATCAATCTGAGGCACTGCGCAACGTTCACCTCGCGCCAAACACATCTGAGGGTCGCCTGCGATGTTTGCCGTGATGACGCGGCTGGAAGAACCAAAACGGCAAAGCGTCGATCTGGTGTAAGAAGATGAAACTCTACGACGGCGAGGACGTCGAGGGTTACAAGTCGAAAGACGTGCGCGAGCTAAAGAAGAGACGGTCCGTGAAGGCATGGACGGAATTTCTCCGCGCTACATTATCAACCGACTGTCCAGTGCGCTGGTTCGTGACGGCGTCACCTGCATCAATCCGATCGACGCACTTCGGGCTATCAAAGACGGATTCGAACAACACACCGGGATTAGTTCGGAACAGCGCGAGCGCTATCTGAATCTGATTTCGACTGCTCGGAAAGGAATATGACGAGCTGGCTAAAATCGAAGTGCAGCGTGCGATTTCGTGTATTCGTTTGAAGAGATGGCGAGAACGATGTGTAACAACTATCTCGATAACGTCGAGGCCTTCTGCAACAAGGAACGCATCAAGGATCCCATCACTGAAGAGAAATGGAACCGGATGAACAACTGATGCGATCCATCGAAGAACAGATCGGAATTTCGGAGAACGCCAAGAACACATTTCGTCAGGAGATTCTGATTCGCATCTCTTCATACGCTCGCAAGAGGAAAGTCGTTTGAATACAGTTCCGCATGAGCGATTGAAAGAAGCGATTGAGAAGAAAATCTTTGCGGACCTGAAAGACGTAGGTGAAGATTACAACGTCGGCAAAAACTCCCGATCCGGATCAGTTACGGAGAATAAACGAGGTCGTGGATCGACTAGTAAGAGATCACGGTTATTGTCCCGTTTGTGCGAATGAATTGTTGACGTATGTGGGGACGCTGCTGTCGCGGTAGCTGTCGAGTAACATCTGGTATTGGGTTCAAATTGAAATGGAGCAAGGGCGGCCACGGAGTGCCGCCCCTACAAAGAATCGCCCGTGCTCCTCAAGGAGTGCGGGCGTTATGATTAGCAAACGATGAAGAAACGTTACTGGATTGCCGGAACGGCGACGGCCGCTGCGACATTGGCTGTAACAGCAAAACTTTTGAGCTCGTCCACGGGACGCTGATTGGCAGAAAAATCGCCAGGTTGTTTTTCACTCTGAACACTCGCGATTTGTGGATATCGGGCGGCGCGAGGCTTCCATTACCGGGAGGCGGGTGAACCAACGGCGCCCGTGATGGTCCTGCTTCATGGCTCTGCTGTCACTTCGACCCTGGTTTGGAGCAAGTGTTTCTGGACCTGGCTGGCGCGGGGTTTCAGTGATTGCACCCGACATGTTGTGGGCTGCGGGTACATTCCGGCTAAACCGCGTAACGGCGAGTACACGATTGGCGGACAAGCGAGGCTGATTGCTCCAGCTGCTCGAACGACTCCACGCACCTGTCAGGCGGGCGACACTGGTTTGGCGCGTTCTGCTCGCACCAGCGACCGCTGCAGCGACGTGCGCACTCGACCATTCAGGCCAAGAGCGTGGCGCCAGCTCGTGCTGGTCGGCGCGGTCGGCACCCAACCGACCGCTCGGGGTTCAGAGTTGATGCGCGTGTTTGGAGCGCCTGTTGTCGGCGATGCTGGATGTCGCCGTTGCTGGTCGGCTCCAGGACGGTTGCTGCGCAGTGCGAATGGAAGAGGATCCTACGACCTGGCATTCCTGGGTGCTCGATGAACAACGCGACAGTGTGGGCTGCGCGTCATCATACCCTTGCGAGCTTAGCTGCGACTCGGCTTGAGCGATCATTCAGCACCAGTGCGAGGGCTGGGACGCTGAACGGATATCGGCGCGATGCGCATCTAATCCGGCAATAACGTTAGCACAATGTGGGAGCGAAAACGATCCCGAGATCCCGCTGACGGACGGTGAGCGACTTCATGGCGAGATGCCGCCGGGTCTCGGCGGTGTTTTTGAATTGCAGTCACCCACGCACACGAGGAATATCCAGCTTTACGCAAGTTTGCCAATAATTTTGCGACTGCCAATTGCCGATTGCCGATCGCCGATTGAAAAACAGCCAAACGAGCGAACGACTGGGTATTTCAGCAGCGGTGGCAGTCTGAAATCGGCACTGTATTGAGCTCTATGACGGTCAGCGGAATGATTGGTCTCTGCAACGCAGAGGGCATTATCGATCAGGAGCGCCACAAGGATCGGTGTCAAGGAAGCGATCGGCAAGAACCTCCGGCTCGATCGTTTCCAACGAAGCCATCATGCTCTCCGATGGCAAACGCACCGTAGGTTCTATCAAAGCTCTCGACGAATACAAGTTCCGCTTCAACTACCAAAGGCAAACACGTCGGACAGGGCGACGGCAAGACTCGGGTCGGCGATGTTATCGGCCGTGAAAGTCGACCGGGCTCCGGCACCGGGCTCGGGAAAGGCGCGGACAGGACTCAGGAGTTGACTACTACGAAGCAGAAGTAAACATCGACGAAATTGCCGCTCTAATTTTCGAAGACCTTCAACTGCCTTATCTCCGGAAAAAGCCAAGAAAGCGGTCCAGTCGCGCAAAACTCAGTTCAACGAGATCCGGCGCACCGGTGTAATCGCCAACCTCGATAAGCGTCGCATGATTCTCGAGAACATCCGTCGCAACGCGCGCGAAGGTAATGCGCGATTTGGCGACATCAAAAAGAAGAGGATCTGCGCTTCAAAACGATGGGAAGAAGTAATGCGTTACGGAGTCGAATGCGGTCGTCATCGCGATCGATCGACGTTTCCGGCTCGATGGGCGAGTTCAAAAATACATCGCCCGCAGTTTCTACTTCTGGATGGTGCGGTTTCTGAGAACGAAGTACGACAACGTCGACATCGTCGTTCATCTCCCATCACACCGAGGCAAAGGAAGTCACGGAAGAACAGTTTTTCACTCAGGGTGAGTCGGGTGGCACGGTCGTTGTCGTCCGCTTATCAACTCGCGCTCGACATCATCAAGCAGCGCTATCGACCTGAAGACTGGAATATCTACCCTTTTCACTTTTCCGACGGCGACAACTACTACTCTGACAACGAAGAAGCCGTGAAACTTGCAGACGAGTTGATCAAGATCTGCAACCTGTTTGGTTACGGCGAGATTGGCGAAGAAGGTTCTTCGAGTTATCGCCGTTCGTCAGGCGCTCTCCTTTCGATCTTTAGCGACCGATTGCAAAACAAGGAACACTTTGTGGGCGTGCGGATCGACGACAAGGAGGATGTGTGTACCCGGCGCTGAAGGAGTTTTTTGGGAGACGGGGAGTAGAGACACCATAATTATGCTCGACCTGAAATAAGAGATCTCGAAGTCGCTGTCGATCAAATTTGGGAAGTCGCACGGGGCTTTGGCCTGGATCCTTATCCTACCAACTTTGAAATTGTTCCGGCGCCAGTGATGTATGAAGTGGGTTCATACGCACCTGCCCGGGTCGCTACTCGCACTGGACTTTCGGTAAAGCCTATCAACGAATGAAGACGATGTACGACTTCGGTTTGTCGAAGATTTACGAAGTTGTCATCAACACTAATCCGGCCTACGGCTTTTTGCTCGAAACGAATAGTCCCATCCAAAACAAAATGGTGATTGCCCACGTGCTCGGGCATGTCGACTTCTTTAAAAACAACACCTACTTCTCTAAAACCAATCGCCGCATGGTTGAAAGTGTTTCCACCCATGCTCAGCGCATGATGGAGTATGAATTTAAGTCACGGGCGAAAAACGTCGAGCGCTTCCTGGACGCAGTGCTGGCCATCGAAGAACACATCGACCCGTATTTCTTCATCAAGCGAGACATTTCGGCTGCGCGAAGAAAAGCGCCGCGCCGCAGCATCAACACAAGGATGGGCCTTACGACGACCTGTGGCTGTTGGACAAAAATGAACGAGAAACACGTGAACTAAATAGAGGCGATCAGGCGAACGAAAACGAGAAGTCGGTCAAAGAGCGTCTTCCGGAGAAGGATCTCCTTTTCTACATCATGAAAAACTCGCCAACCCTGGCAGCGTGGCAGCGGCGACGCAGTCGCGATGGTTCACGACGAGATGGAGTACTTTCGTTCCACTAGATGCAGACAAAGATCATGAACGAAGGCTGGGCGAGCATCTGGCATGCTCCGAATCATGCGCGAGCTCGACCTCAAATGATAAACGAACACATTGAGTTTGCTAACCTTCATTCGGGCGTCGTCTCGCCTCACAAAGGTCAACTCAACCCTTACTACCTCGGCTACAAGATCTACGAAGACATCGAGCGACGTTGGAACAATCCCTCGATTGAAGAACAGAAGGATTTTGGTCGCAAGGTAACGAAGGAGTCGCGAAAATCTTTGAAGTGCGCGAGCTCGAGAACGACGTATCCTTTTCTGCGAAACTACCTCACCGAAAGAGCTATGCAGAAGAACTCGACCTGTTTGTATTTGAACTCGTCGAGAGAGGAAGAGTGGACTGATCACTGAAAAGCGCTGGGAGAAAGTGCGCGATCAGCTGGTGTCCAACATGACTAACTTTGGATTTCCTTACCTGGAAGTCGTCGATGGCGATTACAACGGCAACCGTGAGCTCTACCTAAAACACCGCTACGAAGGTACCGAACTGGACATGCGATACGCGCGCAAAGCGCTGGAACATGTGCATACACTCTGGGGCCGGCCAGTACATCTCGAAGACGATAGTCGATGAGGAATCGACAGTAATGCACTACAACGGCGACGAGCACGGTCGAAGACTAGGTTTCGTCGCAGCCTATCAGACAAGAAGAAGCATAAGCCTTGCTAAGCCAAGAGATTGGCTTATATGCGGACGACTCAGCGGGGACGCGCATGTGTATTCAAGCTGGGACATAGGGTCGCGCAAATTTTGGCTTGCCCTCTCCGACTATTCAATCCACACTGAGCGTCGCTGATTTCGCTTGCACCTTCCTAGCTTGTTCGGCCCACTGAAGCGCCTTGATGTCATACCGCCTCCACAGCTAGTTCAATTCTGAGAGCACCCCAACCTCGGCTGCCCCCGTCCCAGCTTGGTCTTTCCAACTGAGCGCAACCGAAAGTCGAAAGAAATTACTAAAGCGGATCGCATACCCTAGACCACAACCCGACCTTCGTATTATTCTCGAATTGGTTCAAACATGAGCCGTCAGGATTTGGGTTAGCACTTCTTGTTTGAATTGCCTTCCTCAGTCACTATCATCACATCGAGGTTTGCAGTCGTGCAGTCTTTTCTCTCTCCTCTGTTCTTTCGCGTAGTCATTGCTTGCGCTGTCGTCCTTTTCGGTGTCGCAGGTCGTCGTTGCCAAAGAACACCTTCACTATCAAAGCACCTGCCTCATGGGTCCGCAAGGTTGTGCCTGCAACCGATCCTACGTCGGTCAGTCCGGAAGCGGGAACCAGCTCGACACGTATACTCGATGATGAACAAACTAAGGTCGGAAGTTCCGTCCGAACGCTACTACCACTACTACCAAAGAGTCGATAACACCGCCGGCCTTGAAGACCTCTCGCAACTTCGTTTCTACTTCGAGCCTTCATATCAACAACTCGCCATTCACTTCGTGCGCGTTCTTCGCGGCGGCTCGGTTATCGATGCGTTTGAAACCATCTGAGATCAAGATGATTCAGGAGGAAGCGGATCTGGATCAGCAACTCTACAACGGGACCTCGGCCGCCGTGATCTTCGTCAACGACGTGCGAGTCGGCGATGTTGTTGTTGAGTATGCCTACACGATCACCGGCGAGAATCCAGTCTCTGGGCGGACGTTTCACGGACATCGTTTACCTGCGCCGACAACGAGACCGATCAAAGAAAAGTTCTTCCAGGAGTTCTCTACCCGTCGAAGCGTTTGCTCGCCATCAGGAACGACAACACTGGAACTCCAGCCAACTAAGCAAGTCATTGGCGACGATACGGAGTATTTGTGGTATGCGAAGGACGTCAGTGTGGTGTACCAAGCGACGACTCAACTCCGAACTGGTTCAATCCTTACCCGCGAATCAATCTGAGCGAATTTCAAAGTTGGGCCGAGGTTGTAAATTGGGCGCTCCCGTTTTACCAGAACTCAGCCGCTGAACAATTCTGAACCTGCGCGCAAAAGTCGAGGGGTGGAAAAAAACTTCAGAAGTACCGGAGCAACGGACGGTCGCGGCGTTGCGATTCGTCCAAGATGAAATCAGATATCTCGGTATTGAGCTGGGACGATATTCCCATCAGCCGACAGTTCCGGAGAAAGTTTTTGCCCGTAGATTTGGCGATTGTAAAGACAAGTCGCTGCTGCTTAGCTCGATTCTTAGTGCGATGGGCATTGACGCCGCGCCAGCCCTGGTCAATACGAGCGTGCGAGCGAAGCTCGACTCGTGGCAGCCCACGCCGTTTGCGTTCGATCACGTCATTGTGCGGGCCAAGATCAACGGCAAGACGTATTGGTTGGATCCAACGATCAGTTATCAGCGGGGCGGGTTGGATGGTTATTACGATCCCCCATACGAACGAGGACTTGTGTTACGCGATGGTACTAACGGTTTGGAAAGATATTCCGACGCCCGCGAGTGGCGCAGGCTCAATCGAGATCGTGGAAAGCTACAACGGCGAAAGCTCACGTTCGGCCGTCTCGCTGGAGGTAACCAAAACGTACCACGGCATGGAGGCCGACCAGATGCGCTACTCGCTGTCGTCACTCTCTCCTGCCGATCTCAGCAAAAGCCATTTGAATTACTACGCTGACAACACACCGTCGATCACCGCCAACGGTCTACCAATCATTGAGGATGACCAAAAGACCAATACGATCGTTATCAAGGAGAAATACCTGATCACAGAGTTGTGGAAAGACAACCGGCACAGCTTTGTGGCTGACAGAATTTATAACGAACTGCGAAAGCCGCGTGTGTCGCAGCGTACTGTCTCCGCCTCGAGGTTGAGTATCCACTCTCAATCAAACAAACCATTCTGATCAATCTTGGCGCTGGATTTGATTTTCCTGAGACGAAGCGACGTGCTTACTGACGACGCACTCCGCTTCGAGTACAGCTATACAAAGGATCGATAGTCAGTTGAGCGCATGTACTATTCGTTAAAGACATTTGCAGATTCGGTGCCGGTGGAAAAACTCCAGAGACACTTTGAAATTCTTGATCAGGCTCAGTCTGTCGTTGGATACGACTTGAACCGAGTGTAGAGCTGACTGTTGCCGTAACGAGTTCGCCGCCGTCAGGCATGGCGGTTGCGATGACGTCACTCGTGGTTCTGGTGCCACTTGGCAGGAATCGGTATTTGGGCGGTTCGCAGTCGTCTACGGCGACGCAAGACGGACGCAATTCGTGAAAGAAATGCAAGCTCGCCCCGGTACGTTCGCCAGAAACTGCATTGCGTCTTACTACAAAAGAACAGATGGAGTCGGTGTTGCAAAACTACAATTGCAGATGTGGCGCGCGTCCTTACAATTCTGATACGCCACCAAAGCGAGAGCGATTCATGTACGACGGCCAACGTCTCATTGGCGTCCGACTAGTCTGCGTTGGCTGTAAACAAAGCAGCGACCTCTACGTGAATCCTTTGTTTGAGAATGGGGAGCCAGCGGGACTTGCGGATCTGAGTGCGGGCTAAGAAAAATAGGGGCAGGAGCACCAAGCAGGGCGGATAAAGCGAGCGTGCGCCTGCCTGCTACTCTGCCACTGCTTTGAATCGGCGTAATCTACCCGTAATCTGTGGATGGTCGTCGTTGGCTTCACACTCGTAGATTATGGTTCCTGACTCCTGACCGGATCACATATTCAACGCCTTCCCAACACTCGCATCCCGCCGCACACGCCAAATCTTTGAGTCGAGATAGTAGTGGATGAAGGCGTAACCCCACAGAAACGAAATGCCTAGCTGGATCACGAAGGGCTGATCAGTAGCGCCGGCGGTGGCGTTCTGGAAACTAACGTAACCGAGAAGCTGACGGGGACCCTGGTAGATGATGCCGAACAATATTCCGAAGCGCGATGTAGTAGGCGACGTGACGACTGATGAGTGAGGCAGCGCCGTATGTGGCTTGATCTGAGCGGGATCCTGACAGTCGGGCTACTCCGGGCCTATGTCGCAGGTGCTACTGTCTGGACCTGCTACCGGTCATGCGGTTGTACTTCTTGTTATGAAACCAGATGAGTCGATGATATTGGAGGTTGTGATAGATAGTGAGTATCGGCAACGATCGCGATCGGTTTGTGAGGCATCGGCGTTAAGAGAACAATCCAATGCATAGGGATCGCAGCGGCCAATAGCAGATACTTCGGGACGTTGAGCGGCTCGCCGACAAGGTGCGCGTTGAACCTGTCGTACCAGCCACGCAAATACCAAGCACGACGGTCGCGATAAACAGGATCGTTGATAAGCCGTTGACGCCGCCTCTTAAGGCCGCAGGTACTCGCGCCATTGCCTCCGGATCGCGCGCGATGAATTCGACGAATGGATAGTTGAAAGCAAACAGTAAGAAAAGGCGGTCGAGTGCATTGTCAACTTTGTGCCAGGTCACCGTTCTTCTTCTTGTAGAGGACCATGAAGCCATAGTGTTGCTTCACAAGGTGGTAGTAGGCCCAAGAGCCGCAACGAAAAAGAAAACAAAACCAGCTCCGGCCCAAACCAATAGCGGACCCACCGCAAAGAAGAGCAACGATCCCCACAGCAAGACGTGCTGCGATTCTTCGCTTTCGGTGCGATCGAAATAAGTTCTGGAGAAGGTGCCGAAAACATGCGGAGCGTCGACGAGGATCGCCCACGTCGCTGCCATGACGAGGAGCGAGACAAAACCTTTGACGTAAAGAAACAACAGCAGGTAGCTGGAGAGCACCGAACCGATAAACCAAACGAGGTCGTCGCGCGCACTAATGATCCAACGCAAAGAGATTACGCTTGCGACAGGCTTGGTTGTGATTTCTACGCTAGCTGCCATGTGTTCCTGGATGTCCGATAAACTTTAGTTTGTCGATATCATCGGAGGCGTGTTAAGCAAAGTAACGCAGACTAAAGTTTATCGGACATTCGTTGTTTTAGTTCGAGCTGGCATTTTATCATCGAGCTGAATCCCACAAACAGTTCAGCGGCAGGAGGATACCGGTGTCAAATAATCCGCCAAAGCAGTTCTTTCAAGCACATCCATGGCACGGTGTGACTCCGGGCGTCAAAGGCGCCGGAGTTGGTCAACGCCTATATCGAAATCGTTCCGACTGACGCCGTGCAAGTATGAACTCGATAAGACATCCGGACATTTGAAGGTTGATCGGCCCCAACGCTTTTCGTCGATGTGTCCGATCGCTTTACGGATTCATTCCGCAAACCTTTTGCGGCGAGGAAGTGGCGAGCGCTTTGTGCTGAGCGGACGGGGTTGGAGAGGGTCGAGGGAGATGGCGACCCGATGGACATCTGTGTCTTGTCGGAAAAACCCTTCGCGCACGGAAGCTTCTTTCTCAGCGCGCGTCCGATTGGCGGTTTGAGAATGATCGATGGTCAACAGGCTGACGACAAAATCATCGCGGTACTGGAATCCGACCTTGCATACGGAAGAATCGAGAACGTAGGCCGATGTTCCGCAAGGCCTGGTTGATCGGCTCAAACACTACTTTCTAAGTTACAAGCAGTTGCCGGAAGAGGCGCCGAGGAAGGTTGAAATTGCTCACGTCTATGACCGCGACCGAAGCAATGGAAGTGATATCCAGAAGCCTGCGTGACTATCAGGCGAAGTTTGCGAGCTCATGAGGTCAGTACCGCAACGCGGTAGCGTCGGGTGATCTCTCCACATGTTGGTGCCTCATGTGAGTTGACCCGACGCTACCGCGTTACGGTACTGACCTCATCGCCACTTGGGCCTTTGATCTTAATGAAATGCTGCGTCGCATGAGTTCTTCAATGCCACACCGAGGACATGTCAGTCCGTGGTGTTGTTCGTCGCTCCATTTAGCAAGAGCAGGTGTCTGCGCTGTACGTTCACCGGAGTGGTGATGATGGTGAGCGTGTTGTCTGCGTTCAGTGTCCTCGGCGCTACAGTGCTTGCAGAGCCAGCCGTAGCCGAGGTTGAAGAAATGTGGTGGTCTGATGCATTTCCCCAACGACGCGGACTTTGTGCACTGATCATGAATCTCCTGCTTTGTTCGGCCTGAAGACAAATTGATACCGAACAAAGTCGAAATCCGAATGATCAGGCACAAAGAACGACGTCCTCTTTCGTAGGATTTGAGAGCCTACTACCTGCGAGTCTGGCGAATCCATCAACCTCACTGGAACGCTCATCCTCTTTCCATCACGCAAAATCTGAACTTGAACAGTCTGACCTATTTGATGTTTATCGAGTACGCGGAACAAGTCGTCGGAATTAGCCAACCTTGTCGCCGTCGATTCCGAGAATAATGTCGCCTAGCTCAACGTCACCATTCTCCATTTGCTGCAAGCCACGGAGACCGGCATTCGCAGCGCCAGCTACCGCGCGCTACCTGAACGATGAGCACTCCATCCGACACGGGCAGACTCAACCTGGCTTTTGATCCCTTCCACATCGCGTGTACTGATGCCGAGTTTCGGACGACGAACTTTACCCGCATCGAGGAGTTGCGGAACGACTCGTTTGGCAATACTCACTGGAACTGCGAAACCAACACCGGCTGAACTACCAGAGGGTGAAAGTATTTGAGAGTTAATGCCAATCATTCGACCATGCGAATCGAGCAATGGCCCACCTGAATTGCCCGGGTTGATTGATGCATCCGTCTTGAATTGCGCCTTCGATGAGGCGATTGTTGCGCGCTCGAATCGGCCGCTGCAATCCACTGATGACTCCAGTGGTCAGCGTTCGGTCCAAACCAGAATGGATTTCCAATTGCCAGAACCTTCTGGCCAACCACCAGCTTGTCGGAATCCCCCATTGGTAACGACCGTGAGTGGACCGGCGGGCTTTTCAACAAACGGATCACGGCGAGATCAGTATCCGGATCGCCACCAACGATTGTCGCCGCGTAGTCTTTCTGACCGCCCATACTTACCGAGAGCTTCTGGGCGCCTTCAATCACGTGATAGTTGGTCAGAATGTTTCCCTGTTGATCGAGTATCGAACCCGAGCCGGAACCTTCCTGGGGTTCTACGAAAGCCGAGCCAGTCGCGAGAGTATGACGTCGAGTGAATAAACACGACACCGGGACTCAAGCGCTTTGTAGACCTCGATGTTGTTCTGTTCATCGGTTGCTACCGCCGGATCAGTGATTCCAGCCGGTGCTGCCTGCCGAGAGTGCGGCCTGCGACGGCTGCAGGCGATTTGAGAATGCGGTCGACAAACCGCGACCGCTCCAGCCGCGCATAAACCCGAAATGATGGCGATCAATAAGATTTGGCGTGCGGAAAGTCTGTACATAAAACCTCTTCCCTCTCTAACGAATGATGCGGCAACTTAATGCCTGGTACTAAGATGCCTCAGCCACAAATGTTCGTTGTGCCTGAAGAAGCTTGCTGGGCCTGCAACTACGTAACAACGACAAATTTAGAACTGAAAGCCTTCGCTCCCGCAAGGGACAAAGGCACAAGTTCATGTACTGCGACGGAGCTATTAATACTTCGCTTGGGAAGGCCCGAGAGTTTCGTTTTTCAGGAAAACTCAGGAGAAAGAGACCGAACAGGACTTGGGGCAGATGACCTGACGTAACCAATCACAACTTCAGGACCACGCCAACCGAGCGCGGCACATCCAGTCGCAGTGTGAATTAACATCAAACCACAGTAGACCGTTAGCACCAACGTCATACCGTGTTTGGCAATTGGCAAATGAGCACAACGATAAAGGATGTAGGCAGCAAACGCGCCGATCAGGAGCTTTGACGCCGAGAAACGGAACTTCGCCGTGATTCGAGAACGCGAGCCATCAGTGCCGTTACCTTCAGTGGCAACATTCATCCTGTATCCAGACAGAGAGTCAGTTGAGCGTCGAGCCAGTTCAATGAGAATAACAAAAGGCTCTTGGATAGCGTTCCCACGATGATCACTCCTTCTGCCAACGTTGTTAAACTACTGTCCTATTAACGCCAGAACCCCCGAACTGATTGTCCGGAGGTTCATGACGTTCACGGGAGGAACGAGACTCGTTCTAAGTATCTTAGAGATATGTTGCAATCGACACCTGCTTCCTGAAAACGGGGGAGGCTCAGTCGATTCGATTCATCACTTCGAGTTATCGTTGTCGCCGCCATTATAGGCCCACTCGCATGAACTCAAAAGCTGTCAACACACCTTCCATCGCAGAAGCAATACTTGAAGCGTCACAGATACTGCGCAACGCTGGAATTCCCGAAGCCGCGTCGTGAAGCTGGATCTCTTCTCGCTTACGTGATCGATAAGGATCGGACCTTTCTGATCAGTCACGCTGAAGATCAACTTGCGGCATGAAGAACTTCAAAGGTTTAGCACCTGCACCCTGCGAAGAGCGCTGGGCGAACCGCTCCAGTACATCACCGAACAGCAGGACTTCTATGGTCGAGAGTTCATAGTTTCTCCGGCAGTTCTGATTCCCCGTCCTGAAACCGAATTGCTTGTAGAGTCAACGCTGAAATTGACTGGGTGAAGCGTCGCGCGGATTTGTGACGTGGGGACAGGTTCGGGGTGTATCGCAGTGACGTCTGTTATGCGAACGGACTGACGCGTGCTGCGTGGCGCTCGACGTGTCGGAAGCTGCACTGAAGATCGCAAAACAGAATGCACTCGACAACGCGGTGAATGATCGTTTGAGATTTATTGCTCTCAGATTGCTTCGACGTCGTTGCCGGAAGAGATAGAACCTTGTCGACGTAATCGTTTCAAACCCACCCTACATTTCCGCAGATGTCGTTCCGGATCTCCAGCGCGAAGTAAAGGACCACGAACCGATGGTTGCGTTGAGTCCAGGCTCCGACGATGGCTGGTCGATCATTCAGGCGATTAATTGATGCAGTCGCCCGCGTTCCTTACGAAAAGGTGGACATCTACTGCTGGAAATTGATTCGATCAAAGTGAAGCAGTCGAAGCCATTGGTCGATAGACTCGATTTTGAAGTTGGTTGAGATTCGTCCTGACCTGCAAGGCGATACCACGAATCGTGATTCTGCGGAAGAGTGTCGGCTGAGCGGTGCAGTAGCCCGACTGTGAAGGCGGGCTTACTGCACCAAAACATTTCCTGCCACAACCTCCTAAACAGTGGTGTCTATCCTTCAGAGCCACAAGAGACCAGGTAGCAAAAGAACAACCCCAGACGAATGAAGGAGATTTAAAACCATGTATAGGTTTGTAGGACGAAGTGTCGCTTGTTGCAACGTTTTTGGCACTCGCAAGCGCTTCGGTATCATCGCCCAGGAAAAGGCCAAAGGATCACTAACTTGTCGCGACAACAATTGGTACGGGAATCGACTGGTTGGAAACTGTGAAATCAGAGAACAAACACTCGCACCAAGTGGCGGCCCAATTTCCATCGATGGTCGCCAGAATGGCGGCGTGGCTGTGAAGGGTTGGGACAACGGGCAGATTCTGATTCGCGCTCAAATACAAACGGGTGCGCCCAATGCTGGAGAGGCCGAGCAACTGGCGAGACAAGTCAGAATTGAAACTGGCGGAAACAAGATTTACGCGAGTGGCCCAGAGAATCAGAAAGATTATCACTGGTCCGTTAGTTATGAAGTGTTTGTGCCACGTCGATCCGACCTTTCACTCGAAACGCATAACGGTGGCATTTCAATCTCAGAAGTGAATGGCCGGATTGATTTCAACGCTCTGAACGGCGGAGTAGTATTTAAGGAAATGTGGGGTTCTGTTCACGGCACAACTACGAATGGCGGACTCGTCGTTGAACTAGCCGGTGATCACTGGGATGGCGAGACACTCGACGTTCGCACTACAAACGGCGGAGTGTCGATGTCTGTATCCGGAGAATTATTCGGCGCACCTGCAAACCGGCACAGTGAACGGCAGCATCAGGCGTCGACTTTCCGATCACTGTTCAAGGCAGTCTCACCAAAGAGCTCGCGGTGAATCTTGGCTCAGGTGGTGCCACCGTCAAAGCTATGACAACCAATGGTGGTGTGAGAATCAAACGAACCTCGATGGAGTAGTTGAGAGAGCGGCGTAAAGAAAGACGGGGGAGTAGGTGACGGGGCGACGGGGGTGATCAGGACCCTGGCGCCCCGTTACTCGTTCCGGGCACGATAACCTTCACGACAACTGGAGACGGGGCGACAGGGTGATCAAATCTCACAGGTCGGACCTGTCACCTCGCGTCTCCCGTTTCTCCCCGTCACACCGTCTCCCCCTCACCCCGTCTCGCCTTGCCGCTTTCCCGTTCCGCAGTTTTCAATTAATCTCTCCCCATCGTGGATAAATTTCGGATTGTCGGTGGTCGACCACTTCGGGGACGACTTTCTATAAGCGGGGCTAAGAATTCTGCCCTTCCCTGCATGGCTGCGGCGTTGCTAACGTCCGAGACCGTTACTCTGCACAACATTCCTTATGTGCGCGACATCATTACGCAGCGACGTCTCCTTGAAGATCTGGGCGCGACAGTTCTCACTCCCGAACTCCGAACCCACAAGATCACGGCTTCGCATATCGAAGTCTTCGAAGCGCCTTACGAGTTAGTTAAAGACCATGCGTGCGTCAGTTCTTGCGTTAGGACCATTGCTCGCGCGCTTTGGCAAGGCCAAGGTTTCGCTTCCTGGCGGTTGTGCGATTGGAACGAGACCAATCGACCTGCATCTCGCCGGCTTCGAGCAGTTCGGCGCCGAGGTGAAACTTGGAGGGCGGAAACGTCGTCGCACGAGCACCACGAAGATGGTCGCTTACGTGCGGCCACCGATTAACTTCGCCAAAGTCACGGTGACTGGAACTGAAAACCTCATGATGGCTGCAGCGTTAGCGCGCGGCACAACCGTCCTTCACAACGCCGCCCGTGAACCGGAAATAGTCGACCTCGCTGAGTTGCTCAACAAGATGGGAGCCCGAATAAATGGCGCCGGCTCCGAAACAATTCACATCGAGGGCGTCGAAGCATTAGGCGGAGCCGAGACACACAATCATCCCGGATAGAATCGAAACAGGAACCTTCATCGTTGCGGCTGCACTCACGAGGGGCGACCTGAAATCAAGGATTGCCGACCCGACCACCTATCAGCAGTGATCGCAAACTTCGCGACGCTGGCGTGAAGATCCATCAAGCAAATCCCAGCACGCTGAAGTTACCTGTCCTACCGGTTTGACCGCCAGTGGTGTTTCAACCGCGCCTTACCCGGAGTTTCCAACAGACATGCAGGCTCAGTACATGGTGTTGATGACACAGGCAGGTCGGTCGCTCGGAGATAGTTGAAACTGTTTTCGAGAATCGGTTCATGCACGCCTCGGAGCTACAGCGAATGGGTGCGCATATCCAAATTGATGGGCGGACAGTGCAACGGTTGATGGCCCAACACCGCTGACTGGCGCTCGAGTGATTGCGTCTGACTTGCGCGCGTCGGCGTCGTTGGTTATAGCCGGCTTGATCGCCCCGGACGAAACAATCATCGATCGCGTGTATCACATCGATCGTGGTTACGAAAAGATAGAGGCGAAGTTGCGCCGCAGTTAGAGCGCTAACATTCAACGAGTTCAGAGCCTCAGTCACAGCGCCGTTGCATAATGAAGTGCAGTCGGCGAGTGAATCGCCGAGTGAACTCGAGTAGTCTAACGAGGCGAACCGGAAGCACGAAATGTCAGAAACAGAATTGCTTGTTTTTGCAAAATCATCAATGGCGAGATTCCGGGCGACTTGGTCACTTCACAACGACGAGCGGTGCGTCGTCATTGGCGACATCAACCCGGCAAGCACCGATGCACACTTCTGGTAGTCCTGACGTGAGCATCTCGAGTCACTCGATGATGCGTCTCAAAAGATGAAGCGCTGCTGGGTCACCTGCTTCGCGATCGGTGCTCAGGATGGCCAATGAGCAAGGGCACGATGAAGGTGGTTATCGAACTGTTATCAACACCGGTGCGGGCGCAGGCCAGTCAGTGTTTCATCTCCACGTTCATGTACTCTGCTGGACGACAGATGAGACTGGCCGCCAGGCTAAGGCAGCAACGTAACACGAAATCGATGAGCACGCGGCAACTCACCAGCGCTGTGCTTCCTCGTTGCGGCTCTACTACTCTGGTTCTCAATAGCCTTCTCTCAAGCACCAACCGAGCAATCAATTCAAGTCGGCAAAGTCACCGAGAACCTCGTAGTCTCAAGTCACATCCGGATCAGTCGTACGCTGTCTTTCTTCCTAGCAATTACACACCAGACACAAGCTTGGCCAACAGTCTTCTGCCTTGATCCACTGTGCACGTGGAAGTCAGCAATCGAACGATTTGTTCAAGGTGCTGAGAAGTACGGCTACGTTGTCGTCTGCTCAAACAACTCGAGAAATGGTTTGAACTGGCCAACTATCGCCGAAATTTTTCCAACTTCTGGGACGACGCGCACACGCGATTCAAGCATCGACGAGAAAGAGAACCTATGCAGCGGGCTTCTCCGGCGGCTCTCGCCTCGCAGCCACTTACGCCAGTCGGTGTCGAGGATGTTTGGCTGGAGTTATCGGATGTGGTGCTGGTTTTCCAGGAGACATCGCGCCGGATTCAAAGACAACGTTTGCTTACTTTGGGATTGTAGGTGTCGACGACTTCAACTTCGGTGAGATGTGGCAGCTCGAGAAGAAGCTGAGCAAGCTCACTGCACCCTATCACTTTGAGACTTTTAGCGGCGGTCATGAGTGGCCGACCAAAGACAGCATCGAACGAGCATTAGCGTGGTTGAGTCTTCAGTCTCTCAGAGCGGGCACAGCGCCAAGCGATCGGAGTTTTATTGACGAGCAATTCCGACTTCGGTCGACGGAAGCCGAGCAGTTATTGATCAGTAAACAATTTGTCGGACGCATCGAGAGCTTTCGCTTCTATGGTTCGCGACTTTCAAGGTCTACACTGGATATTTCGGCACATCACCTAGAAAAGCGGAACAGCTGGGTAAGTCAGATGAAGTGAAGAAGGAAGCCAGTGGCGAAGAAGACTTGTATCGTCGTCACAACTTCGCGAAGCTGGTGAGATTCGAATGCTCTGGATGAAGACCCCTGAGCCTGATTCAAGCACAGACGTGCCGGGGTGTTGCGAGTGCGACGACTATCTGAACTTGAAAGAGCAAGAAAGAGCAAGCTAACGATTCAAGGGAGCGACGGTTGGCGCGTCGGATTTTTCTCACCTTACGATCGAATCCTTTGAGACAGCACAGTCGAGTCTAAGAAACAACGACTACTCAACAGCCCCTTGCCAACTATGAACTGGTCAAGGAGATCGATCGAAGAATCCCAACGTTCATTACGAAATTGCACGGATCTACGCTTTAAAACGCCAGAAGAAGCCCGCACTTCAATATCTGGAGGGAAGCGGTCACGCTCGGCTTCAAGGATTCAACGCGACTCAAAGCTGACGATGCATTCAACTCACTAACCGAAGACCACGCTTTCAGTGCTGGTTGCTGGCTTGAATGCAGTGATGGCCAATGTCCGATATGCTTCAGCTTGTCGCCGACTCCCATCACGGACTCCCAAATCCAGTTCGCGACAAACTAAAGAGCGTCTTGCAACAGTCAACTTAGTGGCCGATGAAGTCACGCGGTACTGCGAGAGCGCTCGTGGTACTGCGTCGAATGTGTTGCAGCCCGATGGTGAAATCATCCTTAGAGCGACCCGACGCTACCGCGTTTGCGGTCTTTTGGTGCACCTAGCTAGCGTATGGTGTGACTTTTGCAAGAGGTTCTAAAGCTTTGATATGCTACAAAATTATCTTTCAGCTGAAGTCTTTTCCACTATACCTTTCCTCACTGAAGCGCTTTCTCACGCAAATACCCAGGGCACAGTCATTGCTCAACTAACCAGAACTAAACGTGTCAATTCGGTTTTGCGCTCGTTTCGTAAGAATCGACAGCCGAAATCTGAGGAGGTCCTATGCGCAGAATTATCTTCGCTGGATTGCTGGCAGTAGTGTGTCTCAGCGTAACCAGCGTTAGTGTTAACGCACAAATTGACGAACACAAAGCTGAAGTCGGCGCGCTCTATACAGCGATTTCACTGACTGACTTTCAAGAGCGCATCTTTCCCGGTGTGGGTCGTGGCAGTAACACCGTAAGTGGGCTTGGTGGGCGTTTCGGATACAACTTCAACAAGCATTTCGCGCTGGATGCGGAAGCCAACTTCTTTCCTGAAGCACATTTATCGAACGAAGAGTTTGGACAGAAGATGCAGGGCTTCGTCTGGCTTAAAAGCCGGCGTGCGAAAGCAAACGTGTTGGCGTGTTCGCAAAGGCACGACCTGGCGTGATGTCGGTTCGGTGAGTTCTCATCGCGAGGTGCCTGCTCCTCAACTTCGTTTGATTCAGTTTGTGGCGTGTCGCATGAAAAAGATTTTGCGATGGACGTGGGACGGTGTTTTCGAGGTTCTATCCGGGCGATCGGTTCATAGTGAGAGCAGACATTGGAGACACTGATCGTTCGTTATCCAAGCCGCACATTAGGGACGTTCAGCGGGCCGTCGATAGTACCGGCAGCAACTAAGAATAACTTGCAGATTAGTTTGGGAGTTGGGTGGAGATTCTAGCAGGTCACCGTGGTGATGAGCGCGTCTGATGCGGTAGCGTCGGCGCCGCTTGTCAGCCCAGGAGTCGACGTTTACCAATATCCAGCCGACCGCTACCACGCGGTGGCACGACCTCTTGCCACTCCCGCTTTCGGCGCGACCGCACGCACCGCCTCAGAAACGCCCGCTTGTACTTTTCAAAGTTCTTGTTGAATCTTCGCGCGAGATCAGCAGCCCCGGCGGTCGTACGCTCCTTATCTGCCCACGTGTTGCGTGGTTGTAAAACCTCCGAAGGTACGCCAGGACACGACACTGGAACACCAACACCAAACGTTCGATCGGGAGTCGTCTCGACTGGCGAGCGAGTTCACCGTTGAGAATGGCGCGCGGATCATTGCGCGCGTGTAAGAGATTTTCATTCGCTGGCCCACACCGTAAGGACCACCGCTCCATCCGGTATTAATTAGCCAGCAGGCCGCATTGTGTTGCGCCATCTCTTGCCGAGTAGATCGGCATAGACACCCGGATGCAAACCATGAATGGCGCACCAAAGCAGGTTGAGAACGTGGCCTCAGGCTCCTTGATTCCTCGCTCAGTTCCTGCCACTTTTGCGGTGTAACCGGAAAGGGAAGTGATACATGGCTTGTTCTGGACTTAACCTCGACTGCAGGAGGCAAGACGCCAAGAGCATCCGTGCCGTTAGCATGATGATGTTTCGTGGATTGTCACCCGACTGCGATATCGGGGTTCGATATTGCTGTTGATGCTGGTGAGCGGATAGGAAGCACGTGTAAGCAATACGTAACTGAACGAAGTACAT
>ERZ1370068.10232-contig-8949_pt1 | contig 27595 bp, 45 predicted proteins | sample MGYA00561227_ERZ1370068 | MGnify/ENA primary metagenome ERZ1370068 (study PRJEB38410, sample SAMEA6850437) | metagenome | study: Metagenomic assessment of the ecological functions of the soil: analysis of the soil microbiota associated with the...
GCAGCGTGAGCTCGGCTGGCAGGGAGCCGTGGGGCGTCAGCTATCCGCGCAACCTCACTCCCGACCCCGAGACCGGCATTGGCTCCTGGACCGAGGAGCAGATCATGACCGCGTTCCGGACCGGACATCGCCCCGACGGCTCGCCGCTGCTGCCCCCGATGCCGTGGCCGATGTACGCGCATCTCTCCGACGAGGACGCGGCGGCGCTGGCGGCGTACCTCAAGAGCATTCCGCCCGTGAAGCGCGCTGAGGCTCCCGCCGTCATCCCACTCCGGTCAGCCCGCGACCGGTCCGATGCTCACCTCCCGCCGCCGCCCGAATGGGACGCGAGAAACCCGCCGCCGCCGTCGAGCACGCCCGCGACGCCGATGACCAACTGAACGCGCTCGCGTCGGGACGGCACATGCGGGCCCCCTTCGCCCGCATGCGCCGAGACGGCGGGAGCGTCACGATGAGCGCGCGCTCGGACGCCTCCCTCGTGGCTGTGGGGCGTGCTCGCGTTCGCGTCCCTGTTCGTGCTGTGGATGGCATGCGCGGCTTGGTGGGGTGCTGGTCGGCCTCGCCTTCCTGTTCGCCTATCTGCTCGATCCGCTGGTGAGCGCGCTCCACCGCATTCCGCTCCCGCGCGATCGCAGGCTGCCGCGCTCGGCCGCGGCGGCGATCGTGATCCTGCTGATCTCGGCCTCGATCGGGACGCTGATCGTCATCGGCGTGCCGCGCCCTCGCGATCGAGTTCGCCCACTTCGTCCAGGGGTTCCCGCCAACGCCGAGCACCTGCTCCGCCTCGGTGCGCGCGGGCGCGGAGCGGCGCGGGCTCGCGCATGTACATGGATCCGGTGCTCGAGCAGGTCCAGGCGAGCGCCGGACAGAATCCTCGGCAACCTCGGACCCATGGTGGCGGGATGGCTCGGGAAGCTGTTCGGCGGGCTCGGCGGAGCTGGTCGGGATCTTTCTGATGCCGGTGCTCGCGTACTACCTGCTGACCGAGCGTGAGCGCCGTCGCACAGAGCCTGATGGGCTTCGTGCCGAGGACTCGCACCACCGCCTCAACGTTCTGGCCCAATCGGTCGACCAGGCGGTGCGCAGCTACGTGCGCGGGCAGGCGCTGGTGTGCGTCATCATGGGCGCCTGCGTCGGGCTGGCGCTCGCGCTGCTCGGCTATCCGGTCGCGGTGCTGCTCGGCGTCGTCGTGGGGATCGCCGAGGTGCTGCCCTATTCATCGGGTTCTGGTTCTGCGTGCTGGCGATCACGCTCACCGGCTACGGCGTGAGCCCGACCACCGGGTTGCTCGGCGTCGTGTCCTACACGCTGATCAACAACCTTGTCGGCATCCTGATCACGCCGCGCATCATGGGCCGCCACCTGCGCATGCATCCGTTCGTCGTGATCGTGAGCGTTCTCGCCGGCGGCAAGCTGCTCGGGCCCGTCGGTGTCATGCTGGCGCTGCCCGGTGCGGCCACGCTGCAGGCGCTGGTCACCTCGATGACGAGAACCCGGCGTGCCGGAGCCCGCACCGTGTCATAATCTCCGTCCCTCGAATCAGCCGTGATACGCGGGATCCTCCGCATGCTTTCTCGGAGCGTTGCGAAGCTTGGGCGTCGAATTCACGACGGAGGCCGGCGGTGAACCCGGATCGGCCGCCGCCGTGGTACGCGATCCTCGCGCTGATCGGCGCGGCCTGTCCCGCCCCGCCCGCGCCCGCGCCGTTGCTGTTCGCCGATGACTATCGCTTTCTCGAGCAGACCCGGCACGCCTCGCTGCTCGCGATCCTGGCGCGTTCCGATCCGCTCGGGAACTACTACCGGCCGCTGAGCCGCCAGCTCTACTTCTGGTGGTGGGGCGCCTGGGCGGCGAGTCGCCACAGGTCTTCCATCTCGTCAACCTCGGCCTCTTCGTGCTGCTGCTGCTTGCGCTGGTGGCGCTGGTCCATCGACTCGCGGGCGCGCCGCCGCGTGACCGCGGGTGCGCGATCCTGGCGCTCCACTCGGCCGCCGACGTGCCGCTCTGCTGGGCGAGCGGCAGCCAGGAGCTGCTGTCGAGCCTGGCGGCGACGCTGGCGATATTGCTCCACGTCACGGATGGACGTGGGTGGCGGCGGCCGCGTTGGGCCTGGCACTCCTCGGCAAGGAGGTCGTGATTCTGACGCCGATCGTCGCGATCGTCGCCGCGCGCGGCCGCGAGCCGTGGCGCGACGCGATCCGTCGCGGCCTGCCGCTGATCGCGGTGGCGGTGGCCTGGGCCGTCGGCTGGCGCTGGATGCCGCACCTCGATCCCGGAAGTTGAGCGAGGTCGACTTCCCGGGCTGACCGGCGTGGCCTCGACCCTCGCTCACCTGGCGCAGGCGGCGACGATCGGCATCGAGTGGGCCCCCGGTCGTTTCGCCGACGTGTGGCGCGTGGCGCCGCCGCTCGCGGCGCTGACCCCTGGCGCTGGTCGCGCTCGCGTGCGTGCGGCCGTGGCGGCTGCTGCCGAACGCCGAGCGGTCGGCGCACACGAACGACGTCCGGTCCGCGGTGAACGCCGGTCTGGTGTGGGCGCTGGCCGGCGCGCTCCCGCTGGTCGCCGTGTCGCGGAACTGGAGCGGCTACTACGCGCTGTTCGCGATGTGCGGGATGGCGCTCGCGCTGGGCGCCGGGCTGTCGCGGCGCCCGCTCGCGGCGTCGCTGCTCGTCGTGGCGATCGTCGCCTGGGGCTCCGCGGCCGGTCGCCGGCTCGACGTGTTCGCCACCACGTTCGATCGCTGGACTCCGGTCTCGCACATCAATCGTGCCTTCATTCTCCACTCCACCGAACGCGCGGAGGCGTGTCTCGGGGAGCCTGCGCCGCGCTCATCCGACGTTCCCGCCGCGCAGCACGATCTTCTTCGCCGGACTCCCGGAGAACATCCAATTCCAGCACTCCGACGGTCCTCCGCTGCGCTGGGCGTACCGCGACGGCAGCCTGCGCTCCTACTATCTCGGCACGTTCTCGCTCGACAGTAAGGCGCGTCGCGGTCCCCTCTTCGTGTTCGCGTACTTCGGGCGACACGCTGCGCGAGGTCCAAGGAGGCGTCGATCTCCTGCCCGGAATCGCCTTCGGGCTCACGCTCGGCGAGCAGCTTCCCGGCGCTCACGACGCGATGCTGCTCGCGCTCGAGCGCGGTGCGCCGGCGGCGTGGACGAGCGAGCGGCTGGCGTTTCCTCGAGTGGGCCCTGAGCGACCAGGCCGACGCTCGCGCCCGCCTCGTGCACGCCGGGCTCGGTGACTCGGGCGGGCCGGCGCCCGAGATCGAGACGTCGCTGAGCGCGTTCCGCGCCGGCGATCGCGCGGGAGGCGTTGCGCCCGCGCGCCTCGGCGTCGCGCGTCACCCGCTCGATCCCGGCGCCCACGCGCTGCCTGCGGATCTCCCGCTGAGCGCCGATCCGGGCGACCGCGCCGGCGCGGACGAAGGCGTTCGCCGCGCGCGCGCGCTGGCGCCCGACGTGTCCAATGTTCTGGCGGCGCTGGGGGATGGTGCAGGCTCGCCACACGACCGCAACGAGGCCGGCGATGGCCTCGTTCGAGCGGTACCTCGCGCTCGCCGGCGAGGGCGAAAAGGACGACGAGGTGCGGCAGTGGATGGCCGGCCAGGCTCGGCGTTGATGCGCGAGCGTGGCGGGCGACGGTCGCGGCGCGGTTACGACACGCCGTGCTCGCCGGCGATGCGGCGTGCGATCTCGATCAGGCGGTTCGTCTCCTCGGCCGTGAAGGTGCGCTCGCCGAGACAACCGACGCCGAGCGTTCCCACCACCTCGTCGCCGCGCATCATCGGGACCACCAGCGCGCCCTGAAGACCGGTGGCCCGGGCGCCGGGGCGCACGTCCGACGACGTGGTCGTCTGGATGTTGCAGGCGTCGACCGGCGCCGCGCGCTCGGCGGCGAGTCCGGCCATGCCCTTGCCCCACGGCACTTCCGCGACGATCTCGAGCACGCCTCGGGAATGCCGCGGCTCGCGACCAGCCGCAGCACGAGCCGGTCCGATTCTTTAAGGTGAATGGTCCCCGAGTCGGCGCCGCGAGCGCGCCGATCGCCTCGACAGCGACTCCTCGAGCGTTCGCGTGCTCATCCCGTTTCACCTCGCGCGTTCAAGTCGAATCCGGAAGGGTTCCGACGATAGCACAGCGACCGCGCACGATTGACAGCGCTGATAGCGCTTCCTCTCTCGCATGCCCCTCGCTGCTGACGCGCACGCTCCCGCCGTCCTCGCCCGTCGAGTGGCCCGCACCTTCCGCGCGCTCCCGCGGAAGCGCCGAGGTCCAGGCGCTGGCCGGGATCGACGCGCGCATCGAGCGTGGGGAGACCTTCGGCTTGCTCGGGCCGAACGGCGCCGGCAAGACCACCTTCATCAAGATCCTCACCACGCTGCTCTACCCGACCTCCGGCGAGGCCCAGGTCGCCGGCTACGACGTCGTGCGCGAGGCCCATCGAGGTGCGCCGGCGGATCGCGCTGGTCTCCGGCGGCGAGATCGAGCGGCTACGGCATCCTCACGGTGCGCGAGTGCCTGTGGATGTTCTCCCAGTACTACGGCGTGCCCTCGTCGACGGCGTGGCCGCGAGTCGATCGGCTGATCGACGTGGTCGACCTCCGGTCCAAGGCGGGCACCCGCATCAACCGGCTCTCGACCGGCGAGCGGCAGCGCATGAACTTCGCGCGCGGCTTCGTCAGCGATCCCGAGGTGCTGTTCCTCGACGAGCCCACGCTCGGCATGGACGTGAACGCCGCGCGCACGCTGCGCGCCTTCGTCGCCGAGCTGGGTGCGCGAGCGCGCCGGCCGCACGGTGCTGCTCACGACGCACTATCATGGCCGAGGCCGACGAGCTGTGCGACCGCATCGCGATCATCGACCGCGGCCGCGTGCTCGCGTGCGACAGCCCGGCGGCGCTGCGCCGCCAGGTGCAGGGCGGCCAGCACGTCGAGCTCGAAGTGCGCGGCGACCGACGGGCGCACGCCCGAGCTGGCGTGCGACGGACCTCCAGCCGGTGTGGGGCGCGCCGCACCCGGAGCGCGGCACGCGCACGCTCAAGTTCCGGCTGCCGCCCGGAGCGGCCGCTGGGCGAGGTGCTGCGCCGGCTCGAAGCGGAGAACGTGCGCGTCGAAGGCGTCACCACGCGCGAGACGTCGCTCGAGGACGTGTTCATCGCGATCGTCGGCCGCGGGCTCGACGACAGCGGAGCCGGGCGCGTGAGCGACGGCTTCGTCGACGCGATCGTCGCTCAACTGGCGCGCGATGATGGCGCGCACGTACGTGCGCCTCGTGGGATCGATCCGCGAGCCCGCCTGGATCATCAGCGATGCGGTGTCTGCCGAGCCTCGGCATGTGCGCGTTCGTGCTGCTCTATCGCGCGCTCGGCGCGCCGCGGTCGTTCGAGGCGCTGGCCGTGCTGGGCGGGATCCTCTCGACCTACTGGATCAACGTGCTGTGGGGGATGGGCGCCCAGCTCTACTGGGAGAAGCAGCAGGGGCAGCTCCAGCTCTACTTCGTGGCGCCGTGCTCGCGCATGGCGATCCTGAGCGGCATGGCGCTCGGCGGCGATGGCGATGACCACGGTGCGATCGGTGTTCGGCATCGCGATCGGCTTTCGGCGTGTTCGGCGTCCGCGTCCACAGCTTCGAGCTCGGCATGCTGCTGCTCGTGTTCACGATCACGATGGCCGCGCTCTACGCGCTCGGCATGACGCTCGCCTCCCTGTTCCTGCTGTTCGGCCGCGAGGCGTGGCACCTGTGCAACGCGCTCCAGGAGCCGGTCTACTTTCTCTCCGGGCTCTACTTCCCGCTGCGCACGCTGGGCGCGCTTCGGGCTGGTCGCGGCCGGGCTCGTGCCGCTCGCGCATCGGCGTCGACGCGATGCGCCAGGTGCTGCTCGGCGCCGCCGCGCACGGGCCTGATGCCGCTCGGCCGCGAGCTCGCGATCCTCACCGGCCTCGCCGCCGCCTTCCTGGTGCTGGCGCGCGTGTCGCTCGCTCATCTCGAGTGCCTCTCCAAGCGGGAAGGACGGCTGACGCAGCGATGGCAGTGAGGACGCTCGCGGGACGCTTTCGCACCGCCGCGTGGCTCGGCTGGCAGATCGAGTCGAACTGGGCCGACGCGCTGACGTTCGTGGTCTACGCGGTGCTCCGGCCGCTCGGCACCGCGTTCATCCTCGCGGGCATGTACTGGGCGGTGGCCAAGACGGCGACGCGGCCGGCCGCCTTCGCGGGCTTCTACCTGGCGAACGCCTTCCACGAGTACGTGGTCCGGGTGCTCGTCGGCATGGGCTGGATCGTGATCGAGGAGCGCGAGGAGTACGAGACGCCTGCAAGTATCTCGCCGTCTCACCGATGGGCATGATCACGTATCTCTCGGGACGCTCGACGATGAAGTTCGCGCTCGCCACCGTGAGCGTGATCCTGATGCTGGTCGCGGGCTGGTTCGTGCTGGGCCTGAGATGGGAGTGGAGCGCGATCCGCTGGCCCGAGCTGCTGCTCACGCTGGTACTCGGCCTGGCCGCGACCGTGCTGCTCGGCTATCTCATGGCCGGCTGGGCGCTGATCCTGCCGCGCATCGCGATCAGCGTGAACGAGGGCGTGGCCGTGGCGCTCTACCTGCTCTGTGGCGTGATCTTCCCCATCGATCTCCTGCCGCGCGGGCTCGAGGAGCTGGCGATGACGCTGCCGTTCACCTACTGGTACGAGGCGCTGCGGCGTTTCGTCCTCGGCCACGGCGCGAGCGCTCGGATCTCGGCCTGGTCGGATGGAACCCTGCTCGCGGCCCTGGCCCTCTCGACGCTCGCGTTCGCGGTGGTGTCGCTCGCCGGGTACGCCGCGCTCGAGCGCCGCGCCGCCGCAGCGGCGCGCTCGACCGGACGACGATGTTCTAGGCGTTCCGGACCTCATCCGCCCGCCGGTCCGCCCCGTAGAGACGGCAGTGATCGAGGAACACTCGGATCGGGAGGGGCGGCAGGCATCGTCCACCAGTGGTTTGCCCGCGGTAAACCCCGCCGGACGTCTCTGGCGCCAAGCCCCGTTGTGTCGCCGTTCACCGCAGAAAGCGACCGAGCCATGCCCCTCAAGCAGCCGCCGCTCACCGCGCTTCTCGTCCTCGCGACCCTGGCCGTCACCGCCGCCACCGGCGCGATGGCGTCCAGCCATCGCGAGGCCCCCGCGATCTCCAAGCGACCCGACCGCGGACAACACGGACGTCTACGCGTTCGTGAGCCCGGACAAGCCGAACACGGTCACGCTGATCAGCAACTGGGATCCCTGCTCGAGCCCGCCGGCGGGCCAAACTTCTTTCCCTGGGATCCCGCGGCGCGCTACCTGATCATCGTCGACAACGTCGGCGATGCGCGCGATCACATCGTCTACGACTTCCGCTTCACCACCGAGGTCCGCAACGGCAACACCTTCCTCTACAACACCGGACCGATCACCCTCGATCGGCGACCCCGACTTCAACGTGCGCCAGTTCTACTCGGTCACTCGCTGGGACGACGGCAAGCCCACGGTGCTCGGCCGGCACCTGGCGGTGCCGCCGGCGCGGGTCGGGCCGAAGTCGACGCCGGACTACGGCCAGCTCAGCGAGGAAGGTATCTACACGCTCTCCGACGGCAGCAAGGTGTTCGCCGGCGAGCGCGACGATCCGTTCTTCGTCGATCTCGGGGCGATCTTCGACCTGCTGACGATCCGCAAGCTCCCCGGCAATCAGGGTGACGGCGTCGACGGGCTCGGCGGCTTCAACACGCTCACCATCGCGCTCCAGGTCCCGAAGAAGCTGCTGACCAAGGACGGTCGCGACGTCAACGACCACAACAAGATCATCGGTGTGTACTCGACCACCGAGCGCCGCGCCAACGGACTGGTCGACGCCGCCGACGAGGGCATCGACGCGGCGACGTACCGGAAGAACACGGTCCAGGTGTCGCGGCTGGGCGCCCCACTCGTGAACGAAGTGGTGATCCCGCTCAAGGACAAGGACAAGTGGAACCGCAGCTCGCCGCGTGACGACGGCCAGTTCCTCAAGTACGTCACCAACCCCGAGCTGGCCGGCCTGCTGAACGGGCTCTACGGCATCAAGGTCCCGCCCGCGCCGCGCAACGACCTGGTCGCCGTGTTCCTCACCGGCCTCGCAGGGGGCTGACCCAGCCGAAGGATGTCGTGGCCGCCGAGTTCCTGCGCCTCAACATGGCGATCCCGCCGGCTCCAAGCCCAACCGTCTCGGCGTGCTGGGCGGTGACCTCGCCGGGTTCCCGAACGGTCGCCGCCTCGAGGACGACGTCGTCGACATCGAGCTGCGCGCGGTGGCCGGCGTGCTGGTCACGCGGCTTCAACATCGCGCCGAACAACCAGCTCGGCGACGGCGTGGACGTGAACGATCGTCCGTTCCTGCCGAACTTCCCGTACGTCGCCAAGCCCAACGATCCGTTCAACCACGGCCACCACCGCCACGAGCCGATCCACGACGCCAGCCACATCGCCCAGGCCGAGGTCCGTCCCGACGTCGAGGATCTGACGATGGAGATCGTCGACGAGGACGTCCAGGAAGCCGATGCGGCCGTGCGCGTCGTCGGTCCGAACCCGACGACGCGGCCGGAGCTCGAGTACTCGATCCCCGGAACTCCCACGTCACGCTCACGATCTACGACGTCCAGGGTCGCGGCGTGCGCACCATCGTCGACCAGGACGCCGCGGCTGGAGCGTTCCGCACCCGCTGGGACGGCCGCGCCGACGACGGCACCTCGGCCGGCAAGGGCGTGTTCTTCGCCCGCTTCTCGGTGGACAAGCAGATCGTGAGCACGAAGAAGCTGGTCGTGCGGTAGTCGAGTTCCACACCCTTCACGAAGGCCCGGCTCCCCGCCGGGCCTTCGTGCGTTCGTGCTCCGCTCGCCGACCGAGCTGCAAACGCGGCAGGAATTACACCGCGCGTCGCGCCTTCACGCCGGGTGGCATCGAGCCCGAACCGGTCGATCCAGGACCGTGAACGCGACGGGACCGCACGATACGCATCCCGAGCCGCCGTGCGCGCTTCGACAGTGTCCAGGGGACTCCAAGGCATGGCGATTGCGTTCGCTTACCGTCGGGAGGTCATCATGGAGCTTTCGACGCGCCCCAGTTCGACGGTGAGGACTCTGGTTGGCGCACTGGCGATCGGCGCCGCGGTGCTGATGGGCGTCGCCGTGCTGATCCTCGCCGCCAGTGTTCAGTCCTGTGGATCGTCCGCAACGCTCGTCAACGTGTGGAAGGACCCGGAGTATCCGTCGCGTCCGCTCAGTCGCCTGCTCGTCGTCAACATGAGCAAGGATCCCGCGCGGCGCCGGCTCTGGGAGGACGAGTTCGTCCACGAGCTCGAGAAGCGCGACGTCGACGCCACCCCGTCGTACCGTTTGTTCGCCAACGATCTGCCCGATACCCAGCAGATCATCGACGAGGTCCAGCGTTCCGGGTTCGACGGGGTGATCATGGCCGTCCGGCTGCCGACGGAGACCGAGACGCACTACGTTCCGGGCTACGTCGCCACGGTGCCGGTCACCCGATACAATCCGTGGTCCGACGCCTACTTCACGTACTGGCGCGACGTCTATCGACCGGGGTACGACGAGACCGAGCGCGTCGTGAGGACGCGCACCGACGTGTGGAGCACGGAAGGTCGCGGACGGTTGGTGTGGACCGGAACCAGCGAGGTCTACGATCCCTCGTCGGGCGATCAGGTCCGGACCGACATCGCGAAGCGGCTCATTCCCGAGCTGGCGAAGCAGGACGTGATCAACGGTCGCAGCTGACGCGGCGGCCGCCACCTTCGTTCGCACTCGGTCGACATTCGGTTCATACCGGCTCCGCCGTCGGTGATATCCTGACGGCGGGCCGACCCATGAACTATCCCGAGCTGAGTCATCGTTACGAGTCTTGCGGATACGCTGGGCGCGGGCGGAATGGGAGAAGTGTTCCTGGTCCGCGACCGAATCACCGGCGCCCAGTGCGCGCCTCAAGCACCTGAGTGCGCGCGCGGCGCGTTCCGCGCCACGATCTCCAGCGTGAGTTCCGCGCGCTCGCGGGGCTGCGTCATCCCGCGATCGTCTCCGTCTACGAATGCGGCGTCTCTCCGGACGGCCACCCCTATTTCACGATGGAATACGTTCCGGGCGTCTCGGTCGACCAAGCCCTCGTGCCCGGCGACTGGAGCGGCTCGCGCGCGCCGGCTCGGAGATCGCGCACGGGCTCGAGGTAGCTGCATCGCCGCGAGCATCCTGCACGGCGATCTCAAGCCCTCGAACGTGCTGGCGACGGCGACCGGAGACCGCCGGCATCCGCTGCTCAACCTGCGGCTCGTCGACTTCGGCCTGTCGGCGACGCTGGGCGAAGGCGGCGCGACCCACCGCGGCTCGCCCGGCTACGCGGCGCCCGAGGTGGTGCGCGCGGCGCGCCGATGGAGGTCGCATCGATCTCTACGCGCTCTGGCGCCACGTTGTTCACGCTCGCGTGCCGGCGGCTTCCGTTCCGCGGCACGTCGGTCGAGGCGCTGCTCGATCAGCAGCTCACCGAGGCCCCTGACGGCAGCGTGATCGAGAACGCGGGCGTGCCGCCGCGGTTCGTCGAGCTGATCCTGAGGCTGATGGCGCCGGAGCCACCGAGCGGCGGCCGAACAGCGCGCGGCAGGTGCGTCGCGAGATCGAGGCCCTGTTTCCCGAGAGCCGGACCAGCTCTGCTTCGAGCGGCTCTGGCGCCGCGGTGATGGTGGGGCGCACGCACGAGCTCGAGCTGATCGAGTCGACGCTCGACCGTCGCGGTCCGCCGGCCGTGCTCGTCTCCGGTCCGCCGGGGATCGGCAAGAGCGCGCTGCTCTCGGAGGCCGGCCGTCGCGCCGCGCTCGCCGGACATCCGGTGGTGGGGTTCACGCCGGCCCGGCTGAGCGAGCTGCTCTGCGGAGCGACGGCGGATGACGGCGACGCGCCTCGCGGCATCTCCGTTCGCTGAAATCGGGATCGGAAGCGACGCCGCTCGTCCTGATCGACGACGCTCACGGTCTCGACGCCGCGTCGCGGCTCGCGATCCGTCGCTTCATCCTCGACCCGATGCCTCGAGCGTCGCCTGGGTCATGGCCGAGCCCGAGGACCGCGACGCCGATGCCGACCAGATCATGGAGGACTCGGGCTTCCTCACCGTCCACCGGCTCGGCCTGATCGCTCGCCCGGCCGCTGCCGAGATGATCGCGGCCCGGCTGCAAGCGAGAGACCGCCCGCGGAGCTCGAGGAGTTCCTCCGGGAGCGCGCTCTACGGACATCCCGGGATGACGGTCCAGGCGCTCCGGGCGCTCGCCGCGAACGGCGGGCTCCACGAGACCGACGCCGGGATCGTCGCGGATCGCGAGGTGCTCGCGAAGCTCGCGCAAGAGCCGGCGGCGGAGCTCGTGTCTCCGCTCCTCGATCGCGCGCCCGAGGCGGCGCAGCGACCTGCTCGCCGTGCTCGCCCTGGTCGGCGCGGCGAGCGCGGCCGAGCTGAACGCGGTGCTCCCGGGAGCGGATCGAGAGCCTCGGCACGCTGCGTGAGCTGGGCCTGATCCAGGAATCGGACGCGGAGCGCATGCGGCTGGTGAATCCGGCGCTCGCCGAGCGGATCGTCACCGGTCGCGCGCCCGAGCGGCTGCAGGCGCTGATCGACCATGCGCTGCGACTGCCGTCGATCGGTCTCGAGGCCCGCGTGCGCCTGCTGATGCGCGCCGGGCGAGTGGACGAAGCGCTCGAAGGCGGCGCGGGCGATCGACGATCGCGCGATCGACGTCGGCTTGGCGGAGACCGTCGCGGGCCTGCTCGACGCGAGTCGCCCCGGAGGAGAGCGCGGCCTGGCACGAACGGGTCGCCCGGCGACGGTTCGGCGAGGGCCGCTACCAGGCCGCGATTCCGCACCTCCAGCGCTCGCTCGCGGGGTCGGCCGGGACGCCGAGCTACGCCGATCGGCTCGGCATGCTGGCGACGGCCCATCTCCGGGTCGGCGACGTGGCGAGAACCGGCGAGACCCTGGACGAGCTGCTCGGCCTGCCGCTCGCGCCCGCGACGCGTTCGAAGGCGCTGACGCAGCAGTGCGTCCACCTGCGCGGGATCGGACAACTCGACGCCGCGGAGGCGTCGGGGCCGGCGGGCGCTCGAGGTGGGCGAGGAGGCTGCCGACGACGAGTGCATCGGTGCGGCGGCCCAGGCGCTCGCCGCCTCGCTCCTGCTCGCGCGCGGACAGCTCGACGGCGCACGGGAGATGTTGCGATCGCGCGCTCACGGCGCGCACATCCGGAGCGGCGTCGTGCTCGCCGAGATCCGCACCCGCGGCATTCGTGCCGCGCTGGCGCAGGCCGAGGGCCACACCGGAGGAGGCGCTCACCATCTACACCGCCGCGCAGAGCGCAGGCGCGGGCCGCGGGCCAGCGTCTGGCGATCGAGGAGTTGGTCATCAACCAGAGCATGCTGTCGGGAGATCTCGGCCGTTGGAGCGAGGTGGCTAAGCTCAATTCCGAGGCGGGCTCGCCTCGCGATCGCCGACCACCGGCCGCGCAACGCCACCGCGGCGTACACGAACCTGGCGCTGGCCCAGGCGTTTCGCGGCCATCCCGCGTCGGCGCGCCGCGAGGCGCGGATCGCGATCCGGCTGGCCCGCCGTCACCTGCCGGCGCTCGAGTCCTCCGGCTGGCGCGTGCTCGCGCAGGTCGAGCGGTCGCGCGGACGGCTCGGGCCGGCGCTGCGCGCGGCGAAGCGCGCGCTGGCGCTGGGCCGCGCGGCGCGGCACGGCGATCGAGCAGGCCTGGTGTCACCTCGAGTACGGCGCGGTGCTCGAGGCCATGCACAAGCTCGAGCCCGCGCTCCACGCATGGCTCGCCGCGCCGGACCTGCCGGCGGGCCAGGAATCGCTCCGAACCCTGCTCGACGCGCGGGCCGCGCTCGCGGCACTGCACCTGGGGAGCTCGACCGGTCCCGCGAGCTGGAGAGCCGGATCGACGAGCGCGCGGCGCGCGCTTCCCGCTGGCCCGCGGCGTTCGTGCAGGAGCTGCGCGTGCACTCGGCGCTGGCCGCGAACCGGGACACCGGACGCGCAGAAGGGAGCGCAGGCCATGCTCGAAGCCTTCGAGCGCATCTCGGCGACCGCCGAGCGCGCGCGGGCCGTGCTCACGCTCGCCGCGCGCCTGCACGAGCGGGGAACGTTTCCGACCGCGGCGAGAACCTGGCTGGAAATGGGCGAGCAGCGGAGTTCGAGCGCCTCGGCGACCACCGCAGTCGTGAGCGCGTCCTGTCGCTGCTCGTGCGATGGATCCACGCCGGAACCGGGCCGTCGCGCGCGGCGGACGAGACCCTGCTCGAGGCGGTGAGCGAAGCTGCTGATGTCGCTGCCCAATTTGAAGGAGCTGTCCAAGAAGGCGATGGAGCTCGTGGTCCGGCAGCTCGAGGGCGGAGCGCGGCGTCTTCCTGGTGGTCGATCCCGCGACCGGTCAGTTCCAGGCCATGGCGGAGTACGGCAGCGTGAACGCCACCGTGCGGCGCCACGCGATCGGGTGTACAGCCGTCGCGTCGTTCGCCACGTCGCGAAGAGCGGGGCACGCTGCTGGTCACCGACGCCGCCCGCGATCCGCGCGCCCGCTTCGAGAGCGTCGTGCGGCTCAAGCTGCGGTCGATCCTCTGCGTGCCGCTCATGGCGGCCGATCACGTGGTCGGCGCGGTTTATCTCGACGACTCGCGCCGCGCCCAGGCATTCGGTCCCTCCGCACAGCAGCTGCTCGAGCGGATCGGTCACCCGCTCGCCGTCGCCGTCGACCGCAGCTATCGCGCACGAGACGATCACGCGCACCAACGAGCGCCTGATGGGCGAGAACCGCGAGCTGCGCAAGGCCGCGGCGCGCGAGAGCCATCCGCTCGAGCTGCTGGGATCCAGCATGGCGATGCGCCGGATCATCCCGGTGGTCGAGCGCGCGTCGGAGACGCAGGCGACGGTGCTGATCACCGGCGAGAACGGGACCGGCAAGGAGCTGGTCGCGCGCATGATCCACTCGGGCGCCGCGCGGCGGCTGCGGCCGTTCGTCGGTGGTCAACTGCGGGGCGATCACGGAGACCCTGCTCGAGAGCGAGCTGTTCGGACATCCTGCCCAACGTCGCCACCGGCGTGCGGGGCCGCGACGGCTGTTTCCGCCAGGCCGAAGGCGGCACGCTGTTCCTCGACGAGATCGGCGAGATGCCGGCGCGCCAGCGCGGCGTTGCTCTCGGCCATCGCCAACCGCGAGGTGATGCCGGTCGGCGGCAGCCGCACGCTCAAGGTGAACGTGCGCATCATCGCGGCGACCAACTGCGACCTGGGCCGGATGATCGAGGCGGGAACGTTCCGGCAGGATTTGTTCTTCCGGCTGAACGTCCTGCCGCTCAAGCTGCCGCCGCTGCGCGAGCGCAAGACCGACATTCCGATGCTCGCCCGGCACTTCGCCGCGCAGGTCGCCGCACTCCAGAAGCGCCCCGTGCCGAGCTGACCGGTGAGTTCCTGGCGCTGCTCATGCGCGCCGACTGGCCCGGCAACGTGCGCCAGCTCCAGAACACCATCGAGCGCGTGATGGCGCTCCATGGTGACGATCAGCTCGCCCCGCACATGCTCGCCGACGATCCGGACTTCAGCAGCCGCCGGACCCGCTCGGGCCCGGCGTCGGGGGAGCCTCACCGAGCAGGTCGAGGAGCTGGAGCGCATCAAGATCTGCGAAGCCCTCTCGCCGGTGGCAGGGAAACCAGTCGGCCGCCGCGCGGGAGCTGGGGATTCTCGAGCAAACGCTTCGCTATCGCATGGAAAAATACGAGATCGAAGGGCTTCGCAGAAAGACGCGAAGGCGTTCATCACGGCGAGATCCAGCCTAATCCGGTTCCCCTACAACCGATTAGGCGATCGTGATGCGGCGTCTGGTCCGCAGGGTTCTGCGAATTCGCTCCACGATTCCGGCCAAAGGCCGGCTTCCAGAAACCATCCATCCATCGATGAGCCAATGACGCTAGGCGTTCAGCGCCGCGGCGCGATTCCGTGGCACGCCTCTGGGTAGTTGGCCGCTGGGTCCTGCGAACCCTCGAGCCCAATCCCGGAGGTGGTTTATGCGAACCCTGATCGCCGCATCGCTCGTCGTTCTCGCCTCGTTCCTCGCTTGCTGCCCCTCTCAGGCTCAGACCGTTCCTGTCGACCCCAGCGGCGTCTGCGGCATGACGCCGGCCGACCTCGACCGGAGACGAAAGCATGCTCCCAGCGGGCGGCGCTACATGCCGGCCGCGTGGTCGGCGGGGCGACGTCCTCCACGTGTGTCCTGTCCACGTGGCGGATCGCGTACTTCCCGACGCCTGGAGCCGCGGGTCGTGGCGGCGCCTCGCCGCATGCAGGTTCATCCGCCGTCTGCCGGAGCTGATCATCTTGCGCACGCCCCTCGATCGCGCCCGTCACGCCCGAACGGCGTGACGGGGACACCAGTAGCCGGCGCCGTCTTGGAGCCGCTCATACCGCGGCCATGCTGCCGACGCTCACGCTGCGAGCGAGACGCGGTCCACGGCGAGGCGCGTTACTCCTGCGACGCGCCATCGAGTGCGTGAAGCCGGATCGTGAGCTCCCTGAGCCAGGGCTTCCCCGCGAAGAACGTCGTGATGATCCACAGCGGCCTCGTGAAGCTGGTTCACGCGTACCCGGATGGCCGGAGCGCGATCATCGGATTGCGCGGTCGGCTCAGCGTGATCGGCATCGGCTCGGCCCTGCTCGCCGCACCTCAGCCCCTGGCGGTGATCACGGTGACGACGTGCGCCCTCTCGTTCGTTCCGGCCGACGAGTTCGCGCTCATGGTGCGGCAGGACGAGACCCTGGCGTGGCAGGTCCATCTCCAGTGCGCGCGCGAGCTGCATCAGCGAATTCGCCCGGGCGGCGAGCCTCGCGTGCCTGTCCGCGCGCGAGCGATTGGCCTCGTACCTGGCCATGCTGCGCGCCGAGTCGCCTCCGCGCGACGACATCCGGCTCCCGCTGCGCGACTGGGAGCTGGCGCAACTGCTCGCGGTCACGCCTCAGTACCCGGAGCCGCCTGATGCAGGAGGTCGCGGCCCAGGGTCAGGTCCAGCGCTCCGGCAAGAGCTGGCTGCTGTCGTGCGCATCGGCCGGCGCGCGGAACGACGCTCCCTTCTCGGCGACGAGCTGAATGGGCGCGTCGCGAGTCTCGAGTGAGATCCAACGAGCGACGGACGAACCCCGGCGTCGGTGAGGGACGCCGCGGAGAGGATCGCCTCGGACGTCGGCGCGTGTGGCCGGTGTCACCTATCGCCATTCGCGGGAACCGTCGGGCATCGAGCCGGATCGCCTCGGGTCGCGTGACCTCGGATCGATCCGGATACGAACTCTGCACGAGTTCCATGGGATGGCGCAAGAGCCGATCGACTCGCCACGAAACCGTCCGAGAAGCGCTCCGTCCCCCGCAAGTTGCGCGCTCCCGCCGAACCGCGCATAACATTCGCCTCGCCCGAGATCGCTCGGTCTCTCGCGGAGGGATGGCCGAGTGGTTTAAGGCAGCGGGTCTTGAAAAATTGATTGAAGGACATCGCATATAGAGCCTCAAGGGTTAGCGCCTCTTGAGGCTTTCATATTTTGTCGGTTGTGCAGCAATGTGTGCAGCAATCGGCGTGCATTGAAGAAGGCAGAGCAGCAAACCATCAGCCCCGCTCACCGGGCGAAGCATGACAGAAGGCCATTCTGCGTCGGAAGGGTGGGGACTCCCCCAAGACGTTTCAGGCGCGGCCGGTACCTACGAGTCAGCCTACGCAATTGATTTTGGATCTTGCGCAGGATCGAGTCATCGCCCTTGCCATGAGGGAATTCACCCCGATGGAGGCAAACTCGTAAGCTCAACCGACACCGCTCGAGGAGGACAGATGACCGGCCGCATCAGCGCGCTTTCTTCTCGCCCTTGCCGCCCCGCTTCCTGCCCAAGCAACCACCGTCATCGTCCCCGACGACTTCCCGGGCATCCAGCAGGCCCATTGACTCGGGAGCGGACGACGGAGGTACAGGTGAAGGAGGGGGACTGCAGAGATCCCTGCGAATCACGCGTGTCTTCGAGGCTCGTACGCCCGCTCCTGGACGAGACCCCTGCGCCCCACCTCGCCGTCCCTCACGGTTCGAAGTCTGAGGTGAGCGGTCCGACGAACTTCGACCTTCCCTTCATTTCGGATTCCACGTCACGGGGCCTGTCGGCCCGCCGGAACGGCTTGTTTCGAGGCCTGCCAGTTCGACTCCGGCCTACACGCCCTACCCATGACCGCTGATTTCAATTTCTCTACATGCGCGGCTGTGTGGTCCATGGCGAAGTGATCGTCCGTGCCATATTCCTCGGAACTCGTGGGCAGCACACGATCATCACGTCGGCAGCCTGTGGGTCTGGCCGAGGGGTACAGCATCATCTCGCACACCTAGCATCGTGGGTCCGGCCGAGAAAGGCATCGACGCAGCGAGCAGTGGGGCGCGGGATTCAACATCGTCGGGGAATCACGTCGTCGGGACCCGAGGTGGAATCACCCGCCGCCTACGAACGGCACATTTCTCACGGGCAACGTGGTCGAGCGCTGCTCAGAAACCGGCTACCTGCTGGGCGGCGCGCGCTTCTGCCGTATGCGCCGTCACAACACCCGGCGAGAGATTGCGGCGGGGATGGTTTCTACATGACGCCCTACGGAATCACCGCCCTCGACAGCAATCTAGGTCGTGAATGCTGGACAAGTTGGCTTCACATCGCGGTCGGATTCCTGGCGAGCTTTCAGGGGAACACCGTTCGTCGTGCAGGAGCTCAGGGGTTTTCTTCGACAATGCGAACGCGAGCCTCTTCAGTCACAACGCGGTCGTGCACGCGCGAAGTGACGGATCGTGGTCAACGACAACGCGGCGAGCGGATCGGGAGCAGCGTGACCGGCGCATTGCAGGGGACGCGGACTGGTGGTCATTCAAGAAAGCGCCACACATGTCTACCGCGTTCAGCCAACACAGAGCTACCTGAACCACGATGCCGGCTACCACGTCCAGTCCGGTCACTACTGGCGTGACACGAGCGCCGACTCACCCAATCGCTGGGAACATCGCGTTCGCGAACGGCACCTTTGGGCTCGATTGGCACGGCGAGCGGGAGCCCCACATCGCCTGCAACGATTGGCGTGCGGGAACCCGAAGGGCGCGATCTCGGGGCGCCCATCGGAGCCTCGGACCTCACGGTCGATCCCGACCTCTGCAATCCGACCGCGGACGACGCGTTCCTTCGCGAGGATCTCCCCTGCTGGATGCCCCGAGCTGCGGACTCATCGGGCACTCGGTATGGGCTGCACCGGGCCAGTTGGCGTCGTCCCGGTTCAGGCGCAATCCAGGTTTGCCATGACTGTTTCCCCTGTGCCCGCGAGCGGAGCAATTCGATCTCTCCTGGGCGGCAACTAGCGCAACTACGGCTCTGTCTATCTTTGATGTCTCGGGAGCGCGTGTCTGGGAAGCCAAGCTTGATCGTGGGACAACAGTGCGTGGAATGGAAAGCGGTTGATCGAGTCGGCCACCGCGTTCCCCTGGCGTCTACTACGCTGAAGTTAGGAGCGCCGGGCAGATTGCTCGGGGGCGGGCAGTGATCGGTCGGTAGAACAAACAAGCGCGGGGGACATCATGGCAAGACAGCTCTTGTGCGCGTGGATCTGGTTTCTGATTCTGGCCTATCCTCCCGGCGTGAAGGGCGCAGCCGCCGGCGACAATGAAGTCGTTGCCTTTGCTGGTGCGGGAAGTATTGGCGCTGCGGTGCTTGCCAATGGGGACCTGTACCTACCGGTCAGCGCGAGACAGCCTGGGCATACCAGACGAACGTGTTTGCAGCGACGGGAGCGTCCTCTGCCGGAAGAGCGATTGTGGGTATGATCGGCGCTCCGGGACTGACGGTCCTCGCAAGCGATGGGACGTTGTTCAATGGCATCTACTATGGCAACGCAGTGGGCTGTCATTGGAAACATTTGGACGAGCGCAGGGATGAAGCCCGGACGGTGAACACGTTTGTCGTTCTAGGTTCCGGAGGAGGGAACGGAAGTCGTCCATGCCGCCACGGCGTTTGGCCGAACGTTCAGGAGGATTGGCGGGTCCTCTCCCTGGGAATACACCGGCACGCTCGCCACAGGCCCGACAGCGAGTTCAGAGGGACACCCTGGGGCAGCCTCAAAGTGCGTTATCGCTAACCTCGGACGGAACCGTCATGGCAAAGCGATTCTTCTATGTTTGCGTTGGGCTGTTCCTGCTCGTGCTGACCTACCACATCGGGGCACGAGGCGCGGGAGCACAGGCAGGCAGCACAGTTGTTGGCTTTGCGACGGTGTGGGCCAAGTGCGCAAGCACCAGTACATGGTCACTTCGTCTGGGGACGTCTGGTATCGGAACACGCTAGGCTCTGGCCTCAGTGGGATACACCAGGCCCACCGCAGCTGATAGGAAACTTCTGGGCGGGCACGGGACCGACGAAGGTTCAGTCGGAATCCTGGGGAGAGATCAAGCGACGGTATAGGTAGGCTGCTGCTCCTGGGGGCAATGGGTGACAGCAGGAGGTCCACATCTAGCGGGGGCGTTTGTGAGCCGCATGAAGTCTGTTGAGACGCGAAACCGTGTCCGGCCACCAGCACCACCGACTGGCTCTGACTCAAGGCGGAACTTGTCATGGTCCGAGTTCTGGCGGGATTTAGTGGTCACGTTTATTGGAACACTTGCTGCGTTCCTCCTAGCGATGTCATGGGACATAAGCCAACGTCGTGCTGAGCAGCGCGATCGGGTTCAGAACGCCGCTAACGTCTTCTATTCGCAACTTCAGACCAACTACAATCGACTTCGTCGCACGAACCCTGTTCTCCAGTGCTGAGATTGCCTTGATTATGCAAGGCAACCTGGACCGTGTACTCGACGTGTCCCCTCTCGTTCCTCTGCAGGAGACATCTGACGAGGTGCTCGTGGCCCTCGCCCCCCTCAATCAAATCAGATGTCAACCGAATGAATCGCGTGTGTGACAGCGGTTCGCGAAACCGGAGTCATTAACTCGCAGATACGTTGGAGAGATGCTTGGCGTGCTAGGCGAATGTTGGATCGCACGGATCTTACGGTCTTATTCCACGCCGACAGCGTCTTGCTGGATGGCCAGCGGTTCTTAATGGGCGTCATCGAAGCACCGGACACGCTTTGGAAACGCATGAACATTCCATCGATGAAATAATAGGGGCCAGCTTGGACATCGCACTTGAACTGGAAGTGAGGGCTCACACGCATCTTCGTCGTGCTTTGGATCCTGCTCGTGTCCTCGGCGTCTTCCTTGCCGTCCAAGCCACCTCTCTGGGCTTGCAGAATCGGAGACACGTTGCGGTCTTTCTCCGAGAGCATCGCCACCCGTCAGTTGCGAATCTGCGACAACTGCCACTCGACACCCTGAAGGCATGCGTAGCGCCTCAACTGGTGGAGGTCGAGGGCTTCCTCCTGAAGTTCCCGGCCGAAGTGCCTATTGACTCGATCAGCCGGGTCTTGAAAGTCAGGACACGTCTTGCGAGGCATCTCAACGGGTAGGTTGCGTTGGGGCGCTTCGTGTCGTTAGCGTGCCGCGGACGGAGTTGGACGTGAAAAGGACGCTGAGACCGTAGCCAAACGCAGGTGATCAACGGCAACTGCCAACGCGGTCAGAGATGATTTCCCCACGGGCCTAGGATTCTCACATGTTGCCCCCATAGTGGCGCCCTCAAACCGCTCCTGGGATCTGCGGTTTCGTCGCCGCTGGTGAGGGTCCCGGTTGTCAGTGTGCTGGTTGGTTGGAACCCTGGCGCGGCTGTATGCATTCTTGACTCAAGGGTGGTCACAATTACGCCGCAACTTTCGTCGCAACATGCTCCAGTGGTTTGAGCTCCCGAGCCCAGGTCGCAATGCCCGCTGCCTCTGGCGGAAGTGGCAGAAAGGTCAAGTACTGCTGCAATAGGTTCTACGAAGCCACACCAATTCCGACCGATAGCACGCTTGGCATGTTTGTCAGTCACACACTCTTGTGGCCGACAGAAACCGCCACTCTAGAACAGTTGCGCAAACGTGCAGCCGCTTTGCCAGGCCGATGGCTCGTACGCGTGCTTTCAGCTCTGCAGTGGATTCTTCGCGATGAGATCGGTCGCCACGAGTGGAGCAAGGGGTACGCATTTCTCGAAGAGTTTGGCGATCCCGTGACTGCTCGTAAGGCGTATGCATGGCTGGTCACAGGTCGCGCTTGGACGATCTTTGATCGGAGTACAATTCCCGCACTCATGCAAGTGCGTCTCGTCTGTGGCCCCGATGCTGATCGCTCCGTTGATAGCGCGGACATGCGGGAACTTACACAGTTACTCTTGATTACGAACGACCTACTGTCTGTGGATCGTGGCAGCGCACGCAGGACCACCACTGGCGTTGATACAACGCTGCTTGCTCTACATACCGCAGCGGCTTCTACGGTCACAGACCCTCATTGGGGAGCCGCGACCGCCCGCAATTGGGCGCTGCTGACGGCGGGCTTAGAATTGGGCGCAAAACACAACACAGCAATGAGTGGTATGACGCACGCGAGGAATATACGATACGTCATGGACTAACCCCAAGCGAGCTGCAGAGTGTGACAATGGCAGCGATATCGCATTACGAGAGCATATCCGCGGATGAGTTTCTTTGCGAATCCTGAACACTTGCTCCTCAACGCGGCATTTGCCGACGCCCTCGGGGATGGTGCTTTTGCGGCTTCCGGCCAGGGCGTCTGTCGGACTCATGGCGGCAGACTGGAACGCACATGCGAGCGCGATGACCGATGCGGTCGCTGGTAATGAGGCGAATCTCCAACAATTCTCTTCACTCTACAATAGACCGCTCTTCCTCTGGAATGATGACAGCATTCTTTCCATTGGATCATCGCTTTTTTGCTGGCGCAGACGACCGATGGGTGGTATTGGAGTCTCGCTTCGTAAACTGTCGGAGGAAGGTCGCGATGATGACGTGAAACGACTTCACGGAGTGTTTGGCCGCGCGTTTGAATGGTACTGCAGCGAAGTAGCACGCCCGCTTAGGGCTACTGGTGTTGACGTCTACTTAGATTGTGATGGTGACATACGTGCCCAGAGTGGCATATCCGTTCCGGATGTTGTGATCCGTGATGGCGACACGCTGTTTGTGGCGGAGATGAGCACTATTGCCATCACGCCTTCCGCAAGCATATCGGGCGAGGCAACCAGACTTTGAAGCGGCAATTAGGGGAGTGTGGTTCTGGTCGATCACCTAAGATGCGGCAACTATCGGGGGCTTGCGAAGGGATTACTTCGGGAACAACACGGCTTGGCGGAGTGGCGATGACGGGAATGCGCCGAGTCATTCCTCTACTAGTCGGACTGCGCCACATGCCACAGTTCATTGGTTTGTGGCACTGGTACACGCGACATTATGCGAGAGGGTGGGTTGTCGAGTGAGTTCATCGATCGAGTGTGCATTCTGAGTGCCGAGGACTGGGAAGAGTTTTGTATGGCGGGGTTAACTGGCAGCGGCCTGGCAGCCTCATTTGATGGTTGGAAGGAGTCGAACTGGCAGTCAATGAATTTCGAGGACTGGCGCTCTGCGGTTGAGGGTGATCGCCCTCTGCACCCTGTGGTGCAAGATTACCTGCGAGCCTATTGGCAAGAGCTGTCTTCTCGCCTGGGAATCGAGCCTCCTGACTTCGGCTTAAGCACTCAAATCTCAAAGAGAGTGGACGACGGTGGACCGGGATGGACGGTTGGCGACAACTCTCGGAGGCCGGATGGCTGTGACGCGGGAGTCATGACGGGTCGCTGTCGTGGCCGTAGGGGCATCCTGAGTGGCCGATTGGCGCGGCGAGCGGAGTTCCCCGTCTTTCAGGGAGTACGCGCGGCTAGGCGATGAGGCGGTGATGCGGAAGCGGCGCGGTTACGCGTGGGAGGGTTGCTATGAGGCGGGCATTCGCCGGCTGTTTGGTGGTTACACTCCTGGTGGGCGTTTCTGCCGGTCGGGCGATGGCGGACGAGAGTTCGTCTCGTAAATCGCTGGCGGGGCTTCGAGGGTTCAGGTAACCTGCATCAATTTGGTGCGATGAGAAGCCATTCAAGGACTTGGTGTCTGAAGAAGCACTCAGAACAAAGATTGAGCTCAAGCTACGGCAGTCAGGGATTCGGGTCCTTAGTGAGAGCGAGGCGGCAAAGGACCTGCGGTATCCCACTCTAGATCTAGGAATAATAGCGGTTCCTAACAGCACCCTTAAGGATGAGACGACTTCGGAGCCTCTCGGGTATGCCATGGCTCTTCGGCTGTCTCTGAACCATAGGGCTATGGATCGTAGATAGCAAGGAATCGTGAGAGCAGATCTTTGGAGACACATGGTCGAAGACGTATGTGCTCGCATACGGACGGAACGTGATTACCCGGACGCGTAGATAAGCTGGTCTCCGACATGACGGAATCGTTCGCGAATGACTGGCTGGCGGCTCATGGAAAGTGAGCAGGCGCAATCGGCCACAGTTAGCTCAGACGGATAACCAGCGGAAGACGACGGCTGCTGTTTGCGAACAGGGGTGGCGTTGGCCTCGATGGGGCGAGCTATGCCGTGCCCAGGCTTCCCACGTTGAAAGAGGCATGCTGGTGGTGGGTCACACGAAGAGCGGTCAGGGCAAGGCGTGTGCCGCTCCCAAGAGACCTCCTGGTGGAGATCTCCGGGCGAGTGGGCAAGCTGGTCGGTTTCCCGGAAGGCAATCCAGCGGCTTCACGCGCAAGGTCCGGGAGACTCAGCGGAGTGAACGCTTCCATGTGCATCAGCTACGGCATACGTTCGCCTGTCGCTGATTGGAGATGAGCAGCCTCGCAGCGCTGCAACAGGTCCTTGGGCATTCGTCGCAGCCACGACCCAGCGGTACGCGAGACTGACGAAAACGCCATCCTGCAAGAGGCTGCTAAGGGTTGAAAGTGCAGCAAGGAGTGCAGCAGAGGGCCAGTTCCGCCCCAAGTTGCACGCTCCCGCCGAACCCGCTAACGTACCTCGCCCGAGATCGCTCGGTCTCCCGCGGAGGGATGGCCGAGTGGTTTAAGGCGCAGTCCTGAAACCGTTGAGCGTTCTGCGCTCCGTGGGTTCGAATCCTACCCCTCCGCCAACACACCTTGACCTTGGAGAGGTGGCCGAGTGGCTGAAGGCAGCCGCCTGCTAAGCGGTTGATCGGGTAAAACCGATCCGGAGGTTCGAATCTCTCCTCTCCGCCAGCCAAGACCTGGTGTCGAGCGCGCCCTTAGCTCAATTGGATAGAGCATCTGACTACGGATCAGAAGGTTGGGGGTTCAAATCCTCCAGGGCGCGCCACTTCGACGGCACCGATCTCCTATCCTATCGGTCCACGCCGCCGAGTTCTCGAAGAACGACCCGTTGAGCTTCCATCCCGCCCGCGCGGTGCGATCCGCGGGCTCGCGTAAGCCCCTGGATCGGGCGGCGGCAGCGACACGAACGCCGTCGCGGCGGAACCCGGCGTCAGTCATTGGCGTGCAGATGCGGGTGCCGTCCGCACTGATCGCTGAGCCCGCGCGCGACAGACGCCTCGCTGCCGGGCCCCAGAGGTGTTCATTGCAAGCGTGTGAACCCGCAACACACTGTTCGCCGTGCTGCTCTCCAATCTCGCGAAGTACACTCCCGGTGCCGCGTTGGAGCCGTCATCCGCGTCTCCATCCCATGAGCGCATGTAGGTCCCGGCAGCCAATCTCTCCCGAGCAACCTCCCTGATGCGGCGACCCTGTGCATCGGTATGGCGAGACGCACGTCCGCCGTTCGCCGCAGCTGGAACCCGCAAGGTCAGCGTTTGGCGAGACGGATTGGGTGCCAGCTTGAAGGCGAGCTGCTTCCGGGTGTCTTCTGTCACGCGCCGCAGTCGCGACCGGGACGACGCAAGCCTGACCAAAAGAGCGCGGCAGGCTGGGTCGGCGACACGTTGAGCACCGCGTCGACCGTGTGACTGGCTTCCGAAGACCAGTCCGGTCACCCAAGACTCGCGGACATACGGTGCCGTAGAGGACTCCAAGTGTCTGGCACAGACCCAACGATCCGCCCCCGTTGTCACGAATTCGAATGATTGCGTTTGGTGCATCGCTGCGAACATCGGTGAGCACGAATCGCCGCCCCGCCGGGACAGTGAACAACGTCTGCAAGCCGTTACCGGGGAAGTCCACGCTGCCGCTGCGCATGTCTACCGGATTGATCTGCGCGCCTCGCCGAGTTGGCGCACACGAGTGCGAGGAGAACAAACCAACGACTTCTCATGGAGACCTCCGAGGAAAGGATGACGTGGGACTTGCACCCACCTGGGGGAATCTACGCGCGAAGCAAGGCCCCCAGGCCTTGGAAAAATCGCCTGGATCGGATTTGATGGGACGGCTCTTGGAGTACGCATGAGACGAACCTCTGGAGGATGGGCTGACTCGCGGGTTCCGTGCCTCACGGCGAGAGGACTCGAGCTCGGCGGCCTTCCCACGGCGCATGTCTGAATGATCATACGATCCAAGATGGCCGGACGAACATTGCGCCGGGAGTTGCCTTGCGAGGGCGGCCGGCTTTCCTGAGCGAAGTTCGCAGAGCGGTGCACGAGCACTTCCGCAACCGGAGATCGTTGCTTCGGGAAAACGGGACGTGGTCCTGTTTGGCGTTCTCATGTGCCTTGGAGTGCCCGGCGATGCCCAAGCCGTTCTAGACGCAAGGTCTCGCCGTAAGTTGGGCTGGTAGGTCTTGCGCGACAATCGCTTCCAAGCCAGTGCGGCGTTAAGATCTATGGATCAGAAGGGTTGGGGTTCAAATCCTCCAGGGCGCGCCAATTTACGCGGGTGACGATGACCGCGCTGTGGCTTGATGTGAGTGATCACGCCCCGTTTCCCGCGTGGAGCTTCACGGCGTCCGTGAGGTCGGTACCTCGACGATGTCGTACCGGTCGAATGTGACGTGGTTTGTTGACGCGCGGCGGATGCATTTAGGCCAGCGCTGACCGTGCCGATAGCTGCATCGTGACCGATCGGACTCGGTGGATTGGGCGCGTGGATGTAGCGTCGCCAGTGAATCTTCATCGTGCTCGGAGTCGGCGGCATCTGATAACGACGCTGGCCGTGGTCTACGAGCGCACGACCCAAACTCGGTCCGTGCCGACGGACGTCCTCGAACTGTTGAAACGGCTTTTCCTCGGCCTGCTACGACTCGCGGTCGGGCATGGTCTCGCTGTGGGTCGCCTCACGCCGTCTCGAACGTGTCGCCGACCGGCCCGACTGTCTGCAACGCATCATCACGGCGCTTCCAGGCCGACCGCCGTGAAGTGGATGCTGTCGTCATGCGTCGCGCCGACGCTGGCGCTGGTGCTGGCAGCGCCCTGGCTCTGGTCCCTCGACAATCCTCACGTCATTCGCGAGCACTCGGGCGTGGTGGGTCTCGAACATCTCTGAGAGGTTCGCGGAGGAGGGGTCGACTTCCTCGCCATCGAGACCGGACGACCTCGCGCCCGACGATGTCGATGCGTTCATCGCGGCGAACGCACCTCTCCCGATCCGAGCGGTACTCGGCTTCGGTCGATGTCCACCCTCCGAACCGGGATTGATGTGCGGTGGGAAAAGCACTGGCCGGAACATCCCGAGTGGTACTCGAGCCTCAAACCAGTACTCTCGGAACACCTGCCGCACGGGCTGCGAGGCCCTCTGCCTCGTCGACCGTCGCTCGGGACGGTCTGGGTCGCGTACCAGGAGCCGGACTTCTCCGAGATTGACCGTTCGCCGCGCCGGTTGTGAGGCGGTGGGCGTGCAGCACGTGTCGCGTCGGTGCCAATCGAAGAGACAATCCCAACGACGGCGGCGAGACCCTGGCAAGACGGCTGCGTGGGGGTGCGTGGGCTCGAGGTTGGGCTTCGAAGCGTGGTGAGCCGAGTCGATTCGGAGAGTGGCGGTCACGGCTTCGAGCGAAGTCGAAGCCTCGCGATCGGCGTTATCACACAGCCGCGAGTCGGCGACCGGCGCGGGGCTGAGTAGCGCGCCACTCACAGCACACCCTCGCCGTCCTCGATCCGCGGGCCCACGTGGGCCTGAACCCCGAGTGCGGCCAGCCGAGGCCATCGCCGCCAGCTCGGTTGTTCTCGAGCCAGCGGTGGGCAGCGACCGGGGCTGATGACAACGGCCCCGATCGAACTCAGGCGGCTGCCGCCTCAGAGTCCGGCTCGCGCCGGGGCGCGGGGATGGGCGCCACGGCAAGGGCCGCGGCCAGCAGACGTTTGCGTGCACGCAGCTCGCGGCCCATGGTCGCGACTCTTCCGCTCACCGCCACGAGCTCCTGCAGCAGGCCCCAGCGTTTCTCGAACACCGCTTTCGCGGCCAGTCCCGCGAACTCCGATGTCGGGATCGCTTCAAAGCGGGCGAAGCTGCCGCGCCATGACGGCGGCCATCTGCGTCCGCATCTCCGGATTCGTGTCGAAGCGCGAGAATGCGTAGCGCATCAGCTCGAGCGGCGGATCGGCACGGGCGATCTCCTGGCCCAGGAAGTAGAGCGGCAGCGTCTCGAGCAATACGTGGCTTG
>ERZ1370068.11037-contig-9687_pt1 | contig 27595 bp, 39 predicted proteins | sample MGYA00561227_ERZ1370068 | MGnify/ENA primary metagenome ERZ1370068 (study PRJEB38410, sample SAMEA6850437) | metagenome | study: Metagenomic assessment of the ecological functions of the soil: analysis of the soil microbiota associated with the...
ATTGTACTTCGTTCAGTTACGTATTGCGTTCCCGTCGTTCGCTCACTCCCACCTCGCTCTACCTCGCTGCTTGATCATTTTCGGCTTCGACTCTCGTTCTTCTACATCTCTATCGCCCGGTCGGCGTTCTCGTTACCTGCGGTAACCCTAGATTCTGGAGAATCTCCCTGCGTGACCTCGGCCGGAGAGCGCGTTCCATCGACCCGCCGGAGCAACCCTTTGGCCGCCGTAATAAGGCAAAAGCGCTGCGGTCATGGCTTCGTAAGCATCGAGTCGCTTGGCGACGGTCTCCGGCTGGTCGTCGGCGCGATGCTCTGACGCTCGGCGCCGAAGGGGCGGCGGATTATACTTTAGGTGGTAGATCTGTCAGTGCGTTTGTCCGAGCGACGGGCATGCGCCGCTCGACCGAAAGGTCCTCGGAACGTCGAGGTTGCTGCAACGGCGTCGAGGCGCGAGCCTCTTGGCGGAGAGGACGCTTCCAAGGCTTCCGCCTGGGCAACGCGTGCCTGGGGAAACCATCCAGAAGAAATCCGCCCTGGGCGTCAGTCTTCGAGGCGCTCGCCGACCGATCGATCGAACGACCTCGTCGGGGACGAGGTCGCCGCCTAGTCATGAATTCTGCGGCCCCTGATCGCCGAGCGGCGTCCCCGCCTTTGGCGTCGCGCAGCATGTCCCCGGTCGCGATCTGCGGGATCCTCCACTTCGCGCAGAGCAGCTTCGCCTGGGTGCCTTTGCCAGCGCCCGGTGGCCCGACGAGGATCAGTGCGCATGACTCACGGCCTTAGGCGCGGAGGGCCCCGACGGTCGTGGCGAAACCGCCGCTGCAGATCTCGTGCGGCAGGTGGGAGATCGAAACTCCGAGGCGCATCGCCGCCATCGCGACGCCGAAACGGACTCCGCGCCTGGTCGTCGATGGTTGAATGGCCGAATCGCCGGCTCGATGATCGATCGGCGGGTAAGCGAGATTCTGTCGGCGGGTCGCTAATCACGGCGCCCTCAGATCCTCGCTCCGCGGGGACCGGTGAGTGCCTTCGTAGTGGCGGGTGATGAGGTGGGCTTCGATCTGGCTCACCGTGTCGAGCGCGACGCCGACGACGATCATGATCGAGGTGCCGCCGAAGCGGAACGGGACGCGGAAGACCTGGCTGATGATGCTCGGGCACGACGCACACGGCGGCCACGTACATGGCGCCGCCGAAGGTGATGCGCGTGAGCACGCGGTCGATGTACTCGGCCGTTTGCTTGCCGGGCGGATGCCGGGGATGTTCGCCTGCTGCTTCTTCAGGTTGTCGGCGACGTCGACCGGCTTGGAACGTGACCGCCGTGTAGAAGTAGCAGAAGAAGACGATGAGCAGCGACGTAGCCAGGTGTTGAACACCCAGTCGCCGCGCTGGATGATCGCTCTCGAGGTACTGCATCCCGGGAACGTGCAGGTTGGCGAGCGTCGCCGGGAACATGAGCAGCGACGAGCGCGAAGATCGGCGGGATGGTGCCGGCCGTGTTGACCTTGAGCGGCAGGTGCGCCGTCTGCCCGCCGTAGACGCGTCGCCCCACGTTGCGCCGTGAATAGATGATGGGGATCTTGCGCTGGCCCCGCTCGAAGAAGACGATGGTCGCGATCGTGAGGAGGATGAGCCCGGAGACGGCGCCGATGTTGAGCGGCTGGATGTTGCCCCTTGTTCTGGCGCGAGGTAGTTGGCGATCGTGCTCGGGATGTCGGTGACGATGCCCGCCATGATGATGAGCGAGATGCCGTTGCCGATGCCGCGCTCGGTGATCTGCTCGCCGACCCACATGATGAAGCGCGGTGCCGGTCGTGAGCGTGATGATCGTCATCAAGCGGAAGCGCCCAGCCCGGGTGCGCCACGACGTCGCCGAAGCTGCCGCCGCCCATGTCCTGGTTGTTCAGCCCTTCGAGGTACATGGCGATGCCGAACGCCTGAACAGCCGAGAGGACGAATGGTGCCGTAGCGCGTGTACTGGTCGATCTTGCGGCGACCCTGCTCGCCCTCTTTGCGGAGCTCGTCGATCGGCTTGTAGACCATCGCCCATGAGCTGCAGGATGATGCGAGCTCGACACGTAGGGCATGATGCCGAGCGCGAAGATCGAGAGGTTCTCGAGCGCGCCGCCCGAGAACAGGTTGAAGAGGCCGAGCAGGCCGCCCGATGCTGCTGGCGACGACCGAGCGCATGACGTTGCGGTCGACGCCCGGGCGTCGTGATGAAGACGCCGATGCGGTAGACGGCGAGCATCCCCAGCGTAAAGAGGATCCGCTTCCGGAGCTCCGGGATCTTGGTGATGTTCGCGAATCCGCCGAGTGCCATGGGAACCGAGGTGCCTCGGCTTAAGTCTCGGGCAGCCGGCGGCGCAAGCACGACGGCCTTACCGCCCGCCTTTTTCGATCTTGGCGACTGCGCTCTTCGAGAAGGCGTGCGCCGTGATGGTGAGCTTCTTGGTGAGCTCGCCGTCGCCGAGGATCTTGATGCGATCGACTTGGCCGCGCACGAGCTTGGCGCGCGCAGGGCCTTCTCGTCGACGTTGGCGCCGGCAGGAAGCGCTCGAGCTCGCCGATGTTCAAGGCGGCCGTTTCGACGCGGAAAGGGTTGCGGAAGCCGCGCTTCGGCAAGCGGCGCTGCATCGGCGTCTGACCGCCCTGGAAATGCAGCTTGTTGATGTTCCCCTTGGAGCGCGCCTTCTGACCTCTTTGGCCGCGGCCGGCTGTCTTGCCGAGGCCCGAGCCGACGCCGCGACCGATGCGGCGCTCTTTGGTGACGGCCCCGACGGGCGGCGTGAGCTTCGAAAGAATGTCGGACATGACGCGCTTACCCTTCGACCTCTTGGACCGTGACCAGATGCAAAACCTTCTTGACCATGCCGCGGAACGACGGCGTGTTCGGCAACCGTGACCTCGGTGCCCGGGCCGCGCAAGCCGAGCCCCTTCACGACCAGGCGCGTCGGATGCGGGCGTACCGATGACGCTGCTCACCTGCTCGCACCTTGAGCTGCTTTTCATCCGGCGCCTCCTGCTTCAGGGGCGTGGCGCGGCCGGCACGCGCGGCGGGTGCGCCGCGGCGATGGCGCTCTTGCGGCGTTTCGGCGTCACTTCGTCGACCGATCTGTCGCGCTTGCCCGCGATGCTGCTCGGCAGCGCTGAGCATCTTGAGCGCGGCCACCGTCGCGCGCACGACGTTGTGCGGATTCGAGAGCCGAGGCACTTCGTGAGGATGTCGTGGATGCCGGCCGACTCGACGACGGCGCGCACCGCGCCGCCCGCGATGACGCCCGTTCCGGCCGAGGCCGGACGGAGGAGGACCTTGCCGGCGCCGAAGTGCCCGAACACGTCGTGCGGGATGGAGCTCGCGACGAGCGGCACCTTGAACATGTTCTTGCGCGCCTGGTCGTTGCCCTTGCGGATCGCTTCCGGCACTTCGTTGGCTTTGCCGAGGCCGACGCCGACGTGACCCGATTCGTCGCCGACCACGACGAGCGCCGAAAAGCTGAAGCGCCGGCCGCCCTTGACGACCTTCGCGACGCGGTTGATGTGGATCACCCGCTCCTTCAGCTTCTCTTCATCCATCTGCTCGAACGACCATGGAGTCTCCCGTCGAATTGCCCGCGAGGGGGCTCCGTGATGCTTGGTTTAGAACTTGAGCCCGCCCTCGCGCGCGGCGTCGGCGAGAGCGCTGACGCGGCCGTGGTAGAGGTACCCGTTGCGATCGAAGACGACCTTGTCGATCTTCTTGGAGATGCAGATCTTGGCGACCGAGCGCCCGACCTTCTTGGCGGCCTCGGTCTTGTTGCCGTCGTCGAGCGAGCCCTTCAGGTCCTTGGAGAGCGTCGACGCGTGCGCCAAGCGTGCGGCCGTTCGGCGTCGTCGATGACCTGGGCGTAGATGTGGCGCGCCGTGCGGAACACGGTGAGGCGCGGCTTCGCCACCGTCCCGGAGAGCTTCTTTCGGATGCGCAGCTTGCGCCGCTCGCGACCAACGATTCTCATTGCCATGGCTACCTGTCTCCGTCAGGTCTTCGCCAGCGCAGAGCACTTCGCTTCGCTTCGCGGGTCTCCGTGGACTCCGTCCAGTTCCTGGACTCCGTCCACTCCCGCCACTCGATCGGCCAATTTTGGCGAATACCCACGTGAGGGAAGCGGCGAGGAGCCGCCGCGCGATGGGTTCCGGAAGAAACAATGCCGCGAGGCGGTCGCCCATTTCCCTGGCTTCGCGCTGAGACCCGAATGCACTTCGCTTCGGCAGTGGGCCTCCGTGGACTCCGTCCGGTTACTGGACTCCGTCACTCCGTCACGCCTGTTCCGGTCAGTTGTTTGGTGTTCATTACTTGGCACCCTTCGCGCCTTGCCGGCCTTGCCCGCCTTCTCGCGGACCTTCTCGCCCTGGTAGCGAACGCCCTTGCCGCCGTAAGGCTCCGGCGGACGAAAGCTGCGGATCTTGGCGGCAGTCTGACCCATCGAGCTCTTTGTCCGCGCCGGTCAGGTTGACGATGGTCCCCTTGGAATCGCCGGGGATCTCGCACTTGATGCCGGCCGGGCAGTCGGGAAAATCACCGGGTGCGAGAAGCCGAGCGACAGTGTTGAGCGTGCGTAGCCCTTCATCTCCGGCGCGGTAGCCCGTGCCGCGCAGCTCGAGGCGTCTTCGTGTAGGACTCGGTCGCGCCCTTCACCATAGCGGCGATGAGCGCGCGCACGAGGCCCTGCATGCGCGACGGCGTCGCGCCCGGGGAGGGCCGAGTGACGCTGACCTTGCCGCCGTCGATTTTGACGTCGACGCCGCGCAGGCATGTTCTTGGCGAGCTTGCCCTTCGGCCCCTCGACGCGAACCGTGCCGTCCTTGAGCGCCACCGTGACCCCCTTGGGGACCACGATGGGGCGCTTGCCGACGCGCGATTGGATCTGCCGAGGCCGGCTTCTTCTCGGTGGTCGTCTGCATCACCAGACCTCGCAGAGCAGCTCGCCGCCGACCTTCTGCCGGCGCGCTTCTTTGTCGCTCATCACGCCGCGCGACGTGGAGAGGATGGCGACGCCCATGCCCGAGAGGACGCGCGGGATGTGGTCGTGACGGACGTAGACGCGGCGGCCCGGGCGGAGACGCGCTTGATGCCGTCGATGGCGCTGTCGCGGTCGCGTCCGTACTTGAGGACGATGGTGAGGCTGCGCGGATCGCCCTCGCTGTCGCGCACGTCGGCGATGAAGCCCTCGGACTTGAGGATCTCGGCGATGTGCTTCTTCAGCAGGCTGGCGGGGACGAGGTGCGCTCGTGGCGGGCCATGGCCGCGTTGCGGATGCGCGTCAGCATGTCGGAGACGGGATCGGTCATCATGGCATCACCAGCTCGCCTTGATCACGCCGGGGATTTCGCCCTTCAGCGCGAAGAGTCGCGAGGCAGATACGGCAGAGCTCGAACTCGCGGTAGTAGCCGCGCGCGCGCCGCACACCTTGCAGCGGCTCCGGCGGCGCGTCGAGAACTTCGGGGTTCGATTGAGCTTCGCGAATTGACAGGCTCGCGCCATTTCTGCCTCTCAGCGAAGTCGCTTGTGCTCGAGCTAGGCCCGGAAGGGCATGCCCGAGCTGGGTGAGGAGCGCGCGCCCCTCGTCATCGGTCTTGGCCGTGGTGACGAACGAGATGTTGAGACCCTTGATGACGTCGATCTTGTCGTAGTCGATCTCGGGGAAGATGATTTGCTCCTTCAAGCCGAGCGTGTAGTTGCCCTGCCCGTCGAAGCCGCGCGGCGAGACGCCCCTGAAGTCGCGCACGCGCGGAAGCCCGATGGACACCAGCCGATCGAAGAACTCCCACATGCGCTCGCGACGCGAGCGTGACCATGACGCCGATGGGCACGCCCTCGCGCAGCTTGAAGCGTCGCGATGGCCTTCTTGGCGCGCGTCACCACCGGCTTCTGCCCGGTGATGGCGCGGATCTCGTCGACCGCGGAGTCGATGATCTTCGGATTACCGACCGCGGCGCCGAGGCCCATGTTGACGGTGATCTTCTGCAGACGCGGGATCTGCATCGGGGTTCTTGTAGGAGAACTGCTTCTTCAAGCGCGGCCGAGAGCCTGCTCGTGATAGAGCTTGCGCTTGCGCGGGGCCTCGACGGGGTCGTCGAGGTTGACCTCGGCCGTGTCGCCTTCTCCTTCTTCTTGCCGTCTTCTTTGGTCTTCTTGGCCATTACCGCTCCGCCCGGATCTCAGCGCCGCTCTTGGCGATGCGCGTCTTCGTTCCGCTTTCGTCGACTCTTGACTTTCACCCGCGTCGCCTTGCCCGTCTTGGGGTCGATCCGGCATCACGCTGCAGGCGAAGATGCGGCGCCTCGTTCTCGACGATGCCGCCCTGCTGGTTGCGGGCGTTCGGCTTCAGTGTGGCGCTTGACCGAGGTTGATCCCCTCGACGATGACCTTGTCGTCGTCGAGGAGGACCGCTTCACGCGGCCCTGCTTGCCCTTGTACTTGCCGCTGATGACGACGACGGTGTCGCCGCGCTGAAGCCGTTGCATCAGAGCACCTCCGGTGCGAGCGAGATGATCTTCATGAACTTCTTGGCGCGAAGCTCGCGCGCGACCGGCCCGAAGATGCGGGTGCCGATCGGCTCGAGCTGCGGGTTGATGAGCACGGCGCTGTTGGCGTCGAACTTGATGTAGCTGCCGTCGGGCGCGACGGTGCTCGCGCTTGGTGCGCACGACGACGGCCTTGGCGGTGTCGCCCTTCTTGACCTTGGCGCCGGGGAGCGCTTCTTTGATGCGAGACGACGATGACGTCGCCGAGCGCGGCATAGCGCGCGGCGCGAACCGCCGAGCACCTTGATGCACTGCACGCTCTTGGCGCCGCTGTTGTCGGCCACGTCGAGAATCGATCTGCATCTGGATCATGGCGTCTCACTCCTCGACCGCCCGCGTCGATGAGGCTTGACGACCTTCCAGCGCTTGTCGCGCGAGATCGGGCGATGCTCCATGATCTCGACGCGGTCGCCGACCTTGAACTCGTTCTTCTCGTCGTGCGCCTTGTAGCGGTTCGCGGTTGCGGACGTACTTCTTGTAGACCGTGTCGCGCGAGCGGCGGACGACCTCGACGACGACGGTCTTGTCCATCTTGTCGGAGACGACCTTGCCGAGCAGTCGGCGGCGGAAAGAGTGCGTCTTGTGCTCGCCGGCGGAGCCGCAGGGCCGCGGCCGCGTGCCGCTGGCGGCGGCGGGGGCAGCCTTGCACGACGTCGGCTTGGGGCTCGCCGCTTTGGCGGGGCCGCCTGCGCGGAAGCCTTTGCTCGGTCGGCTTCTGCGGCCATGGCTATTTGGTCTCTTCCTGTGCCTTCGACTTCTTGGCCGTCGGCTTGCGGCCGCCGGGCTTTGCTCTTCGCCGCGGCGGCGCTTTCTCGGTCTTGGCTGCTGCCTTGGCCTTGGCGGGCGCCTTCGCTGGCCGGAGCCGTCGCATCGGCGTGGCTTCGACGTCTCGTCGCCGCGGCGGCGGCCTTCGCTACGGGCGCGGGCTTGGGCGCACGCGGCTTCGGCTTCGTGGCTGCTTCGTCGCGCGGTTTGCTGATGACGGTGATGCCGCGCGTGCGCTCGGCGAGGATGAGCTTCACGCGCGCCAGATCGCGCTTTCGTTTGCGGATGACGCTGGTGTCGTCGAGACGATTCGTGAAGTTCTTGAACTTGTTTTGAAACGCGTTCGCCGGTGAGCGATCGCTCGAGCTCGACGAGGTCTTCGGTGCTGCGGTCGCGCAGGTCTCTCGCCTTCATCAGAATATCCCTCGCACCAGAACGCGCGTCGCGACCGGGAGCTTGTGCGTGGCGAGGCGGAAGGCCTCGCGCGCGACGTCTTCCGTCACGCCGGCTGATCTCGTACATGACGCGGCCCGGCTCCACGACCGCGGCCCACTCCTCGGCGCGCGCCTTTGCCGCCACCCATGCGCACCTCGAGCGGCTTCTTGGTGACCGGGTGGTCGGGGAAGATCCGGATCCAGAGCTTGCCGGCGCGCTTCACGTGGCGGGTGATGGCCATACGCGCCGCTTCGATCTGACGCGAGCGTGAGGCGACCGGGCTCCAGGCATTGCAGACCGAAATCGCCGAACGAAACGGAGCAACCGCGCCAGGCAATGCCGCGGTTGTTGCCCTTCTGCATCTTTCGGTACTTGGTGCGCTTCGGGGAAAGCATCTTCGTTCCTCCCGGACGGCGTCACGAGCCCGCAAGCGGCGCGCGCCGCGGGTCTTGTCGTTTCAGGTGATGCGGCGCGCCTTTCGCGCCAGAACCTCGCCTTTGAACATCCACACTTTGACGCCGATGATGCCGTAGGTCGTCTTGGCTTCGGCGGTGCCGAACTCGATGTCGGCGCGCAGCGTGTGGAGCGGCACGCGCCCCTCGCGGTACGTCTCGACGCGGCTCATCTCGCTGCCGCCGAGGCGGCCCGAGCAACGAATGCGGATGCCCTTGGAGCCGAACTTCATGGCCGTGGAGACGGCCTTCTTCATGGCGCGGCGGAACGCGACGCGGCGCTCGAGCTGCGTGGCGACGTTCTCGGCGACGAGCTGGGCGTTCGTCTCCGCTTTTCGCACCTCTTGACGTCGATGAAGACCTCGTTGCCGGTGAAGCGCCTGCACGCCGGGAAACTTCGTCTCGCCCTTGGCGGCGGTCTTCAGGTTTCCGGTCTTGAGGATCTCGATCCCTTTGCCGCCCTTGCCGATGACCATGCCGGGGCGCGCGGTGAAGACGATGACCTTGGCCTTGTTGGCGGCGCGCTCGACTTCGACGCGAGGCGATGTTGGCGTTGTAGAGGTAGTCCTTCACGGCGCCGCTTGATGCGGATGTCCTCGTGGAGCCACTTCGCGTAGCTCTTGTCCTCGTACCACTTGCTCGTCCACGTCTTGATGACGCCGAGCCGAAAACCATACGGATGCGTTTTCTGTCCCATGCTGGCCTTTAGCGCTTAGCGCTCGTCGAGCTCGATCACGATGTGGGTGACGCCCTTGGTGATCTTCGTGGCGCGCCCCATCGCGCGCGGACGCCACCTTCGGTTGTGCTTGTTCGGCCCTTTGTCGGCCGTCGCCTTGCTCACGTAGAGGTTGTCGACATCGGTGCCGGGCGATTGCTGGCGGGCATTGGCGACCGCGCTCTCGAGGAGCTTGGCGATCACCGGCGAACCGGCCTTGGGGGTGAACTTGAGGAGCTGTAGCGTTCGCTCGCGTCCCGCCCGCGGACCAGATCCACGATCATTCGGGCCTTGCGGGGGCTGATCCGGGCAAATCTCGCGCTGGCGTGACTGATCATTCGAGGTCCTTTTTCCGGTCTTCCGTCGTGCGTCCGGGGGTTCCTACCGAGTCCTTTCGCGAGGTCGCCGCCTGACCGAGGAGGTCGGAGCGGCCGGCTCGCGGTCGCGGGCCGCCGGAAACGGCGGCGCGAGACCAGCTTCGTAGAAAGGGGGGTAAGGGTTCGAACGTCGTTACGAAAGGCCGCCATCGCGCGCTGCAAGTGCCCGCGAAAACGGAGGCGCGTCTTTACCAGAGCCCTTCGGGCGACGCAAGGTCCGATGTGGGCCGGGCGCGAGAGCGCCAATATCTTGCATCTTTCGTGGGCGCAGGGCGCGTGGCGCCCTCGATCGCGGCTAGAGACCCGACGGAGGGAGGCGCACGGCGTCGGCGTCAGCCGCCGGCTGGGATTGCGTGGTTTCTTGGCTTTCTTCGAATCTTTCAGGAGGACGAAGCTTGGGATTCTCGGTTGCGTTCGGCGCGAGGGCCAGCGCGGGGTTACCCAGGATGGAAGGAATCGTGCGGGCCTCGGCGAGGATGCTGCTGCTCCCCAGGTCGACTGCGGGCTGCACGCGGGCCGGTGCCTCGACCACCGACGCCCCTGGTCCACCGATGGCATCGAACCGGACGCGGTCGCCTCGGGTGAAGGCTTGCTGGCCGCGCCGAAGGCGAGGACGGCGATTCCCACCGTCAGCCCCGCGACGACGGCCGCCCCGACGGCGTGGCCACTCACGATCGAGCGATGAGCCTTGGGGCTCGAGAAGCTCGAAAGGAACCCCCTTGTTCTGGTGGAGGGTGCTGGATCTCGACCGTCGGTTTTTCCCACTCGCTTCCGAGCCCGAGCCCCGCGAAGAGCGCGGACGAGTTGAGCACGACGCCGGAGGGGTGAGGGGCACGCCGTTCGCCTTTTGGCCGAGGTCGCCGCGAAGGGTGCCAGCTCCGCGGCCATGTACTCCGCCGAGCGCGGGCGATCCTGCGGGCGCTTGGCGAGGGCGCGTTTGACGATGGCTTCGATCTCGGGCGGCACTCTCCGTAAGTCGCGACAGGGGACGCGCCGGGCGATGCAAATGGGCGAGCATCTGCTGGCTCGTGTCGCCGAGATCGTCGAAGGGACCCTCGCCAGCGATCATCTCGAAGAGCAGAAGGCCCGTCGCGTAGAGATCCGAACGCGCGTCGGCCGTGTCGCCCGAAGCTTGCTCCGGGGACATGTAGCGCGGCGTGCCGATGGCGAGCCCCTGCGCCGTGATCTTTGGTCGCCTTCCGAGCGAGTCACCTGCGCCACGCCGAAGTCGAGAACTTTGACGGCTCCGTCGCGCGTGAGAAACACGTTGGCCGGCTTGATATCGCGGTGAACGATGCCGATGGCGTGCGCGGCGGCGAGGCCAGAAGAGCGTTCCGCGCGCGATCCGCGCCGCCTCGTCGATGGGCAGCTTTCCTTCGCGCTGCAGGCGGTCGCGCACCGTCTCGCCCTCGAGCCGCTCCATCACGTAGTAGGACGTCGCCCGCGCTGACGCCGGCGTTGAGGATATCGACGATGTTGGGATGTTGCAGCTTTGCCGAGCGAGCGCCACTCGTTGCGCATGCGCGCGATGAGATCCTGCCGCGACGCCAGCGTGCGCAGGAGCGACTTCAATACGTAACGGCGCTCGAGCTCGATGTGCTCGACTTCGTAGACCGAACCCATACCGCCCGCGCCCAACAAACTCACCACGCGATAAGGCGTACCAGGGACGATCTCCCGTCTTGATATTCGCGAACCCAGCTGGGGTCGGCCATGAGGACCCATAGGCTCGCTGGTGGAAGGCTTGTGGGCAAGTGCTTTTTTCGGGGGCCGCTCCCCGGCGGTCGTCGTCGTTTGCTCCGCCGACGACCTGTGGGAAAGGTATCGGCTCCAGTTACGACGATAGGTTCGACGAGACGCCGAATGCCCCGATTTCTCCGCGACCGTGTCACCTGTCACCCCTGTGGATATCGTCGCTATCTGCATTCGTCGGTTCACGAATTCCGTCGCCTTCCCGCCTTGGGCGCGGCGGCGGTGCTCGCGCTCGGATTGGGGTGTGCGCGCCCAAAGACACCGCCCGACGACCCTCGGGGGCCTTTAGGGGGTGGGGTCCCGATGGCGGCGGCACCGGCGAACGGGACGGCGGAGGACGACGCCGCCGCGCATGCGGCCTGGACGCTGGAGCACCGATGACGGCGGCACCGTTCGCGTGAGCTACCGCGGGGCGAGGGTGCTGACATTTCATTATCTCTTCTGGGGAAAAATTACGCCTGGGCCGATCCGGTCGTTCGCAGTTCCTCACGCAGGGCGGTGTCACCCGCTTCGACCTCGCCGTCGACGCGCTCGGTTTGCGGCTGACGGGGTCGATCGCCAGGACGGGCCCCGGCGAAGTCACCTTCGAGTACGTGCTCGACGCGACGCGTGACCTCGACGGCATCGACGGGGCGGCCTCGAGTTCAATCTGAATCTCGACGCCGTTCCGGGCGGTCGCGACGGCCTGTTGCTGTCGGCCGACCGGCGCGGATTCCAGTGGGATGTTGCGCCGGGAGGCCTCTCCGTCGTGTTCGATGCCCCTTTGCCCACGACGTACTTCGAGCAAGGTCAAAAAATACCGTCCGGTGTTTTCTCGTCAGCAGCCAGCTGCGCGTCGGGCAACGCAAAGTGGCGATGAAAATACGCCTGCCCCAAGGGGGGTGGTGCGAAGGTCGGCCGACGAACGCTACGGCGTCGAGGACCGCTCGACTTGGTACCGGGACACGCTCCTCTGGGACCGATGGCCGGTCGATGTGAGCTTCCTCAACGAGAAGCCGGCGGGCTACATGGGCACGTGCGTGCCGACGGCGATCGGCTCGTCTTCGACGATGGAACGCCGGTGCGCTTCTGGGGGCGCGAACGTGCAAGCGAACGCCCTTTTTCAAGGCAAGAAGGAAGATGTTGCGCTGCAGGCCAAACGCATCGCCGCGCTCGGCTACAACCTGGTGCGCATCCATCACCACGACTCGCCGTGGGTGCGGCCCAACGTCTTCGACCCTTTCATCCCGACCACGCAAAAGCTCGACGACCGCTCGCTCGACCGCATCGACTGGTGGGTGAAATGCCTCAAAGACGAAGGAATCTACGTGTGGATGGATCTGCACGTCGGGCGACAGTTTGCCAAAGGGGACAACGTCGAGGGTTTCGCGGAGCTCGCGCGCCGACAAGGGTCGGGCAGGGTTTCAGCTACGTCAACCCGAGCATCGAAAGCTGATGCTCAAGTTCGCCGAGCAGTACCTCTTCCGAACCAACCCCTACACCGGTAAACGTTACCCCGACGAGCCCGCGCTTTTCGCGGTTCTCCTCACCAACGAGAACGACATCACGTTCCACCACGGAGCGGCGTTCTCCGACAAAACCAACCCCGTGCACAGCAAGCTCTTTCAGGCGCTGGCGCGGCGGATCGCGGCCACCGCAATTTGCCGGTGCCTTCAGAGCGGCGACTTTGTCGCTGCCGGGCACCGCGAAGATCGTGCTCAGTGAGGTCGAATACCTCTTCGATCGCCGTGCGATCGAGCACCTTCGCGCCGGGGCTGCGCGCGCTCTATCGCGCCGACCAGCTTCTGGGGGCGGAGAGCCTGTCGAGCCTCCCCTCCTCGCCAGCGGCGACATCATCGACGTGCACTCTACGGTGCAGCGGAAAGCCTGGTACCAACCCGCACGACGAGGCGAACTTCATCGATTGGATTGAGGGGCGCAGGTGGCGGGCAAACCGCTGTCCGTCACCGAATGGAACGTCGAGTACCCGACGCGAGACCGATTCGTCGCGCCTCTTTACGTCGCGGCCATCGCGTCTTTGCAGGGCTGGGACGCGCCCATGATCGTCAGCTACGCGGGCAACCCGCTCGCGCCGCCCGATCACCCGGACGCGCGATCGACCTGGAACGACCCCGCGCTCACGGCGCTCATGCCCGCGGCGGCCATGCTCTTTCGCGGCCGCCACGTGCGCGAAGCGATCAAAACCTACCGTTTCGATCTCACCCGCGAAAATCTCTATTTCGAGCGCACCAGCCCCGAAACGAGCGTCGCCATCCGCACGCTCGTCGAGCAAAGCAAGCTTACCTTGGGTTTGGCCGATATCCCTGAACTCGGCTGGACGATGCCCTGTCCACCCGATCGCCCGACGCCATCCCTTTTGCCGATCCGGGGCACGATTTTCTCGCCCCGGGCCAGACCTTCGTGGTTTCCGATACCGGCGAGCTCCGGCGGGATTGGTCGGCCGGCGTCGAGACCATCGATGCGCCCCTCTCCCAAGCGGCCCTGGGGTGGGTCGGGGAAAGCACATTCAGCTGCGCGATGTCGCCTTCGACGTGCAGACGCCCAAGGCAGCCCTCGCGGTGACGAGCCTGACGGGCAACCCATCGCGACGTCCCGGCAGATGCTGGTGACCGCGGTGGGGCAGGTCGCCGCGAGCGCAGGCGGTGGATTGCCATTCATCGCGCAGCCCATCGATGCCACGCTGACCCTGCGGGGAGCGGCGCCCTTGCGGTTGGTCCCCCTTTCACCGGGCATGCTGCCCCTCGGGCGGCACGGGCGTGAAACTCAGCATGATCGAGCCCGTACGGAGAGGTGGTGATCAGATCTTCACCCTTCCACGGGCCTCGCCACGCACTGGTTCATGTTGGTCCCGTGACGTGCCGCAGCCGCTCGATGCCGAGCGAGCGGTCCCTGGTCATCCGTTCAAGACGTGCTGACGAGCCGCTGGGACCGGCCAAAAGCCTCAATCTCGCGATTCCCAAGAGGGCACGATATTTCCGCGATACCGAGCGCAACCAAGATCGGGTGGGTGACTGCCGCGGCGCGGCTCGAAACGAAGCCCGTGCCCCACCTTCGCGAATGGGCGCGTGCACACGGCCGGCGCCGTGAGACAATAGCTGGCTCGAACCAAGAGGAACCGGAGAAAAATCAGACAATGAACGATGCTCGTGAGCGGACGGCGTTGACCCGCGTCTCTTCGGATCGGCCGATGGAGCCGAGCGACGACGCGCGCGCGGAGCCGTGGCGCCGTACCGACTGGCAGAGACTGTGGCTCGCCGCTCGAAACCAGCCGTGGCGCTCGCTTGCGCTGGTGCCCGGCGGCGCGGGGTGCGCCGCGCGACTTCACGGTGCAGATCGCGGTCTCGCTGGCGCGCACGGGCATGATGCATCTCGGTGTTCCCATTCACGTCGCCGACGGCACGCGCGTGCCGCTCGCCCAGCTCATGCAATTCGTCCAAGAAATCCAGTACCACTCACGTCTCGGGCGATCTCGCGCTCGCGGCGCTGGCCCCGGCGCTCGGAAAATCCGACGGCCGTCTCGCTCGCCAAGACCACCGATCAGGCCATGCTCTGCGTCCTGCTCAACCGGCATGAACATGGCCGACGTCAAGAAATCGGTGGATCAGATCGGTCAGCGCCAGTTCATCGGCGCGGCAACCTTCCACGGCTAAGAATCGACCCGATGTCTGCGCTCACGGTAGAGAAGGTCGAGTCGCTCCAGGCGCTCATGGCCCTGGAGGTCGAGTGGCGGGGTCTCGAAGGTTCCAGTCGTTCGGGCCTTCCTTTTCTCACGTTCGATTGGTGCCTGGCGTGGTGGAAACACCTTCGCGAAGACAAGTCTCGCGGATCCGCGATATGCTCTTCGTTCGCGCGCTTCGGTCGCCGGCGGGCGATCTCGTCGCGGTCGCGCCGCTCATGATCACGCGCCGGCCGGCGGTGGGGCCGTTCTGCATTCGCCATCTACAGTCTTCTTCGGCGCGGACCCCAACATCACCGAAGTGCGCGGCGTGCTCGCCCACCCCGGATCGGCAGGTGAGAGCTCCATCGTGTGCTCTTGCGCATTTGCGCTGAGCTCGGGGAGTGGGACACGCCCACCCTGGAGCGGAATTCCTAAAGAAGGCGAGCCCTCCGAGCTCGTTACCGCTACTCTACCCCAACGCGGAGTGGACCAAAGGAGACGCCGACTTCGTCCTGACGCTCGCCCCCACCTGGGAGGAGTTCAAAGGAAAGCTGTCGCGCAACATCAAGGAGTCGCTGCGCAAGTGTTACAACTCGCTGAAACGCGACGGACACGAGTTCCGCGTGGAAGTGACGACGGCGCGGAGCGAAGTCGCCGCCGTGCTCGATCGCTTCTTCTTTTTGCATCAGGCGCGCGCCGAGCTTTCCGCACCTGTCAATCACCGCAACGCATTCGACGCCTCGATGGCGCGGCGCTTTCTCGGCGATGTGTGTGAGCGTTTCGCCGACCGCGGGGCACTGCGCATTTTTCGCCTTGAAAATCGGCGACAAGGCGTCGCGGCGATGCGCGCTCGGTTTCGCGCTGGGCGATTCGCTGTATCTCTACTACTCGGGCTACGATCCCGAATTCGGCAAGTACAGCGTCATGACGACGGCGGTCGCCGGAGGCCATCAAGCGTGGCCATCGAGCAGCGTTTACCACCGTCAACCTCTCGACCGGGAACGACGTTTCCGAAGACGCGCTGGAGTCCCGCCGAAATCGTCTTCCGGCAGGCGTCCATCGTTTCTCCATCACGCCGAGGCGAGCTCACCCACGAGGTCTACCGCCGCGCCCGCAAAGCGGTGGCCGACAGTGCGCCTTTGCGGAGCGTAGCCGCCCGTTTTCTCGCGCGCCGCTCGGAGTGATCGCTCCCCGACGCGGCAAACGCAGCAAACGCAGCAAACGCAGCGCAAACGCAGCAAACGCAGCAAACGCAAAGCAGCGCGCGTCTCGGAGGACAGGCGCGAGAAGGCTTCGAAAGTACCGGCGGAATTCGGGGCAGGGTATGCTAGCTTTACGCGGTCGACCAGCCCTGAAATGACATGAGCTTCGCGCCCAACGAACCGGACCAGGCCGACGAATCCGAAGGGCTCGGGGTATCTCCCGCGGAGTGGGTTCGCTTCGTGCTGGCGGCCGCGCGCCGGCACGTCCTGCTCGGGGTGGCGAGCCTCGTCGTCGTCGCCTCCATCGGCGTCGCCATCAGCATCGCCATCCCCCGATGTACGAGGCCAGCTCCAAGATCCCGGTGAGCCAGTCCGCTTCGCCACACGGCGGCCCTCAGCAACCCCAATCGGCAATTGCCTGTCGTCGACCCTATGCGAGGCGTCGCCGACATCACGATGACGAGGACAACCTGGAAGCGGTCATCCGCGACACGGGTCTCGTGCAGCACTGGCATGCGACCCGGTCCCCACCTCACGGCCAAGGATCTGGCTGCGGTCCGTCGTGGGGCTAATCCGAGAGCGACCGCTTGCGCGCGATCATCGGGTCTGGAGACGCGCCTCGTCGTCAAGGCCGGAAGACGCGACGTCCATCCGGATCCAGGTCTTTGGGGCGACAAGGAGATGGTCGTCAAGCTGGCCAAGGCGGTGCGCGACAAGTCCTCTGCAAGCGCGCGTGGCTCAAGAGACGTCGGTCATCACCGCCGCCATCGGCGTCATCGAGGACGAGCTCAAGCGCGCCGGGGAGGCCATCGAGCCTGCGCTCGGCGCCGTGGTACGCGCGGGAAAAGTCGCGGAAGCCAGGCTCGGTTCATGCTTCGGCCGATGCGGGCCGACGCCGCCGAACCGCGCGCTCCGGCTCCCACGCAGACCTACGTGCGCAGCGCGCGCCGCGGCCCTCAGGGGCCCTGACCCCGCGGTCAGCACCAAGCTCGCCGAGATCCGCCAGGCCGAACGCAATCGCAGGAACCTTGGCAGCGCCGCCTTACCGAGCTTCGGCTGCAGCTCGCCGATCTGCGTAGCCAATACGGCGTCGCGCACCCGCTCGTTGTTCAACAGGAAGCCAAGATCAGCGACGCCAGCATCGAGCCCGGCGAGTCGCCGCGCTGCGCGAAGACGAGCGTGAGCTCATCGTCCGCATCGAGACCGGCCAGGTGATCGGCGGCCAGATGTCAGCCGGGCACCGCGCCCGCGCGCTCGGCCGGGAGGCGCGGCCCCCATGGCGCCCATGCTTTTGAGGACGACCCCGAGAGGTCTCCGCGGCGCTTGCGCCTATGCTCGTGTCGGTGAGCAAACACGACGAGCTCAAGAACCGCATGGACGCCGCGCGCATCGAGCCCACCGCGAACCCGAGATCGCCTTCAAGTACTTCGGTACGTCGTCGTCGCTGAGCCCGAGCTCCCGCGCAAACCGGATCAAAACCCAATCGCCCCGCGCGCTTTCATTCTGGCCAGCCTGGCGGCCGGGATTCTGGCGGGCCTCTTGGCGGGGCGATCCTCGCGAGCCTCGCTCGGGGCGCATCGTCGAGCCATGGCAGGTCAGCGCCAGATCGGGCTGTGCCGCTCCCCGGTTACCGATGTCAGCCTCTCGGACCGATCCGGAGCGGTAACACCACATGCTGCGCGCATTCCTCCGCGATGCCATCGAGATGAAAGTCGAGTCAGCTGGCGGGAGCGACGCTGCGCAGCGTCGCCCGCACCGTCTTGTTGAGCTGACTCCTACGCGGTGATGGCGACCACGCGCATCCGCGAGGCGCGTCGCGGCGCTGGCACGTTCCCGGGTGAACCGCCTGCTTCGCTTGACGCAATCGGTGCTTCTTCGGCATCGAGCTCGGCAAAAGAGACATCGAGCTCGGCGAGGGCGGGCTCACCTGGCGCATACGCTCGCGCACCGTCATCGGCGGGACGAGCAAGGTCGGCAATCGCGTGCGTTTCATGGGCAACAACACGGTGGGCAGCGCCAAGTGACGACTGGTTGCCCGATCATCGGAAGACGACGTGCTGGTCGGATGTGGTGCGCGCATCTCGGGCCCCATTCGCATCGGTGGGGCCGGCGCGCAGATCGGCGCCAACGCGGTGGTGGTGACGGACGCCGGCCGGTGCCGTGGCGGTCGGCGTTCCGGCCGTTATCCGGGTGGCGAGGGCCGTCGCGGATCGGGCGAGCCCGCTTCGCCCCCAGCCGACGCCAACGGAGTCTCCGGCGTGGCTCCGGCGAACCGCGGGGGCGCGATGATCGTCGGTAGCCCCGCGCGCGCGTGCGCGTCGAGGCGTGCAGAGAGTAGCGCGCGCGACGCCGCGGACACGTTCTTCTGGCCCAGTGTGGCCATCGTCCCGGCTGCCGTCTCGGCGTCGGATCCCGGGCCGCCGACCAGCTGGGCGGTGCGCGGCGGGCCTCGCTCGTCTTGGTGTGGGCCCCGCTTCTACCACTACATCTTGCGCTCTCCGCCCCACATCTCGGCGCGCGCGTGCTCCGGCTTCTGCCCCGTCCTCGAAGGCCTGGCGACGAGCGGCCGGGTAACGGCTATTGGGTTCCCCCTGTTCGCCCCGGCCAATCTCATCTTCTACGCCGGCATCAAGAAGTGGACGGATTCGGCCCGGCATATCGTTTTCGCTCTTCTCCCTGCTCTGCCTTTTGCCGTTCTTGCGGGCTCGCAAAGAAGATATGCCCGGCGTCGTTCCGCCGCCCCCGAAGCCGTGAAGATGCTGAAGGTCTTCGCCATCACGCTCGCAGTGATGGAACTCTATGGCGTGTTCTGCGCGTGGCGGGCAGGGGCAGCCGCCGTATTGGCAATTGATCCTAATCCCCGTGAGTCTGGTGCGCGCGTCGGCGGCGATGCTCTATTCGATCCGCGGGCCGCGCGACTTCCGCGCCCTCGGCACGATCATCGTCGTTCCCGCCGTCACCAAGGGGGCTCTGGTGGCGTGGGTCTACGAGGTCGGTGTCGCCCCATGAACATCCGTCCCTTTTACGCGACGACGCATTCCGGATTCGGTGACCTTCGCCATGGGGATCACCGTGCTCGCCGCCAGCGCCTTCGAGCACAAGGACAAGAAGAGCTCTTCGTTCGCGCCGCGCTTCTCATCCCTTCATCGTGATGGCCATCGTCATGAACAACCGTAGGCTCTGCCTTCGTCGGCGTGGGCGCCGGTGCGATCACGACGTTTTGCCGTGCTTCGCTCGTCACCGTCTCAAACGCGCTCTCGTCCGGCACCCTGGTCGTGCTCATCCCCTTCTTCTCGCCATCTACGTGAAGGTCGGCGGCACATCCAGCAGCGCATTTTTTCGCACCCGCCGCGCCCATCCACTCCGTGATGAGCGGGGAGGACAGCTCCTCCATCACGCGCGACATCGAGAACTACAATCTCATCGTCACCCTGCGCGAGAAATTGCAAAGAGATTCGTCGGGCTCCGGCTTTGGATCGGAGTACACTGCAGCCGTCAAGGCCGACGCGATATCTCCCTCCGGATTCTCCTCTACAAATCCATCGCCGCCCACAACAGCGTGCTCTGGCTCTGGAGCCTGGGAGGGCTCGTCGGCTTTGCCCTGCTTGTGGATGATCTATCCGATCCAGGCTTATTTTCGGCGCGCGGCTACCGGACGGGCCGCACGCCCGATCGAGCGAGCCGCGGGGCTCGCCACCTTGGCCGGGCACGGCGACGGCCCTGGCGCAAGATTGGGGCGACATGGGGTTCAGCAGCTACACTCCACCGTCGCCATGTTCGCGGCGTGCTACGCCGTCGCCGCCAAGCTCTGCGCGCGCCACGGAAATGCCGGTCCCCCAGGCGCCGCGACCCGAGACCAGAAGCCCATGCGCCGTGTAGCCACCGAGGTCGTAGGCGGCTAAGCCTAGGGCTCGGCGGGTACTCCTCGAGAAGCAGACGCGCGCGCTTCAGCTCTTGCGGGGTGAGCACGGGGGCGAGGTGCTGGACGGCCTCGTCGGGCGCATAGACGACCTTGCGCGCGGCGTATCCGGCGGCGCGCACGATGCGGTCGAGCTGCATGGCGAAGGTGGCGTTGCTCGGCGCCGCGAGGATGGCGACGCGCTCGAGATGGGCGTTCAGCGGCTTGAACATCTCGCAGGAGCTTGTCGGCGACCTCTTGCGCGTAGATCGTTCACCGGCCTGTGATCGGCGCAGAGGATGGCGCGCATTCCTGCGGAAGCCTCATACAGGTGCGTTACCGAAGGCCTCGCCGTCCTCCACGTCCTTGCGCGTGCGGAGCGCGAAAACGCGAGCCTCCATGAGTCGCCCGACTCTCGTGGCGAGAGAGAAATTTTCTGCCGGCGCGGCAGCGTGCTGGGCATCTTCACCAACGATAACCGCGGGTCCCCGATTAGGTCGAGGGTCCGCTTGCCTCCGGTCGAGCGGACTCCAAGGCCGCGAAAAAAGGGGAGCGATAGACTGGAGGCGGCCAGCGCGCCCTACCTCAGCGCGCGCCGACGAGATCGGCGGTGACCAGGACGCTCAGCGTGGCCATTTTCGCTAAAGTAGTCGAAGTTGACGAAGCTCGACCGTGTCGCATTCTTTGTGGTAGCAGGGGTTGGCGTTGGCGCCGGAAAAGCGAGAATTCCTCGGAGAAGGCGACGGCGGGCTTGGCCGCCGTCCAGAAGGTCCCGTGATCGCTGGAGGTGATGCAGGCGTCGTGGGGCTCGAGCGCCAGGTGCACCGCGCGCGATGGCGGCGAGCACGGCGTCATTGAGAAACTTGCTCTCCGCGCGATCCCCTTCGACGAGCTGCAGTCGACGAGCAAGAAACCGCCGTCGTCCTTGGTGTGGTAGCCGAGCCATCTCGAGCTGAAGCGTCGCCGATCAAGTCGTTGCGCTCTGCTCCGCTGGATTGCAGCTGGCTGACGTACGCTCTTCGAGCCTCGGGCTCCGGCCTCTTCTTCGATCGAAGGCGAGGATGCGCAGCCCGTGGTCGAGTCTGGCAGCCCTGCAACGCGCTTGGCCGTGGCGAGCGCGCCGACGACGCCGGAGCCGTCGTCGTCGGCGCCGGGGACGCATCTCGCGGACGGTGTCGTAGTGGCCCGACAGGACGAGGAACTTCCCGTCGGCGCCGGCCCTGGTCGCGACGGAGGTTGGCGCCGCGTGGCGTACGGCGTGCTCGGTTGACGGTGAAACCGAGCGCCTGGTATTCGGCGGTGAGGAATTGGCGCGCGTAAGCGCGATAGGCCGCGGTGTAGCGCTCGGCGATAGTGACCTCCGTGCCGCCGAATCTGTACGGCAACTGGCCCGCGAGGCTTGGATAGCTTCTCGCGCAGGAACTCCGGTGTCGACCGCGCCGACACACGACGGAGATGCCTGCGTCGGGCGCAACATCGGGGACGCTCGGCGCGTCGGCCCCCTCCGGCGCGCCGTCGACCCGCGTCACGGGCATCGGTCGTCGCATCGCCGCCATTCGCGTCGCTCGCGGCGTCGTCGCCGGTCGATGCACTCGTCGTCACCTTGCCTCCCATCTTCGGTCACGCCTGAGTCGTCGCCTGGCGAGTCAAGCCGGTCGTCGTCGGCTGCCGCAGGCTGCCGCTGCGACTCATCGCGACGAGGCAGCGGCACTCGGTGAATCGATGTCATCATTGCACACTTCGCACCGAGGGACGGCCGGGCGCCGCCTGAAATCTCCGTGACCGCGACGCGTGTCGCGCCAGGAGAAATTTCAAGTGGCGTCGCGCCGGGCGGACGCCGTGGAATGTTGAACTAGCGCACGCATGCGAACGGGCTCGTTCGTCATACGACTGCCCGGAAAGTTGCACGCGAATGGGGCGAACCCCTGCCTTGACCTACTTCCAGGCCGACCTTTACCAAAGCGAATCGGCGTTGGCCAGCTGATGGAAGGCGGGCGAAGCCGCGATTCAACGATACGCTCGCGACGCGCATGCCGCGTGCGGATCGCCGACCTCGATCACGCCGCGCGTGCCGCGTTTCGCTGAGCCGCAACGCCTCGACGACGGCGATGACCTCGCGGAGGCGCACCGCCTTGCACCGCCAGGGCGCGAACGGCGCGTAGGCATGGCCATGTCGACGATCAAACGCAGCGGGCCGATGAAGACCAAAGCTCGGTGCAGCGCGATGACGCACGCAGCGCGACGGCCAGCGGACTTCACGACGGCGAGCACGTTGCTGATCGAGCGCGGCCGGCCGACGGCGTGTGAGGAACATGCGCGGCGGTGATGGAGCTCCATCGCCGCCACGCCCACCGCCGCGCCGGCCCCGGCCGCCCCAGGGCCGAACGGTTTGGGCGAGCGGCACGAGCACGCAGGATGAGCAGCGGCAGCACGCCCAAACCGATGAGGGAAACGATGGTGAGGCGCCGACCGCTCGAGCACGACGAGAGGCGAGCGCCAGCATGAGCGTCAGGTAGGTGGCCACGAAGAGCGGCGCCAAACAGCGCAGACTGAGCGCCGCGGGCCAGAACGATCGGCCGAAAGCGATACGCACCCAAAAGTCGGCGCCGACGCCGATGAGCAGCGTGACCGGAATGGCGAGGACCAGAAGCCCTCGATGGCCCGGCGCAGCATCTCCGTAGAAGGTTTCCTCGAGCGGTGCTTCGCCCGCGCGAAGAGCGGCATCAAGACCAGTTGACGACGGGCGAAAACAGGATGGCCAGACCGGCGAAGTTGTTGGCGGCGCTGTACCAACCGACTCTCCCGGCGCGAGAGAACTCCAGCATGGAGACGTCGGAGCCGCGCCCCCAAGTTGATGGCGATGGCGTTGACGTAAAGCGGGAGGCTCGCCAAGAGCACCTTTTTCAGCGGACTGAGTGCAACGTGGAGCGCAAGCCGACGGCGCAGCGCTGCAGGGTAGAGCACCAGCGCTTTCAGCGTTCGGCTACGAGGTTGGGCAGGGCCAACACCGCCAGCGGCACATCGAGCCAAATGCCATCACGACGCCGAACCCCCAAAGGAGCTTGGACACCACGTTCCGTGGCGGCCAGCGGCCCGACGTGGCGTCGCTGCCTTGCAGCATGGCGGCGATGGACAGGTTGAAACCCATCACCGCCTGAGTGAGACCAAAAATAAGACCGTGAGCTGGCTCGCCTCGACGTCCCGTCACCACGAGCACGGTCGCCATCGCGGCCAGTACCAGTACGCTGAGCCCCGCCCGACCAGCAGAATACCGCCGAAAAACTCGGAGCATGCGTTGGGGCGAACCGGGATCTCCTTCTGATGTACGTCCCGACCCCGAGCCTCAGGAAAACGAAGAAAGCGGCGGAAAAGCTGTCGCAGAAGTTGAAATTGCCGAACCGGACCGGGCCCAAATGCCGGCGGAAGCTGGAAAGCGAACCGCGAGGGCGACGGTCCAAGTGGCCAGGAGGGTCCTGCGAGCTTCAGGGCAGTTGCGCGCAGCGGTTGCAACGTCGGTCGATTGAGGCCCGCGCGCGCGAATCGAGGTCCCGTCGCCAGATGCGCGGGCGTCTTGGGAAGGCGTGATCCGGCACCGGGGCGGCTCATACGGGTCTTTGCGGTCATAACGCGTCGCGCCTCGAGCTTGCCAGCGTGTCGTCCGCAGTCGTCCGCCCGCCCCCTGAGGCGTGAGCGACGGTGAGTGAAGCTGAGCCGAGCGCTGAGCGCACCGTGGGAGAGTCGGCCTCGAGAGGCATTGACCGATCTGCATCATCCTCGTAAGGTTCGTGGCTTAGCCCGAAACCCTAAAGACGGCGAACGCGGAGACATCATGAGATCAGCAGGGCGGCGCGTGGGGGCGGTCATCCTTTCGTTGCTGGCGCTGGCTCGCGGGGTGCCGATTCGACGATCACCTTTCCGCCGATGGACGCGGGAAGGCGTCACGGAAGCGGGCGCGCAGACACTCCACGACCCGCGCACGGACCGGATGCCGGCCGCATCGACGCTCTGCCGGATCTTTCTCAGCGATCCCGCGATCGACCCGGGGTTTCGATGCTGGCGTGCGGTGCCAGACGCGGATGCCGGGACGGCCGACGATCTCGGCGCGCCGACAATGCCCAACTGGATGCGCCCCTCGGCGACAACATGCCGCCGACGACGTGCCGGTGCCGGACAGCGCCGACGACGCGGTGAGCGAGCCGTCGGTCGACGCCAATGTCGACGACGGGAGCCGCGACGTGGCTCTCCGAGGAACCGGCGACTTGTGGGTCGCACTGCGCCAGCGGCGTCTGCGATATGAACGGCGATTGCACCCCTGCGTGAAAGACGACGAATGCACGGTGGTCGCGTCTGCAACAACGGCACGTGCGTGACCGCGCTGCGGCGACGGCGGCGTCGCGTGCACGGGCAGTCTCGCATGTTGCACCGATCATTGCGTCGATACGACGCGGGGACCCGCAGCAGCGCTGCGGCTTGCGCCCACGTGCACGCGCGCAACCAGTTCTGCGGGAACGCGTCCCACCGCCGTGCAAGAGACAACCTCATCCGCAACGTCTGCAACACAAACAAGAAGGCGACGTTCCTCGCTCGACAGGTTGTCCGATGACGACGCGTCATCCAACGTCCTGAAGAGTGCCATCGCCGCCCTTTGCGTGCCGGCCCCGACGTCGATCTCCGTCAGCCAGACGACGTCGGTCGCCATCAACACGACGACCGGTCAACCGCTCGCCGGCGGCGGCGAGCTGCTCGTCGCAGCGGGAGGGGAGACTCGACACAGATCCTGGTGAAGTACCTCGAGTCTCGGCACCAGCTCGGTCTACAACGAATCCGTCGTCACGACGAAGCTCGACTCGAAGCGTCGCGGAGGCGCCGCCGACGGCGGCGATGCCGTCATCCGAGCGGTCGACCTAACGACGATAACGCCGGCGCACGACTTCTTCCTGGTGGAAGTCGTCAAAGATCCCATCAGCGGCACCTTCTCGCTCGTCGTCTGACGGAATCGACAGCCCCGGCACCACGGCGCCGGCGCGTTCTACTTCGCCAACGTCATGCTCCCCGACATCGTCGGGTGCCGACGTCACGACGTTCACGCAAGCTTGGTACCTCTACGAGTGGACGAACGCCGACGCCGAGCGCCGGCCCGAGCATTGTGGACACTTTCACCCTCGTCGATTCGGGGCTGTGAGCCTAAGGCCGCCTTCTCCCAGCGACACGTCGAACACACGTGATCGAATACGGCGGCACCGACTCCTCGATCACGCCTCCCCCCGTCCAGCTCGCCGTCTTCGGCTCGCCGAATCCGCCGGGCTGTCCCGTCGTAGCCGAACGTCGCGTCGCGAGGCCGACGGTGCCGCAGCTCGACAGGTCGATCTTCGCCTTGAGGCCATTGTCGTGGCTGAAGTTGAGCAGGATGGCGACCAGATGTTGGCCGCTTCGTCTTTCGAGACGAACAGCGACGAGCTCGTCGGCGCGCTGGTTTCCACGTAGCGGTCCAAGAACCGCCGCCATGCCCGTCGAAATTGCGGTAGCGCGAAATGCCCAATAGGCCGGCAGGAATTCGGCTTGGGCGCCGTCCAGTAATAGGCCGAGGTGACGCCTCCTTGAGCGAAGCGGCCCCAGCACCTCCGCCAGCGCGAGCGCGCCCGCGATGTGCCCTTCGGCGCCGAAGTCCCATTCGCCGATGGAGATGCCGCGCCCGGGATAGTTCTCGGCGATGATCTCTTTGAGCCGCGGGATGAGACGGATCTTCTCCCTTGATCCACGACTCGTCGACGTAGTCGGGGTCCCACAGCGAGCGCGTCGCGCGAAAGCGCCGCTGCGCCGTTTCCGGGTCGGTGCCGCCACCCCGCCGTTCTCGAAGATCCCTTTGCCCTGCGGGTAGTAGTGCAGGTCCACGACGTCGAGGACGCGCACGCCGGTCTTCTGCTCGTGCTCGCGCAGCTTGGCGAGGTACCAGTTGAGTAGCGGCGTCGCCGTGGGCGCGCCGATCGGGTTTCAGGCTGAATCCCCGCGGCCGCGTCCTTGGCCGACCAGAAGTATGCCGACCAGCCCCATTCCGGCCGGGCCGGCGATGATGGCGTCGGGATCTGCCGCACGCACCGCGGCCGTAGCGAATGGTGCGATCGAGCAGCTCGTCGTAGCCGAGGGCTCGGGGTGGATGTCGCGATGCGTGGAGTTCCAGAGCGCGGGCTCGTTGTCGAGGATGTACGCACTGTACGCCGCGCCGCCGCGTTTGGCGTCCTTCTCGCGCGATCGTCTGCACCCACTTTGCGAACCCATTCGGGGGCGCGGGGATGCTCGTTCGCGACGGGTCCCCGCGCGCGAAGGTCACTTTGCCAGTTCGGCCCCCACGCCGTTGCCGATGTCCGGGTGGTAGGGGTCGACCTCTTTCTGCGCGCCGAAAGCCGGCCACCGGAAACGGAGTACTGACGAGCGGTCCTTGGCGGCCCAGCCGATGATGTGGGACGGTGATGGCGACGCGCTCGCTTTGCGCGCGAGGCCGTTGTCGATGAAGGATTTGTAGGCAAAGTCGATCTTGACGTTCTGGAAGAAGTAGTCCGAGCCGGTGCTCCACGCGTCGCCGAGCTGCCAGTTGTAACGCGAGGTCGGGTTGCTTCCCGAGCGCCGCGCGCCGCATGTCTTCGGCGTCTCTCTCGTTGGCGACGCCGTAGATGAGGGCTTAATCGGGAGGGCCTCGGCGCCGTGCAGCGCGACGGTGAGCGCGGCTGTCCTTCATGGGAACGTGCGCGCCGGAGGGGCGTCCTTCGACGGGGCGGTGAGCCCGATGCCGTCCAGGAGGACCCAGCTCGTTCGACAGCCGCTTTCTTGCCGCGAAAACGCGCATCCTGTCGAAAGGCTGTCCGTAGGGGTTCAGCTGATGCATGGGCACGAGCACGCGCACCCAGCCGTCGGGCAGCGGCGTTTGGTGGGCCGCCGTGATCTCCACCGCCTCGAAAGAGCCGGCACCGTCCGGACTCCAGGCGCAGCTCGAGGAACTCGCCGAGTCCTGGGCGCCTTCATCTTGAAGGCGACGGCGCCGAAAGTGCCGGGAATATCCTTGCTGGCGACGATCCACCCCCCCAATTGGCGAAACGAAGGCGCGCCGGTCCCGGCCCTTTGATCCCGCGATCCGTCCAGCCGTAGGTCCTGCCAGTTGTTCTTCAGGCCGCCGGAGAAGATTTCCTGAACGACGGTCGCGCAGGGGGGGCGGCCGGCTTGACCCGCCGCGAGCGTCCCGACCCTGCGCGCGAGCGGCCGCCGCCTGCCCGGTGCCGGTTCGAGATGCACCGACAACCGACGATCGAGCTGGCGACGAGGACCAGCGTCGCGCTGGCTCCCGCGGTGAAGCGAACGCCCGTCCCCGCGACGAGCCAACGATCGGCCTAGCGCGCCGCGCAAATGGGGAACGTGAGCCATGCAACGTGAGCCATACAATGATGAGCGAAGCGCGTTCCCGTGCCGGAGGCACGGCGGGGGTGGGGCCCTGTTCCGGTGACGGAGTGGACGAAAGTCCACGGAGGCCCACGAAGCGAAGCGAAGGACTTGCTCTGGCGGGGCGGGGCAGAGCCCCGGAAAAGCAAGAGTGAGTCGACGGCGCAGCCGTTCGAGGCTCGAGCGACGCTAGCAGAGCGAAACCGGGTGTCGACGAACGGAAGGGCGACGACCGTTGGCGCCCTTCGCGCACACATCCGACCTCGTCCAAAGCCGCATTGCATCGGACGGTATGGCTGGATCGCCGGCGAGAAGGGAGGCAAGCAATACGTAACTGAACGAAGCGA
>ERZ1370068.4147-contig-3235_pt1 | contig 27589 bp, 43 predicted proteins | sample MGYA00561227_ERZ1370068 | MGnify/ENA primary metagenome ERZ1370068 (study PRJEB38410, sample SAMEA6850437) | metagenome | study: Metagenomic assessment of the ecological functions of the soil: analysis of the soil microbiota associated with the...
GGTAGCGTGGCGCATAATACCCGGAAACGATTCCGCGCGTCGCGCGGCTGAAAGTAGCGAGTTCTTCGCACCATGGTCACGATGATCGAAGCCACGATCATCCCGATCTCTGCATGCTTTGCGTGTTCCTTCCAGTGCTTCTGATTCTCGCGCCAGTATCGCTTCGCGGAAACGGGAGACCGTCTTCGCCTCATTACCGAGAACGATAAATCCGCCACCGTGAGTCTACCAATCGTGCATTGTCTTCTTCCTCCGTACTCGATGGCACGCTAGCACTTCAAGTTGTCCAGGACACATTTACTGGCAAAAGTTTACGCTGACCGGTAAGCTGCAGGCAATCTGACCTCGTAAGGTAGTTTCTTACCCGTTCACGCCGTGTGTAGCCGAAGGATAGCGTCCCAATTTTTCCCAGCTGTTGGCGCGCCCCTGCCCGCAGTCAGGAAATTCGCGGAATCGGCCGGCGGAACTCGCCGCGGAAGATTTCTCCGAACAGGTGAGCACGGCTGGTGCGAGGCGCCATTGTCGGCAAGCAGGTGTCGAGGACGCGACGCTGTGGAGGGCGCCCGCGTACGCCGCGACATGCCGCGGCTTCGGTGACCAGCAGGTGCCGGCCGCCATGTCCCAGGGCTTCGTGACCGAACTCCCAGGAAGACGTCGAGCCGCCCGCTGGCGACGTAGGCCAGATCGATGGCCGCGGAGCCGGTGCGGCGGACCTGATGAGATGCCATCAGCTATCTGGCGACAGAAGTGGATGTTGACGTTCTGGCGTGACGCTTGCGGCTGGGGAAACCGGTGGAGGCCAGGCGCTGTCTTCCAGCCCGTTTGACGGCGGAGACGCGAATCCGCCGGTTATTGAGGTATGCGCCTGCACCGCGTTCCGCGTGAACATCTCTGCCGGATGGGGATCGTGAATCACCTCGGCTGACGATCTCGCCCGCCTCTTTCCAGTCTGAGCGGTAGCGTTGAACATGGGGAAGCTGTGGAGCGAAACTTGGTGGTGCTGTCCAGGGGTCGAGCAAACCAGCGATGAGTTCTGAGGGACTCGTGGCCCGCCGCCTTCTTCGGCCACGATGCCGGCGAGGGAAGTGGGTGCGCAAGCGCTCGACGACCAGCTTCCGCTGGCGCGATCGGCTCCCGGTTACCAGGTCGAAATCGCCTTTCAATTCGAAGGCAACGCGGCGCTCGAAGTAAGCTGGCGAGCAGGGTGCCCGCCTCGCGCGCAATCTCACTGCGGTTTCGAGGTACGCTACGCCTTAAGACTCTTCCGAGAGGTACTTCAGATGTCGTGTTTGAAAACGAAAAGATTGGCTTCACCCTTACGGGTCAGGCGGATGAAGGATTGGTCGTAATACTCGATGATGCCAACCACTTCCTCTCCGTCTTCCAGCCTGACTCGACCGGCGTCGACCTCTCGATCAACTGGTTTGAGATATTTTGCTTCTTCAAACGTTTGTTCCGGCGCGCGCGCGGATTTTCCTGGCGGTGGCGTAGTGGCTTCCTCCTCCGGCTTCTTTTTCACTTGCTGCGGTTGCTTAGCTGCCGTTCGGGGATACGGTTGATGCGGTCTATCCTGGGAACCGGCGTCACCCTCGACCTCCCCTTATACAGTAGCCGCTTGCGCGCCGAAACCCGCAAATCCGGGCGGAGGGCACGCACACTCCAATTTATGAGCGGTCTTTGGTCAACGGACATTTTGCGGGATAAACCCCAAGCAGGTACTGGTGCGCAGTTCGGTGATGATGGAGGTGAATGCCTTATCGAGGTCGGGGCCAATGGTTGGAAGGAAGCAGCGACCGCCGGTGCCTTTGGCCACGAATTCCGAGGCGCGTGCTCGCGCCGATATTGGCGCCCGGCCTCGTTGGTGATGGGCATGACCACGATGGCGTAGATCACGGCGTCAGCCAGTTGCGCCGCTTCCAACGCCTTATGGACGGTGGTCTTGCTGACGTGTATCGCCGCCATCGGTGACTACCACGATCACCTTGCGTCCGGCGGATTCAGACGCTGCCAGCGCCCAGATACACGGCATCGTACATGGCGGTTCCGGCCTCGCCGTGGAGCAATTTGAGACGCGCATCGAGCCTCTCAGGTCGCGAGTAACGCGCGTCATGTCTCTGACCCCAGCCGAAGGTGCAGAGGTGGCGGTGTCGCCGAGGTTTCTCCCAGCAGGGCGCGAAAGCGCGAGGCGGAATCGGCCTCGTACTTGAGTTCGCTTGGCGGTGGAACCGCCGGTGTCCACCATCAGCACGATTTCCGGAGAGTGCCCGCCTCGGTCTGGTGTTCGTAGGTCCTGATCTCTGTTTGACGCCGCCGTCGCAGATCTCAAAACTCTGCCCTCTTTGTTCAGGTGCCGACAATCCGGATCTTCTCGTATGTCTTGACTTAGCATCACGACGCCACCGGAAAATGACTTTTGCTGAATTCCGGGCGGTCAGCGCTACCAGGCGCGCGGCGTTGTATCAGCAACCCGAGCCAGGGGACGCCCGCTAACCAGCGAGGGAATAGGTTTCTCCCCATCCCTACTCCCTTCCACTATACCCCGCCGGCTCAGCGTAGCGTTCCTTCCAGATGGGGACGACTTTCTTGAGCCGGTTGACGCCCCCGAGCGAGGCGTCGGCTGGGCGGCACGCTGCGTGGCGTGCGGTGAATACAAAACGACTACGGCAATACTGGTTCCGCCGACCGAAGGCGTCTCAGTGGCGGAGATCATGCGGCGACCGCTCGATCTTTGGGGTGTGCCGCGTGCGATTTCGCGCCGATTCGGCCAACAGTGTCTGAGTGCGTGTTGAGATTCGTAACACTGGTAATCGAGAGACAGATGTCGCGCGCCCTTGGTGTGTCATGGACCAGGTACCTCGGAAGGTGACCACGGCGCCTCCCGGCACTGGTCTGGAGGCGCGATTAAGGCTCGTGGAATGATAGCGGTGCCGCGCGAGCGACCCAGGCTTGGCATGGCGAGGTCATCGCATTCCGGCCGCCGACGGAGGCAGAAAGGCAACTTCACCGTTCTCGGGCATGAGCCTGGTTGCCGGATCAGCAAACTCCTGATTCCGCGCCATTACGATGCACCGCGAGTTCACTGTGAAGCGGCAAAGGCGCTGCAGTGCTAGGCAGCGAAGACGAAGCGTATCCGCCCTTCGGGGAACCCAGTCTTCCCGGATATCCCGCTAACAGATCCTCCGCAGCATCCTAAAGAATACAGCAGAAGCGCGCACGCGCTTATACAGGTGGTTTCATAAACTTCAGCCCAGCGACGGTTCCGGAGGGCTATCCGGTTGCGCCGGGGTTGCAACTCACTTCTTTCTGCATGGCCCCGTTAGCGAATCCCGCCTTGCGTGTCCGATACGCGCTGAAAATCCTGGACTGATGTGGCGCAGTTTGGTCACGCCAACTACCCTGTGTTTTTTGGATGGAGGTGGGGAGGGTGGAGCTGCGCAATCGTGCGGTTTCAACCACAAAGACATGGAAAAATCGAGGCCGGTATCTTGTGCGGTAGGCCGAGGCGGGCGAAGCCGCCAGTACCGATCTCCTGCTCCGTGGCATTGACGACGAGTGGTTATCGTGCGGACGTGGACCGAGAAAGCCAACACGCGGATGGTGACGTTCGCCTCACGAAACAAGCCGCTGGCTGGAAAACGACCGCTTTCGGCTGGGGCGACGGGCGACGACGCGCCACGTGTTCGCTGCTCCCGCGCCATGCGCCCGACGCATCTACCGCGCAGAAATACCACGCTTTGCCTCGGGCTGGAAAGTAGGGCGCGAGGTTGGAAGAGACCGCTTCCCCTTACGGTCGCGGCCTCGGATTGGCGGCGCGCCTGGACCCAGCCAGGCGGGAGCTTCACGCCACTTTCTGGGCTTTCAGACACGGGGCACAGGCCGTATCGGACCCTTTGAGCATATGCTTCTCCAGCCAGTTCCCTTGAGGAATGGAGCACCTGGAGTCCGCCAAGTAGTCGCCCTGTCCGGAATTGAACTCGGCTGGGAAATGGCGAGCACCCGTTTGGCCAGCGCATCATGTTTCGGCCTTGTAAGCGCGGCGAAATCCGGGATAGTTGTGCAACTTCCGCACGAGACGTCTCTTCGTGCGCGAAGTGCATTGCGGCGTATTGAACTCAACCGGTCCAGTATCTTCGCCAGGACGCCTTTCCTCGCCGGCGCTCATGGCTGCGTACAACTCGCGGCCGATGGCGAACAGCATTTGATGCTGAGCGTCGATGCTCCTGATGTTCACAGCAGTATTCACTCTTCCAGTCGAACATGCCTAACTTATCGGTGCGTGGGGCAGAAAACTTTAGATCGGGTTCCGCTCTTGCGCCATCTCCAGCGCCATGGATACAATCCTAGTGAGATACAGGTGATTCCACCCATCCAACCCCCGATGCACAATTCCGTAAAAGGTGAATATGCGCTCCAGGCGATCCTCGGATCTGGCTTCCCGGCGGCGCCGGCGAGCCGATTCGCATCGCCGATATCGCCCGGCGCGGCAGAAGATTCCGCAGAAGTTTCTGGAACTGATTCTGGCCAGCCTCAAGCAGGGCGGATTCGTGGAATCGCGGCGCGGCGCCGAAGGCGGCTACCTGCTGGCCCGCGCCCGCCGAGTCAGCTGACCGTGGGCGAAGTGCTGCGTTACGTCGAGGGTCCGCAATCAGGGCAAGAGCCGGCATCGCGGCGCCAGGGCTCGCGACACCGTTCTCGGACATGTGGGACGCAGGTGGACCAGGCGATCAGCGGCGTGATCGACAAGACCACTTTCGCCGACCTGCACGCGCCAGTGGAAGAGAAACAGAACAAGTACGTCCTGCAACTGGGAGATCTGAATTTGCGAGTCTACGACGACAATTCGCTCAGCATCGGCCGCACCCCGCTGGTTCGTCTGAACCGCGTCACCAGACGGCGCCAGGCGACCATTCTTGCCAAAATCGAAGGGCGCAACCCGGCGTATAGCGTGAAATGCCGCATCGGCGCCGTCCATGGTGTGGGACGCCGAAAAGCGCGGACGCTGCGACGCCGGCAGGGAACTGGTAGAGCCGACGAGCGGCAATACCGGCATTGCGCTTGCCTTCGTGGCCGCCGCCCGCGGATATCCCATCCACCTGACCATGCCCGAAACCATGTCGATTGAGCGCCGCAAAGTGCTGCACGCCCTGGGAGCCAACCTGATCCTCACCCGACGGCTCCGATGGCATGGCCGGCTCCATTGCAAGAGCCGAGCAGATGGTCAGCGTCCGACCCGAAGCGCTTCGCTGCTGCTCCAGCAGTTCAAGAATCCCGCCAACCCGGAGATCCATTTCCGCACGAGCGGCCCGGAGATCTGGGAGGATACCGACGGCACGATCGACGTGCTGGTTTCCGGCATCGGCACCGGCGGCAGCCATCACGCGGCGTCTCCCGATACATTAAGAAGGATCGCGGAAGAAGATCCTGTCGGTTGGCATCGAGCCGCCGAATAGTCCGGTAATCAGCCAGCACGCTGGCCGGCAAAACCGATCGGCCCGGACCGCACAAGATCCAGGGTATCGGCGCGGGGTTTATTCCCGATACGCCTGGACCTGACGATGGTCGATCGGATGGAACTGATTATCAATGAGGAAGCGATCGAGATGGCGCGGCGTCTGGCCAAGGAAGGAGGGCATTCTTAGCGGGAATCTCCTCGCGGCGCGGCCGTGGCGGTGGCCGTGCGGATTGGGAAATTGCCGGAGTTCGCGGGCAAGACTATCGTGACCGTGCTGCCCGATGCAGCGGAGCGCTACCTCAGCACGACGCTCTTTTTGAAGGTATGTTCGATGAGTAACCACCAAGGTTTGAGTAAAGCGGGCGCGGTTTGGGTGATAGGGGTGAGTGCGCCCGCTGTCGTAACGGGGATTTAATAAGAAGACGGCCATTCGAACAGGGAAGTTACATGGGCGATACTAGTTTCTTTTTGAACAATAGAGTCATTATCTAGATAGCCCTTTCGAGTCATGCGTACGTTTGTATCACTGTTGTTGACCTGCGGCGCCCTGTGGGCGCAGGACCCGCCGCCTGCCGCGCCGGTCCCGGCTGGTCCCGGCGGCGCCGCAGTGTGCTGACAAATGCGGGCAAGCCGGATGCTGGTGCCGTTCCGTTGCACCAGACGGAAGATGTCCGCGCGGCGGGCCTTACGTGTTCCGAGCAAGATCCCCTGTCCGGTCTACCTGGAACTGGCCACGGTGGAATCGACCGGCATCCGTATCTTCACCGCGGGCAATATCCACACCGCCAACGCTACTCTCTCGACCATCCTGCTCGGAACCGAGAGACAACGGCCAAACGTGGCGAGAGGTGAACGAACGGGTGAGGGGCGCGGGCCTGGACCACTTGCAGTTTGCCGATGCGGAATCCGGCGTGGACGAGCGGCCTCTCCTTTCGCTCCGCTGCCGCAGGATCCATTCCTGTTGCTGACCACGGACGGTGGCGCAGACCTGGCGTTCTCATTCCATCTATAATGAGACGCGTTTCGGTTCGATCCTGCAGTTCTTCTTCGAGGATAAGAAGAGCGGCTCACTGGTGATCGACCACGGTCCGGGCAGCAGCGAGGATCGATATGAATTGTTCGAGACCAACGACGGCGGCGAAACGCTGGAATATCCGCGAAACCAACGTCAAAGGCAATCCGCATCAAGCGCGCCCCGGTGACGTCGAATCCCGGAATGGCGCGTGCGCGCCGACGGTCCCACCAAGAGCTTCCATCTGGAGCACCGGCAGGGACAGAGATGGACATCGCTGGCGGCCTTCACGGTGGATCTGGGCGCGTGTAAGCCGGAACAATCGGAGAGCACCACCAAACAGCCCTGTAACCCCGTGCCGTTCAGGGTGTATTACATCGAACAATGTCAGTCGATGCAAAGCAACTGGACACGGGCCTCGCAGTAGTAACCATTACGGGCCGGCTGGCGCTCGGGCGGCGAAACTGAACGGCTTGACGCTGCAGTCAAAGGTCTGTTGCTGCAGGACCAGAAGAAATTCATTCTGGACATCACTGACACGCTCGAATCACGTCGATACGGCTCCTGGAATCGGCATGCTCGGTCTCTTGCCTCACGAACGTGAAGAAGGCCGGCGGCGAACTCAAACTCGCTGGAGCCAATCCGCGCCTGCGGCGTATCCTCGCCATGACCGGGTGTAGACACGATGATGCCGATGTTCGATACGCTGGCCGACGCGACCGCATAGCAGGGCGGCGCATCCCGACTCAGCCGGTTCCCACGCCTCCATTTCCAGCAGCGCGTACAACTACCCAGCCCGCGGTGGAAATCCGTTCGGCGTAGCTCTGTCCCGCCGGAGGGCCGCGTCGTCTCGGGCCATGCACCGTCGCCGTCCTGCAACTCTGATCAGGAATCTACGCCCGCGATCGGCCGCCGGACTCCTGCCCGCGCAGAGCCAGAAGCACCATCGCCGTGTCGAACGCCTCGGCCGGCATCCGGGCTGCACGCCCCAGCCGCCATCTGCTGGTCTGCGCGTCCAGAAGCAGCTCTTCCGGCAATCGGCACGGAGCGGCGAAGCCAGCAGCAGTGCGGCCGCGTCCAGGTTCGATCTGGTTTCGCCGTCGCCAGCCAGCGGGTTGCCCAGCCCGTCGCTGCCGCGAATCGCGCTCCGCCCGCCGTCTCCAACGGCTACGCCGCGCCATGTAAGTCGCCAGCGCCGTGCCGCAGGTCGCCGGCGCGCCTGGCAATCCGCCGGTGTCCACGCTGCCAGCTGCCATCCGCGTCCTGGAGTTCACCAGCGATTCCGCCGCCGTGCGTAAAAGCGCCTTCCTCGCGCGCACTGCGCCAGTACGAAATGCCTCCGCCAGCGCCGCGAATTGTATGCGTCCGAGTTTCTTGTCGCCTAGCCGCCGGCGCGCCGTGGATCTCAGTCCCACTTGGCGGCGCGAGCAGCCATGCGAGCGGTGTCGCGCCAGCGCGTTCCGCGGGAACCGCTAGCCGCTGCTGCCGCGCCAGGGGTACAGCGCCGCGCGCCGCGTCGCCGTTGTATTGTGGCAGGAGTAAGCAGTGATTTTCCTGGGACCAGCGGGGGAACTTCACGGAGAGAGAAACGCGAGGGCGGTTTGCAGGGAATAACTCAGCCAGCGATGAAAAAGGGCGGGAGCTAACCCCGCCCCATCACTCTACCAGAACAGCCGCAGAGCACTAGCGGCGTGAGAGATCGCGCACGGCAATATCCTTGAACCGCATATTGCCTTCGCCGCCGGAGTGCAATTGCAGGGCGATGCCGCCATCGGACGACTTTGGCGTCGGGTCGGTAAAATCAAGCACCGTGACCCCGTTGATGATGCAGATCATGTGAGTTGCCTTCCACCTTCATCAGCATGTCGTTCCAATCCGTGGGGCGCATCACGTACTCGAATTCCGGGAAGGCCACGCGATCCATTGGCGGCCGTCGCCATACAGCCCACCGCTGTGGTGATTCGGCGTACGGTCGATTTCGAACTGCATCCCCTGGGAGACATCCACCGTGCCGGGTTTGAAGCGCGTGTGAAAGTAGACTCCGCTGTTGCCGTCCGCCTCGCACTTGAAGCGCAGGGACAGCCAGAAATCCTTGTAGTCTTTTTCGGTCATGAGGTAGCCGTACTGTTTGGTCACCCCCTGTCCGTGGATCGTGCCTTCCTCCACGGTCCAATTCTCCGCGCCGACCTTGATCCACCCGTTGAGATCCTTGCCATTGAACAGCGACACCCACTGTTCGTTCGGGAGGAGGTTGGCCTTGTTCCTCGGAGTCTGCGCCAGGAAGATCACCGGCAGGGCGAGTAATACAACGCAGTCTTCGCATCACAACTGGTTCTATCATAAAAAGCGATGCCGAATCGAGTGCAAGCCCAACCTTTTTTCCGACCCGCCCTCGAAGAGCAGCGCTACCTGCCCGAGTGCCCGCTCGTAATCGGCGGCTCGCTCGTATGGATTTCCATCCAATACGCGGCGGACCGGCCGCAGGGCGGCATCAACGTTTTGGACCTGGCCAGCCGGGAAAACGTCCATCACCCGCTGCCGGACGTCCGGGATTCTTCGCTAAGACCGCCGAACCCCGGCGTGCTGCTGATCGGCCTGGAGCGCCGCCTGATACTCTACGACCTGAATGCAGGCGCCATCACGGAGACTCTTGCCCACATTCCGGAGGATCCCGCGTGATCATCAACGACGGCATCGCAATCCCCGGCGGGGTCATCTTCGGCACCAAGCACCTGGAGTTCAGCCAACCGGTCGCCGCGCTCTACCACTACGACCACGCCACTCGCAGTGTGCGCGAACTGCGCGGCGGGCAGACGTGCTCCAACGGCGAAGTACCTTCACGACGGCACATTCTCGTGGACATCGACAGCCAGCCGAAGACGATCACCGAATATCGCTACGATGGCGACACTTCACCCTCGTGCGATTGATCGCGCCGCCGGAATCCCTGCCCGCGCTGCCCGATGGCCTGCGGCCGATGCCCGGAGGTAAGAGCGTGATCGTGGCCTACTACAATCCGGCTCATGTCGCCGATGGCATCGCGCAGGAGATCCGGCTCTCCGATGGAGCAGTGCTCCACGGAGTTTGTCATCCCCGGGTTCGCCGCCGCGTCACCTGCCCTGGAGGTGTGGCGAATTGGATGGCGGACATGCGTGTTCTTCACCACGGCGGTGGAGGGCATGCCGGAAGAGACGCGCGCGATCGCGCCGCGAAGCGGGCACCATCTTTGTGGCGAGAACTGGATGCATCAGGAGAGCAATCATGAACCTGAATCGACGAGACTTTATCGTGGTGCCGGCCGCCACTGTGGCCACTTCCCTATTGTTCGCCGCGGATCCGGTCAGTCCCGCGGCAGCGTAAGATCCGCCGGCTCGGCCAGAACCAATATGACCGAGCACGATCCCGCGGTGCTCGACGTGGAGCAGTGGGCGGACTACTGGGCCAGCCTGAAGATCGACGCCGTGATGGTGAGTGTCACCGGCATTCTTGCGTTTTACCAGACCAAAGTGCCGCACCACACGGAAGAGGCAAGTTCCTGGCGACCGGGATTTCTTCGGCGATTGTTGCGCGGCCGCCAAAAAGCGCGGCATACACGTGATCGCCCGCATGAGTCCGACCAATTGGGAAGATGCGGTACAGGCCCATCCTGAGTGGTTCCAGCGCGACGCAAGGCAACGCCATCCACCACACCGAGGACCGCCGGCTGTTCCGGCACCTGCATGTTCACTACGTACATGACCGACTACATGCCGGCGATCATGAAGGAGATTAATTCGCTCTACGACGTGGATGGCCATTTTACGAACGCGTGGCCGCCTCTGGGCCGCTGCCGGTCTGCCATTGCGAGCAAGTGAACCCGCCGCCTGCCGGCTACCATCGCTTACTGGGACAAGTTCAACGAGCGCGACTACCTACCTCTGGAAGCTGTACGATTCGATTGCCAAAGAGAAGAAGCCCGCGAACTTCTATTTCGCCAATCTCGGCGGCGGCATACGCACACGGCGGACCTCGTGAAGCTCGGCGAAATCTGCGAGTGGTTCCAGTGCGACAACCAGGGCCGCGGCGGAGACGATACGCCGATCTGGGGCTGCGCGCTGCAAGGCGCGCGTCTGCAACGCCGTGCAAAAGGGCAAAATGTCCACCAACGTGACGGCGGCATGGTCCACCGGCACACCGCGCTGGCGCAACGTTTACAAGTCGCCGCAGGAAGAACAGATGTGGTTCAACGAGACGCTCGCCCGGGAATGGTCCCGTATCACCACATCATCGGCGGCGAGAACGGCATGGGCGAGGATCGCCGCTGGCTGGAGCCGGCGCGCAAATACTTCGACTGGATGGCTAAACACGATGCCCACTTCGTCAAACAAACGCTCCATCGCGAACATCGGCGTGGTGATGGGCCAGCAGCACCCACCTGTTCTACCGCCCGCCGCGCGGAGCCGCTTCATGCGCGAGTACATGGACGGCATGTACTACGCCCTGCTCGAAGGCCGCTTCCTCTTCGATTTCGTGCATGAAGACAAGCTCGCGCCTGAGGAACTGGCGAAATACTCGGCGCTGCTGCTGCCCAACACCGCCCTTCTCAGCGACCAGCAGTGCCGCCAGTTGCAGGCATACGTGAATGCCGGGGGCTCGCTGTTGCCACCTACGAGACCAGCCTGTACAACGAGCGCAACGAGCGCCGGCCGGATTCGGCCTGGCCGGACGTCTTCGGCATTCGGAAGGCCGGCGACGCAGTCGGCACGGTGGGCAACGCGTACCTGGCCCGCATCGAGAAGCAGCACGAGATCCTCAACGGATTCGCCGGCACCAACTGGATTCCCGGAGCGGAAAATCGCGTCCCCGGTCGCTCCCGTGGATAGCCCGATTCTGACGGTGGTCCGGGCTTCGTGGCTATCCCCGGAACTGTCGTACCCGCCCAGGACCACACGAACTGAACCGGCGGTGGTAGTACGCCAAACCGGCAAGAGCCGCCTCGGTCTACTTCCGGGCGACATCGAGCGCACCATGTGGCGCAGCCGGCCATACCGATCTGGCGCGAGCTGCTGCAGAACGCCATCCGGTGGGTAGCGGGCGGGACCCCACCAGTCACCATCGCCGGCGAGGCGTGATCGAGGCATTCGCACTGGGAGACGCATGCCGGCTTCGCCGTCACGTTCTGAATTACACGAATCCCGCCATGCACCGCGGATGGATCCGGCAGTTCTATCCCGTCGGGCGGCCAGAAAGGAGAATGTCACTCCCCGCGGGAAGGCGGTGACTCGCGTCGAACTTCTGCGGGCGGAACGAAATATTCCCTTCACGGGGGCTCCGGCACCGTCGAGTTCACGATTCCCAGCTGTAGCTGGATTACGAAGTCGCGGCACTGTATTCGGCATGAGACAGAAAGCACTGGTCGCCGATGAACGCGGATAACACAAAGATTCATCCGTTTTCATCGGCGTTTATCGGCGTTCATCGGCGCCCAGCCTTCTTAGCCCCTAAACCGCTGCCTTTTCAGCACCGTCTGCAAAGCACATCCACGCCGCGCGCACAGTCTTCCCACTTGCTGAATTCCTTGGGCGAATGACTGATGCCGCCCACGCTGGGCACGAAAATCATACCCATCGGCCCGAGCAGGACCATCATCTGCGCATCGTGCCCGGCGCCGCTTCGGCAGTCGCTGCGATTTCAAACCCAACTTGCCGCAGGCCGCTTCGGATCGACTTCTGCACCCGGCGCGCCAGCGCTTCCTCGTGGTGGGCGGCCGCCCTCATGTCGATCTCCGTCCGCGTTTTACGCCGCGATCTCGCGCGTTCGCGGTGCGCAGCTTCTCCGCCAGGCGTGCGATCTTCTTCGCCGAGAGGTCCCGCAGTTCTCACCACCAGGCGCACCGTCCCGGCGGCACGATATTCGGCACGTTGGGACTTACGTTGAGTTGCCCCACCGTCCCACGCGCGCCCGGTTCGCCGCGCACCACCTCATCGACCGCGCGATGGTGAGGTGCGAGGCAGCTACCAGGGCGTCGTGCCGCTCCGCCATCGGCGTAGTGCCGGCGTGGTTGGCGAAGCCGCGAATCTCCAGTCGTATCGGTCGATGGCGACGATGCCCTCCACCACGCCGATGTCCATGCCGGCCTTCTCCAGCGTGCCGCCCTGTTCGATGTGTAATTCCAGCGTAGCAGGCGAACGAACCGGCGGCGCGGCGGGCTTCCGCCGATCCGCTCCGGCGCGCCGCCGATCTTACGGATGGCCTCGGACTTTTCTTCACGCCGTTCCACACGGCATCCAGTTCGCCCTTATCGAGATGTCCCGCCACCGCGCGACTGCCCGCCAGGCCGTTGTTGAAAGCGAAGCCTTCCTCGTTCTGCCACACCACCACTTCGAGCGGGCGGCGCGTGCTTACGCAGCGCCTCGTTCAGCGTCGTTACCACTCGATCGCGCCGAGCGAACCCAGGTCGCCATCGAAGTTGCCGCCGTTGGGGACGGAATCGATGTGCGAGCCGGAAGAGCACCGGGGGCAGGGAACTCTCCGTCCCTGCCCGCCGTCCGAAGATGTTGCCGGCAGCGTCGATGCGCGGCTTTCAGCCCGGCGCCTTCCATCAACTTCATCACGTAGGCGCGTCCGGCGACGTCGGCATCGGAGTATGCGACGCGGCTCACGCCAGTCGGCAAAGGTCCGCCGGCTGGCCGCCCGAAGACGCTGAGTTCTTCGAGGTGCTGGCGAAGCCGCGGCAGCGTTCACCTGCGGCGCGCCGGCTGGCCGAACGCACAATACGCGAGCGTCCCGAGGAAGTGCGCGCCGTTTCATTTGCGCGGCGTCCGAAGGTACATTTCGAGTCGTCGCGGTGACGTAATACGTCTTGAAGTTCGACGCCTTCGGATCCATGCAGCCCCGAGAGATTCAGGATCTCCACTTTGCGGAATTCGGTAGGATGGCTCTCCGCCCTGCAGCGCAATGTAGCCCTCGCCGAGCGGCGTACCGTCCTTCTTCACCGCCGGGTCGAAGTTACTTACGTTGCCGCCGCCGATCTGCAGGTTCGCGTATTCCAGCACCGACCCTGCCATCGATCATGTGACGCACGCGCTCCGACCCGAGCACTTCGGCCTCAACGCGGACCCACTGATCGCCGCGATAGGTCCGGCGACGTGGAGGTCATGCAGTGCCCTTTCACCATCACGCCGTCACGGAACACCTCCAGTTCCCGGCGAGCACATATTGGCCAGTCGAGCGTTCGCCCGTAGGGCCGCCGCCGAGCAGTTGCACTCTCCACCGAGATCGGGAAGTCCTGGTCCTTCCCATGGTCTCCGGCGCCTGGCAGTGGATGCATGATGCCGTTATTGCGCAGCGCCCACCCGGGCCCGTTCTTCGGCCTGCTCGCCTACGAAGCGGTATTCCGCGGCAACGATGTAGTGCGAGAATTTGGTCCGATAAAAGATATGCCCGAACTTGTTGGCGAATTCCGGGTACTGGTCGTAGGCGGCTTTGAGAAGGCCGTTCTCGACGCGGAACGTGTTTCCGTAGTTCTCGCCCAGACGGAAAGCCGGTGATCTTCATGATCCAACCGTCCAGGTTCTTCCCATTGAACGCCTGAATCCAGTCCTTTGCGGTTAGGGTCATTCTGCCCCAGCGCGCACGAGGACGTGAGACCAGCGTCGCCACCATCCGATACCAAACGGTGTCTGCATCATCAGTCCTAGCTTACATCAAGCGTGATGCGCCAGTCGTTTCAGCCTGCCAACTGAGCGAAGCCCGGACGTCCTTGCGCCGCCCCTCCAAATGCGGCAGAATGGTAACTGCAACGGAGGGATCGATTTGCTAGTAGTTCGTCTGTTCCTGGGTCTGACTGCGGCAGCGTGGGCCTTCGCCGCCGGGCCGCTGGTCGATTTCAATCGGGACGTGCGTCCGATTCTGTCCGACAACTGCTTCGCCTGCCACGGTCCCGACGACAAGCACCGTATGGCGAACCTGCGCCTCGATACCGAGGAGGGCCTGTTCGCCGACCGCGGCAGCTACCGCATCGTGGCGCCCGGCGACCTCGCGAAGAGCCGCCTGCTGGCGCGCATCAGCGCCACTGCACCGGCCAGTCGCATGCCGCCCCAGCAGGCCGGCACCACACTCACCGAAGCGCAAATCGCCACCATGCGCAAATGGATCGAGCAGGGCGCCAAGTGGGAGCGTCACTGGGCGTTCGTGCCGCCGCAGCGTCCCGCGATGCCCGCCGTCCGCAACGAGAAGTGGGCGCGCAACCCGATCGACCGCCTCGTGCTCGCGCGCCTCGAGCGCGAAGCGACTCAAGCCCTCGCCCGAGGCCGACCGCGCCACCCTGCTGCGCCGCCTGAGCTTCGACCTCACCGGCCTGCCGCCTATCGTCCGCCGAGGTGGACGCTTTCCTCGCCGACAAGTCCGCCGACGCCTATGAGAAGCAGGTGGACCGCCTGCTGGCGCTGCCGCAGTACGGCGAGCGCATGGCGATGCAGTGGCTCGATCTGGCCCGCTATGCCGACACACACGGCTACCACATCGATTCCGCAGCGCAGCATGTGGAAGTGGCGCGAGTGGGTGATCGACGCCTTCAATCGCAACATGCCGTTCGACCGCTTCGGCATCGAGCAACTGGCCGGCGACCTGCTCCCCAACGCCACCGTGGAGCAGAAGCTGGCCAGCGGCTTCAACCGCAACCACATGATCAACTACGAAGGCGGCGCGATTCCCGAAGAGTATCAGGTGGAGTACGTGGCCGACCGCGTCGATACCACCGCCAACGTGTTCATGGGCCTGACCGTGGGCTGCGCGCGCTGCCACGATCACAAGTTCGACCCGATCTCGCAGAAGGACTACTACCGCTTCTTCGCCTTCTTCAACACCATCGCGGAAAAGGGCCTCGACGGCAAGAGCGGCAATGCCGCGCCCATCCTTGAAATGCCCACCGCCGCGCAGGCGAGCGAGGTGGCGTGGCTGCAGCAGGCCGATCGCCGAACACGAGGCGGCGCTGCCCGAGAAGGAGACGCAGCCGCTGCTTGACGGCGTGGCAGAAGACGCGCCTGGCCACTCTGCCGGCGCCGCCGCGCGACGGACTGCTGGCGGAACTACACCTTCGAAGAGGAAATCTGCGCCGACTCCTCCGGCAACTCACCGCGACGCGCGACGCGCGGTCAAGGGCAGCGACGCCGTTCAATGCGGGGCGGCCCGGGCCAGTCAGCGTCCTTCAACGGCGAAGCGCAGATTGAATTTCCCGGCCTTTCAAGCGCGATCGCTTTCGCTGTCGCGTTCTGGATGCGCAGCGGCGCTGCTCGGGGAGATGACGGTGCTGGAGGGTGGCCCGGGTTCGACATCGGCGTCACCGACTCACACCCGCAGCCCGATGAGAAGCGCGGCTCTCCGCTCTACGTCGGAATTCGCAGGCACGCCGCTGGCACAGCGCAAGCCATCGTCTACGGCTGCACAATGGCACCACGTCGCATCGAACTTTCGCGAACGGACAATCGCCGGAGCTTCTGCTCGATGGCAAACCCACGCGCATGACTCGATGACCGGCAAAGCCGAGCGTGTACCCGCCGGGCCGCTCGACGATCGGCGATCCGCACCACGACAAGCCGCTCAAGGGCGACATCGGCGGCCTGCGCATCTACAATCGCGCGCTGACACTCGCCGACGCCGAAGCGCTGGCGCTGCACGAGCCGATCCGCTACATCCTGGCCCAGGACGAAGCGAAGCGCAACAAGGAACAGAACCAGCGCCTGCTGGATTATTTCCTCACCTACGACGCCGCTCCCGAACTGCGCCGCGTCTACGCCGAACTCAACGCGCTCAAGACCGGCTCTGGCCCAAGCCAAGAAGGAAATCGTGACGACGCAGGTGATGGCGGAGATGGCCAAGCCGCGCGACACCTTCATCCTGGGACGCGGCGACTATCGCAACCACGGCGAGAAAGTGACGCCCGGCGTCCCCACCATGCTTCCGCCCATGCCCAAGGACGCCCCGGCGAATCGCCTGGGACTGGCGCAGTGGCTGTTCAGCCCGCAGCATCCGCTGACCGCGCGCGTGGCCGTCAACCGCTACTGGCAACTGCATTTCGGCACCGGCCTGGTCAAGACGACGGAGGATTTCGGATCGCAGGGCGATGCGCCCGTTCAGCGCGATGTGCTGGACTGGCTGGCGACCGAGTTTCAGAGCAACTGGGACGTCAAGGCATTGCAGCGCCTGATCGTCACCTCCGGCCACCTACCGGCAGTCGTCGCAAGTCAGCGCCGAACTACTCGAGAAAGACCCGGAGAATCGACTGCTGGCACGCGGTCCGCGTTTCCGCCTGCCCGCCGAGATGGTGCGCGACAATGCGCTGGCCGTCAGCCATCTGCATCAACAAGAGCATCGGCGGCGCCAGCGTGTTCCCTATCAGCCGCCCGGGATCTGGGAAGAACTGTCGCGCGGCGAAACGTTCACCGCGCAGGAGTATCACGAGAGTGCGGGCCCCGATCTCTACCGGCGCAGCATGTACACATTCTGGAAGCGCACCGTGCCGCCCGCCGCGCTCAACACCTTCGATGCGCCCGACCGCGAGAAGTGCACCTCGCGCCGCCTCATCACCAACACGCCCTTGCAGGCCCTGGTCCTGCTCAACGATCCCACCTACGTGGAAGCGTGCGCGCGCCCTGGCCCAACGCGCGCTCCTGGAAGCGCCCGGCGATGCCGCCGCGCGCGCGCCGCTTTCTATTCCGCGAGGCCACGGCGCGGCGCGCCACGCCGGCCGAACTGCGCGTGCTCGCTGGAACTGGCGCAGCGCGAAATCGACCACTACAAGAAGATCCGGCAGCCGGCCGCGAAGCTGATCTCGATCGGGCGCGTCGAAGGCCGGCAACGTGGAAGCCGTGGAACTGGCGGCATGGACCACGGTGGCCAGCACCATCCTCAATCTGGACGAGACCATCACCAAGGAATAAAGTATGGACATCACCAGGCGCCATTTCTTCTCGCGCAGCAGCACCGGCATCGGGATCGCCGCGCTGGGTTCGCTGCTGGCGCAGGACGGCTTCGCCGCGGCGGAAACCAACGCAACCGGCGGCCTGCCGGGACTGCCGCATTTCGCGCCCAAAGCCAAGCGCGTGGTCTTCCTGCACCAATCGGGCGGGCCTTCGCAGATGGACCTGTTCGACTACAAGCCGACGCTCGACAAACTCGTCCGGGCACCGAACTGCCGGGCAGCGTGCGCATGGGGCAGCGCATCACCGGCATGACGTCGGGACAGAGCGCCTTTCCGGTGGCGCGCTCCATCTTCAAGTTCGAGCAGCACGGGGAGTCCGGCGCGTGGGTCAGCGAACTGCTGCCGCACACCGCGAAGATCGTCGATGAACTGGCGATCATCAAGACGATGAACACGGACGCGATCAATCACGATCCGGCGATCACCTTCATACAGAGCGGCAGCCAGCAGCCGGGGCGTCCCAGCATGGGCGCGTGGGTCAGCTACGGATCTGGGCAGCGTGAACCGCAATCTGCCGGCGTTCGTCGTGATGCTCTCGCAGGCGCAGGCGCTGAACCCGGACCAGCCGCTCTTCTCGCGCCTCTGGGGCAGCGGCTTTCTGCCCTCCAATCACCAGGGCGTGCGCTTCCGCGCGGGCAGCAATCCGGTGCTCTACCTGCACAATCCGGAAGGCATCGACCCGGGCACGCGCCGCGACATGCTCGACGCCGCGGGCAAGCTCAATCGCATGCACCTCGATCGAGTTCGGCGATCCCGGAGATCGAAACGCGCATCTCGCAGTATGAGATGGCGTTCCGCATGCAGACCTCGGTGCCGGATCTGCTGGATCTTTCGAAGGAGCCGCAGAGCACCTTCGATCTGTACGGTCCGGACGCGCGCAAGCCGGGCACGTACGCCGCGAACTGCCTGCTGGCGCGCCGCCTGCTGGAGCGCGACGTGCGCTTCGTGCAGCTTTACCATCGCGGCTGGGACCAGCACAACGACCTGCCGCGCGACCTCGCGCTGCAGTGCAAGGGCACGGACCAGGCATCGGCGGCGCTGGTGACAGACCTGAAGCAGCGCGGTCTGCTCGGACGACACGCTGGTGGTATGGGGCGGCGAATTCGGCCGCACCGTGTACTGCCAGGGACAGCCTGACCGATACGAACTACGGACGCGATCACCATCCGCGCTGCTTCACCATGTGGATGGCCGGCGGCGGCGTGCAAGAAAGGCTTCAGCTTCGGCGAAACCGACGACTACTGCTACAACGTGGTGGCGAACCCGGTCCACGTGCACGATCTGCAGGCCACGCATTCTGCGCCTGCTCGGCGTGGACCATCTGAAGCTGACCTACAAATTCCAGGGACGCCATTTCCGCCTGACGGACGTCCACGGCAGAAGTCGTCAAAGAAGTACCCCGGCATAGGCGGCCACTGCCACTTAGTATGCCGTTTCGGAAGTTCTAACGTATCCAGTGTAACCGCTCCCCTCCACGGTTGCGGCTCCGATCTGAGCCCCGACCGTTAGGGAGAGGGGTTCCCACGGAAAACGTCACCGTATTTACGTGCCGGTCCCCCTGGACACGCAGCGTAAGCGGCGGCATGCCTATGGGGTAACGCCGACTGCGCGAAGCGATAAACGCGAGCTGGTCTACCTGCTGCTCGATCGTCTTGTTCACCGAGCCGATGCCGCTATGCCCACCCTTGGCGTCGTAGCGCAGCAGGATCGGATTCTTCGAAGCGTTGGCAGCCTGCACGAGCGCAGTCATCTTGCGCGCGTGAGGAGGGGTCGCACCACGCGTGTCGAATCGCCGGTGACGAACAGGATCGCGGGGAACTGCGTACCCTTCTTGACATTGTGATAGGGCGAGTACTTGTATAGGTACTCGAACTGCTTCGGATCGTCGGCAGAGCCGTATTCGGCTGCCCACCACGAGCCCACCATCATCTTGTGATAGCGCAGCATATCCAACAGCGGCGCGCCGCACACGATGGCGCCGAAGAGATCCGGCCGTTGTGTCATCATGGCGCCCATCAGCAAAGCCGCCATTGGACCCGCCTTCGATTGCGAGGCGCGAAGCGCTTCGTGTAGCGGTTCTGAATCAGCCATTCGGCGGCGGCAATAAAATCGTCGAAGACGTTCTGTTTCTTTTCAAACATGCCTGCGCACGATGCCAGGCTTCGCCAAACTCGCCACCGCCTCGCAGCAGTTGGCGACGGCGGTACACGCCGCCCAGCTCGGTCCAATATGCCGCCCGGGGCGAGAAGGCCGGTGTGGAGGCAGCATTGAAGCCGCCGTAACCGGTAAGCAGCACCGGCAGGTTGCCGTCGGGCGCCAGCCCTTGCGCGATACCGGGAACATCGGCACCTTGGTTCCGTCTTTCGATGTGTACCAGACCGCTGTTTGGTCTCCATGTCTTCGCTGCGCACCGGAACCTTGGGCCGAGAACCAGACGTCCTGCTTGCCGGTCGATACCGCGAACCGGTAGGACGCCGCGGGTTCGACGAACGAGGTGAAAGAGTAAAACGCCTCGTCGTCCTTCCAACGGCCGCGTGGGCCGAAAGCAGAGCCGATGCCGGGCAGTTTCAGGTCGCCGAGCGACTTCCCGTCGGCATCGAACTTCTTCACGTGCGTCACCACGTTATCCAGGTAGCTTACGAAGAGATGCCCGCCCACGGCGGAGATTCCCTCGATAGCCAGAGACGACTCGGGCACGCACTTCCTTCCAGCGATCCGGCGCCGGGTTCTTCAGATCGACGCGGATCACGCGACGCTTCGGCGCTTTCCAGTTCGTAGTCAGGAACAGCCAGTCGCCGCCATCTTCGGAAGTCGAAATCCGCATCCTCTTTGAGCAGGGTGCTGCAGCGGACCCTTGGCGGCCAGGTCCTGGAAGTAGAGTTCGGTTCTCTTGGCGGGCACTCCCTCCGATACTGCAATCACCAACCAGCGCCCGTTCTGCGTCGCGCAACCGCCCACATTCTGTGTGGGGCCATAGCCCTTGCCGAAGATCTCCTGATCGGCCGAGGCTGGCGAGCCCATTGGCGTGGTAGTACGATGCGAAAGCCCTCGCCTACGACGAAACGCGGAATAATAAATGCCGCTCTTGTCGGGTTTGATGGAGAAGCCGAAGTAGCGCCCGCGGGGCAGCGCGTCCGGGAAGTAGTCTTGCGCGTAGTCCACATCCAGCAGCCGGATGGAGACTTCGTCTTCCCGCCACGGCGGGCGCCGAACGCCACCAGGCCCCCGTCTTCGGAGACGCCGAGATACTGTACAGAAGTAGTGGCAGTCATCAGTGGCAATCTTGGGGTCCACCAGCACTTCGTCCTTGCCGCTGTAACCATTCGCGGAAGATGAGCGAGGCGCGATCCTCGCTGGCCATGCGGCGGCTGAAGAAGTATCGGCCTGCGCGGACGAACGGGGTGCCGACACTGTCGATCTTCAGCAGCGCCTCGAATTTCTTGCGGATCGCCTCGCGGCCGGGGCAGCGATCAGAGTAAGCGCGCGCGAATCGATCCTGCGCAGCCAGCCATTCTCGCGTGGCCGGGCTATCCTGGTTTTCCAGCCAGCGGTAGGGATCGGTGATCTTGACGCCGTGGAGCGTGTCGGTGACTGGATCCGCCTTGGTCGGCGGCGGAGTGAATTGCGCGGCGCACCATGGTGCCGAACAGGCCAGCATGACTGGAAGCACGAACAGACGATTGCGCATAGCGAAAGCGATTATACTAATTTGCTAGGCCGGCTCTGTCACCCGGGATCACGCTGTGGCAGAATGGGCTGCACGGATGCCCCGCCGCGAGTTTCTGAAGACCGGCGCCGCGGGCGCGCTGTGCGCCACCTCCGCGCGCCCGCCGCCATCGAGCGACCCAACATTATCGTCATCATGGCCGACGACATAGGGGTACAGCGACATCGGCTGTTACGGCAGCGAAGATCCGCACACCTCACATCGATAGCCTCGCCAGGCGGCGTTCGGTTCACGCATTTTCACAACACCGCGCGCTGCTGTCCGCAGCCGCGCGAGCCTGCTCACTGGATTGTATGCGCACCAGGCGGGCATGGGCCACATGGTCAACCCGCGGCCGCTGCCGGGATACGCGGGCGACCTCAATCGTAACTGCGTGACCATCGCCGAAGTGCTGCGCACGGGCGGCTACCAGACCATGGCGAGCGGCAAGTGGCACGTCACGCCGGTGACGGAGTCCAAACACAACTGGCCGCTGCAGCGCGGCTTCGACCGCTACTACGGCATCATCCACGGTTCCGCGAGCTACTTCCAGCCCCCGATGCTGGTGCGCGACAACGAGAAGATCGCCGCCGACCGCAAGGATTTCTACCTGACCGATGGCATCGGCGAGAACGCGGCGTATATACAGGCGGCTGCGCGCAGGCCCGATCCGTTCTTCCTCTACGTGCCCTTCACCTCGCCGCACTGGCCGCTGCACGCCTTCGAGAGCGATATCGCGCGCTACAAAGGGCCGCTACGCACAGGGCTGGGATGCGCTGCGCAGCGAGCGCCAGCAGCGCATGATCCGCATGGGCCTGGTGGACAAAGCGCTGGGGCCTGACACCGCGCGATCGCGAAGTGCCGGCATGGAAGGATGCGACTGACAAGGCGTGGCAGGAACGCCGTATGGAGGTCTACGCGGCGCAGATCGACCGCATGGATCAGAACGTGGGTCGCATTCTGGACGCCCTGCGCGCCAGCGGACAAGGAGGACAACACCCTGATTCTGTTCCTGGCCGACAACGGCGGCTGCGCGGAATATCCAGCGCCGGGCAACCGCACCTATTCGGTGCCCGATCAGACGCGCAATGGCCGGCCCGTCGAAACGGGCAATGTACCCGGGACTCATGCCGGGCGGCGCCGCCACATTTCAAAGTTACGGCACCGGCTGGGCCAGCGCGTCGAACACTCCCTTCCGCCTCTACAAGCACTGGGTGCACGAGGGCGGCATCTCGACACCGCTGATTGCGCGCTGGCCCAGGGCATCGCGCGCCGCAACGCGATCACTCACGAACCGGCTCACCTGATCGACCTGATGGGCCACCTGCGTCGACCTCTCGGGCGCGCAGTATCCGGCGCAGCACTGCGGGCGCTAGCCATCGTTCCCATGGAAGGCGGAGTCTGCGCCCCGCGTTCGGCCGGCAAACCCATCCGGCGCGACGACGCCATTTACTGGGAGCACGAAGGCGCGTCCGCGCCGTGCTCGACGGCAAGTGGAAGCTGGTGTCGCGCTTCCCGGACCGTGCGGAGTTGTACGATCTCGAAGCCGACCGCAGCGAGACTGAACGACCTCGCAGCGCAGGACTCCGACCGTGGTCGCGCGTGGCGCTGACCGCCAGGCTCGATACGTATCCGACTGGGCCGGCCAGGAGCCGAGGCGTGCCGTGCCCCCTCACGGTCGCGGCTCTGATCGAGTAGCTGCGCACCATCGGACCGCGACCGTGAGGAGCGAATTCCATCATCCACGCCTGTTGCCACGTCAACACAATCCGCGTCCCCCGAGGCAGCTTCAGCGGAGTCCGCAGAACATACGTTCGATTCCACTGAGGACGGAAATCGGGAATCCAGATGAGATGGTGGACGCTCCGGTCGGGAAGTACCGCGCTCAATTCAGTGGACCCTCAGGCCGTATGCCGGCCAGCGTCATAGGCTTGCGGTCGGGGTTGGTGGATTCCTTCAGCTTGATTCCATGCCCGCCCGGGTCTGGCACTGGCATTTTCGAGGGTGCCTGCGTCGGCAGATAAATCGGATTGCCTTCCGGCGCACCGCCTTCCACCCAACTCACCAGCAGGTCCATCTCCGGGCTGCGAAAGGCTGGGGTCGTCGCGAAACTGGCCGACGCCACGGATCCCACGGCGGCGACACGGCGGTTCAGTACTCAGTCATCGAAGTCGCCTTCGCCCGGGGACGCGCATCCTCGCACGTGAGCGGCGGCATGGCCCGTCCATCATCCGGACGATGGCACGAAGCGCAGTGCTGGTAAATGAGGCGCGAGATCTCCTTGCTCCAGGTCAGATTGGTCGTGATGGGATCGTGCGCCCAAGCCGAAGATCAGCAGCAGTGCGCCGGAAGAGGATGAGCCGTTTCACCTTGCGGAGCCTAGTGCGTCATGTCGTAGATCACGTAGTTGAGCGCGATGCGGATTCCCAGCGCGGAGTATTTCTCGGGATACTCCGGATTGTCCGCGTGCTCCCAGGAATCGCCCAGGTCCATATTGTGACAGATGGCCACCATCAGGCGTCCGCGGTCGTCGTAGATGCCGCGCCAGTGGGGGACCTTGCCGGTCTCGCCTTTCTCGTAGGTGGAGATGGGTCTCCAGGAACAAAGGCGCCCGGCACCTGGTACTCGCTCATCCAGATCGTAGACTGTGTGAAAGATCGGATCCCCCATTGGGGATGTCCACCACAGGACGGTCGGGAAAGACCCGGTGCATGCTTTCCATGAAAACGTCCCACTCGATCTGGCCGTGAAAATCGTCGCACATGAAGAAGCCGCCGCGCAGCAAGAACTCGCGCATGGCGCGGGCTGAGGTGTCGCTGAGGTCCCAATGGCCCGCTTCCACGCCATAGAGGAATGGCCAGTCGTACACACTCGCCATCGTCGAGGTTGATTACCTGCTCCACGCTCCGGGCGTGTATGCGGCTGAGACGGCGTACGGCCTGGGACAGGTGGCGGTCCGGGCATGTGGATAGTCGAATGCCCAGTTGGAGGCGCCCTCTTTCCAGGTGCCGGCCATCTCGAATCCGCCGTACATTGCGGCCCACGGGGATACATCAGGCGGCCGAACGCCCACTCGCCTTTCTCTTCAAAATCGCGCGGTATGCGGGATACCGGTCATAGCCTCTCTACCGTGGAGTACACGCGGAACGGCCGCTGAAATGCGTAAACAGCGGAAACCACGGCCAGCATCGCGACGGTGATAGCCCCGCCGCGACGGAGTTGGAATTGGAAGGTGCACTGCGCTACCCACGGGATACTACGTCGAAAGACGCGGTTCGTTTGGATGGGGCTGCAGGGCGCCCGCGACGCGTTCGCAGCGTGTTAATGTCTTGGACATGACATCGCACGTGGTTCCATTTCCCGCCGTTCCTTCCTCGCTGCCGCCGCGGCAACTCACGCTTGCCCTCGCCGCCCCCGCAGGTCAGAACATACCAGTCGGCATCGAGCTCTATTCGGTCCGCGACGAGATGACCAAGGATACCCTGGCCACGGTCGCGCCATCGCCAGAGATGGGCTACGGAAGTGGTCGAGTTCTATGGTCCCTACTACGCCTGGACCCCGGATTTGCGTCAAAGACGTCCGCAAAGCTGATGGACGAAACCGGCATTCGCTGCAACTCCACTCACAATGACGCGCGCAACTTCCGCCCGGAAGACCTCAGAAGGCGATCGGAATTACAACAAGACGCTCGGCGCCAAATATGTCGTGATGGCCGGTTCCGGCAACGTCACCAGCGCTCGATGGATGGAAGGGCGTCGGCGACACACCTCGCTTCGGCGATGGAGAAGTTGCGTCCGGCGGGACTGCGCGCCGGCTATCACAATCACCAGACGGAATTCAAACCGCTGGACGGCAAGCGGCCGATTGAGGTAATCGCGGCCAATACGCCCAAGGATGTCATGCTGCAATTCGACGTCGGCACCTGCGTCGAAGGATCGGCGGCGACTACCCGAGTTCGCGAGTGGATCGAAACGCCGCGCCAATCCGGGCCCGCACATCCGTTGCGCTTCACCCCTGAAGAGGACGTGGGCTCACCGGGCGCGGCGGCGGATAACGAAAAGGGCTACCGCGTGCTGTCCGGCGAAGGCGCACCGCGCCCTGGCGAGAACATCCTCACGGCGGCGGAGAAGACCGGCGGAGTGGAATTCACACCTGATCGAAGCTTAGGAAGCGCGCCGCGCTTCTCCAGCCTGGAAGCCGCCGCAGCTGTCATTGTCCTGGCAAAGCTGCGCGCGCGTAACGCCGTGGGGCGAATCAATGGTGGCGGCCGGCGCTTTCGCCTCGCCAGCTGCTCTGCCCACAGACTCTCCTTGCCGCTGCTAGGAGAACTCGTCATATCATTCTTACCTAGACGGTCGAGGGCATGGAAAAGCTCCAGTCGAACTCGTACAGGGGACGCTCGGCATGCTGATCCTCAAGGCGGTCTCCCTTGGCGGTCTCCACGGGGTGCGCAGCGGCTCCTGCTCCGCCTGCAACAACTCACCGGCGAGCGCGGCTACAGATTCAACAGGGATCCCTCTACCCCGCGTTGTATCGCGCCTGGAGCGCCAGGGCTCATCGCCTCCGCGTGGGGTGAAAGCGACAACAAGCACGTAGAGCGAAGTTCTACACGTTGACTATGCACCGCCGGCCGAATGCAGCTCAAGGCGGCGGCCGCGAGTCCTGGAACCGCTTCTCGCTGGTCGTCGCGAGTGTGCTGGGCGCCGTCCCGGAGAGCTCGTGAGCTTCTGGCGGCGCAAAGAGTTCGAGCGACATGGATGCCGAGCTCGGATTTCATATCGACGCCTATGTCGATGATCCTGGTCCAGCGTCCGGTATCGGCCGCAGCTGAGGCCGGGCGCCGCGCCCGCCCCGGAGATTCGGCAGCCCTGGGAGCCACCCCCCCAGGACGAGTGCCGGCAGGCCTGGGGGCTGCTAGTGGATGGACGAGTGCGTGCCGACCTTCGCCTGCACTTTTCGCACACTGCGCCGGAATCCGGGCTTTGCGGCGGTCGCGCGATTCGCTCCCTCGCGCTCGAGCATCCCGGCGCCAACACCGCGATCTTCGTTGGTCTCATGGATGCGGTCATGCTGCGCAGCCTTGTTGCGCGGTGCGCGACGCCGACCGGCTTATGTTCGTGCGAATCGCCGGCACGGACGGACGCGACGGGCCGCCGTATCCGTACTTCGAACTGCTCCGCGATCAGGCCGCCAGCTTCGAAGGCATCGCCGCGTTCAGCGATGTCCAACATGGAAATCGTGATCGACGGCGGACGCGAACTGCCACAGGCGCAGGGCAGCGTGGGTGTCCAGGCAATTTCTACCTGTAGACGCTCGAGCGTTGCGCCGGTGATCGGCCGCACGCGCTGGCCGCGTATGACGATCATTAAACGCCAGGACGGGGCAGGCGGCGGGACGGCGCCAGGTCGCGGTGATCAGCCGCGCCTTCTGGCAGCAACGATTCGGCGGCTGGCGATTCCGGCGGTGGTGGGGCGCGCCGTCCTCATGATGTTCGACACCGAGCGGACCGTGACCATTGTCGGCCGTCATGCCGTCCGGAAATCATGTTGCCCGAGCCGGGGCGTCCCGTTGACGTCGCGGTTCCACTTAACCCTCGCGATCCCGCGATGATCGCGGGATGACCGTAGATACTCGTTGCGGATCGCGCGAAATCGTCGCCACGCCTCAAGCCCGATGTAGGTGCGGAGACGGGCCCGTGATCGGAGTCCAACACGCTGTTCGGGCATACGCGACCCGGCGTCAACGGCCTGCCTCCGGACGATGCACAAGCGGCTTTGTACGATCCACACGGACCTCAGGCCCGCTGCGAAGGGACTGGGCGGTTTGCGGGCACAGTTCTCACCGGCCGCTCCGCACCGCGATGATGGTTTCTGGCGGTTTGGTATTGCTGGCCGCTTGCGTCAATGTGGCGAACCTGATGCTCGCTTCAGGAGCAAGGCAGACGGCGCGGCAGAAGGAGTTCGCAGTCCGCCTGGCGATTGGCGCGGGACGGGGCCGGCTGATTCGCCAAACCTTGACCGGAGCACTCGTGCTGGTAGGGTCCGGGGCCGCTTCGGGGATTTGGCTTGCACGCGCGGAGGCGAAGCCGCCGCTCTGGCGGCGTGTTTCGCCGAAGGCCAATCACAAGGTTGGCCATCGACCTGTCACTGAACGGACGCGCGTGCTGCTGTCCATTCGCATCACGGTCGCTGGTATCCGAGCGGGCTGGCGTTCAGCCGTGCTGCCGGCCGTGCGGGCGATCGCGCCTCGATCTCCAGGCGCCGAGGCTCCAAATGCGGGTCGCGCGGCATCGCCGGAAGCCGCCTCTCCATGCGCGCTCGGCCGCGGCCTGGTGTTGATCACCCAGGTGGCGCTCTCCGCGGTATTGCTGGCCGGCGCGGGGGAATGTTCATCCGCACCGTGAGCCGGCTGGAATCGGTCGGTGGACACCTCGGGTTCAATCCCGAGCAATACGTAACT
>ERZ1370068.7161-contig-6095_pt1 | contig 27582 bp, 41 predicted proteins | sample MGYA00561227_ERZ1370068 | MGnify/ENA primary metagenome ERZ1370068 (study PRJEB38410, sample SAMEA6850437) | metagenome | study: Metagenomic assessment of the ecological functions of the soil: analysis of the soil microbiota associated with the...
GGTAATACTTCGTTTTCCAGTTACGTATTGCTTCTCTCGCCTCCGTCGCGAGTTTCGAAAAAGTGCGGCTGGTTCTACCCCGCAATAGAGAACGTCAGGTTCATCCGGTCCGGCCGAGCGATATCTGCCAGATGTTCTTCAGCGAAACGCCGCTTTCACTGGGAAAGCGAATCGCAGCATCCTGAGGGTTGGTCCAACTCTTGCCGAAATCGTCGCTGGAACGCAGCTGGCGTTCCCCAAATGCCCTGCGTCGAAGCCCAGATACGTTGTCGCCCCTCCCGCCCGTCATAAGCCATCGCGTAAACAGCCTGACCATGAAAATATGGACCGCCAACTTTCCAACGCTTGAAAATCGGATTCTAGAATGAGGCTTTTGTGCAGCCAACTTCTTCTTGTGCAACTCGGCCTTTCTATGCACAGCCGGTTTGTGAGAATTGTTCAGTACGTCTCTTTACGACGAGCGCTCAAGAGCAGATCTCTACTTTAGCCAGCAAAAAGACCTCATATTAAGTTCTCTTAGAGGGAAACTTGGAGGGAAAACACTAAAGGCGACCAGTCTTGTGCCCAGTCGCCTTGCGATTCTTTCAAGAATTTGGCTCCCACACTGGACACTCTTTCGCAACTTTTTCTTAATGCCAACTACGGAAATCCTCACGGTGATTCCAAACATTGCAGCGTCGCGGCAGACTGAAATCGTTGGGTTAGGACCGCTTGCTTCTGAAAGTCTTGCTCAGAAACGAATGAGGATCAACGTTCAACGGCCGGGGACTCGAAGGCATCTAGCGAGCGACAAGCCCTGTGTCGAATCCGACCACCCACCGGGATCTCCGGAAAATGAAGCGGTAGCAGCTAACTCTGGCGCGCTGCTCTAGCATATGCAGCCGGCGATACTCCCACGATCGACTTGAAATCCCGGATGAAGTGAGCCTGGTCGCTGTACCCCAGAGTCAGCGCCAGCTCTGACTGACTGATTGATTCACCAGTCGCCAGTTCTTCCGCGGCCTCGTTGAGGCGGTAGCGCTGAATCACCCACTTGGGACTCACACCTACATACCTCGCGAATAGCCGCTGTAGCATTCGCTTGTTCAGGCCGTAGCGGTCGACGAGATCCTGCACCTTCAAAATCCCACGGTCCTTTGCTACCTCATAGACTATCTCGGTTACCTTCAGGACGTTCTCATCCGCGTCATCGACGTCGCGCAGGTGGCTGAGGAGAAAACTCTCAACCAGGTTCATACGGGAAAAGTCGGTGCCTTCTGCGAGAACCGCGCGATCCAACTCATCGCCTCGCCGACCGAAGACATCCCTTAGAGTCACTATCTTGTCTGAAAATCCCGACACCGGGACGCCCACAAAGGGATAAAACCCTCCTGGCGTGAACTTCACGGCGAAGACGCCGCCCTTGTCCTCGAGTAGCTTCGAAAACTTCTTCCGCGCTGCTCCCTGATCCGGCTCCGGCCATCTCGTTCGAAAATCATGTGCACGCTGGGGTGCGGCAACGTCTCTGCCCGCTGCGGCGCCTCTCCGCGGAGGTCCCACTCGACTACCCAATAGTGCTCCACGTATCGTTCAAGATCCGGCGAAGGATGATAACGCTCGTGCCGGAAGCGCCCCAGCTCCGGAAACCGGGGTCTTTAACATTCCTCGGGGCGGATCAATCTTTCGTCGGACCATATCGTGTCGCGTTTCTTCAATACTGGCAGTGATGCGCGTGCTACGATTCTAACGAATTGGAGGGAACCGTGAAAACACTAGCGATAGTTTTGGGATTAACCCTCGCCGGCCTGGCCATCAGCGTTTGCGCCGATGCCGGAGCGAGCGAGTCTATTCAGAAAGAGGTGACGATGACCGCTCGAGGAACGTTCGAAGTAAAGATGACACCACAACCGCAGGATGACGGCGCCGGCGGAGGCTTTGACCGGCTCTTTGGCGACAAACAGTTCCACGGCGAGCTTGATGCTGTGAGCAAGGGGCAGATGTTGGCGGCCCGAACGGCGGTCGAAGGTTCCAGTGGCTACGTCGCGTTGGAATTGGTGACTGGTAAGCTGAACGGGAGGCGAGGCAGCTTCGTCCTGCAGCACAAGGGAACGATGAGCAAGGGCGTCTATAACATGAACGTTACCGTGATCCCGGATTCAGGAACGGATGAGTTGATCGGGATCGCGGGCACAATGACCATCATCATCGAAGGCGGCAAACACTCTTACAACTTCGAGTACAGTCTCGGCGCGAAGTGAGCCTGGTTCTCGTCGGACTCCCGCGATTCATTCACAGCGACTCACGAAGGTTCAAGAGGGCGTTGAAGACGGTGACCGCGCGACCATCTTTTGTGTTCGAACTCTACTTGGAGCCATCAAACTCTAACCGCTACGTTCCGCAAATCGTTTGATATTTTTGGAGTGATAACATCGCTCGCAAAGAGAAAAGGTCGCCGGAATTAACTTCTGGCGACCTTTACCTAGAGATGGCTCCCCCACACTGGACACTCTTCGCAACTTTTGCTGGTCTCCGCCGAGAGTAGGGAGCCTACCAATTCTCCAGTTCCGGATACTGACCACGGGCAATCACTTGAAATTACTTATGAGTACCACGTCGCGACTGACATTGCCGCGCGTCATGGCGAGTTGTTTGCCGTCGCGCGACCAGGCGAATCTGAAGATGCGGTCGGTGTCAAAATTGGTCAACTGACTGGGCGGATCTCCGTCAACCGGTTGGCTCTCGATATTGAAGTTCCTGCGGGGATCGATGTAGGCAAGAGCGCGACTATCGGGTGTCCAGCGCATATAGAAATCGCTTAAAGCTTAAGTTTAGGATCTTGGCCGGCTCTCCTCCAGTAAAGGGATAGATGGCAGTCCTGATCCTGTCCGGACCAAAGTAGGCGCAAGCAATCCATTTACCGTCAGGTGAAATGGCTGGTCGTGACGACGCCTTGTCGTTTACCTGGACAGGCTCGCCGCCATCTATGGATACCTTGAATAACAAATGTTTTCCCAAGCCGCTGCGGTAAACCACCCACTGCCCATCAGGCGAACAATCCGGAAGCCAATTCGCTGCCGCCTTTTGTCAATTCCTTCGGATTACTTCCGTCAATATCAGTCCGCCAAATATTCTGTACGCCGGCGCGGTCTGACACGAACACGATGTAACGGCCATCACCTGAGGCTGCCGGCCATTTATTGTTGCTCCCATCGGCAATCAGTTGTTTCTGATGGCTGCCATCCTGGTCCATGATCCAGATATCAGCGTGGCCACTGGCGCGCGATAAATAGAGTAAGCGGCCATCCGGTGTCCAGGATATGCCCTCCATCCCGTCAGCATTACTTGAGCGAAGTTTTTTGGCGCGTTCAGTGTCTTCGCTGGGCGCAATCCAGATACTTGAGATTAACTCGCTCTGCACCGTAACCAGGGCTCCACCGTCTGAAGTAACACTCACGCCGCGATAGTCGTTGAGGTCATTGGTGATTCGATGAAGCTCGCCGCCGGGATACGAAAGATACCAAATCTGGGAAGGACTCGACTCTTGTTCTTGTCCCGTAAAAACAAGTCCCTTTCCATCCGGAAGCCATGCGATTCGTCCGACTCGCCACCATCGCTGCGTCGTGAGAGGTCTCGCCGAGCCATCTGCGACTCGCACCTCCAATACGCTCATGTAAGAACCTTCACTTCCAGTTGTGCCTGCGGGGCAAGCGATAACTTTTCCATCGGGCGACCAAGCCGGGCATCGTCCGCGGCAGAGAAAAATCCGGATTCTTGCGGATGGCAAGCTTTTGTTCCGAGGTACCATCTGCGTTTGCAATCATCAGGGCGCCTTGGTCATCAGCAGGATAACCACGCAGGAAAGCCAGGCGTTTGCCGTCGGGCGAGAGCGCAATCAGGCTATCAATGTCGAAGATGAGTCTCTGGGGCGCTCCTCCAAGAACCGGCATTCGATAGAGTTCCCCAGCGTTGTCTTTCGACGACATATAGTAGATAAAGTTGCCATCGCCAGAGAACGTCATTCCTCCATACTGGACATTGCTGGGAGGAACGATCTGCACATTGCTTGCCGCGGCCACCTGTCTCAGCCAGAGACTCTGATTGTCCCGAGTCGGCCGAGACGTAGATGACATACTTACCATCCGGGGAAATCGCGCCGTCGACTGCTTTGCCGTCATTGGTGAGCCTCGCGACTTTCATTCTCTCAAAAGGTCGAGAATGCTTTGTGGCCGGTCAATTTATACCAGCCAAAGATGGCACCTGCGATTGCTGTTAGCAGGACCACCAGAGCAATGCCCACCGCTCTTTTTGGCGGCTGATACCGTGCGCGAAATCTTCGCCGACTGACAGACGGGCTGCTTCAATTTTCTCTGGCGATTCCCATCGTCCTTCCTCGATTGCGACATTGTCACCTGGCTTGCACTTCCTCAGTGACGATCCGCGCTCTGATCCGATTGTGGACAATCAGATCATCGTTGCTACTCTCCAGTTCGTTGACTTGAGAGGTAAACCTGTAGCCTCGCTTCGGAACTGTCTCGATGAAGCTCTCACCCCTGTGACCTTCGCCCAGCGTCTTGCGCAATACCGAGATGTTAACCGAGAGGTTCACATCTTCGACGAACGCGTCGGGCCACAGTTCCTTCATCAATTGTTCCTTGGCGAGTAGATGGCCGCCGTGCTGAACCAGCACTACCAACGTGTCAAAGACCTTTGGCGGAAGTGACACTGGTTCTCCATTGCGCAGCAGCAGCCGCTCCGCCGTATCCAGACGGAACTCACCAAACTCGTACAGATGTTTCTCTGAACTACCCATAAATGCCTGAAAACTACGTTAGGAAAACCTTAGGAAATTCCCAAAGGATTCTAAAAGACTTTTTCTCGCCCGCAGCTTTAACTTCAACCCTCGAAAGAGTGCACTGGCGAATGCGACGTGGTCCGAGCCACTTATCGCCAGCATTCTAGTCCCCCGTGAGAGTGGTCACAAGGGACTTAGGGAATGGATCTGCTATCCACGCACCGTGCCTGGGTAGACACAAACAAAAGGAGAGAAACTATGAATAATCCAAATCCAGGAAAAACAGTCGGGGTCACGGGACTTAAGCGGAAAGCGGTGTTTCGCTCAGTAGGACTGCTTTTGGTAGCGCTGCTCTGGCCGCTCACCAGCGTCCACGCCTCGGTGTATGGTCTCAGGCTGTTTGGACCAATGTATGCGACCAACGGAACTGGTGACACCATCAAGCTGAACGGGGCGGGGACATTTGACACCGTTAATGGCGACGTTGAAGTGCACGGGTCTTACTCCATTCGGAACGCTGCTGGAGCAGTGATCGAACGCGGCACTTGGGCGGCCACTGAGTTCGTAAGCTTCGAGTCGGATGGCGGGCTAAATAACGGTTTGCAGGGCGGAGAACTCAGCCTCATCGTCACCTTGTCACCAAATGATGGTCCGCCTGAGGTCGGCGTCCCATTCACTCTCACTTGTCCTTTCGAGAATGGAGTATTCGATAACCCAAGCTGCGACCTGACAGTTGCTGACTTTCTGACGCCGGCGGGCGGAGTAATGGGGTTTCTGCTAATTAAGCCGTGATGGCGAATGCCCAAGATAAGCACGGATCAAAGCTTAGCTGGCGTCGTTGAGCGCTGAACTCTCTGCGGAACCGCGAGCGGTTCATCGCGACAACAATGGGCGCCGAGGCGGATACCAAACATCTCGCGAGCTATCGTCTGACAACGGTCTTCATCGCACGGTTCTTTGCTATCCACCCGTCCGACCTGCTCGCGGTTCCGTAAAGAAATTCGGGAACAATGCCATGTGGCGCTGCACACAGTTGATGCTTATGACTTTCGTTCTCACCGCGACCTACGTTGGGCTGGGAGCCGCTCAAAGCCCCGCAGGTGCCGGGAATGATGCGCTGGATCAGGAATTGTCCACAAAACTGAAGGAGTTTGGTTTTACTGGTGGCGTCGAAGCGCAGCTTGAGCAGCGGCTGGGTCGCCGTCTCGACAACAAGCGAGCCAACCTTGGTCGCTTGCTCTGGTTTGACACCATTGCCGGCCTGAACGATGACAACACCTGCGCTGGTTGCCACTCGCCAACCAACGGCTTTGGCGACACGCAATCGATTGCCATCGGCATTGACAACAACGGCATCGTGGGCCCGCACCGCGCCGGGCCGCGTAACCAACGCCGAACGCCGATGGCCATCAACGCAGCGTTCTTTCCGACTCTGATGTGGAACTCACGTTTTGCATCGCTCTCCGGCGACCCGTTTGATAACAGCGCTGGCTTCAAGTTTCCGTCGCCTGAAAGCCTGAGCCTGTCATATCTGCCGCACTTGCTGGATGCGCAGGCGTTCATTCCGCCAACTGAGCGAGTTGAAGTGGCCGGGTTCGCTTTCCCGGGAGACAACTTTGCGATCCGCGCCGAGGTTCTCAACCGACTAAATGCGGTCGCAGCGTACCGGAAACTATTTGGTGAGGTTTTCCCGGAAGTAAAAAGCGGCGCGTCGAATCGATTTCGATATGTTCGGCAAAGCAATCGCGGAGTTTGAATTCAGCCTGGTCTTTGCCAACGCGCCGATTGACCAATATGCGCGCGGCCAAAAGAATGCCCTTACGACTGACCAGAAGGAAGGCGCGCTGCTCTTCTTTGGCAGGGCAGGCTGTGTCTCGTGTCACAAGGTTTCGGGATCGTCAAATGAAATGTTCAGCGACTTCACTCAACACGTGATTGGTGTGCCGCAGATTGCTCCCGCAGTCGGCGATCCTTTGGCCGGCAATGTGACCTTTGATGGTCCGGGACACAACGAGGACTTCGGTTTGGAGCAAGTCACCGGAGATCCTAATGATCGTTACAGATTTCGTACTTCGCCGCTGCGCAATGTGGCCGTGCAACCAACCTTTTTCCACAACGGCGCGTTCATTCGGCTCGAAGACGCTATTCGGCATCATCTCGATGTGACCGCATCAGTCAATAACTATGACCCGGTAGCGGCCGGAGTTGCGCCGGACCTGACGGGACCGCCGGGACCAATGACGCCGGTGCTGGCGCGGCTTGATCCGCTGCTGGCCGTTCCGATCTATCTAACAGATGAAGAGTTTCGACAGTTGGTCGACTTCGTGAGCAATGGTCTGCTGGACCCTCGCGCTCAGCCGGAGAATTTACGAAAGCTGGTGCCAATGTCAGTACCAAGTGGCCGGCCCGTTTTGACTTTCGAATTTGACGACAAATCCGATCACTCAGAGCGGACACCTCTCAGGAAATGAGATCGCCCTGAGTCCTATCGCACCGAAACGTCATCCGAAAGTATTTAACTGAATGGCATGGATCGATCCTGAACAATGAGGTTGAAAAAGAGACGAACTGAGATCGCTTTCGAGCTGGAGCAAACCATGATCGTTAAGCGTCGTAGCGGCTCTGCCTCGGGCTGGTGCAATGACTGTGAATTGGAGGTGGTGATGATCACCCCAGACGAAGCCGCATCGATAACGTCAACGACTACGCGGGCACTCTATCGATTGATAGATGCTGGAACTATCCATTTCACGGAGACGGAAGGTGGGCTGATTCGTCTGTGCCTCCCTTCGTTGCTACAAGCAATAGGCGGAGCGAATCAAGACCAAGCAGCTCTTGCCTGAGAAGACGAGCCAGGCAGAGCTTGACAGTTACATGGAGGTTCGAAATGAAGACGAATGAATTCATTAACAGACAGTTCCTTAACAGCAACCGCAAATACATTCAACGAGGCGCGCTTCTTTCTTTTCCTCTTCGTCTTTGCCCTCACCGCCATTCTGTTCACTCGCGTTCAGCATGCTGCCCCGCGCCTCCACGTGTACGTCCACTACGACTATCTGGTCTTCTCAGGGCCGGACGCGCACAGCGACGAGCCCGACCCGCAGGCGATCCAGCTCGTGCGTTGATGCCTATGCCGCGCACGGAATCGATCTCGTGATCGACCCAAATCACACCGCGATAGCCGGCAAGTCCGTTATGGTGTTTTCACCCGAAGGCGACATTCACGTCTGCTCCGACGGTATCCCGGATGTGTACAGCTTGCAGGCGCAGTACTTTCACCCAACTTCGAACCACCAGTGGCACTACGCAGTCTTCGGTGATTACATCGCTTCCGAGTTAGACGAACGATGCCAGCCAAGTCTTCTAAATGGCATTGCTGAAATCAACGGCGACAACTTCATCGTGGCACTCAGTCCTCTCCGTCGCCTCGGTTTGACGCCCATTAGGGTTGGGTCTGTGTTCATGCACGAGCTTGGGCACAATCTCGGACTGCGCCACGGCGGAAATGTCGATCAGAATTTCAAGCCAAATTACCTGAGCGTGATGAACTACAGCTTCATTTACGGGGGCATCCCTTACGCGGCGAGCCTCGGGTCGACGTCAATTGCCGGCCGGCGGCTCGACTATTCCGGCGCAGCGCTCCCAACTCTCGACGAATCCCACTTGAATGAGATCGTTGGCGTCGGGGCAGGCTCAACCGACATTACCTTCTTCGATACGCCGAACGGCTTCGGCCTTGGCGCCGCAAGCGGACCGATCGATTGGAATCTTGATGGTTCGATCGAGAACGACATCACCGTTAATCTCGATACTTCCGCCGACTGTTTTCCCCGCAGTCTATCCGCAGTGTCTGAATTCTTACGAGCAGATGACCGGCTTTGACGATTGGGGCGAAATCCGAGGCTATCTCGACGGAACACTCGTACATGGACCTAAGACCATCGTCGGCGAGAACCGTGCGAACGAGCCTATGATAATTGGCGTCACGCCGAGCAGCGGACGGGCGACAGGCGGAACGACCGTCACGATTACCGGCACTCACTTCAATAAGGCGACACAGGTCGTGTTCGGTGCAGCGGGTCAGGCGAAGTTCACGATCATTAACGACAAGACCATCGTCGCCCTTGCGCCTTTAGCTAATCTTGCCGGTTATGTGACAGACGTCACCGTCGTCTCAGGACAGAATCCCAGCCCAGGCAACGAGTCGGACCAGTTCACATACACGGGTGTGCTCCCGATCATCACGGGCCTGAATCCCTCGTCTGGTCCCGCTGGGACAGTGATCACTGTGAATGGGTCGAACTTCACCGGTACTCAGGGTCGTCTCGTTTGGCGAAAACCAGGCGCGCTGGTTCACGGTGGTTAACGACCACACGATAACTGCCCAAAGCCCCACCTACGGATTTCTTCTCGGCGCATACCACGTCGGTGTCTTTAATGCGTATGGCGCAAATGTTCTCGGGCCGAGTGACGTCTTCCTGTTTACACCGCCTCCACCGCCCCCAACACTGACCTCCGTTTCACCAACGAGCGGACCGGTGACCGGCGGCACGACGATCACGAATTCAAGGGACCGGCTTCTTAGCGGCAACTTCGGTCTCCCTTGGTGGAAATCCTGTTACAAGCTTCACGATTGTGAACGACACGACAATTACCGCTGTGACGAGCTCGAGAGGGGCAGCTGGACCCGGAACCTTCGATGTGAGGGTATCAAGCGCGAGCGGAACAAGTGCGACTACAACAAATGATCAGTTCACGTACTTCTGAGAACAGCGTCCGTGTGCTGCCTTAACCCATTCGTCCAGCAACGCCGCCAGACAGAGAGGTTCATATGAAGAACGTCAAAAACATCGCTCAGCGCAGCGCACTTCTTCCTTTGCTATTTGTCTTAGCCTTCGCCCTTGTCTTTTTCACTCGCGAACAGGGCGCTGCTCCACTTTCTGAGCCCATTACCGAGTCCTCTGGTTCGAACTGTCCCTACCGTGAGCGCGCGATGCATGAGCAACTGCGAAGCTCTCGCGAGAAGATGAAGTTTACGAATTCGCCTGCGGAAAATGTCAAGACCAATGCGGGTACTTCCATTAACGCCGTTGCTGTCAGCATGAGGAAAGAAAACAATGCGTCAATCGTCTCCAGTTTGCCCCTGGCCCATCAGCAACGCTGGTCGCAGATATAAACCAGACCGGTGGCGGCTCGTTCCCGGAAGACTTCGTCGATGTTAATGGAACGCTTTTTTCACCGGGTTCGATGGTGATATTTATTATGGTCTCTATCGCGGCCGTGGATTGTGGCGCAGTGATGGCACCAGGAGATGGAACGGAGCTGGTGCGGGCGTTCGGAAGCGTAGTCGAGCCTCAGGCCTATCCTCATAATCTTGTGGCTCTCGGAGGCGTCCTTTATTTTGAAGATGCCAGCGACAATGGCGGTGGATTATGGCGGAAGTGACGGCACGGAATCAGGCACGGTAAGAATTGCGTGGTTCGCAGGTGGCATTGAAGGGCTGGCCAGAGTTGGCAACGCACTGTTCTTTTTCGCTCCGTTGAACCCGGGATCGGGAAATCCAGGTGGTTGGCAGCTTTGGCGCAGCGACGGCACGAGCTCCGGAACAATACTCCTGGGACAGATCAGAACGGGGACCATTCCCGACCGATCAGAAATCACCGACGCTAACGGAACCGCATACTTCTCCTTCGTCGACCGCTACGCTCAGGAGCTATGGTGCAGTGATGGCTCACCTGCTGGAACGCGACTGGTTAAGTCTTTCTCACGGAACATAAATTATTCGGATTTTGTCGGGGTGTTTCATCTGGCCTCAATCGGCTCGGCCGTGTACTTCGATGGAGTAGACCGAGATCATCAGACTGAGTTGTGGCGCAGCGACGGAACCGAGGCCGGAACCTACATGGTCGCCGACATAGCACCGGGCGCCGATAGCTCCGCTCCGAGCAATCTGACAGTTATGAATGGCGTGTTGTACTTTTCAGCGCTCGACGACTCTCACGGTGTCGAACTATGGCGGAGCGACGGAACGGCAGCGGGGACGAAGATGGTGGCCGATATCAATCCGTACTCTCGTTCTGAGCCGGCCTTCCTGACCCCGGTTAACGGCGAACTTTATTTTAGCGCTGACGATGGTTTCCACGGGCGCGAGTTATGGCACAGCGATGGTACGTCGCGTGGTACAAAACTGGTCAGGGACATCAATCCGTCTGGCAGCTCAACCCCACAAAACCTCATCCCGTAACAAGTCCCGGCTCCAGCAACACAACTCTATACTTTACGACTGATGACGGAGTTCACGGCCGGGAACTGTGGAAGACTGAATCCACGGGCGCGACGATGCTGGTAAAAGATATTGCTCCCGGACCGCGCAGCGCGATCACTTTGACCAATCACCCACGCCCGGCGTGAACCTCGGCACATCCAGGGGCCGCGTATTCTTCGCGGCGGACGACGGCGATGAGGGAATCGAGCTATGGGGAAGCGACGGCACCGTTCAGGGGACTGGAGTTGGTGCGACGCCTGAATCCCGATACCGGTGACGCGGAGCCATACGGCATGACGACTGTGAATGGAGTCGTGTTCTTTGGCGCCTTCGACGGGCATCGTCCGGGTTTGTGGCGCAGCGATGGCACTGCTGAAGGTACGTTTCTCGTCAAAAACGTAATTGTTTACCCTTATTTTTCTTTCTGGAATGTAGGCGGATTTCTGTTCTTCTATGCAAACGACGGGGCGCATGGCTTCGAGCTATGGCGCAGTGACGGCACCAGCGCTGGAACCAGGATGATTGCCGATCTCAATCCAGGGCACGAATCGTCTCTCCCAGATTTTGCTCCAGTCGTTGCTAATGGGTCTTTGTATTTCATGGCCGATGATGGATTCAACGGCAAATCTCTTTGGAGGAGTGACGGGACTCGCGCAGGCACAGTCTTAATAAAGCAGGCCCAAGGAGTGAGACAGCTGGCGGCGGTTCACGACATCGTCTTTTTCAGCGATTCCACGGAACTGTGGAAGACTAATGGCACGACGCAAGGCACGATTCTGGTTGCGCAAGGATTAAACTTCCCGTGGGAACTCACCGGAGTAGGCAACCATCTATTTTTCGTGAATGATGACAGTTTATGGAAGAGCGACGGCACAGCGAGTGGAACTTTGCCTGTAAGTTCCGCAATGCATCAGCCGCGCAGCCTCGCAAATGTGAACGGTACACTCTTCTTCATCGCGAGTTATGCCCTTACTGACAGCGAGGAACTTTGGAAAAGTGATGGCACCGCCGCCGGGACAGCATTACTGAAACGATGGGACCCTAGTAATTACCAAGTCATCAATACCAGAGTGCGTATCGTTCGATGGTGCCGCATTTTTCACTGCCAGCAGTCCCGAGCACAAATCCGAATTGTGGCGGAGCGACGGTACTAAGGACGGAACGATGATGGTGCGCGCGCTCAACTCCCAGCCACGTGATGGCCACGGATCGTCAGGGTGACCAGTTAACACCAGCGGGCGACACGCTCTACTTCACAGCCGATGACGGGATTCATGGGAAGGAGCCGTGGTGTAGCGATGGGACCACCGAAGGCACGTTCATGATTCGAGACATTGCTACGGGTCCCGCGAATTCCATCATTCAGCTATGGCCGTTGGCCAACATTGGTGGAGTCTGTTCTTGTCTCAGCATTTGACTTCGAACATGGCATCGAGCTTTGGAAGCTGACGCGGTGAGGCAACCATTCGGGTCCTCAAACGCGCCGGTCAGCTTGCCACGGGCGTTTAGGTTCAGCACGATAAGCCCAATCTATGGCCTGCAAATCACCAGATGGTCGACGTGACGGTAAGCTATGACGTGTCCGACATCTCGCCGGTAATTACCGCGCTCAGCGTTGCGAGCAATGAAGGTGGCCGTGATGACTGGCAGATTGTGGACGCGCATCATGTGCGATTGCGCGCCGACCGATGGGGCGCTGGTAATGGACGAACATATACCATCACAATTAGCAGCACTGACAGCGCCGGCAATGCTTCGACTAAGATCCTGCTCGTGTACGTGCCTCACGACCAGGGTGACAGTTAACGGTCCCTAAGGGCAGCTCTATCAGCGGCCTTTCTTCGTTTCATCGAGTTAAGAGCAAATTCGCAGGTGACTCGGACTTGCTTCCTCACCTATCTGGATAGAAAGCTGCGTAACGGGAGCATTGAAACAAAGTAGTGGCTCCCCACACTGGACAGTCTTCGCAACTTTTTACTGGTACCCACTGCGGAAAAACTCATTACTACCCCGATGTTCCAATTGTCAAAGAGCTTTAGCCCATCTGATGCCTAACAATGGCGCTGCCAGAAATGCCCTATCCAGGCGACTGCCGCCCAAACCCAGAAGACCGCGAACCATAGCACTGGCTCGCCGGCGAAGACAGAGTGCAGGACGAAGGGAATGGGGATCAGCGTAAAAGAGATCGCAACCACCAGGGAGACTGTGCGCCGTCGCAGGCGCGCGAAATAGAGAAACCAGAAGACCACCGCCAAGCTCCAGTGAAACGCTGAGTTCCAAAGGGCGTCGCGAACCGTCAGCGAGACAAGATGGCCATGGGTGAAGGTGAAATAGTATGACAGCGGGAAGAGCGTTAAGAACAGGCTCCCGGCGAACAACCACTGACGCCGCCGCAATCCCCAACGGACGCTCTCCAGGTCGCGTTTCTCCCTTTCTGGTTCGGCCGCGATGGGCGCGGCGGCTCGCAAAGTTTCGAGCGGCGTCGCCGCGCTGCGCGCGATGCGTTCGAAGTCGGGATCCTGACGAAAGTAATCCTCGACCAGCACCTTAGTATCCCCGCTGGCCTCACCCGAAAAATAAATCGGCAACAGATCCGTGACCACTTCCCGTGTGACGTTCATAGTTTTGCTCCTGCGGCGGGAACGACCTCCCGCCATGCCTGCCTGGTTTGCATCAGCTTCAATCTTGCGCGATGAACCTTCACTTTTGCGGTGCCTACTGGAATTCCCATCGTCTCCGCGATTTCCTCGTATGGCATTTCGTCAAGCGCGCGCATCAGCAGCACCGTGCGATCCACCTCCGGCAGTTGCTGCAACGCCGCCAGCACCGCGCGCACTTCCGCGCTCAACTCCAGTTCCGTCTGCGCGCTGATCGGCGTAGCGGGCATATTCTCGTCAAGCTGTGTTTGACGCGCGGCCCGCCGCCACAAATCGGTATACGCGTTTCGTGCAATGGTGAAGAGATAGCTTTTCACCGTTGGCTGGCGAATGCGGTCAGCCGCCATCCACGCGCGCACAAAAGTGTCCGAGGTGATCTCATCCGCCATCACCACATCGCCGGACAAATACAGCGCAAATCGGCGGACATCGCCGGCATAGCGTTCGTAGAGATTCTCGATGTCCGTCATCTTGATTGCTACACAGGTTACGGGTGAGCACTCGAAAGGTTACATCAAAGGAATCCTTGGCCGCTCATACCGCAGCAGGACGTTTGGGAGTAAACGTTTGGGTTAAGACGCACCGCGGCGATGCACTACGGCGACTTCTTGCGAACGCTTGTCGTCGATCGCACGCTGGGGAGGTATCACCCTGGAGGACTACAGCGTTCCTGCTGTTTTCATTCCGCGCCATGAACATCCCGAACACTTTTTGCACTTGGTGCTAAGTGGAAGCGTAAAGTATGAAGTGAGTACTAAGGGTCGGACTCTGCAATTTACCTCACGTCCGGGGACGACGTTTCTGTTGCCTCACGGCACTGTCGATGAGGTGAACTGGACAGGGCCAACTCAACGCTTGGCGGTGGCGATTCACCCACACCTGTTGACAAGTGCATTAGAAGAAACGTCGCACGAGTCAGACATTGAACTCTCGGAACATTGGGATCTGATCGACCCGCACGTATCGGTGTTGCTGTTGGAGATGAAGGCGGACCTAAAGGATAGCTCACCAGCGGGATCACTCTATGGTGAATCATTAGCCAATGCGCTGGCGGTTTATCTGTTGAGGCGTTATGCCGTGTACCGGCAAACGCCTGTTGTCTACAGAGGAGGCTTGCCGGGTTATCGTCTGAAGCGGGTCCTTGATTTTATCGGCGACAACTTGGCAGAGAATCTCAGCCTGTCGCAGCTTGCTGCGGTTGCCGGCATGAGTCCACATTACTTTTTCAGAATTATTTAAGCAGAGTACAGGCAGCACTCCGCATAGCTATGTGCTGCGGCTGCGAATCGAACGAGCCAAGCAATGCCTGAGAGAGAGCAAGCTCAGCATTATCGATGTAGGGCTCGAAACAGGGTTTCAGAATCCCAGCCATTTCGCGCGAGTATTTAAGAAATGTGTGGGCATCGCTCCCTCGGGATTTCAAAGAGACTCGTGGCGGACGAACAAGCCGACGTCTTAATTCGACTAAACTCAACGCCTGGTACTTAGCTCATCGTTTTGTTCTTTGACGGTGTTTGCGGTAGGCAATTCGCGGATGACTTCTTTCGGATTCTTATCCTCACGTAGTCCTTGAAATGATGGGTGTCCCGCGTTACAGCGCCGCGTAAAATTGTAATGAATCTTTGCGGCGAAAGCCTGTGGCTCGTAACTGCCTTATCTATAGTACTTACAAGGAAATGGCTCCCACACTGGACACTCTTCGCAACTTTTTAGGGTGCCGAACAGACGAAATGCATAGCGACGCCTAATGGTGGGTACAATCGTATTACCGGTTGCGAGTGCGCAGTTTCCTGGGTCGAATAGCATCCGAAGACTTTATGGGGTTCCGTTCGATAATAGTCTGACGCAATTCGTGGGAGTGAAAGCGTAATGAACCTGGTGCGATTTGTCGTATTATTAGCCGCCCCGGATACCCTGACTCTTCCGGCATATGAAAATGTCCGGCCCCTTCCCCGAGCGAACGATTTGTTCGCGCATTACGCAGTCGCTGCCCGCGCTTGGATTAGTCCTGCTCATTAGCCTTTCAGTTGCTGCGTCTGATCGCGTTCAATTCAAAACCTGGAACACGGAAAATGGCCTGCCGCAAAACACCGTGAATGGTATTGTGCAGACCGCCGATGGTTATCTTTGGATAGCCACGTTCGATGGGCTCGCCCGATTTGACGGCGTCCGATTTAAGATCTTCAAAAATCAAATACGCCTGCCTTACCCATGAACCGGATTTACAGACTTTGGATAGATCAAGCCGGCCGTCTTTGGATCTGGACTGAAGATCCAAACACGCTCGTTCTTTGCGAACAGGGAAAGTTTCGTGCCTTTGTGAAGGGGAGCGATTTTAACGCTGACGATATCTATCGCTCTTCGACGGCAGATGGTGCACTGCGATTTCAGTCGGGCGACGAAGCTTACGTCTACAGTCAGGGGAAATTTGAGCGGCGTCAGAGAGAAGAGATCAAACTGCCAAGGGTCTTTCATAGTCCTGATTCAACAGTCTGGATAACTACGAACGATGGTTATTGGGCTGTCGACCGGAAGCAGTCGAAGTTTTATCCAAAGGATGTTCCGTTGCCATTCGACCCGCGCAAAGCGACTGCAGCTGAGTTTGCAGAAATTGACGGTGGTCTTTGGTTTCTGGTTCCTCTTTGCTCCTCCAGACACCCAGCTTTGCGTTTTCCGCAACGGGAACTTGAAGACTTCGTCAGTAAAGTTACACGAGTGGAGGTTCTTTTCTTCTGACAAAGACGGCAATCTTTGGCTCGGCGATTTTTATGGCGGCGTCAGTAAAATAGCGATCGAGAGCATCCGCCACGATGACCCCGCGAATCTGAAGGTCGAGCACTTCTTAAACACAAATGGTTTGGCGAGCAATTACGCGACCGCGATGCTGGCGGACAGAGATGGAAATATCTGGATTGGTACCGGTAAGGGCCTGCAACTCCTGATCGATCAACCTCCGGTGACCTTTTACTCCAAAGCTTCCGGCTTACCTACTGAGAATATTTATGCAATCGTCCAGGACCGGGCCGGCGCGATCTGGTTCGGCGCCTGGGATTATTACCTGGTCAGGTATGCGAACAATGTTTTCACCCCTGAACCGCAAACGTTGGTCCAGGCATTATTTGTCGATCGCGATTCGCGTCTGTGGGTAGGCGCTGCGGGCGGTGTTTATTACCGGGAGAGTGACAGCTCTAAATGGTCTTCACTTTATGAACAATTGAAAATGGCGGTAGCGGATCAGATCATCCTGGTGACTGTGATATCTCAGGATCGCAACGGTGATATATGGTTTGGCGGACGTCAGGGTATCGCGCGATATCACGCCGGTCAGATGAAAACCTTTCGCGAAGCCGATGGCCTACCGGGATTGGAGGTTACCTCGGTCCTGCAAACTTCGTCTGGCTCAATATTGGTCGGCACTAACACCGATCTGGTGCAACTGGTGGACGACAAGTTCGTTCCGCTCAGCGGGCCGAACGGAGGTTGGCGAACATTTGTTCGCTCACTCTACGAAGATCACGACGGCACTCTTTGGATAGGAACTTACGACAGCGGCTTGTTCCGATACAAGAATAGCCAGATCGTCAACATCAATACTGCCAAGGGACTCTTTAGCGATGGCGTGTTTTGCATTCTCGAGGACGATGACGGCTGGTTTTGGATTAACAGTAATCAGGGTATCTATCGCGTCAAGCGTGATGAGCTGAACAAATTTGCCGACGGTCAAATATCGAGCGTGAATTCGGTGTCTTATGGACCGGACGATGGTTTGCTGAATGTCGAAGGCAATGGCGGCCGGCAGCCCGCCGGCTTGAAAGCAGCCGACGGAAAGTTTTGGTTCCCCACGGCGGGTGGGTTAGCCGTGATTGACCCGCGCCAAGCGACCCGTCATTCGAGCGCGTTGCCTACCCTCATTGAGGATGTAAGGGTGGATCAGAATGAGGTCGAGCCGCAGAGCGGTGTCATTACCGTCGAACCGGGGCAATCAACTGTTGACATTGCGTATACCGCCATGAGTTTTGTCGGATCTGATCGAGTCAGTTTTCGTTATCGTCTCCGAGGGCCTCGATGCGAAATGGACCGAGGCAGGCTCGCGTCGCGTGGCCTACTTCTCTCACCTGCCTTATGGGCAATACACGTTTCGGGTCATCGCTGCCAATGCCGACGGCGTTTGGAACGATTCGGGCGCGACGATCAGGCTGGTGGTGTTGACACCTTTCTACCGGCGAACCTGGTTTTATGTTCTGGTTGGTCTCGCCTTGTTCTCGGTAGTCGCCGCATTTTACGTCTACCGGATGAGGCAATTGCACGCAGTGAACGCAGCGCGCGCCGATTTCACGCGCCGTCTGATTGACTCGCAGGAGAATGAAAGACGGCGATTTGCGCTGGAGCTGCACGATTCGTTGGGCCAGAGTCTCGCGGTCATCCGTAACCGCGCGCTGATGAGCCTTAACAAACCCGACGAGCACCAGCGCATGGTTGACCAGATGCGAGAAATCTCGGAAGCCTCTGCGGCGGCGCTTCCAGGAGGCGCGAGAGATTGCCCACAACCTGCATCCGGCCCAGATCGAACATCTCGGATTGCCGGCAGCTCTTACCACCCTGGTTGAGTCGGTGCGGGGCGGAACCTCGGTTCAGTTTGAAACGAAAATTGAAGAACCGGGGACGGCAGTTTCGCGCGACGAAGCCATCAATATCTACCGGATTGCCCAGGAAAGTTTGAGCAATTTGATTAAGCATTCCCACGCCGATCGTGCGATCGTGGCCCCATACGAAAATAACGGGCGCTTGTACTTTTAGTGTTGAAGACAACGGTCGTGGAATTCCCGGCGGCACATCAGACGGTCTGGGTCTGAAAGGCATCTCGCGAGCGAGCTCAGATTATCAACGCCGACCTGCAAATCGAGTCAATCGCTGGCAAGGGAACGAGATTAACAGTTTCATTGGCGCGCGATTCCCAGGTGTAAGGGTAGAAGCTTTGCCTCAAAAAGTTAGAAGCTCTGTTTCATTCACACCGGGCTTTAGCCCTGGTGATGAACGAAGAAATAAGACGAGGAACCGTTTTAACGGTTTACTCCGCGGGTCTGGAACATGAAGCTGTTGAATATGGGCACGTCAACTGTCACAGGAGAAAACCAGTCAAAACGGTTTCCTAACATTTCTGCGGACGTTCAACATCCGGGCTGAAGCCCGGTGTGAATGAAGGTCACAAGCATGACGGAAAAACACGAATTCTGATCGCTGACGATCACCCGATTTTCCGATCCGGGCTGCGCCAGATTATCGAAGCAGATGGCAGCATGTCCGTGATCGCTGAGGCCGATGATGGCGCCGCCGCCTTGAAGCTCATTCGCGAGCACCAGCCGGATGTCGTGGTGCTCGACATAAACATGCCCGGCCTCAGCGGTTTTGAGGTGGTCTCCTCGATGCGCGATGAGCAGCTCCCCGGCGAAGTAGTTTTGTTGACCATGCACAACGAGGAGGCGATGTTCACGAAGGCCGTGAATCTCGGCGTGCGTGGCTATGTACTGAAAGACAGTGCCGGCAGCGATATCCTGAATTGCCTGCACGCTGTGCGGAAAGGTCAGAACTATTCGAGCGCGGAGTTAACCCAATACCTCTTTAAAAAAGCTGCAGGCCAAACCACGGCAGTTGAAGGTCTCGACTCACTCACGCCAACTGAACGTCGAGTACTCGCGCTCATCGCGCAATACCTGACCAGCCGCGAGATTGCCGACCAGCTCGGCATCAGCGTGCGCACCGTTGAAAACCACCGCAATAACATCTGCGCCAAACTTGGACGTCACACGGCAGTCACGCGCTCATGAAGTTTGCGCTCAAGCCATCAGGCGGAACTGTAAGCCGCGGAGTCAGTACCGGGAGCGGTAGCGACCGGGTCGTCTTGCATCATAGGATTACCAACGCACCCTGGTCGCTACCGCTCCCGGTACTGACTCTCTACCCAAGTACTTCTACCTATAAAAATCGAGTAGTTCCACTCATTGAAATTGAGCAGAAACCTCCCTGTTCCGAAACCCCGCTGCGCTCAATAATCCGCCTGCATGTTGGTGGGACAAAACAATGATCCTGATCGCTGATGACAACTCGCAGGTCCGCAGAATGATTCGCGACCTGCTCGAGGATATCGACCCTGAAATAGTTGAATGCGAAGACGGCCAGGCAGCGATCGCGTCCTACGAACAGCACCATCCGGACTTTGTTTTGATGGATATCCACATGACGCCAGTTGATGGCTTGGCAGCTACCAGAGAGATCCTCAGCCGGTATCCGGAGGCAAAGATCATTGCGGTTACACAGTACCAGGACACCAGCACTCGCGAAGCGCGCGATGTCCCTGGGGGTGTGGGCGTTTGTCGGCAAGGATGACCTGATGTCGCTGCGCTCGCTGCTTCGCGAGACAGGCGGTCTTAGTTCAGTTGAGAAGTTCCTAGGCGAGCAGTCAGACCGGCTCAACTGGTGGGTCGATTCAGCCACAAAAAGGAGAAATCATGTTGCCCAAGTCGCTCAGTTCCTTCCGTCGTAATATTGTCTTTGAACCGTAGAGGAGCGCAGTCGCCAATGCGCTCTATCTCCGCAGTTCCTCAGCCTGGTATCTCGCGGGCTTAATCATCCTTCGCATCGTTTCGTCTTTCGACCTTCTCGCTATTGGTAGCGGTGCTATTGGCTGTCGGGTTGCTTCGTTTTCGTGGCCCGCTCGCCCAGGGTGACCGACGTCAATGTTACTCGCCGGGCGAACCGTCGCCGGCCCTGCAGGCCAGCCGGCCCTTGATTATCTCAAAAGAGAAAGGCCTGCACGACCAGTTGTTGGCCGCGCGCGAGGCGAGCCGATATGAAATCCGCCAAGCGCCAAGCGCCAGTATGCCGTTGGCAATGGGACCTCGAGTGAGACCTATAAGGCCGGCAATCGGGCGCAACAGTTGAAGGCAAACTTCAGCGGCGCAGCAGGTCGTGTTTAAGCGATCCAGGGAGCGGTTCGGCCCACAGATGCCGCAGCTGTTGACGCGCGAGGGTGGCAACTCGGGATGAAGCTCGAGAGCGTTGGCTATGGCGGGCAGCAATCCCTCGCCGTGGGTCCCGGCACGCTGACAACGCAAGCCAACCGCACGAATACGAGCGCCCGCTTCAATCTGAAATCGGCAATCGGCAAATCCGCAATCAAAAGAAAGTGGTACATCAACGCGCCGGCGGGGATCGAGCAAGGTTTCTCACGCTGAATGAGCCCCCGACTGAACGTGAAACGACAGCCGCTGCGGGTGGCGCTGTCCCTGACCGGAAACCTGCGGCGAGCCTGGTGGGCTAAAGGACAGAGTTGAGCTTCGAGCGCCGAAGTTGGGCAGGAGTGTGCTGCGCTACGCTCCATCTGTTCGCTCACGACGCGATGGGCGAGAGCTGCCGCGCACTCCGGGAGCTGAAGGGCGCGAAGTGTCGCTGGTGGTGGAAGACGCGGGCGCACTCTACCCGTTGACGATAGATCCGACCGTCACGCAGCAAGCTTACCCTAAGGCATCAAACACCGAGGCGCTTGACCAGTTCACTACTCAGTCGCGATCTCCGGCGACACGGTGGAGTGGATCGGAGCGCTTACCGAGGAATCGCAGCAGCGCGACCGGAGGTCAACGGCGACCAGAGCGATAATTCATCCCCGCACGCTGGCAGCGGCGGCTTATGTCTTCGTGCGCAGCGGCAGCACCTGGAGCCAGCAGGCGTACCTCAAGGCATCGACACACACAGCCCCAGGAACTGTTGGGCCCAATTTCGGCTACTCGGGTCGCGATCTCCGGCAACGGCGGTTGGTGGTCAGGGCGCCTGGGGAGGACCAGCAACGCGACCGGCGTCAACGGCGGCCGGGCCAATGGTTTGAGCGCAGAGCGACGCGTGAGCGCATCGGCAGTCTGTCTTTCTTTGTGCCCCGCGTTAGCGTTGTTTCGACGACCACGAGATCAGCCAGGCTCACCTCAAGGCATCAAACACCAAACCCGGATTTCAACCCAGCCTGACAGTTTCCGCCGAGGAGTTTTGCATCTGGCATCCCGAGGTTATAACCCCAACACGCCGAAAGGAGGACGGCAGTTCGAGGCTTCCGGTGGCCATCTCCGAGTTTGACACCGTGGTTGGTCGGGGCATGTACGCGAGGACGGACTATGCAGCAGCAGTCTGGAGTCAACGGCGACCAGCGATTTGCAATGGCCCCTTCAATCGCCAATGATACTGCGAAGCGCGGCTTTACATGTCTTCGATGCGCGGCGGCACGCACACTGGGAGCGCAGGAGGCCTACCCCAGGCTGCATCAAACCCCGGGCACTGACTTTTCGGTGGCTCAGTCATATTGCCGGTCTCTGAAGCGACACGGTGGTGGTCGGCGCGCCCAGCAGAGCGGCGGCTCGACCGAGCCAGGATCACGTGGACCAGGGGAACTTTGGGACCGTTTTGGGAGCAGTTGCTTTCGAGCAGCGCACTGTGCGCTCTGCGTGCAGCGGCATTTCTTGGCCTTGAGCCCGGTCGGTGGCTTCATGTCACCAAACGTTCGGGTTGGCGGCAACCATTGATCGCGGCCCGCCAGTCGCCAGTCTCGGCGACGGCAGCGGCGAGCGGTGGGGCGCCAGCGGGTTGTGCAGCAACTCGATGACCGGAGTCAACGGCGACCAGAGCGGAGCGTCGACTTCTTCACTAGTCGCACCTTCAGACGCCTGCCAGGTGCGGCGTATGATCTTTCTGCGCAGCGGCGATACCTGGAGCCGGCAGGCTCTGCCTCGCGGGCATCAAACACCTGGTGCGAATGACCGGTTCCGGCTATTCCGGTCGCGGATCTCTGGCAACACGGTTGACTGGTTGGCGGCGCCTGGGGATGGCAGACAACCGCAGGTGACCGGAGACTGGCACCCGCGACCAGAGCGGCGCAACCCGGCCAGCGACGCCGGCGCGGTGCTATGTCTTTGTGCGCAGCGGCGACTGCCCGGAGTGCTTCCAGAAGCTTACTCCTCAAACGCGCATCGTACACCGATGTCAGTGACCTGTTTCCGGCAAGATCGGTCGCGGTCTCCGGCGACACGGCATTGAGTCGGGGCAAATCGGGAGCAAAGCAACGCGACCCGGAATCTGACGGTAGCAGCAGAAGGACGATAATCCTCGGCCAGTCGGCGCGGGCGCGCAACTTTAGCGTGTCTCTCATGGTTCCCAGCCCGCCGATCATCACGGGGGCAGCCCGGATTGGTAATCAAGACGGAGGATCGCTTCCCCTCCAACTCACAAATCGCCGCCGCACCGACGATGGTGCGACGACGAAGCGGTGACGGCGATGTGCGGATTCCGGAGCGTCGACCTCAGCCATTGATCCGTCAAACGGCGTCACGATCTCTAATATCAGCAACAACGGCGGCACGATTACCGCAGATCGTCTTGCGGATTGTACTGCGTCAAACACGAGCTTCACCGTTATGGGCTGGTCAGACGGCTGGCGCCTCAACCTGGACGGCGATCACCTGGACGTCTCGCCCGGTCAGGAGAAACACCACGCCCGTATTGGTTTACACAGATCCGTGACCGCCAGGTGGCTTTCAACGGCCGCGGCGGCGGTTTGCCGCGCCCCGCCGGGAGCGATACGACGGCACGAACGGCGCGAGCACCTACAGGGGCCTGCTGAGCGTCGTGCCCGCTTTGACGACCGCGCCGACGGTCAATTCCGCCGGAGTAGTCTCCGATCACGAACGCGCACCCTGCCGGAGGCCACAACATCACGTGATTCGCGCGACCGACAACTGCGGGCGGTGACTGACTCGCGAGTTTCAGCTGACGGTCAACAAGGAGCGATCAAGCAATCACGGTCAACACGCATGCGCCGGCGAATGCGACACTACAACGCCATCATTTACGGTGGCGGCCGCATCTAGATTCCGGCTTGCCTGTTGCTTACGGCAGCGCAGGGAGCCTGCACGAATGTCGGCGCGAACTTTCAACGATGGACGAGCGGCACCGGAACCTGCACGGTGAAGTACGATCAGGCAGGCGACGGTAACTACAACGCGGCAACTCAGGTGACTGAATCAGTCGCCGCTCAGAAAGCGAATCAGATAATCACGGTCGAACACGCATGCGCCGGCGAACGCCACCTTACAACGCCAGTTTCACGGTTGCGGCCACTCTCCAACTCGGTCTGGCAGTCACGTTACGGCAGCTCGGGTCGTGCACCAACGTCGGCGCCGACTTTCACGATGACGAGCGGCACGGGAACCTGCACGGTGAAGTACGACCAGGCGGGTGACAGTAACTACAACTGCGGCAACTCAGGTGACTGAATCAGTCACCGCGCAGAAAGCGAATCAGACAATCACGGTCAACACCGCATGCACCGGCGAACGCCACTTCACAACACCAGTTTCACGGTTGCGCGCCATCTCCGACTCCGGCCTGAGCCGGTCACGTTCAGCAAGTTCCGGGAGTCTGCACAAACGTCGGCGCGACCTTCACCATGACGAGCGGCACGGGAACCTGCACGGTGAAGTACGACCAGGCAGTGGCGACGGTAACTACAACTCCGCTACTCAGGTGACTGGAGTCAGTGACCGCGCAAGAAAGCGAACCAGACGATCTCGGTCAACACGCTATGCGCCAAGGCGAATGCGGCCATCACAACGCCAGCTTTCACAGTAGCGGCCACATCCAACTCCAGCGCCCCGCCGGTGGCACGTATCAGCAGCTCGGGTGTGTGCACGAATCGTCGGCGCCGACTTCGACGATGATCGAGCGGCACTGGAACCTGCACGGTGCGATATGACCAGGCGTGGTGACGGCAACTTCAACGCGGCGACTCCGCGTGACTGAGTCGGTCACCGCGCCGAAAGCTAAGCCAGACAATTACGTTTGGCGCGCTGGCGAACAAAACGCTTTGCATGACTGATTTCCCGGTGGCGCTGACCCCAGTTCGATTGGCCGTGAGCTTCGGCGCTACGTGGGAAATTGCACCGTCAACAGTCGTCGCTCGAGAACGCTGCACATCACGGGCGGCGGCTGCGTGCACGATCACGGCTGTCGCAAGCGGAGCAATACGACTTCAATGGCGGCGCCGGACGTGCCGCGAAGTTTCAATATCGCGAAGGTCAACACCTCGACCGCGCAGTTTCATCGTCAGTCAATCCATCCGGTTTCTGCTCAGAGCGTGACTTTCACGGCCACGGTGACGTCGGGAGCGGGGACACCCACAGGGACGGTGCAGTTCAAGGACAACGGTAACAAACACTGGCGCGGCCGGTGGCCTTGAATGCGGAGCGGCGTGGCGCAGGTTTCGACCTCGGCGTTAACGGTCGGCACGCACACGATCACCGCCGATTACAGTGGTGATGCGAACTTCCTGATCAGCACCGGCACGCTTTCAGGCGGCCAGGTAGTCAAAGCGCCAGCCGTCGCTTTCAATCAACGATGTATCGATTACGGAAGGCGATGCGGGCACGAAGGTGCTGAACTTTACGGTGACCTTGTCAGCGGCGAGCAGTCTGACGGTGACGACGAACTACGCGACTGCGGACAGCACGGCGACGGCGCCGTCTGATTACGCGGCGATAGCTTCGACCTTGCTGACCTTCAATCCGGGTGATACCAGTAAGACCGTGAGCGTGACGATCAACGGCGACGTCGGGTTTGAGCCGGATGAGACCTTCTTCGTCAATCTGTCGAACCCGGTGAACGCGACGATCAGCGATAACCAGGGCCTCGGCACGATTCAGAATGACGACGCCCAGGGCGGATTCATCAGCTTCAGTCAGCCGAACTATAACGTCAGTGAAAGCACCGGAATAGTCACAGTCACGGTCACTCGCACCAATGACGTCTCACAGGCGGCTCAGTGTGGATTACGCCACTGATGATACCGGCGCGTCGATCAGCTGCGCGGCGCTCAACACGGGATTGGCGTCGCAGCGCTGCGACTACACGTCCATGTTTGGGACGCTGCAGTTCGCGGCGAATGAAACGCAAAAGACGGTCGACATTCCGATTAATCTGGATGCCTACACGGAAGGACCGGAAGTGTTCACGTTTAATCTGTCGAATGCCACGGGAGGCGCAGTTCTGATCGCGTCAACGGCGACCGTGACGATTAGCGACTCGCCTTCGCCAACGCCGAACGCGACTGACGACACGGCGAGCTTTGTGCGGCAGCTGTATCACGATTTCCTGAATCGCGACGCTGACGCGGCGGGTCTGGCCTTCTGGAAGAACAACATCGACAAATGTAACGACCCGGCGCAACGACCGCCGGGACAGACGCTGGCCGCGTGCATCGAAGTGCAGCGCATCACGACCATCGCGGCGTTCTTCCTGTCGATCGAGTTCAAACAGACGGGCGGCACTGGTGCGTGACTTCTATGTGGCGGCGCTCGACCGTCCGGCTGACGAACAACATGCCGAACTTTGTCGAGTTCATGCGCGACACGCAGGCGATCCAGAGGGGAGTGACTGTGGGCCAGGGCAACTGGCAGCAGGTGCTGGATGCGAATCGACTTGGCGTTCATGAACGAGTTTGTCACGCGAGCCGAGTTCGTGGCGCTGTATCCGACTACCGATACACCCGACGCAGTACGTCGACAAGTTGTATCAGCATGCGAACGTGACGCGGCACGCAGCAGGAGCGGCTCGACGCAATTGAGTATTTTGGCGGGGCGGCCACGGCTGCGGATACGGGCGCCCGCGCGCAAGCGTTGCTGCTGGTGACGCAGGCCGGGGATTTCCAGGTCCGCGAAATCAGGCGTGCCTTCGTGCACATGCAGTACCTGGGGTACCTGAGAAGGAGCTCCAAACGACGCGCCCGACAACAACTTCGACGGCTTTAACTTCTGGGTGACCAAGCTGAATCAGTTCAACGGTGACTACCTGCAGGCTGAGATGGTCAAGGCCTTCCTCAGCTCGGCTTGAATACCGCCGACGCTTTGGACGTGATCGATAGTTTGGATCTGCGTCGTCAAAAGTTCTGATCGTTCGCGCAAATGGGCAATGGCTATTTGAATGAGTTTTCGTGGCCAGGCGTTACGCCTGGGGATGAAAGCGGATTAGTTTCAAGCCCCAGCTTAATGGCGTCTCCAGCTCTCCCGGCGTCGCCCGGGCTACGGGCAAACTCCACGATGAAAGTCGGGCACTACCTGCAAAGTGGAATGATTGACAGGTGGGACCGCGTCTCACCTGCGGAGGCTGGTAGGGACGAGATCTCGCAGCTTCGGAGCAGAGTCACCTCGCATCCAGCAGTGCGTAACCTTCCACTGTACAGAAACATTCGACCCTCTGGCTGGCACAGAGCAGCAGCCCCAGTTAAACGATCTAGCGCCCTGGCCGCATTTGTGCCTTGACTTTTTGGCTTCCTGGCTTAAAGTCAACATCAACTTGCACCGGTGTTCCCACACCATAGTGCTCCTCACGAGACGAAAGAGAGAACTGTCTTGAGCGGTGAAACATTCAGCCAAAGCCTCCCTTCATGCTTCCCTGATCGAAGCGAGCGTTGATGGCATACTCGCTTTTGATCGCGAATGTCGTTATCTCGCCTGGAACAGGGCGATGGAGTCGATTACCGGCGTTAGCCGAGACGTGATGTTCTGGGAAAGTGTGCTCGATGTCTTCCCCTTTCTGAAGGAAACCGGAGAGTCAAAATATCTACTCGAAGCTTTGGCGGGCAGAAGTGTGGTAACCGAAAACAGGCCCTATGCGATACCCGAGACAGGACGCGCCAGGTTTCTTTGAAGGTTACTACTCACCTCCGCAACGAACGGGACGAGGTCGTTGGCGGCATCGCGGTCATTCGGGATATCACCGAGCGAAAGCGTGCCGAGGAGTTAGTAAATGAAGCTCACCAGCGCCTCAGCAATACGTGCAACTGAACGAAGTACAATCGA
>ERZ1370068.2482-contig-1630_pt1 | contig 27573 bp, 46 predicted proteins | sample MGYA00561227_ERZ1370068 | MGnify/ENA primary metagenome ERZ1370068 (study PRJEB38410, sample SAMEA6850437) | metagenome | study: Metagenomic assessment of the ecological functions of the soil: analysis of the soil microbiota associated with the...
CTCATGCCCGCCTCCATGCCTTCAATCGCCGCACCGCCTCCTCCATCTCGGCGGTCGAGCCGGCGAAGGAGATGCGCAAGGTACCAGGCCCGCGCGCGCGGTCGAAGTCGACGCCGGGCGTCGTCGCCACGCCGGCCTCGCCCAGCATGCGCCGGCAGAACTCGCGGCTGTCGTTGGTGAGGTGGGCCACGTCGGCAATAGAGATAGAAGGCGCCCTCGGCCGGCGCGAGGCGATCGAGGCCCGCCGCCGGCAGGCCGGCCAGCAGCAGATCGCGGTTGGTGCGGTAGCGCGCGGACGTGGCCGTCGAGCTCGTCGCGGCCGTCGAAGGCGGCAAGGGCGGCATGCTGGCTGAGCGTCGGCACGGAGATGAAGAAGTTCTGCGCTGAGCCGCTCGATCGGCCGCACCAGGTCGGCCGGCACGACCAGCCAGCCGACCCGCCAGCCGGTCATGGAGAAGTATTTCGAGAAGCTGTTGACCACGATGGCCGGGTCGGAGACCTCGACCGCCGACACCGGTGTCGCCCTCGTAGACGATGCCGTGATAGATCTCGTCGGAGATCAGCCGCACGCCGTTGGCGGTCGCACCAGCCGGCCAGCGCCTTCATCTCGGCATGGCTCACCATCGTGCCGGTGGGATTGGACGGGCTGGCGACGATCAGCCCGTCGAGGATCGGCCCGCCTTTCTTCGAGCGCCTCGACCGTCGGCTGGAAGCGGTCGGCCGCCGAGGTCGGCAGGTCGACGGCCTCGAGGTTGAGCGCCGCCAGGATGTTGCGGTAGGCGGGATAGCCGGGCGCGGCCAGCGCCACGCGGTCGCCGGCATCGAAGCTCGCCAGGAACGCCAGCGGAAAGCCGCCCGACGAACCGGTCGTGACGATCACGCGGTCGGGCGGGACCTCGACGCCGTAGGCCTCGCGGTAGTGGCGCGCGATGCGCTCGCGCAGCGCCGGCATGCCGAGTGCGGCGACATAGCCGATGCGGTCGGTGTCGAGGGCGGCGTGGGCGGCGGCAAGCGCGGCCCTGGGCGCGGGCGTGCTGGGCTGGCCGACTTCGAGATGGATGACGGTCTCGCCCGCCGCCTCCTTCTCGGCGGCGGCCGCCATCACGTCCATGACGATGAACGGATCGACCGCGCCGCGCGCGGCGCGAGAGCTTGCCCGACATCGATGCGCGCCTAGCGGTACGACCGCGAGCAGCGCCAGCCCGGCGCCGGCCGGATCGATGCGCGCTGCGGCAGGTCGCGGCGCTGCTGCGCAGGCCCGACGGGACAGATGATGGCGTTGACGGTGCCGCCCTGCCCGCGCCGGGCCGTCCAGCACGGCGGCGAGGTCCTGTCATCCTCGACGGTCGCGCGGCGCCACCGCGCCGGTCGCCTGGGCCGCCGTCGGCGCGCCGCCGCCCGCGCCGGCGAAGGTGAACTCGCCGTTGTTGGGACTGGCGATGATCAGCGGACTGACCGACCGCGCGTCGGGCGTCGGCCGCGCCGAGCAGCACGCCGGTGCCGGGCACGATCACGCGCGCGCCGAAGAGCTGGCCCATCGACAGGGTGCAGGCGGCCGCGCCCGCCTTGCTGTCGACCGCGACCAGGCCGGAGAAGCCGCCGGAATCGGCCGGCGTCGGGCCACCCGGCGCCTGGCCGTTCCAGCCGGCCAGCGCCGCGGCGCCAGCCGCCGGCGGCGGCGCGACATAGACCGTTGCGGCGGCCGTAGCACTCGGTGGTCGGCGGCCCGGACTTCGGCACGGCATTGCGCAACGCTTCGAGCGGCAGGCTGCCGCCCATCTGCGACACCTGGTCCGGACAGCGTGCGGGCCAGCGCGCCCTGGAAGAACTCGCCGCCGCCGCGCTGGCGGATCGCGCCCAGCGTGCCGGCGAGATCGGTCTGCGTCCAGCGTGTCGCCTTCCGGTCACGCCGTGCCGCCCGTACCCCTGGCCGAAGATGCGCCGCGTCTCGCGGTCGGCGCCCAGCAGCGCCGGCGCCGGCCTGCAGGTCGCGCGACAGCGCGCGCGACACCGGCACGCCGAAGCGCGCCAGCCGCTCGGCCGGGCGCGACCATCTGCTCCCAGCGCAACTGGCCGTGGCGGATGTGCATCAGCGTGATCGCCGCGCACGCCCGACGGCACGCGTGAACGACTGGCCGCTGATCGCGCCCGGCGCGGCGATCGGCAGGAACACGAAGGCCTCGGCGGCCTTGGTCTTGTCGTCGTGCACGATGCAGGCGCCGGAGGCGCCGAGGCCCGCCGCCGACGGCAGGGTCACCGCAAGTGGCAAAGTACATGGCGACTGCGGCGTCGGTGGCGTTGCCGCCGCTCTGCAGGATGTCGCGCCCGATCTCGGCCGCGCGGCTTTCGTCGGCCGACACCGCGGCGAACGACACCGGCGGTGACGATGGCCGACAGGCCACCCTTGCCCGGCGACAGGCCGGCGGGATTGGCGGCATTGGCAGCGCGGTCGCTCTCGCGATCCGTCTCACTTCTGCCACAAGCCGCCAGCAAGAACACGCCCGCCAGCGCCAGCGTTGCGCAATTGACGCGGCCGCCCTGCGTTTCTAGCCTGCCAGATCCCGTGCCGACCGTGTTCAAACGCATCATCACCCTCTTCTGTCTTGCGCTGTTCGCGCTGGCGCCGCTTCGTGCCGCGAGCGCGCAGCAAGGTCAACGCCTCAATCTCATCCGCGACGCCGAGATCGAGAACGCCATCCGGACCATGGTCACTGCCGATCTGGAAGGCGGCCGGTCTCGATCCCAACGCGGTCGAGATCATGATCGTCCAGGACAACACGCTCAACGCCTTCGTGGCGGGCGGCCAGCGGATCTTCATCAATACCGGCCTGATCATGCGCACCGAGACGCCCAACCAGCTGATCGGCGTGCTGGCGCACGAAAGCGGCCACATCGCCGGCGGCCATCTGGCGCGCATGCAGGAGGAGCTGCGCAGCCTCACGACGCTGCAGATCCTCGAGATGATCCTGGCGCGGCGGCGCCATGGCGGGCAGCGCCGCGTCGGGCGGCAGCGGCCGGCAGCGGCGGCCCGACCGACCGGCGTCGGCAGCGACCAACGCGCCCGGGTCGCTGCTGTCGCTTCCTGCAATACACCCAGACCCAGGAGAACGCGGCGGACCAGGCGGCCATCACCTTCCTGCAGCGCACCGGCCAGTCGCCCAAGGGCGCGGTCGAGTTCCTGCGCGTGCTGCAGCAGCGAGGAGCGCCTGCAGATCAACCGGCGCGATCCCTACCTCACGACCCATCCGCTGACGCCCGACCGCATCGCGGCGTTCGAGGAGGCGGCGGCGCGCTCGCCCTACGCCAACACGCCGGATTCGCCGGAATTCCTCGACGATGCACCATCGCATGGTCGCCAAGCTGATGGGCTTCATCACGCCCCGATGTCGCCCTGCAGCGCTTCGCCGAAGCCGACCGGTCGGTGCCGGCGCGCTACGCGCGCGCCATCGCCTGGTACCGCAAGGGCGCGCTGGGCTCGGCGCTGCTCGGCATCGACGGTCTGCTCAAGGAATATCCCAACGATCCCTACTTCCACGAAGTGCGCGGCCAGATGCTGTACGAGAACGGCCGCGCCGCCGAGTCCGTGCTCTCCTATCGCCGCGCCGTCCAGCTTCTGCCGAGCTCGGCGGTCATCAAGATCGACTTTGCGCGCGCCCTGCTCGAGACCAACAATCCCGACAACGACCGCGAGGCCGTGCGCAACCTCGAGCTGGCGCGGCAGCAGGAGATCCGGCACGCTTCGACCTGTGGCGGCTGATGGCGTCGGGCTATTCCAGGCTCAACAACCCAGGCATGACGTCGCTCGCCCGCGCCGAGATGGCGGTCCTGCGCGGCCAGCGCGCCGAGGCGCAGTCCCATGCCGACGCCGCCGCGCGCCAGTTGCAGTCCGGCACGCCGGCCTGGCAGCGCGCCCAGGACATCAAGGCCTATATCAACACGCGGCCGGGCAAGAGCCGGTAGCTTTGGAGATCAGCACAATGCGTTCCGTCCTTCTCGTCATCTGCGCCGGCCTCGTCGCCGCCGGCGCCCTGCTCGCGTCGTCGGCACGCGCCAGGCCTGGCCGACTGGCCGCTGCCACCGGCCGACCTTCCACGCCGACAAGGCGGCGCTCGGCAAGAGCATCCGCGAATACCTGCTCGCCAACCCCGAAGTGCTGGTCGAGGCGATGCAGGAGCTCGAGCGCAAGCAGGACAGCCAGCGCGACGCCGTGGCGCAGAAAGGCGTCCAGGAGAACCAGGCCGAATTGTTCCGCGATCGCCGACAGCCCGATCGGCGGCAATCCGAACGGCGACGTCGTCATCGTCGACTTCAACGACTACCAGTGCCCCGTACTGCAAGCGCACCCACCAGGCGATGAAGTCGGTGGTCGCCGCCGACGGCAAGGTCAAGATCATCTACAAGGACCTGCCGATCCTGGGCGAGGCCTCGAAGGTCGCCGCCGTCGCCGCCCTGGCCTCGGTCAAGCAGGGCAAGCACACGGCGTTCCACAACGCGCTGATGGAATTCACCGGCAAGCTCGACCGCGACAAGATCCTCGAGATCGCCGAGCTCGGTCGGCATCGACCGCGCGCAGCTCGAGAAGGACATGGAAGATCCCAAGCTGAAGCAGACCATCGAGCGCAACCTGGCGCTGGCGAGCGCGCTCGGCATGCGCGGCACGCCGGCCTTCGTGATCGGCAAGCAGTTCGTGCCCGGCGCCGTCGACGCCGCGGCCCTGAAGCAGCTGATCGCCGACGCCCGCAAGGAGCTGAGCGGCGCTACGACAGAGTCGCCGACAGCCCGAGCAGGCGCACGAGGTCGGCGCCGGGCTTCATCAGGAGCTCGAACCCTGTCGATGTCGATCGGCGGCTCGCGGCTTGGCATCGATGGTGAGGCGTGCCGCCGCGCTCGACGAAGCGCGCGACGCGTGTCGAGCAGCTTGGTCAGGTCCTCCGAGATCAGCACGCTCGGCGGGCTGGTAGCGGCGGATCTCGCGCCGCCAGATTGGCGCGCGTCACCGACGGCCGGCTTGCCGGTCACCGTCGACCAGCGCCTTGCAGGCCGCGATCGAGCAGGCTCTTGTCGGCCAGCGTCAGCCGCGCTTCGCCCAGCGCCTGCCGTGCGACTGCTGAGCGCGCAGCAAGTCGCCGTCATCGATCGACGCTGCCAGAACGGCGGGTCGGCATCGACGATCCGGCCGGTGAGGTCGATTTCGCCCAGGTCGGGCCCGACGAGCGCGCAGCGGTCGATGGCAAGCTCGCCCTTGGCGCGGTCCTCGGTGCCGGTGCAATCGAGGTCGAGCTTCACTGTCCTTGAGGCCCATCGACCTGCAAGGCCAGGCGCATCTGCAGGCCTTCCAGGCCGCGCAGCGGCGGCGCCAGCACGAAGCCCTCGATGCGGGTGCGCGAGCGATCTGAGCTTTCGTCGCCCTCGTGCACCGTCTCGAGACTGACGCTGCCCAGCGAGATCGCCGTAGCGCGCCAGCACCTCGCCGCTGAAGCCGATGGCGCTTGACGTCGTCGGCATGGACGCGGCCGACGGTGCGCTCCGGGCTGCCATTTGTCTGACGACAGCGCCGCGATCACGCGTCGAGATCGAGGCCGGTCGACTCGATGCTCGGCGATCTTGAACGAGCGGCGCCGCCGCCGTCCTTCAGCGTGGCTTCGAGGCTGCTCACCGTCAGCGCGGCGATGCGGCCGCGCTCGTAGCGATCGACGACAGCCGACGCGACAGCCGTACGTGTCGCCGGTGCCGGGCAGCGAGAAGATGACGTTGCGTTCCTCGAGGCGGCGCATCGATGAGCGCCGCCAGCGACGCGGGCGACCAGCGCCTGGAACTGGTAGCGGCCGTCGGTACTGCGGCATCGAAGCGCGCCGAGATCGAAGCCCTCGATGACGAGCGAGCCGATGCTCCAGCCGCTGTCGGCGGCGCGTCGACCAGCGCGCACGTCCTTCAGCTCGATACGCTCGGCCTGCAGCGGGTCGCCCCAGCGCGAAAGCCGGCGAGCGGCGTGCGGCCGCGCAGCAGCTCGCCGAGCGGCCAGGCGAGGCCCGACGCCTCCCAGCGGCCGATCGCTGAGCTCGGCGCGCGCTGGTCGACTTGAGATCGACCAGCGTGACGCGGCGGTCGAACAGGCCGACCTCGACGCCTGCCGACCTTGGTCGCGCCGTCGCGTTCGATCTCGGCCTTGATCCGGCCCGCCGCATGACGTCTCCACGACCGGCACCGCCGCCGACGGCCGCGCCGACCAGCGCGACGACGGCGACGACCGCGATGACGTTCTTCTTCACGGTTCGGCGTCCGGCTGCTTGGCGGGCTGGGCGGCGTCGAAGGCCGGATGCTTCATGCAGGTGGCGTAGATGCGCTGGATGGTCGGGTAGCGTCGCCATGTCGACCTTGAAGCGCGCGGCGTTGAAGACCTGCGGCACCAGGCAGAGATCGGCCATGGTCGGCCGATCGCCGTGGCTGAAGGCGCCGGTGCTTGCGGTCCTTGGCGATCGAGGCCTCGTAGGCGTCGAAGCCGGTCTCGATCCAGTGGCGCGACCAGGCGAAGGCGCTCTCCTCGGTCTGGCTCGAACTTGTCGCGCAGATAGCTCATCACCCGCAGGTTCTGGATGGGATGGATGTCGGCGGTCGGGATCAGCGCCAGCGCGCGCACGCGCGCGCGGTCGACCGGATCCCTGGGCAGCAGCGGCGGCTCGGGATGCGTCTCCTCGAGATATTCCAGGATGGCGAGCGACTGGGTCAGCACCTCGCCCGAATCGAGCACCAGCGCGGGCACCAGCTTCTGCGGATTGAGCGCGACATAGTCGGGCGCCGCCTGCTCGCCCTTGCGCAGATGGCGCGAGGCGTGCTCGACCGCGATGCCCTTCGAGGTTGAGCGCGATGCGCACGCGAAACGCCGCCGACGAGCGAAAATAGCCGATGAGCTTCATGACCGCCTCCGCGGCCACCTTAGCACGGCTTAGGCGGGCGGCGTGTACGCACCACCTTCTGGTCGATGGCGCCGAAGATCGACTGGCCGGCGCGGTCGAACATCTCGATGCGGATCTGATCGCCGAACTTCATGAACGGCGTCACAGGCTTTGCCACTGTCGATGGTCTCGCGCACCCGGCGCTCGGCGATGCAGGAGCAGCCGACCGCGGCGTCGCGGTTGGCGACGGTGCCCGAGCCCACGACCGTGCCGGCCTCGAGGTGGCGCGTCCCGGCGGCATGGGCGATCAGCTGGCCGAAATCGAAGGTGAGATCGGTGGCGGCGTTGGGATGGCCGAACTCCTTGCCGTTCAAGCGTCGAGATCAGCGGCAGGTTGAGCCGGGCGCCGTCCCAGGCATCGCCCAGCTCGTCGGGCGTCACGGCGACCGGCGCGAAGGCGGTGGCGGGCTTGCCGTGGAAGAAGCCGAAGCCCTTGGCCAGCTCGCCGACGATGAGGTTGCGCAGCGACACGTCGTTCAGGATGGTCACCAGCTTGATGTGCCTGCGCGCCGCCTCGGGCGAGATGCCCATCGGCACGTCGTCGACGATCACGCCGATCTCGCCCTCGAAGTCGATGCCCCAGGCCTCGTCGGCCGGCCTCGATGTCGTCGCCGGGGCCGATGAAGGAGTCCGAGCCGCCCTGGTACATCAGCGGATCGGTCCAGAAGGACGGCGGCATCTCGACGCCGCGCGCCTTGCGCACCAGCTCGACATGCACGACGTAGGCCGAGCCGTCGGCCCACTGATAGGCGCGCGGCAGCGGCGCCGCCAGCGCCGTGGTGTCGAGCTCGAAGGAGCCCGGCGCCTTGTCGTCGCGCGAGCTGCTCGGCGAGCGCGCGCAGGCTTGCGGTCCGACGCCGCCCAGTCGTCGAGCGCCTTCTGCAGGGTCGGCGCGATGCCGCTCGCCCGCACCGCGCGTTTGCAGCTCACGGTCGACCACGATCAGCGTGCCGTCGCGGCCGCCCTCCTTCAAGCGAGCCCGAGCTTCATTGCGCCCCGCCCTACTCCGCCGCCTGCTTCATCTCGCGGCGGACGCCACGACTTCACGTAGCCGTCGAACTCGACGCCGGCCGGCATGGCGGCGACGTCGACGGCGTCGCGCGTGTCGATCATCACCGCGACCTCGTCGGTCTTCGCCGCCTTGCCGCCGCTTGGTCGCGGCGTTGAAGGCCTTGGGATGCGGGCCATGCGTGAAGCCCGAGGGATGCACCGTCATCATGCCGGGATGGATGTTGTCGCGGCTGAAGAAGCTGCCCTTGTGATAGAAGATGATCTCGTCGAAATCGTCGTTGTTGTGGAAGAACGGCAGGCGCAGCGCCTCCGGATCGCTCTCCAGCGGCCGCGGCACGAAGGTGCAGACGACGAAGCGGCCCGGCCACGAAGGTGGTGTGCGCCGAGGGCGGCAGATGGGCGCGATGGCTCATGAGCGGCCTGCAGGTCGCGCCAGTTGATGCGCACGACGCTCGAGATCGCCGTGCCAGCCCACCGCATCCAGCGGATTGAACGGGAAGGTCACGGTCGAGAGCTGGTTGCGCCGCTTGACCGAGACCTTCCAGGTGCGCTCGTCCTGCTGGGCGCGTGAAGGCGTCGTCGATCCTGGGCGTGTCGAGCATCGCCGGATCGAAGATCGCGTGCCGGCCGACCAGGCCCTTCTCCGGCAGGGTGAAATGGTCGTTGGTCGCCTCGACCATCAGCGACAGCGTGGGCTTGGCTGGGCGACGAGCCGCCACATCGTGCCGCGCGGGATCACCAGGTAGTCGCCGTCGCGATAGTCGAGGTGGCCGTAGTCGCAGAACAGCGCGCCCTCGCCCTCGTGGATGAACAGCAGCTGGTCGCCGTCGCTGTTGCGCGGCCAGCTCGGCCATCGGCTTGTCGAGCTTCCAGATGCGCATCTGCAGATGCGGGTTGGCCATCACCAGCTCGGCGCTCCACGGGCTCGTCTTGCCGGTGGCGAGCTTGTTGAGGTCGAAGGCGCGGGCGGATGGCGCCGTCGAACTCGACCCAGTCGGTCGGCTTGTGCTTGTGGTGGAACTGCGCCGAGGGCCCGAAGAAGCCCTCCTTGCTGATCTCGCGCTCGTAGGTGCCCTCGGGCAGCGCGGACATGGGCCTGGCGCGAGGCGGTGCCCTCGACCTGGCGCAGCGGAATCCAGTTCTTGGCCATGGTTTCCTCCTCTTGCCTTATGCCTTGAGCACGCCGCGGCGGATCTGGTCGAGCTCGATCGATCTCGAACAGGGCGCGGAAATTGCCCTCGCCGAAGCCCTCGTTGCCGCGGCGCTGGATGATCTCGAAGAAGATCGGGCCGATCACGGTCTGGGTGAAGATCTGCAGCAGCAGCCCGCCGCCCTGGGTCGGCGCGCCGTCGATCAGGATGCGGTCGGCGGCCAGGCGCTGCGAGGTCCTCGCCGTGGCCCGGCAGGCGCGTGTCGACCTGCTCGTAATAGGTGTCGGGCACGGTCTGGAACGGCACGCCCTTGGCCTCGCAGCGTCTCGACCGTCTGGTAGATGTCGCCGGTGCCGAGCGCGATGTGCTGGATGCCCTCGCCGTGATAGGCCGAGAGGTATTCCTGGATCTGCGACTTGTCGTCGGTGCTCTCGTTGATCGGGATGCGGATCTTGCCGCACGGGCTGGTCATCGCCTTGATCTTCAGCCCGGTCAGCTTGCCCTCGATGTCGAAGTAGCGGATCTCGCGGAAATTGAAGAGCCGCTCGTAGAAGTCGGCCCATTCCGCCATGCGGCCGCGATGCACGTTGTGCGTCAGGTGGTCGATATAGGTGAGGCCGACGCCCTGCGGGTTGCGCTCGACGCCCGGCAGGTGACTCGAAATCGACGTCGTAGATGCGTGCCGCGCTCGCCGTAGCGGTCGACCAGGTAGATCAGCTGAATCGCCGATGCCCTTGATCGCCGGGATGTTGAGCTCCATCGGCCCGACCTTGCCCTCGACGCCCCAGGCGCCGAGCGACGATCGCCCGCTTGTAGGCGACGGCCGCGTCCTTGACGCGGAAGGCGATGGCGCAGACGCTGGGCCCGTGCACGCGGGCGAAGCCCTGGGCGAAGCTGTCCGGCTCGGCGTTGACGATGAAGTTCACGTCGCCCTGGCGGTACAGCGACGACGTCCTTCGAGCGGTGCCTGGCGACCCGCACGAAGCCCATGCTGCTCGAACAGGGCGCCGAGCGCCGCCGGATCGGGCGCGGCGTATTCGACGAACTCGAAGCCGTCGGTGCCCATCGGATTGACGCGTCGTCGATCTCGGCGACTGTCGGGATCGTTGACGCTGGCCATGCTCGACCTCCCGAATTGACCTCGCGGAATTAGTTTCAAATGTAACTATTATGCCGACCGCTTCGCAAGCCCTCGAACTGGAGAATTTTCTCCCCTATCGCCTGTCGATCCTGGCCCAGATCGTCAGTCGAATCGCTGCACGACCTCTATGCCGGGCCGTTCGGCCTCACGCGTCACGCAGTGGCGGGTGATGGCGGCGCCTGGGCCGTTTCGCGCCGCTCACCGCCTCCGATGTGGGTCAGCGCATCGTCATGGACAGGTGGCGGTCAGCCGGGCGGTCGCCGGCCTGATGAAGCGCGGCCTGGTCGAGCGGGCGACCGACCGCCGCGACCGCCGCCGCGCCTCGCTCAGGCTGAGCGCCCGCGGCCGTGCCATGCATGCCGCGCATCGTGCCGCTGGCGCTGGCTACGAGAGCGTCTCTACGAGGCGCTGGCGGCGGAGGAAAGACGCAGCTTCGATGCACTGACGCGAGCCGGCTGTTTGCGCACGCCGAGACCCGGTTGGCGGCAGGCCGTCTGACGCCTGCCTTGTGGCGCGAAGTCGCCATGCTATAACGCCCCGCGACTTCTGAAATGCGGGAGGCAGATTTGGCCGCAAAGGCCGCCCGGCGCCCGCCGGCCGCCAAGCCGGTGCTGGTGCTGCAACGGCCCAATCTCAACATGCTGGGCAAGCGGCAGCCGGAAGATCTACGGCCGCGAGACCCTGGCCGACGTCGAGCAGGCGTGCCGCGCCGAAGCCGATCGCCTGGGGCATGACGGTCGAGTTCGCCCAGAGCAACCACGAGGGCGCGCTGGTCGACCGCATCCAGGCGGCGCGCGAGAAGAACAGCCGGCATCGTCATCAATGCCGGCGCCTACACCCACACCTCGGTGCGCCCTGCTCGACGCGCTGAACGCCGCCGAGCTGCCGGCGGTCGAGGTCCACCTTTCCAACATCTACAAGCGTGAAAGCTTCCGCCATCACTCCTATATCAGTCCGGCCGCGGTCGGCGTGATCGCGGGGCTCGGCAGCCAGGGCTATCTTCTGGCGCTGCAGGCGCTGCGCGCACTGCTGGCGCGCTGACAATCACCCGCGGAGCGTTCGTCCATGGCAAAGTTCGAGATGGATACCGAGTTCGTCCGCAAGCTGGCGAAGATCCTCGACGAGACCAATCTCGGCGAGATCGAAATGGCCGAAGGCGACCAGCGCATCCGGGTCGCCCGGCCGCCGTGACCATGGCGCTCGCGCCCCGGTCGCGGCCCCATGCCGCTGCCGGCCGCGCACTGCGCGCTGCGCCGGCCGCAGCCCCGCCGGCCAACGATCGTCGGCAAGCATCCCGGCGCGGTGAAGTCGCCGATGGTCGGCACCGCCTATCTCGTCGCCCGAGCCCGGCAAGCCGCCGTTTCGTCTCGGTCGGCGACAAGGTGACGGCCGGCCAGACGCTGCTGATCATCGAGGCGATGAAGACCTTCAATCCGATCAAGGCGCCCAAGGCCGGCACGGTGGCGCAGATCCTGATCGACAATGCGCAGCCGGTGGAGTTCGGCGCAGCCGCTGATGATCGTCGAGTAGAGGCGTCGGCGCGATGTTCGACAAGGTCCTGATCGCCAACCGCGGCGAGATCGCGCTGCGCATCCATCGCGCCTGCCGCGAGATGGGCATCCAGACGGTGGCGGTGCACTCGACCGCCGACAGCGACGCCATGCATGTGCGGCTGGCCGACGAGAGCGGTCTGCATCGGCCCGCCGCCGGCGCGCGACAGCTACCTCAACATCCCGGCGATCCTCGTCGGCCGCGACCATCACCGGCGTCGACGCCATCCATCCCGGCTACGGCTTCCTGTCGGAGAATGCGCGCTTCGCCGAGATGCTGCCGAGGCGCACGGCTTCACCTTCATCGGCCCGACGCCGCAGCACATCCGCATGATGGGCGACAAGATCGTGGCCAAGCAGACCGCCCAGGAGCTCGGCCTGCCGCTGGTGCCCGGCTCGCCGCGGCGCCAGTCGACTGCCGACGAGGTCGCTGCGCTCGGCAACGAAGATCGGCTGCCCGGTGCTGATCAAGGCGGTGCGCGGCGGCGGCGGCGCGGCATGAAGGTCGTCGAGAACGCCGACGACGCGGCCGAGGCCTTCGCACTGGCCCGCGCCGAGGCCAGAGGCCGCCTTCGGCAACGACTCGGTCTACCTCGAGAAGTATCCTGGCCAGCCGCGCCACATCGAGATCCAGGTGCTGGGCGACGGCCAGGGCGACGGCGTGCATCTCGGCGAGCGCGACTGCTCGCTGCAGCGCCGCCACCAGAAGGTGCTGGAGGAGGCGCCCTCGCCCGCGCTGAACGCCGAGCAGCGCGCAGAGATCGGCGAGCTCGCCGCCGCGGCGATGCGCAAGCTCGAGCTATCGCGGCGCCGGCACCATGGAGTTCCTGTTCCAGGACGGCGAGTTCTACTTCATCGAGATGAACACCCGCCTGCAGGTCGAGCATCCCGGTCACCGAGGCGATCACCGGCATCGACCTGGTGCGCGAGCAGATCCGCATCGCCGCCGGCGCGCCGCTCGCGCATCAGCCAGGCGGACATCGTCAGTCCAGGGCCACGCCATCGAATGCCGCATCAACGCCGAGCATCCCGAGACCTTCGTGCCCTCGCCCGGCCGGATCACCGACTACCATCCGCCGGGCGGGCTGGGCGTGCGCGTCGATCCGGCCTCTACACAGCGGCTACGTCGATGCCGCCCTACTACGATCCGATGGTGGCCAAGCTGATCGTGCACGGCCCGACGCGCAACGAGTGCCTGATGCGGCTGCGCCGCGTCGCTCGAGGAGTTCGTGATCGGCGGCATCGACACCACGATCCCGCTGCACCAGCGCATCATCGGCGAGCAGCCGACTTCATCGACGGCGACTACGACATCCACTGGCTGGAGAAGCTGGTCGGCCTCAAGAAGTAGCGCCGGCATGCTGGAGATCACGCCCGAGCTCCTGCTGCAGGCCTACCGCATCGGCGTCTTCCCATGGGCGAGCGCCGCGACGATCCCAAGCTCTACTGGCTCGATCCCCGCCTGCGCGCCGTGCTGCCGCTCGACGGCTTCCACCTGCCGCGCCGGCTGGCGCGCACGGTGCGCGCCGGCCGCCTTCGAGGTGAGCGCCGACACGCGCCTTCCTCGATGCCATGCGCGCCTGCGCCGGAGCCGCGGCCCGGCCATCCGAGAGCTGGATCAACTGAACCGATCGTCGATCTCTACCGGAGCTGCATCGGCGCGGCCACGCCCACAGCATCGAGTGCCGGCTGGCGAGACGGCCAGCTGGTCGGCGGCCTCTACGGCGTGTCGGTGGGCGCGGCGTTCTTCGGCGAGAGCATGTTCAGCCGCGAACGCGACGCCTCGAAGGTGGCGCTGGTCCATCTCGTGGCGCGGCTGATCAAGAGCGGCTTCCGCGCCGCTCGACTGCCAGTTCATGACCGAGCATCTGCGGAGCTTCGGCGCGATCGAGATCCCGCGCGAGGAGTTCCGCGATCCTGCTGGCCGACGCCGTCGACCAGCCCGGCGACGTTTCAGCGCGAACTGGGCGGCGAGGATCCTGCGCCATCGTGCAGGAGAGCACGCGCACGTCGTAGACGCCGTGATCGAGCGCCGACAGCGACGGCGTGGACGCGAACATCCAGCCGGCGAACAGCTTCTCCGCCGCCTGGCCCGGCTTGTGGTCGACGATGGTGAGATAGGCCGCCGATTCTGGGCGGCGCTTCGGGCGCGTTGACCAGGCAATCGCCGACGGTGATCTCGAGCGTGCCGAAGCGCGTCGACTCGCCACCGGCGCGTAGAAGCGCTGGGTGCGCGCCGTCACCTTGTCGAGGCCCTGCAGCTCGGCGACCCGCTTGCCCGGCCCGTCGGGGATCGGCCGCAGGTTGGCGCTGCTCGGGCGCGGCGGCTGCCGGGGCGTCGGCGTTGCGGCGTCTGCGCCGCAGCAACGCCAGCATGCCGGCGGCAGCGGCCGCGAGGAACGCATGGGTCCGCGCACGCTCACTTGCCTTGACGGTACGGCGGCGGCCAGCCCGTCGATCGGCTCGTGCAGGGCCGCCTTGATCTGATCGGCGTCGCATCCCATCAGGACTCCGTCCTCCAGCGCGTCGGCGCAGAGGGTTTCGATCTCCTGGATGTTCTGGTTCAGGACTTTGATCTTTTCGAGGCAGGACACCGGCTTGCCGTCGGGCTGCCGCCACACCGGCGGCGCTTTGGGATGCGCGCGCGCTTCATCACTTCTGACCCCGTGCTTCACGAACATGAACTTGGCGATCAGCTCCGAGAGCGGGACCGCGCCCTGGGTCTTGTCGATCTCGCCGCCGGCGCTGGATCAGCTTTGCTGTCGCGCGCCCGGCTCGAGCACCAGACCATGCCGCCACCAGCGGATCCGCTCACGATCTTGGCGTTGGTGTCGAGCCGGCAGGCCGACGGACGACGACACCGTCATGCGCACCACCGCCTGGTAGGTCTTGCGGTCGAGAGTCGAAGCCGGTGACCGTGCCGACCTTGACGCCGCTCACGGTGACGTCGGCGCCGCGCGCTCCAGCCCGTCGATGCGGTCGAAGCGGGCGGTGACTCTCGTAGCCGCTCGGGCCCGCGCGCGGTCCGACTTGGCGAAGGCGTAGAAGACGAGGACGCCGGCCACCACCAGGACCAGCGCGCCCCACGATCGTCTCGACGATGTTACGGCCCACGCCTGTCTCCGATGCTGTCGCATCAGCCCGGACGCCACGCCTCGTAGGCAGGCTGGGTTTGCCGGGGCCGACGACGAGCGTCGAGCCCGGCGGGCGATAGGGCATGGTCGGTGCCGGTGAGATTCGCGCTCGTGATCTTCTGCCAGGTCTTGCGTGCCAGGCTCCGGCCTTGCTGGCGGCGGCATCGGCGGCTGCGTGTGCAGTGCGGCCAGCCATGCCAGTCAGCGGCGCACGCGCAGGCTTCGACTTGGCCGTTGCCATGCACCCAGCGCTTGCGCCGGCGGCCGGCGATCACGCGCTTGTCACCGATAGTAGCGATTGCCCTCGGTCATCGCGTGCCGACCAGCTTCGCCGCGCAATCTTGGTGAAGAGCCAGGTGCCGAAGTCATGCGCGAAACTGCGCTTCGAGAGCGACCGCGCCGCTTGTACGCGTGCGCTTCCGTGACTGGCAACGCGACGCGATAAACGAGGCGCGATCCGATGTCGTTCGTCGTCATGCGATTGGCTCCTGATCTGGTGCCCTGGTTGTCCCGCTGCATCATCTAGTACCATCAACACATTCATCTACAAAATGTAGTTGCGCACACAAGATTTTTGTAACTTACTATCAGTTGTGTGCCCATATCTGCGTGCTCGATCGCTACCGAGTAGCACCCCTCGCACAGCGATCGAAATGACGGGAACTGGGCGCGGGGGATCGTCGATGCGCTTCGAGCGTCGGTACACGCGAAGCAGGACAATCGCCATTCCGAACGGAATGGCGTTTCGCGCTGCCGACCTCGAAATCCGCAATCCCGACGGCATCGATCGTCTTTCAGCCAGATCGGCATCGACGTGCCGGCCGAGTGGTCGCAGGTGGCAGCCGACGTGCTGGCGCAAAGCTATTTCCGCTCGCGCCGGCTGGCTGCAGCGCCTGACCAAGGTCGCCGGAGCACGACGTGCCGCAATGGCTGTGGCGCTCGGCGCCCGACCGAGCGCCGCTGCGCCAGGCTGCCGGCACGACCGCGCGCTACGGCGGCGAGACCAGCGCCCGCCAGGTCTTCCATCGCATGGCCGGCGCCTGGACCTATTGGGGCTGGAAGGGCGGCTATTTCGACGGCGAGGAGCGACGCCCGCGCCTTCTACGACGAGCATGCGCTACATGCTGGCGGCGCAGATGGCGGCGCCCAACTCGCCGCAATGGTTCAACACCGGCCTGCACTGGGCCTACGGCATCGACGGCCCGGGCCAGGGCCACTGACTACGTCGATCCATGGACCGGCAAGCTGACCACGTCCGCTTCGCGCCTACGAGCATCCGCAGCCGCATGCCTGCTTCATCCAGAGCGTCGCCGACGACCTCGGTGAACGAGGGCGGCATCATGGATCTGTGGGTGCGCGAGGCGCGCCTGTTCAAGTACGGCTCCGGCACCGGCTCCAACTTCTCGCGCCTGCGCGGCGAAGGCGAGCGCCTGTCGGGCGGCGGCAAGTCGTCGGGCCTGATGTCGCTTCCTCAAGATCGGCGACCGCGCCGCCGGCGCCATCAAGTCGGGCGGCACGACGCGGCGCGCCGCCAAGATGGTGGTCGGTCGACGTCGACCATCCCGACATCGAGGACTTCATCGCCTGGAAGATGCTGGAGGAGCAGAAGGTCGCGGCCCTGGTCGCCGGCTCCCGGCTCGCCAACCAGCACCTCAACGCGATGATGCAAGGCCTGCCTCGACGGCGAAGGCCGAAGGCGATGAGCGCTTCGATCCGAAGCAAGAACCTCGCGCTGCGGCGCGAGATCATGCGCCGCCCGCCAGGCCGAGCTGTCCGGAGAACTACATCCAGCGGGTCATCCAGTTCGCCCGCCAGGGCTATCGCCATATCGATTTCCCGGCCTACGACACCGACTGGCAGTCGGAGGCCTACCTCACCGTGTCCGGGCCAGAACGCCAACAACTCGGTGCGCGTCACCGACGACGTTCCTGCGCGCCGTCGAGGCCGATCGGCAATGGGCGCTGACCGAGCGCACCGACGGCAAGGTCGCCACGCACGGTGAGCGCGCGGCGCTGTGGGATAGCATCGCCGAGGCGGCCTGGCACTCCGCCGATCCCGGCGTGCAGTTCGACACCACCATCAACGACTGGCACACCTGCCCGCGAGTCGGGACGCATCAACGCCTCCAATCCGTGCTCGGAGTACATGTTCCTCGACGACACGGCGTGCAACCTGGCGTCGCTGAACCTGATGCGGTTCCGCGACGCCGACGGCACGCTCGACGTCGACGCGCTCGAGCACGCGACGCGGCTGTGGACCGTCGTGCTCGAGATCTCCGGTGATGATGGCGCAGTATCCCGTCGCGCGAGATCGCCGAAGCTGTCCTAGCGCTACCGCACTCTGGGCCTCGGCTACGCCAATCTCGGCGGCCTGCTGATGGCCGTCGGGCCTGGCTATGACAGCGACGCGCAGGCGGCGCGCCGTCGCCGCTACGCCATCACGCGCGGTGATGACCGGCGCGCCTACGCCACCTCGGCCGAGATGGCGGCCTCGATGGGCGCCTTCCCCGGCTTCGACCGCCAACCGCGACGCCATGCTGCGGGTCATCCGCAACCACCGCCGCGCCGCCCATGGCGAGACAGCGAGGGCTACGAAGACCTCGCCATCGCTCCCGGTCGCGCTCGATGCCGACGAACTGCCCCGACGCCCCCTCGTCGCGCGCGGCCAGACGGGCGTGGGACCGCGCTCGCCGCTGGGCGAGCAGCACGGCTTCCGCAACGCCCAGGTCTCGGTGATCGCGCCCACCGGCACGATCGGCCTGGTGATGGATTGCGACACGACCGGCATCGAGCCCGACTTCGCGCTGGTGAAGTTCAAGAAGCTGGCGGGCGGCGGCTACTTCAAGATCATCAACCAGACCGTGCCGCCTGGCGCTCGCGCACGCTGGGCTACGACGACGGCGACGGTCGACGCGCATCGTCGCCTACGCGGTGGGCCACGGCTCGCTCGCCAGGGCGCCGGCGATCAACCACGAGACGCTGGCGACGCGCGGCTTCGACGCACGGCGACGATCGAGCGGGTCGAGAAGTCGCTCGCCACCGCCTTCGACATCCGCTTCGCCTTCTCGCGCTACACGCTGGGCGATGAGCTTCTGCCGCGACGTCCTGGCGCCTCGATGACGAGGCGCTCGCCGATCCGCAAGCTCGATCTGCTGGCGCGCCTCGGCTTCTCGAGGAGCGACATCGCGGCGGCGAACGTCCATCGCCTGCGGGACGATGACGGTCGAGGGCGCGCCCGATCTCAAGAGCGAGCATCTCGCGGTGTTCGATTGTGCCGAATCCCTGTGGACGAGATGGCAAGCGCTGCTTGTCTGCAGAGAGTCACATACGCATGATGGCTGCGGCTCAGCCGTTCATATCGGGCGCCATCTCCAAGACCATCAACATGCCCAACGCCGCCACGGTCGAGGACTGCAAGAAGGCCTACATGACATGTCGTGGAAGCTCGGCCTGAAGGCCAACGCGCTCTATCGCGACGGCTCGAAGCTCTCGCAGCCGCTCGTCCGCGCTGCGCGCTCGGCGACGACAGAGCGGCCAACGACGATCATCGACGCGACCGGTCGCCCGCCGCGCGCGCGCCGATCATCGCCGAGCGCATCGTCGAGCGGATCGTCGAGCGCGCAGGTGCGCGCGCGGCGCGAGCGCCTGCCGCAACCGGCGCAAGGGCTATACCCAGAAGGCGATCGTCGGCGGCCACAAGGTCTATCTGCGCACCGGCGAATACGAGGACGGCCGGCTCGGCGAGATCTTCATCGACATGCACAAGGAAGGCGCCGCCTTCCGCAGCCTGATGAACAACTTCGCCATCGCGATCTCGATCGGCCTGCAATACGGCGTGCCGCTCGAGGAGTTCGTCGAGGCCTTCACCTTCACGCGCTTCGAGCCGCCGGCCTGGTCGAGGGCAACGACGCGATCAAGATGGCGACCTCGGTGCTCGACTACATCTTCCGCGAGCTGCGCGATCTCCTATCTCGGACGCAGCGATCTCGCCCATGTCGAGCAGGTCTGACCTCAGGCCCGACAGCGTCGGCCGCGGCGCCGGTCGAGGGCGAACTCGCCGGTCGTCCGGCACCGAGGCGGCCCAGGCGGCCGCCAGTCGCGGTCAACCGCATCGCCAGCGTCGGCTATGTGCGCAGCAACCTTTACGTATTGAACGGCCGGACGGCCGGCAAGTGTCGCGATCGCCGAGGACGCGATCGCCGCCGGCATCCAGCCCACCGGACTGACAGACGGCCCAGCCGTCGCTTCGGCGCCCATCGCCCAGGCGGCCGTCGTCGGCGTCGCGACCGGAGATCCTCCTCGCGCCTTGATTTCACCGCACGAAGCTGAAAGGCTTCGAAGGCGATGCCTGTCCGGAATGCGGCAACTTCACCATGGTCCGCAACGGGACGTGCCTCAAATGCACGACCTGCGGCGGCGCCACTGGCTGCAGTTGAGCATGCGTGGCGAAGCGTACCCGCGTACCCCGGGGCCCTCACGGTTGGGGACCTCAAAGCTAACCATAGGAGACAGTTATGGCTGCTAAGAAAAAGGCTGCGAAGAAGAAGGCTGCTAAGAAGAAGAAGCAGTAAACAGGAAAGGGCGTAGAGCCCAAGAGCTTACTTTGGCCCCTCTAACCAAACGCCTTTCGGCTTCCGGTGGGTGCCCTCGCGGGCCCACCGGAAGCCACCTGTGAAGTCTGATGCATATAAAAGCCATATGCAGACGCCCCGCTCGCCGGGGGTGGAAAGCGAACTCATTGAGCGTCCGGCGACTTCGGTCTGCGGACTTTTTTGTCTGCCCCCGTAGTGGCACGATTCGCGCTATGCTCGACACATGCCGGATGACTCTCCGACCATCGGCCTGCGGGTCGTCGACCGCTGGCCGCAGTCGACGCCGAGCAATGGGACGCCTGCGCGCTGGCGCCGGGCTCGGCCGGCAACCCGTTCCTCAGCCACCGCTTCCTGAAGGCGCTGGAGGATTCCAAGTCGGTCGGCCGGCGCACCGGCTGGCAACCGCAGTATCTCCTGGCCGAAAGCGAGCCGACGGCACCCTGCAGGGGCGCCGCCCGCTCTATGTGAAAGGCCACAGCCAGGGCGAATACGTCTTCGACCATGGCTGGGCGCAGGCCTTCGAGCGCGCCGGCGGCCGCTATTATCCCAAGCTCCAGGTCGCCAGTTCCCTTCACGCCGGTGCCGGGCCCGCGCCTGTTCGCGCGCCCCGGCCCGTCGAAGCGGCGGTGCGCGACGCCATGATCGACATGCTGGCCAAGATCGCCGGCGACAATCGGCATCAGCTCGGTCCATGCCACCTTCTGCACCGAGGCCGACTGGAAACGCTTCGGCGAGCACGGCTGGCTGCTGCGGCTGGGCCAGCAGTATCACTGGCACAATGCACGGCTACAGCACGTTCGACGATTTCCTGGCGGCGCTCGCCTCGCGCAAGCGCAAGGCGATCCGCAAGGAGCGCGAGGCGGTCCGGCGCGAGGGCCTGACGCGTGCGCGCGCTCTGCGGCGCGGAGATCAAGCCGCAAGCACTGGGACGCCTTCTTCGCCTTCTACATGGACACCGGCGGCCGCAAATGGGGCTCGCCCTATCTCACCGCCGCTCCTTCTTCGACATCCTGGGCGCCACCATGGCCGACAAGCGTCGTGCTGGTGATGGCCGAGGCCGACGGACGGCCGGTCGGCGGCGCGCTCAACCTCAAGGGCGACGACACGCTCTACGGCCGCTACTGGGGCTGCCTCGAAAGCCACGCCTTCCTGCATTTCGAGGCCTGCTACTACCAGGCGCATCGACTACGCCGATCGCGCACGGCCTGGCAGCGGGTCGAGGCCGGCGCCCAGGGCGACCACAAGATCCAGCGCGGCTACTTTGCCGGTGCCGACCTTCTCGGCGCACTGGATCGTCGATCCCAGCTTTCGCCGCGCCGTCGACGACTATCTCGAAGCGCGAGCGGCCGGCGGTCGAACAGGGAGATCGAAGCGCTGATGAAGCAGTCCTCGCCGCTTCCGGAAGGGAACGAGAGCTGGGTCTGATGCTGTACTACTTCTCACATCATCAGCACGCCCGAGGACGAAGATCACGAAGAAGACGACGCGGCTCGGTGCAGATCGACCCCGAGAGCGGCGATCCTGCCAGCCGACTATTGTCGATGACGAAGAGGACGACCCAGAAGACCGCGGTGGCGATCACCGCGGTCCGCAAGCGCGATCCAGAGCCGGACGGAAGTACCTCTTCACTCAGCCAGCACGGGTTCTTGGCTGGCCGGCGGCAGGGCGTCGCGCTCCGGCGGCAGGAAGGTGAAGGCGAGCTCCGGACCTCGACCCTCGCCCTCGACGTCGACACGCACCGTGCCGCCGCCGTTCGACAGCTTGCCGAACAGCACCTCCTCGGCCAGCGGCTTCTTGAGCGTGCTCCTGGATGACGCGGGCGAGCGGCCGGGCGCCGAACAGGCGGTCGTAGCCCTTCTCGGCCAGCCAGCGGCGCGCGCGCAGTCCGACGAGCTCGATGAAGACCTTGCGGTCGGCGAGCTGCACCTCGAGCTCGGCCACGAACTTGTCGACCACCTGTTCGATGCGTCTCGGGCCGAGACTGGCGAACTGATGATGGCGTCGAGGCGGTTGCGGAACTCCGGCGCGAACAGCCGGTTGATCGCCTCGATCGTCCTCGTCGTGCCGCGACTCGCGGCCGAAGCCCAGCGCCGGCTTGGCGATGTCGGCGGCGCCGGCGTTGGTGGTCATGCATCAGGATGACGTTGCGGAAGTCGACCGTGCTTGCCGTTGTGGTCGGTGAGCTTGCCGTAGTCCATCACCTGCAGCAGCACGTTGAACACGTCCGGGATGCGCCTTCTCGATCTCGTCGAGCAGGAGCACGCAATGCGGATGCTGGTCGACCTGCGTCGGTCAGCAGGCCGCCCTGGTCGAAGCCGACATAGCCCGGCGGCGCGCCGATCAGGCGCGAGACCGGCATGGCGCTCCATGTATTCCGACATGTCGAAGCGGATCAGCTCGATGCCGAGCAGACCGCGCGAGCTGGCGCGTCACCTCGGTCTTGCCGACGCCGGTCGGGCCGGCGAGCAGATAGGAGCCGATCGGCTTCTCCGGCGATCGCGCAGGCCCGGCGCGCGCCAGCTTGATCGCCGCGGCGAGCTGGCTCGATCGCCTTGTCCTGGCCGAACACCACGCGTCTTGAGGTCGCGCGTCGATGTTGCGCAGCATCTCGGTGTCGTCCTTGGACACGCTCTTGGGCGGGATGCGCGCGATCTTGGCGACGATCTCCTCGATGTCCGTGGCACGTCGATGGTCGACTTGCGCATGTCGGGCGGGCGCAGCATCTGGGCGGCGCCGACCTCGTCGATCACGTCGATCGCCTTGTCGGGCAGCTTGCGGTCGTGGATGTAGCGCGCCGACAGCTCGACCGCCGCCTTGATGGCGTCGTCGCGTGTAGCGTGACGTGATGGTGCTTCTCGTAGACCGGCTGCAGGCCCTTCATGATCTTCGATCGGCGTCGGCGATCGAGGGCTCGGGCACGTCGATCTTCTGGAAGCGGCGGACCAGCGGCGCGGTCCTTCTCGAAATAGTTGCGGTATTCCTTGTAGGTGGTCGAGCCGATGCAGCGCAGCTCGCCCGACTGCAGCGCGGGCTTCAGCAGGTTCGACGCATCCATCGAGCCGCCCGACGTGGCGCCGGCGCCGATGATGGTGTGGATCTCGTCGATGAACAGGACCGCGTTGGGCTTCTTCTCGAGCTCGCTGACAGCACCGCCTTCAGCCGCTCCTCGAAGTCGCCGCGATAGCGCGTGCCGGCCAACAGCGCGCCCATGTCGAGCGCGTAGATCACCGATTCCTTCAGCACGTCGGGCACGTCGCCCTCGACGATCTTGCGGGCGAGGCCCTCGGCGATCGCGGTCTTGCCGACGCCGGGCTCGCGCCGACATAGAGCGGATTGTTCTTCGGTGCGCCGGCACAGCACCTGGATGGTGCGCTCGACCTCGTGCTCGCGGGCCGATCAGCAGGATCGACCCGGCCCTCGCGGGCCTTCTGGTTGAGGTCGACGCAGTAGGCGGCCAGCGCCTCGTTGCCCTGCTTGCCTGCGGCCTGCCGCCATTCTCCTCCTCGGAGCCACGCAGACCCGGCAGGCGCGCGCGCCCGGCCCGGCGCCTTGGCCTTGCCGTGGCTGATGTAGTCGACGGCGTCGAGCCGGGTCATGCCCTGGTTCTCGAGGAACGACACGGCGTGGCTGTCGCGCTCGGAGAACAGCGCCACCAGCACGTTGGCGCCGGTCACTTCCTTTGCGGCCCGACGACTGGACATGGACGGCGGCGCGCTGGACGACGCGCTGGAAGCCCGCGGTCGGCAGCGGCTCAGCTCGAGCGTTGCGCGTGACGATGCCCTTCAGCCGGTTGTCGATGAAGGCTTCGAGATACGTGGCGCAGGCGGTCGATGTCGACGCCGCAGGCCTCGAGACGACCGGCGTCGCGTCCTCGTCCTCGGTCATCGCCAGCAGCAGGTGCTCGAGGCGTGGCGTATTCAGTGGCGGCCGTTCGCCGGCGAGCCCGAAGGCGCGGTGGAGGGATCTTCTCCGAGGTTCTTGGACAGCATGGACATCGAACTACCTCGACTGAAGGAACAACGACTACTCGACGTTCACTCCTTCTCCAGCGTGCACTGCGAGCAGGATGCTGGTTCTTGCGCGCGTAGTCCGACCGTTTGCGTCACCTTGGTCTCGGCGACCTCGTAGGTGCTAGAGCACCGCCACGCCCACGCCCTTCCTGATGGACGTGGCGCATGATCCGGGTCGCCTCTTCGCGAGTTCTTCTGGAAGATATCTGCAGGACGTCGACCACGAACTCCATCGGCGTGTAGTCGTCGTTCAGCATCACACCTTAGTCATCGCAGCGGCTTCTTGGTCGCGTCACGCGTGAAGCGTCAGCGCCCCGGTCGCGACTCGCCGTCGCCTTCCGATCTCGCGACCGGGCAATACTGGCACAGACCGCCCGGCGGCCGCTCGGCGGTTCATTGGGCCCTTTGGCCGGTCGCCGTCCGGGCAGCCATTCTGGTCGATACGCAGAAGAATCCATCGTCAGATCACGATCCCCAAAAGCTGAACCGCACTAATTACTTAGGGACCCCCGGGGATTTCGCTATATGGCCAGTCGCGGTCGCCCGCTTAATCGCGGGCAATCTTCGCGCCGAGGCTGCCAGCGTGTAATCAAATTCTGCACAACAGGATTTCCGGCATCAAACCCTCTGTCTCACCTGCTGCGGTGCACCCAACCGGCAATTATGGGCAGCTGTACGCGGTGACTGCCTCGGCCGCAGCCCGTCCTTGCCGCAACAGGATCCAGCGGTCGGCTGATTGGCGTTCAATGCGGCCTGACGCGGCGCCAGTCGGATCGCGGCGCCAGACTCCGATCAGTCCGAGCTTGCGCGGCGGGTTGATCGGCACCGGGACGGTGTCGAGCTGAAAAAAGCCTTCTGCGGCGAACTTCACGTTTGGCGGAAGCCGTCAGTCCGGGTGGTGATAGGCCTGGAAGCCCCAGACGCCGTTCTCGGCGACGAGGCGACCGTCCACCGAAGATCGTCGTCGGGCAGAGCGCAGGCCGTCGCGCGGCGGGCCGAAGGCGGCGCTCGCCTCGAGACAGGCCCAGCAGGTCGCGGGTCTCTGCCGGCGCTCCAGGAGGCGTTCGCCGCTGCTTCATGCTCTCGCATGGGTTCAGCGACGCATCGCCGGGCGTTGTTCAACGCAGCGGAGTTGGGCGACGTCGCCCTGTGTGGTGCGCCGAGCACGCCGATGCCGAGACCGGTCGTAGCCGTCGGGCTGGAGGAAGGTCTCGTAGGTCCGGACCTGCTCAGGCACAAATGGCGTTGTAGATCGGTCGCAGGCGGTTGCGGCCGTCCGGGCCGGCGAGAGCCGGCCCGGATGTCGTCGGCGGCGCCACGGCCGAACCAGTTGACGCTGCGCACGATCGGGCGGGTCGACGGCTAGCGGTCCGGGCCGCTGGGCCGAGGCCGTCGAGGGATGCGGCGCCGGGGGCAAGGCCGATTGCCGCGGCAGACTATCATATCTCATTGCAGCTCTCCGTCCCCTGAGTGCGGGGCAGTCTCACCGACCAACTGGGGCATCTAGGGCGGCGGACTGAGTTGCATACCCCACGAAACTTTGAGTAATCGTCGAGGAACTGCCCTTAAGCCTATTGGCGAGGCACAAGAATATAGACTCTGTAGTGGCAGTGCGTTTGGAGATGCCCTCTCCGTCGCATCAAGCTGGCGCTGGGCGACTCGTCCCTGCTGGCCTGTACAGCCGTGCCTCCGTTGTTGCCGCGACCTGACGCCGTTCGTCGCCGAGGCGCAAAGCACGTCTAACAAGATGCGCAGTCGCCGCCGGCCGAAGCGCCGCGCCGACCGGCAAGGCCAGAGGCGTGCGGTCCGGCTCGCCTCTGGACGGGCGCGGAATCCCGGCGATCGATGGTCCGGGGATTCGTACGCTGCTCATCTCGACGCCACGAGCGGGCGCGAGCTCCGCCATCGGATCCGGCGGCCGATCGCTGCGCCATCCGGCTTCGCTCGCCAAGCTGATGACGCTCTATCTCACCCCTTCTCGGCGCTCGATTCCGAGGCCCGGCTGTCGCTGGAGCGCGACGGCCGCAGCGGTGTCGGTCAATGCGCTGAACGCGCCAGCCAGGCCAAGATGGGCGTGACGCCGGGCAGCGGCGGTCAGCGTGCGCGACGCCGTCATGGGGCTTTGTATCGCGCGCTCGGCCAACGACGCCGCCGTCGGTGCTGGCCGAGGCGCTGGGCGGCGACGAGGCCTGGCTTCCAGGCGCAGCTGATTGACGCGAGCAAGGCGCGCGCCAGCTCGGCATGTGCTCGAACCGTGATTGTTCCGCAACGCCTCGGGCCTGCCCAGCCGCACCGGACAGGTTCGACCACGGCGCGCGACATGGCGCGGCTCGCCTTCGCGCGCTGTTGCGGGACTTCCCGCACTACTACCACGGTGTTCTCGGTCCAGAGCTGGCCTACCGTGGCCGCCCGCTCGGAGACCCACAACCGCATGCTCGGCGCGCTACGCCGGCGCCGACGGCCTCGAGACCGGCTACACCAACGGCCTCGGGCTTCAACCTGCGTGATGTCGGCGATGCGCGACAACCGTCGCCTGCAATCGGCGTGGTGATGGGCGGCGCCAATTGCGCCGCGCCAGCGCGATCGCCTGATGGCCATGCCTGATGGACCCGCGGCTTCGCCACCGCCCAGTCGATGGCGCTGTCAGCCTGGACATCACCGCGTAATCCGCCGTCGGCCCGTTACGCCGCCGCCAATTTCGCCACCGGCACATCGATTCCCGATCCGCCCAGGGTCAGCAGGTTGCCCGGGCCGAGCCGGCTGCCGTGCCCTCCGTGGCGCCGCCCGCCGCCGTGCCGTTCGGGCCGCCACGGTCGCTGTTGTACCAGCGCGCCACCGCCCCCAATCCGAGCGCGCCGACGATCAGCAACTGGGTCATCCAGATCGGCTCGTTCGGCGACTCGCGCGCCGCACTTCGAGCTTGCGTTGGAACGGCACTTTCATCCAGCCTTGCCCGACACGGTCCGTTCACATGGCGCCGTGACCATCGACCTTGAAGTGCAGATGGCGCAGAAAACCGCTTCCACCGCGCGCGGGTGACCAATCTTTCGCAGGAAGAGGCGATCGACGGCTGCAAGCGCCTGGAGCAGCGCAAGATCTTCTGCTCGGCGGCGATCCAGGTCACTGCCACCTGGAATACCCCGCCGCCCGTTGAGGGCTCGCACCAGCCGGCCGACAAACAGCCGCTTATCCCGGCGCTGCGCCAGAGCGCCGGGCTCCATGTGGCCGGTCGGTCGGCTTCAGCTTGACCAGAGGCTCGAACACCGAGACGGTGCTCAGTGTGCCCCCACCCCTCACCTTGAGCGACGTTGACGATCCCTCAAAGGCGGCAAGCCGTGCCACGTCGCGCGTGCTGAAACCGCGAACGGTCGCACCGGAAACTTCACCCTGTGGATCCGGCACCGCGATCGGATAGCTCCCCGCCCTGCACCCGCGAAAGCGAATGACCCGGCAGAGCCGCTGGAACAAATACCTGCAGTGGCAGACGCGGCCCAGCACCAACGCCATGACGTCGCGATCGAGCAGCGTCCCGTAAAGAAGAAGCGCATCAGTGGGCGGCGTGGCCTCGTCAGGCAGGCCCAGCATGCGCTCGCGGCCGAAAGCACCTTGAGGTCGCCCTTGAGACGCTCGAGACCGGCCTCGTTGGCGCTTTCGCGGCGCCACCGGGACGGCCTGGGTATTGGAGGCGCGGCAACCACCAGCCGTCAGGCGTGCTCACCCGCACGCCATCGATGTGTCGATCAGTTTGGCGCCGGCCTTGACCAGCCGCGCCGCCGACCTCCTCGACGATCTGGAACTTGCGCGCCTCGTCACATTCGAAGCGCAGCTCCGGCGTGTTGACGAGCTGGGGCAGGCCGTCGCGCATCTCGGCGAGGCTTTGCGTGCCAGTGGCATTGATATTGAGCAGGCGCAGGCCGCAATGGAGAGCGCGTCGTCGAAGCCGTAGAACGTGTCGGCAAAGAAAATGTGGCCGCTCATCTCATAAGCCAGCACGGCGCCATTGACTCGGCCATCAGCAATGTTACGTAACTG
>ERZ1370068.4153-contig-3240_pt1 | contig 27573 bp, 39 predicted proteins | sample MGYA00561227_ERZ1370068 | MGnify/ENA primary metagenome ERZ1370068 (study PRJEB38410, sample SAMEA6850437) | metagenome | study: Metagenomic assessment of the ecological functions of the soil: analysis of the soil microbiota associated with the...
GTCAATCCGATTCTGACATTTGTTCTGGTCACCTATGTATTCGTGATGGACTCGTTCTGGTCACAAGCAGCGGTCATTCTCTCGGCGATGCCTGTTGGCACGAATCCGTACGTGTGGTTGCCCAGCAATACGATGTTCATATCGAGACCGTTTCGCCGACCATTGTGGTCTCGACGGCCATGTCTGTGGTCACCATCTTCTTCGCGCTGATCTGGTTTGGCGTCGGCTAACGGTGCATCGATCCGGTTGGTGTAGCCGCGACCCGAAGCGGACATCCGACGTTTATTCCAAAGCGGGCCGCGGAGTCGAATTTCATCTGTTCCACCGGTGGCACGCGAGATAGACTTTCGGCGCGGGCTGAGTGGCGTGTCGCGACAGCAGAGGAGACCAGCATGACGATTTACATTTCTCAAGGTCGTTACACCGCCGCGGCCATCAAGGGGATGTCTGCGAAGCCGGAGGACCGTTCCGAGGCGGTCGCGGAGTTGTTCGCGGCCGCCGGTGCTCGACTGATCAGTTGGTATCTGACTTTGGGACCCTACGATTGGCTGATCATAGCGGAAGCACCGGATGAGCCCACGATGATTTCAGCGGTGCTTGCCGCCGCGGCTGGCGGAAGCCTTTCGGACATAACCACTACCGTGGCGCTCACGGCGAGTGATACGACGAAGGCCTTCCAGCGGGCAGGCGAGCTTACTCTGAAATTCAGATCGGCGGGCCGAGCCGATTACTACGGAGTAGGGATCGATCTGGGGCGTGAGATCGGCGAGGCTTGAATACCAAATTCTGGGATGTGCGCCGGTTTCATTCAGCACTCGTTTGAGCGGTTACGATGGCCCGTCCTGAGCTCAGGCGGGCAAGGCGAGACGCGCTAGTTCATCAAAAATAACAGCCGGTTCAGTAACGGCTATTTTGCCGCGCGTACCCCCGCGCAGATAGCGCGCGCGGTCAAAAAATGGCGAATGTCGGGTATCCTAAATTGCGCGCTGCCGCGAACGATGCGTTGGTAGATGATTTCCGCCGCGCCTAGGCCAGCTTGGTCAGCGTCGAAGGACAGACAATTACCATGACCTATCGGTGGGTTGATGGAAACTTTGATCGACTTCCTGCGCTTGCTGAAGAATTGGTCGCGCAAAAGGTCGACGTAATTATTGCCCTAGGCCCCGCTGTATGGGCCGCGAAACGAACGACAACTAGCATTCCGATCGTCATCGCATTCAGTGGCGACCCGGTTGGCGATCATAGTACCAAATTTGGCCAAGCCCGGAGGCACATCACTGGTTTCTCCTATATGTCGACTGACCTTGCTGCCAAGCGTTTGAGCTTTGAGTCAATCCTTTCCGACAATCGAGTCGCCATCCTTTACAACCCCGATGAACCAGCAACGCGACTCTTGAAATGAAAGCAACAGAGACGGCCGCCCAAGCTGAGCGTGAAATTGCTTTTGCCGCTGACCGCTCGCAGGTCTGAGGACATCACGCAAGCCCGCGCAAGTTGTTGGTGAGCGCGCTGCGGGCGTAATTGTGTTTACTCCACGGCTCGCGGTGCTCACTAGCGCACGCATCATCGAAATGGCCGCTCAAACGCCTGCCTACGATGTACGGTTGGCGCGACTTTGTCGCGCCGCCGGGGGCCTGATGTCTTATGGCCCAAATGTTCAGACTGGGCGATCTGAAAAGCGGCCGCGTATGTCGACCGGATCATTAAGGGCGAGCATCCGGGCACTTCCTGTCGAACAATCGGTGCGGTTGAACCTCGTCCTCAATTTGAGGACGGCCAAAGCACTGGAATAGCCATTCCGCCCACGCTACTGGCACGCGCTGACGAAGTGATCGAGTGAGGGGTGAAGTCGCTCGTTGTGCAGGTTTTCGGATGCCGGCATGCCGAGACCATCCTCACGCTCGGAGAGCCGGCGTCCGAAAAGCGCCAAGGCAGGAAATCGCGGGATGTGGGGCACCGACGGTGCAGCGGGCGCTATGGGGATTTGACGCCGGCGTGAGTGTTGGGGAAGTTGAGCCGACGCTGGCGATCGGATCGCTTTAGCTGGAATCCTGGGCGGGGTGCTGGCGCGAACAAGCGGATCGCACGTTGCTCGACAGGATTTTCGGTCCGATCACGGGCCAGTCTTGCTGATCGGCGCAAGCCGGTGTGCTGCCGGGCGAGAGCCGGCCAGAATGGCGCGCTTCGGTGCGGTGCTGGATCAGCGATGACGGCATCATGAGGTGTCGATTCTGATCGCGGCCAGCGCGGGAGTGGGTCGGTGCTTTGGCTCGCTGCCGCGCGCGAAGGTCTCGATGATGAACATGCGTCCGCCGCAGCAGGGGCATGGTCGCGGCAACATGCGGGGTTCGTCGGCCGCTGGGGCCTCTGAGGTATCCAGCTGTTCGCAGCGGACCGGCACGGCGAGCAGCTCGCGCGCCCGCGCGATGTTGGCGGCGCGGCTGCCACTGGCCAGCAGTCCGTAGTGCCGGATGCGGTGGAAGCCCCCGGGCAGCACGTGCGTTAGGAAGCGTCGGATGAACTCGTGGGTCGACAGCGTCATGGTCTGATAGCGGCCAGGCCCCTCGATCCGGTAATTCTTCCACCGGAAGGTGACGCCGGTGTGGTCGGCCGCGATCAGGCGGCGATTGGAGATGGCGACCCGGTGGGTGTAGCGCGATAGATAGGCGAGCACGGCCCTGGGGCCGCCGAACGGCCGCTTGGCATAGACCACCCAATCGATCTTGCGCAGCGGTGCCAGATACGCCTTGAAGGCTCTGATGTTATCGAGGCGGGCGTGGACGCCGAAAAACTTCAGACGTCCGGCCCGGTGGGCGGCGACGAGCTTGGCCAGGAACAATCCCCGGAACAGGCACGAGAGAACCTTCACGGGCAGGATAAAGTCTGTCCTGCACGGTACCCACCGCGTGCCATCAATGGAGATGCCGCCGCCCGGCACGATCATGTGGATATGGGGATGATGCGTCAGCGCCGAGCCCCAGGTGTGAAGCACCGAGGTGATGCCGATGCGGGCGCCGAGGTGCTCGGGATCGGCCGCGATGGTAGTCATGGTCTCGGCCGAGGTCGTGAACAGGATGTCGTAGATCACGGCCTTGTTTTGATAGGCGATGTCCGCAATGGCGGCCGGCAGCGTGAACACCACATGAAAGTACGGCACCGGCAGCAGATCGGCCTCGCGCGCGGCGAGCCATTCCTTGGCGGCCGTGCCCTGACACTTCGGACAATGGCGACTACGACAGCTGTTGTAGGCGATGACGGTGTGCGGGCAATCTTCGCAGCGCGCCACATGGCCGCCGAGCGCCGCCGTGCGGCAGCGCTCAATGGCCGACATCACCTTCATCTGGTCGAGGCTGACGTGACCGACATTGGCACGACGCCACGCCGCTCCGTGGTCGCGGAAGATATCCGCGACCTCCAGCACCGGGCGAGACATGACCGCGGGCCGTTACGTCGGCGGCTGGTCTTTCCTGTTCTTCTTGGGCTTCTTGCAAGGCTGCGACAGCAGGTCGAGCGGGCTCTTGATGCCAGCGATCATGCCGGTGGCGACGCGGGCGTAGCGCGCCGTCGTGTCCAATTTGTCGTGCCCCAGCAGCGCCTGGATAACGCGAATATCGGTGCCACGTTCAAGTAGGTGGGTGGCAAAGGAGTGTCGAAGCGCATGGAGCGTTACGCCCTTGCGGATTCCGGCAGCATCGGCCGCCTCATGGAACAGGCGGTTGAGTTGGCGGGTTGTCATCGGCTTACCGGGCCTTTGGCCTGGAAACAGCCAGCGCTCCTCCACGGGAGTTGTGGAATCGAAACCCCGCCGGCGCGTCTTCCACCATTGCCGCAGCAGCTCGAGCGTGTCGGGCGACAGCATGACATTGCGGTCCTTGCGGCTCTTGGACTGCTCGACCCGAATGATCTTCTGCGCGCTGTCGATGTGCTTGACCTTCAGCCTGACCACCTCGCCGGCGCGCAGGCCGCAGCCATAGCCGAGACCAAGCAGCACGCGCACCTTGAGGCTGCTCGCGACCGCGCAGCAGGCGCCGGGTCTCGTCCGGGCTCATCACCAGCGGAATCTTCTGCGGCTCACGGAGGTGATAAATCTCGGCCGCAAGATCCAGTCGCCGCAACGTCACGCGAAACAAGAACCGCAGCCCGGTCATGATGCGGTTGCGATTGCAGATGCTCGCGCCCGTCTCGGAAAGATGCAGTTGAAACCGGCGGATATCCTCCGCCGTGGCCGTGTCCGGGGACCGCTTGAGAAATGCAGCGAACCGCTTGCAGCTGTGAATATGGCCCCTCTGCGTCCCCGCACAGAGCTTGCGTGCATTCATGTCCTCGATCATGCGCTGGCGCAACGGGCTGACCGTAACCGTACTCATGGGCAACTCCTGTCTTGGATGAGGTTGACGACACCTCGATCCTCAAGACAGGCCGACATGCCCGCTATCGACGATCTCTCATTTGGTTACCGCGCCCTCGGGTAGGCCCCGCTTCAGCGGGCTATCGCGCAGCGATTTAGTGGTGTGCTGGGCATGTTCAGTAGCTTGGAGGTGAAAGTCCTCTACCCAACCTGATGGAGGTGAAGGGTTAGCGACAACGCAAGGGGCTGTCGCCGCGAGGCGAGGTCTGAAGGAAGCGTACAGCAAACGTGCGAGTCGATGGACAAAAATCGGGTACAAGGCGCGAGCGTCGGACGAGCGGGCCACTTACCGCGAAGTCCATATCCATCAAGGATGCGAAGCGTAGACCCGGCGACGGTGCACGGAAGGCGACTGAGCTTACCCCAGGAGATCTGCTCTGTGTCGCTGCTTCGGCGACTGGAGGGCGTGCCGTGAGGCGGTCTGACCGCAGGGCAGAAGTCAGCAGAGGGCATAGTGGGCCAGGTCGTCGGCAAGGCTAGGTCAGCGTTTCCTTGGTTCGAATCATATCAGGCGGCGTCGGCGAGTTTGTATGACCAAGTGTGGATGACGGGGTGGCGATTTACGTCGTCGATGCCGGCCATAATGCGCTCTTTGAGTTCGTGTTTTGAGGTGACCCGGATGTGGCGCAGGACCGACCGCGCGAATTTGGAGAAGAAGCCCTCGATGAGATTGAGCCACGAACCATGCTTGGGCGTGAAGGTAAACTCGAAGCGTCCAGGCGGTCGAGCGTCGAGCCAGGCTCTTGTTTCTCTCGATATGTGCGCGGAATGATTATCGAGGATCAGCTTGATCGCGGTGCTGGCCGGATAAGCGGCGTCGAGACACTTGAGGAATTCGATGAACTCCCGGCTGCGGTGGCGGTCTCTGACGAGCGCATGGACCTTCCCGGTAAGCAGGTCGATTCCGGCCAACAGGCTCAGCGTGCCATGACGTTTGTACTCGTAATCCCGCGCGAAGGTCGCGTGGACGCCGGGCTTGGGCGGCAAATCGGGTGCTGTGGTTGCGATGGCCTGGATTCCGGCTTTTCGTCGTAGGAAACGATCGCCACTCGCTTGATGGCTTTGCGCGACTTGGCGGCGGCTCTCTTCAGAACCTGACCTCGCGATAAACGCACAGAACCTCGGCCATCTTCTGCTCGAACTCGGCATCGCGACGTTCCAGATAGTAGCGCACCTTGTGCGGCTTGATTTCCTCCTGGCCGAGGATCTTGCACACCGTGCCTTGAACCAGCCTGGCGAGACATTCGTGCCCCGCCGTCGGGCCGTGCTCGCGTGCGTGACGTGCCAAAAGCCGCGTCGTCCACAGCTCATGCGGATAGCCGTGCTCCTTGGCCTTGTCGCACGCCAGCGACACCAACCAGGCTTTGGCCTCCGGCGTGATGACTGGTTCTTTACCCGGCCGTGGCCGATCCTCGATCGCCGCCAGCGGCCCATAGCCCAGCGCCCGCTCCACGCAGCGCTGAACCGTTTGATGATGAACCCCAACTCTTTGCCCCACCGCACAGAACGAAGGATTCTCGCGATAGGCCAGCAGCATCTGCGCCCGCGATACCCGGCTCGCCGGCTCGGTTCGCGACCGCGAAAGAGCCGTCAATCTTTCAATCTCTTCGCAGGTCATTGCCAATTCGACTACTCGCCGCCATCCTGCCATGATGCCGCTCCTCGTTTCGCCAACCGCAAAACAAGGAATCCGCCATCAACCCATAGGTTCCATGATGCAGGTTTCATGGAATCGATCGTTCCAGTGAGAGGCACTCCGTCGCCGAAAGGTGGAGTCAACAGATAGGCCGAACCGGAAACGATGGCTGAAGGCCCGAACGAGAGGAGAGGCAAGTAGGACATGAATCTCGAAAGCGACAAGCGGCTGAATATCCAGTTGAGACTGGACTTCTCATCGGCGCCGACGGGTGAAGCCCGGCAGGCGGGACGGGAAGACATCGAATCGCTCTCGGTGGTGAGTGAGCCCGAACGCCCAGCCAACACGTGTCGTATCATGGAGGACGCATGTGAACGAGCAAACCTGAAGGAAGCATTGCGGCAGGTGAGGGGCAACAAAGGTAGCGCGGGCATCGACCGGATGACGGTCGACCAACTCGGCGACTATCTGAAGCAACACTGGCCGGCTATTCGGGAGCAATTGCTGAACGGGACTTACGAACCGAAACCGGTGAGGCGGGTGGAAATCCCGAAGCCGGATGGAGGGATGCGAAAGCTTGGCATCCCAACCGTGCTGGATCGCTTCATCCAGCAAGCGGTGATGCAGGTTCTGCAAAGGCGATGGGACCCGACGTTTTCCCAATACAGCTACGGGTTTCGACCGCGTCGATCGGCGCATCACGCTGTGGCTCAAGCGCAGCAGTACATCGCGCAAGGCTACGGATGGGTGATCGATCTCGATTTGGAAAAGTTCTTTGATCGAGTCAATCACGACAAACTGATGGGCCAGATCGCCAAGCGCGTCGAGGACAAGCGGCTGTTGAAGCTCATCCGGGCATTCCTCAATGCCGGGGTGATGGAGAACGGACTGGTCAGCCCCAGCGTGGAAGGAACTCCGCAAGGAGGACCGCTTTCGCCACTGCTGAGTAACCTCGTGCTCGACGAACTCGACCGCGAGCTGGAGTGCCGCGGACACCGCTTTGTTCGTTATGCGGACGACTGTAACATCTACGTTCGCAGCGAACGCGCGGGTCAGCGGGTGATGCAGAGCATTACGCGCTTCATCACACAAAAGCTCAAGCTCAAGGTAAACGAGGCCAAGAGTGTGGTGGCACGACCGCAGGAACGGAAGTTCCTCGGGTTCAGCTTTACGGCTGCTCCGGACATCAAGCGCACGATTGCGCCGAAATCCCGGGAGCGGTTCAAGCGACGAATCCGGGAGATCACGCGAAGGGCCAAGGGCGTCAGCATCAAGACGACAATGGAAGAACTGGTCCCGTATATGCGGGGTTGGTGCGGCTATTTCGGCTTTTGCGAAACGCCCGAGGTGTTGATCGCTCTCACTCGCTGGGTCCGGCTGCGATTGCGGGCCGCTCTGTGGCGTCAGTGGAAAACACCACGTCGCCGTCGTGCAGCGCTGATCGCACTGCGAGTCCCGGGGAACTGCGCAATACGGCCGGCAGCGGCCGTGGCCCCTGGTACATCGCCCGGAGCAAGGCCCTTTCTGTTGGGCTTTCCAACGCCTACTTCAAATCGCTCGGTCTCCCAACCTTGATCGAAACGCGTTAGCGCAACTTCTCGAACCGCCGTGTACGGACCCGTACGCACGGTGGTGTGGGAGGGGCGGAGCCGAAAGGCTCCCCTATCCCGATCTTTGCACGAAACGTAACCTCCAGCGATGTCTGCACCGGTCGCTATCGGGGGTAGGCCAGACATGGCGCGGAATGTCCATTTCGGTCGCAAATGACGAAAATGCGTGGACATTCAATTGTTATTCAATCAGCGCATGAGATCGGTTTGCCGCACGCATCTGGCGATTTTACCGAATTGGCTACGTCGCGGTTTGCTGCAGGAAGAGTTGACTACGGGGCTTAAAGTTCGATGCCCGGAGTGATGATCACTGACCTAGTTGAAATCGCCGGGAAGGCTACCGGTCCGAGTGATGCGCGTCAGCATACACGGCAGCACCGGAATGCTAACTTTCACGGCAGTTAGTCGAGAGAGGTGTAAACCCGAGAACGACAAGATTGATCCGAGCAACAAAGATGCGATTTCCGTCAGCCGACGATCTCGTTAGGACCACCAAGAGCGCAGACGCCGAACTGGCTGAAAACGAACCCGCAAATGTTACGGGCGGAAAGCGGGCGCGCAGCCAGTAAAGTATATGGAATTTAAATCCGTGAGGTGCTCATCTCCGGCGTCATTTCCGGCGGCTCCTGACATGCCGTGTGAGGCACCCAGGCCATCGGCATCGGCGGCGGCCTAGGTCGTAATACGTCAAATTAAAAAGCGCGAACGGTTCAATCTAAGGGAGCAATGATCATGAATACTCAGCCCGGAAAATAAGCGCGGACAAGGTCGAGCAGAAGGTTTCAAAGAACGAACTGAGCGACAAGGAGCTCGAAAGCCAGCGGTGGCAAAGTCAACATGAGCGGTTTGTTCGTCCAAAAACATCTTGATAAAGCATCACCTAAATCCGGGTTAAGTGAACATCAAGACGAGCCCGCGCCTCAAGAGCAAACGCCGGGACCAGGACCCGGCAACAGCGCCAGGACGCCGAAACCAAATGCGCTCGGCGTTACCGAATACCGCTGGACCTGAGCAGTCGCGCCGAGGTCCGGAAATTGCCCCCAGAACAGACATTTTAGCCGGATACCAGGGGCGTTCGTAATGCTGCTAACATCGCCTTGTTTGTGGTTTGGGAGTTGGCAATGACGGCCGATACAAGCTTTAGCCTCTTGACTGGTAATCAGTATCGAGACGCGCAGAGTAAGAGCCGGCGGTGTCATTTTCCGCGAAGGCGAGCAGGCTGACGAGCTTTTCGTTATCAAGAGCGGTTACGTGCGCATTCAAGTCGGCAACAGAACGATGGCCGATCTTACGGCTGACAATATTTTTGGTGAAATGGCATCTGATTGACAGCGAGCCACGGAGCGCGACTGCCGTGGCGATCACCGACGTTGAGCTTGTTCCCATCTCGGAAAAGCAGTTTCTTTTTCTTGTAAGCCAAACCCCGTATTTCGCCCTCAAGGTCATGAGGATCCTCGCACAACGACTAAGGGTGACGAATAAGGCCCCTGATTGATTTCCGCGCGAAAGAACTGGACCGAGGGTTCTGGTTCTTTCGGGCTGACGAAAAGGCAGGTCGGTCGGTTGTTGTCGTGACATAAAATCCTGGCGCCGGTTTAATGATCAATCATTTCTCAAGCTTTGTGCAGGTTTTCGGATGCCGGGATGCCGAGACCATCCTCACGCTCGGAGAGCCGGCGTCCGAAAAGCGCCAAGGCAGGAAATCGCGGGATGTGGGCACCGACGGGCAGCGGGCGCTATGGGGATTTGACGCCGGCGTGAGTGTTGGGGAAGTTGAGCCGACGCTGGCGATCGGATCGCTTTAGCTGGAATCCTGGGCGGGGTGCTGGCGCGAACAAGCGGATCGCACGTTGCTCGACAGGATTTTCGGTCCGATCACGGGCCAGTCTTGCTGATCGGCGCAAGCCGGTGTGCTGCCGGGCGAGAGCCGGCCAGAATGGCGCGCTTCGGTGCGGTGCTGGATCAGCGATGACGGCATCATGAGGTGTCGATTCTGATCGCGGCCAGCGCGGGAGTGGGTCGGTGCTTTGGCTCGCTGCCGCGCGCGAAGGTCTCGATGATGAACATGCGTCCGCCGCAGCAGGGGCATGGTCGCGGCAACATGCGGGTTCGTCGGCCGCTGGGGCCTCTGAGGTATCCAGCTGTTCGCAGCGGACCGGCACGGCGAGCAGCTCGCGCGCCCGCGCGATGTTGGCGGCGCGGCTGCCACTGGCCAGCAGTCCGTAGTGCCGGATGCGGTGGAAGCCCCCGGGCAGCACGTGCGTTAGGAAGCGTCGGATGAACTCGTGGGTCGACAGCGTCATGGTCTGATAGCGGCCAGGCCCTCGATCCGGTAATTCTTCCACCGGAAGGTGACGCCGGTGTGGTCGGCCGCGATCAGGCGGCGATTGGAGATGGCGACCCGGTGGGTGTAGCGCGATAGATAGGCGAGCACGGCCCTGGGGCCGCCGAACGGCCGCTTGGCATAGACCACCCAATCGATCTTGCGCAGCGGTGCCAGATACGCCTTGAAGGCTCTGATGTTATCGAGGCGGGCGTGGACGCCGAAAAACTTCAGACGTCCGGCCCGGTGGGCGGCGACGAGCTTGGCCAGGAACAATCCCCGGAACAGGCACGAGAGAACCTTCACGGGCAGGATAAAGTCTGTCCTGCACGGTACCCACCGCGTGCCATCAATGGAGATGCCGCCGCCCGGCACGATCATGTGGATATGGGGATGATGCGTCAGCGCCGAGCCCCAGGTGTGAAGCACCGAGGTGATGCCGATGCGGGCGCCGAGGTGCTCGGGATCGGCCGCGATGGTAGTCATGGTCTCGGCCGAGGTCGTGAACAGGATGTCGTAGATCACGGCCTTGTTTTGATAGGCGATGTCCGCAATGGCGGCCGGCAGCGTGAACACCACATGAAAGTACGGCACCGGCAGCAGATCGGCCTCGCGCGCGGCGAGCCATTCCTTGGCGGCCGTGCCCTGACACTTCGGACAATGGCGACTACGACAGCTGTTGTAGGCGATGACGGTGTGCGGGCAATCTTCGCAGCGCGCCACATGGCCGCCGAGCGCCGCCGTGCGGCAGCGCTCAATGGCCGACATCACCTTCATCTGGTCGAGGCTGACGTGACCGACATTGGCACGACGCCACGCCGCTCCGTGGTCGCGGAAGATATCCGCGACCTCCAGCACCGGGCGAGACATGACCGCGGGCCGTTACGTCGGCGGCTGGTCTTTCCTGTTCTTCTTGGGCTTCTTGCAAGGCTGCGACAGCAGGTCGAGCGGGCTCTTGATGCCAGCGATCATGCCGGTGGCGACGCGGGCGTAGCGCGCCGTCGTGTCCAATTTGTCGTGCCCCAGCAGCGCCTGGATAACGCGAATATCGGTGCCACGTTCAAGTAGGTGGGTGGCAAAGGAGTGTCGAAGCGCATGGAGCGTTACGCCCTTGCGGATTCCGGCAGCATCGGCCGCCTCATGGAACAGGCGGTTGAGTTGGCGGGTTGTCATCGGCTTACCGGGCCTTTGGCCTGGAAACAGCCAGCGCTCCTCCACGGGAGTTGTGGAATCGAAACCCCGCCGGCGCGTCTTCCACCATTGCCGCAGCAGCTCGAGCGTGTCGGGCGACAGCATGACATTGCGGTCCTTGCGGCTCTTGGACTGCTCGACCCGAATGATCTTCTGCGCGCTGTCGATGTGCTTGACCTTCAGCCTGACCACCTCGCCGGCGCGCAGGCCGCAGCCATAGCCGAGACCAAGCAGCACGCGCACCTTGAGGCTGCTCGCGACCGCCAGCAGGCGCCGGGTCTCGTCCGGGCTCATCACCAGCGGAATCTTCTGCGGCTCACGGAGGTGATAAATCTCGGCCGCAAGATCCAGTCGCCGCAACGTCACGCGAAACAAGAACCGCAGCCCGGTCATGATGCGGTTGCGATTGCAGATGCTCGCGCCCGTCTCGGAAAGATGCAGTTGAAACCGGCGGATATCCTCCGCCGTGGCCGTGTCCGGGGACCGCTTGAGAAATGCAGCGAACCGCTTGCAGCTGTGAATATGGCCCCTCTGCGTCCCCGCACAGAGCTTGCGTGCATTCATGTCCTCGATCATGCGCTGGCGCAACGGGCTGACCGTAACCGTACTCATGGGCAACTCCTGTCTTGGATGAGGTTGACGACACCTCGATCCTCAAGACAGGCCGACATGCCCGCTATCGACGATCTCTCATTTGGTTACCGCGCCCTCGGGTAGGCCCCCCGCTTCAGCGGGCTATCGCGCAGCGATTTAGTGCGCTGTGGCACAAAGCGACCTGCAGTCCTGTTCGGGAAATGCCTGCTGTGGGTGGCGAAACGGAAATTCGTGTCGCGGGCGAGCGAAGGGCGGACCCTTGTGGGGCGATGGTCTCGCGCCGTCTGACGGGCAAATCACTCGCGCTGATTTTGCGTACCGCAGAGTCAAGCCCCGTCTCGGAAAATATTCCGCTTTAACCCGTCGGGCAAATCAGCGCTATCAACTCGCCCGTCTCACCCGACAAGAGGGGCGGCTCGCGATCGTCACGAAACGCGCGGTGGGATGCGGTGGACGCGGATGCGCGCGCAAGACGAACGCGTGTAAGCGCGTACGGCGAAGTCGTGTGGTCCTGACGCCCCGATGCTGGCGTCAAGTTTGCGCGCACGTCCGTGACAGCGCGTCTCAGGGCGACGACGGTGGCAACAAAGCCGGTCACCGGGGAGAGCACGAAGGAAGCCGTAAAACCATTGCGCAGGGAAGGCCGGATGCCTCCGCTGAACCTGTATGCTCGTGTGCGCTTTCTTTCTGTGCACTTCGCACACGAGACCGCGGGTGCAGCGCGCACCCGGCTTCCCTGCGCCCTGTCTCGGAGGGCAGAAACTTCTGGCAAAACTCGGGCAAACACGCCGCGAGATCGCGAAAGTGTGTCCGCACGGCTGTTTGACAATTGAATCCGTATCAAATCCAGGCCCGCGCCACACTTCGCCGTCATCACCCGCGAAGGCGGGTGATGCAGTATTCCAGACCAGGTAATGGAGTCGAAAGGCCGCGGCGTACTTGATACCGCATGCGCGCGCGGCGTATGACGACTTGTCGTGGAGCGTCAACCGGCTTGCGTCCCGCGCTACCGCGGCGCGCGCTTCGCCAAAATGCGCTGCAGGGTGCGGCGGTGCATGTTCAGCCGCCGCGCGGTTTCCGAGACGTTGCGGTTGCACATCTCGTAGATGCGCTGGATGTGTTCCCAGCGCACGCGGTCCGCCGACATCGGGTTGTGCCGGCAGTTCGGACTTTCGGTGCCGGTCGCGAGCAGGGCTGCGACGACGTCGTCGGCGTCGGCGGGCTTCGAGAGATAATCGACCGCGCCCATCTTCACCGCGGTCGACGGCGGTGGCGATGTTGCCATAGCCGGTCAGCACGATCGCGCGCGCCTCGGGGCGCTTGCGCTTCAGCGCGGAGACCACGTCGAGGCCGTTGCCGTCGCCGAGCCGCAAATCGACCACCGCGAAAGCCGGCGCGGCGCGGCCGATCTGCGGCCAGGCCGTCGGACACGGTGTCGCAGGAGGTGCACGGTGAAGCCGCGGGTTTCCATGGCGCGCGACAGGCGCTCGAGGAACGGCTTGTCGTCCTCCACGATCAGGAGCGAGCGGTCGGCGTGATCGTTCAGTTCGGCGATGGCGTGTCACGGTCGGGCATCCCTGATCATGGTCAGGTCATTCAAAGCATATGGCGTGGCAAGACGGCGCTGCCAAGGCCGCTACATAGTCGATCAGCCGTCAGCTGCCGAAATACCGCTGTGAAGATGCTGTCTCAGCCGTTGGTTTCGTCTGTCGCTCTCGGACAGCGGTTGCGCGGCCACGCGATCTGCACCACAGCGCCGTGATCGGGAAAGGTCCGGTTGGTGAACGCGCACCTTTGCGCCGGTGCGCTCCAGCAGCGTGCGGGCGATGAACACGCCGAGCCCGAGGCCGCGCTGCTCGTTCTGGCCTTCATCGGCGCTGCGGCCGCCGCGACAAATAGGGCTCGCCGATCCGCTTCAGCATGTCGGGCGCGATCCCGGGCCGTCGTCGGAGATCACGATCTCGACCGTCTCCGCTGTTCCACCACGCGTTCACCTCGACGGTCGTCGCGGGCGAAATCGACGGCGTTTTCCAGGATGTTGCCGACGCCATAGAGGATCGCGGGATTGCGGGCGCCGACCGGCTCGCGCGTGGCTGCGACCGCAAGCCGCACCTTGATGGCGACGCCGAAATCGCGGTGCGGCGCCACCGTCTCCTCGATCAGCGTCGACAGCGGCATGCGGTCGAACGGCGCGCCGGAGGCGGAGAGCTGCGTGATCTTGGCCAGGATATCGCGGCAGCGCTGCGCCTGCTCGCGCAGGGTCTTGAGATCGGCAGCCGAGATGGCCGTCGTCATGCACGGTCTTCTCGAGTTCGCGCGAGATCAGGAAGATCGTCGACAGCGGCGTGCCGAGTTCGTGCGCGGCGGCCGCGGCAAGGCCATCGATCTGGGTCAGATGCTGTTCGCGCGTCAGCACCAGTTCGGTGCGCGGCCAGCGCGTCGGACAATCTGCGGGCCTCCTCGGTGACCTGGAACGCATAGAGGCTGGTGACGCCGATCGCGAGCAGGATCGAGAGCCAGACGCCGAACAGATAGATCGGCGGCAGCACCAGCGGGTCGTCGGCTGTCCCAGGGCAGCGGCAGATGGAAGAACACCAGCGCCGAGGCGCAGGCGACCGCGAGCGACGCCGAGCGCGATCGTCAGCCGGATCGGCAGCGCCGTCGCCGAGATCAGGACCGGCGCGAGGAACAGGAACGAAAACGGGTTCTGCAGGCCGCCGGTGAAGAACAGCAGCCCGGCCAGTTCGACGATGTTGAGCGCCAGCAGCGCCGCCGCATAGACCGGTTCCAGCCGCTGCATCGGGTTGAAGGCGATCTGCAGCGCCAGATTGACCAGCGCCGACAGGCCGACAATGGCGACGCAGGGAATGACGGGAACGTCGAATTCAGCCCCTGCGACACGATGAAGATCGCGGCGAGCTGGCCGAGCGCGGCGAGCCAGCGCAGCCGCAATATCGTATCCAGACGGACATGGCGGCGCGGATGGCGAAAATCGGAGGCTGCTACGTCGGTCATGTCGCAAGTTTAGCCGCGCTGGCGCCGCCGATCCACAAATTCGCGCGATCAGGCGCAGCGCAGGCCCCCGGTGTCTGCCGCCGTCTTGCACTCGACGCCGCAATGGCCCAATGAACGGCCCAAATGGTCGATAGCGACGCAATACCAGCGCAATCGCCCGCGGCCGATCCGGCAGGATCCGGCCGCGATCGACGTCGCGCACCTGATCAAAGCTCTACAAGACCACCCGCGCGGTCGACGACGTCTCGTTCCGCATTGCGCGCGGCAGCATCACCGGCCTGCTCGGCGGCAACGGCGCCGGCAAGACCACGACCATTGCCATGATCATGGGGCTGGTGCTGCCGACCTCGGGCCGCATCCAGGTGCTGGGCCATCCGATGCCGGAGCAGAGCGCCGAGGTGCTGGGGCGGATGAATTTCGAAAGCCCTATGTCGATATGCCGATGCGGCTCACGGTGCGGCAGAACCTCACCATCTTCGGCCGGCTCTATGCGGTGGAGAATCTGCGCGCGCGGATCGAGCAGCTCGCCGCCGATCTCGATCTCGGACGATTTCCTCGACCGCGCCAATGGCAAGCTCTCGGCCGGGCAGAAGACCCGCGTCGCGCTGGCGAAGGCGCTGATCAACCAGCCCGAGCTGCTGCTGCTGGACGAGCCGACGGCCTCGCTCGACCCGGATACGGCCGACTGGGTGCGGCAGCATCTGCAGGATTACCGCAGGACCCATGACGCGACCATCTTGCTGGCGTCGCACAACATGCTGGAGGTGGAGCGGCTGTGCGACCGCGTCATCATCATGAAGCGCGGCCGGATCGAGGACGACGACAGCCCCGACCAGATCATGGCGCGCTACAACCGCGCGACGCTGGAAGAGGTGTTCCTCGACGTCGCCCGCGGGCGCGAGCGGGAGGCGCACGTCATGAGCGAGATGGCCATCCAGCGCGGAATATCGCGTGCATCGCATCCACGCGATGGTGCTGCGCTATTGGTATCTGCTGATGTCGTCCTGGCCGCGGCTGTCTGGAGCTGATCTACTGGCCGGCGCTGCAGATCATCACCTGGGGCTTCCTGCAGAACTACATCTCGCAGAACGCTCGGGCTTCTTCGCCCAGCGCCGGTGGCTCGCTGATCGGCGCCGTCATCCTGTGGGACATCCTGTTCCGCGGCCAGCTCGGCTTTTCGATCTCGTTCCTCGAGGAGATGTGGGCGCGCAACCTCGGCAATCTGATGATGAGCCCGTTAAAGCCGATCGAGTTTCTGATCTCGCTGATGGTGATGAGCCTGATCCGGCTGGCGATCGGCGTGATCCCGATGACGCTGCTGGCGCTGTTCTTCTTCGACTTCAATTTCTTCGCCATCGGCCTGCCGCTGATCGCGTTCTTCTGCAATCTGATCTTCACCAGCTGGTCGATCGGGATCTTCGTGTCGGGCCTCGGTGCTGCGCAACGGGCTGGGCGCCGAGAGCATCGTCTGGACGCTGATGTTCGGCCTGATGCCGCTCGCCTGCATCTATTATCCGGTCAGTCGGTGCTGCCGCACTGGCTGCAATATCTGGCCTGGACGCTGCCGCCGACCTACGTGTTCGAGGGGATGCGGGCGCTGTTGATCGACCACGTGTTTCGGGCCGACCTGATGGCTGTGGTCGCTCGCCATCAACGCGGTGCTGCTTTATCGCGTCATTTGCGATCTTTCTTGCCCTTTTGCGCAGCGCCAAGCGCCACGGATCGCTGCTCGGGGTGGCGAATAAGTCACGATTTCCCGTGGATTTCCGGGGTTTTTGGCGTTTGTCCGCACGATATATACCGATCGGTGCATTGACGCATTATTACGCATTCGGCAGCTATGCTGCGGCGCAAAACAGGGTCTGAGGAATCAATGCCGATTGGTGAGTTTGGCGGTGCACCGCCGCTGGTGGCCGAAGGCAGTCCGGCGCTTACGACGCCGATGTACTGGATGTACGAAATGGGCGCACGCGTCGCTCAATCCGGCACGCGCCGTGACCGACGCCACGAAAATCCTGTTTCAGAACCCGCTCAATCCGTGGTCGCACACCGAGTTCGGCAAATCGATCGCCGCGGCCTGCGAATTGTTCGAGCGCACCACGCGCCGCTACGGCAAGCCGGAATGGGGCCTCGACGACCACCGAGGTCAACGGCGTTCGCACGCCCGGTCGAGGTTCGCTCGATCTGGGAAAAGCCGTTCTGCCGTCTGCTGTATTTCGATCGCAAGCTGACGCGCCCGCTGCGCAGCGCCGCAGCCGCGCGTGCTGATCGTGGCGCCGATGTCCGGCCACTACGCGACGCTGCTGCGCGGCACGGTCGAGGCCTTTCTGCCGACGCATGAGGTCTACATCACCGACTGGTCGGATGCGCGGATGGTGCCGCTGACGCGAAGGCCGCTTCGACCTCGACGACTACGTCGATTACGTGATCGAGATGCTGCACGTGCTCGGCGGCAACATGCATGTCATCGCGGTGTGCCAGCCGTCGGTGCCGGTGGTGGCGGCGGTTTCCGTGATGGAAGCCGACCGACGATCCCTTCATGTGCCGCTGTCGATGACGCTGATGGGCGGCCCGATCGACACCCGCCGCAATCCGACCGCGGTGAACAATCTGGCGGCCGAGCGCGGCATCGAATGGTTCCGCAACAACGTCATCACCAAGGTGCCGTTCCCGCATCCCGGCGTGATGCGCGACGTCTATCCGGGCTTCCTGCAGCTCATCGGCTTCATCAGCATGAACCTCGACCGCCACATGGACGCCCACAAGGCGCTGTTCAGCCAATCTGGTGAAGGGCGACGGCGATCTGCGTCGACAAGCACCGCGAATTCTACGACGAATATCTCGCGGTGATGGATCTGACCGCCGAGTATTATCTGCAGACCGTCGACGTCGTGTTCGTCAAGCACGCGCTGCCGAAGGGCGAGATGACCCATCGCGGCAAGCCGGTCGATCCGTCGAAGATCACGCCGCGTGGCGCTGATGACGGTCGAAGGCGAGAACGACGACATCTCCGGTCTCGGCCAGACCGAGGCGACGCACGCGCTGTGCCGTCTGATCCCCGATCATCGCCGCGTGCATTACGTGCAAAAGGGCGTCGGCCATTACGGCGTGTTCAACGGCTCGCGCTTCCGCTCCGAAATCGTGCCGCGCATCTCCGATTTCATGCTGTCGGCGGCCAACACAGAAGCCGAAACTGGTCGCTGCGGCAATGCGCGGCCGAATAAGCGAAGTTTCGACGTCGATCTGATGGCGCGGCGTTAACCCTCTGAATCTGATTGAGGAATCCAGATTCTGCGGCCTCCGAAGGAATGAGTGTAAACCTCATTCCTTGAGGCGACGCATTCGAGGCCGGTTCCAGCCAAAATTTTGGTTCCAGCCCCTGCCGGTAGGGGCGGTTCGGCTGACCAGCCCCTGTATATTGGGCAAATGATTTGTTTTTGCGCCGAGCGATTTCACGTGGCGGCGGTTATGGCAGAATCCGGGCGAACTCCTGCTCCCCGGACTTTCAGACATGGCTACTCGCGCGCTCCTCTATCGGCGGCCTGCCGAACCCTCGACTCTTGTGGTCAAGCACGGCTCGCAATTCTTCGCGATCCGGCTGCGCCGGCACCGCCGCGCGCGGCGCTACACCTTGCGCATTCATCCGACCGACCGCGAGGCGATCCTGACCATGCCGCCGCGCGGCACGCATCGCGGAAGCGCAAGGACTTTGCGCAGCGTGCATGGCGGCTGGATCGCCGCGCGTCTCGGCCGCCTGCCGAAGGCGGCACCGCTTCATGCCGGCACGGTGGTGCCGCTGCGCGGCGTCCGCACCGGATCGTGCATCGCGCCGGCGAGCGCGGCACGGTGTGGACCGAAACCCGCGACAGCGGCGAGAAGATCATCTGCGTGGCGGGCGGCGCCGAGCACATCGGACCGCCGCGTGCACGACTTCCTCAAGCGCGAGGCGCGCAAGGATCTGCAAAAGGCCGCGCAGGCCTATGCCGCAGGAGCTCGGCGTGCGGGTCAAGCGGGTGTCGATCCGCGATCAGTCGAGCCGCTGGGGTTCCTGCACCTCGGCCGGCTCGTTGTCGTTCTCCTGGCGGCTGATCCTCGCGCCGCCCTACGTGCTGGACTATCTCGCCGCCCATGAAGTGGCGCATCTCGTCGAGATGAACCATCTCGGCGCGGTTCTGGCGCGTGGTCGCAAAGCGTCTGCGATCATGTCGAGCGCGCCAAGCGCTGGCTCGATACCCACGGCAACGATCTGCATCGTTACGGGATTCGAAGACTGAATTCGCCGCTTCCTCTAGCGACGCCCGCCGAACAGCCGGTCCATCAGCCAGCCGTCCAAGCCCGCGTCGGCTTCTGGGCGCGCGTCGATGCGGTCGGGGGCGCTGATGCGCAGTCGGCGGCGGGCGATACGCCGCCACCTCGACGGGATCGGCTGCGAGCGGAACAGGGCTTGTGCCGATGGCGGTGCGACGGCTGGCGGTGCCGCGCTGAGTCTGCGAAGCGGACTGGAACAGATTCGAGAGCAGAACCGCCGCCGCCGCTGTGCGAATTCTGGCAAGCTCGCCACCGGCACGCCCTGATGTGCCGATCGCATGAAGCGGGTCCAGACTTCCACCGGCAGGCCGCCGCCGGTCGCCCTCTTGGTCGGCGAGTTGTCGTCATTGCCGAGCCAGACGCCGGTGACGAGGTTTGACGTGTAGCCGATGAACCAGGCGTCGCGGAAATCCTGGCTGGTGCCGGTCTTGCCGGCGGCCGTCCAGCCCGGAATCTCGGCCTTGCGCGCGGTGCCGCGAGAGCAGCGTCTCCTGCATCATGGTGTTCATGGCAGCGACATGGCGCGGCTCGATCACCTGGCCCAATTGATCCGGCTGGCGCGCATAGAGCAGTACTCGTTGCCTTCGATGGTGCGGATCTTGTTCACGACATGCGGCGAGACGCCCGCGCCCGCCATTGGCGAACGGCGCATAGGCGCCGACCAGTTCGGTGAGCGAGACTTCCGGAGGTGCCGAGCGCGATCGAGGCATTGGCGTCGAGCTTGAGGAGATGCCGAGCCGGTGCGCGGTGCGCACCACATTCTTGGCGCCGACTTCCAGCCCGAGCCGTACCGCCACCGTGTTGAGCGACAGCGCGAGCGCCTGCGTCAGCGTCACCGCGCCAAAATATTCTGGGTGTAGTTCTCCGGCTCTCCAGCCCCTGATGTCGAGCGGCGCGTCCTGCCGGATCGTCTCCGGCGTCAGCCCCGCCTCCATCGCCGGTGAGATAAACGAACGGCTTGAACGCCGAGCCGGGCTGGCGTTTGGCGGTGACCGCGCGGTTGTACTGGCTTCGGCATAGTTCCGGCCCGCCGACCATGCGCGCGCACCGCGCCGTCGGGCGTCATCGCCACCAGCGCGCCCTGCGTGACGTTGAACTTCACGCTCTTGGCGGCGAGTTCGTCGATGATGGACGGCTTCCGCCACGCTCTGCAGTTTTGGATCGATCGTGGTTTCGACCACGATGCTCTGGTCGATCTGGCCGACGAGATCGTCGAGCACTTCGCCGATCCAGTCGGCGACATAACTGACCGTGCCGGCGCCAGCCGGCTTCACATTGTAGGAGGGATGGCCGATCGAGGCCTCGCGCCTGCGCATCCGTGATGAATTTGGCGTCGGCCATCGCGGCGAGCACGATCTGCGCGCGCTGCTCGGCGCCTTCCGGATTGCGGGTTAGGCGCCAGCCGCGACGGTGACTTGACCAGACCTGCCAGCATCGCGGCTTCCGCGATCGTGACGTTCTTGCGGACTTGCCAGAAATAGCGCTTGCGCCGCGGCCTCGACGCCATAGGCGCCGGAGCCGAAATAGACGCGGTTGAGATAGAGCTCGAGAATCTCCGATCTGGAATGCTTGCGCTCCGAGCCAGAGCGCGAGTTCCACTTCCTGCAGCTTGCGCTGGAAGGTGCGCTCCTGCGTCAGGAACAGGTTCTTCGCCAGCTGCTGGGTCAGCGTCGAGCCGCCCTGCGAGACGCCGCGATGCAGGACGCTGGCGACTGGCTGCGCGGCGCAATGCCGATCGGATCGACGCCATAATGCGAATAAAAGCGGCGGTCCTCGATGGCGATGAACGCCTTCGGCAAATAGGGCGGCAAATCCTTCAGCGACGACATTGGCGCCGGCCATTTCGCCGCGCTGTGCCAGCACGCCGCCGTCGAGGCCGACAATCTGGATCGTCGGCGGGCGCTTGGGAATTTCCAGCGACTGGATCGCCGGCAGATGCGCGCCGACCCAGATCACGACGCCGGCGGACGCGCAATCGCCGCCCACAGGCCGAGCCACCGCGCCCCAGTAGAACAGGCGCCCGATGCGGAATCCGCCGCGCGATTTCGACCGGCGTCTGGCTGCCACCTTCGATCGCGCGCGGCTTGCGCTCGCGCGGTGGCGGTCATCGTCAGCGTCGTCCGCCGGCTTGCGCTTGGTTGATGATTTCTTCGGCCGGTCGTCGTCGGCGCGACGCGATCCTGCGGGCCGAGGCGCAACTCGGCAAGCTGAGGCGGCAAGCCCGAATAGCGGCTCCTTGCGGCCGCCGCTCTTTTTCCGTCCCCACGCCATACGCCAACGCCGCTCAACCAGGCCCGCCGCACGCTAGCGGCGCGCAGTTTAAGGGTCGGTTACCGAGAGGTTAACGCGGGATTAGTGGTGCGGCGGCGCGTGGTAAAGAGCGCATGCAGGACTAAGGGAAACCGCCATGGGCCATATCGATCCGACCAAGGAAGTATTCGCGCAATTTCGGGCCAACGACCGGCCAGGCCCGATCCACATGCTCAATCTGGTGCGGCTGCGGGCAGCAGGCCGCTTCTATCCTGACGGCCGCAAAGGGCGACCGGCGCGGAAGCCTATGCGGCTTATGGCCGGGAAAGCGGGCCGGTGTTCGAGCGGCTGGGCGGCCGGATCGTCTGGCAGGGCCGCGTTCTGAATTGATGCTGATCGGGCCGCAGGAGGAACGCTGGGATCACTGCTTCATCGCCGAATATCCAAGCGTCGCCGCCTTCGCCGAGATGATCCGCGATCCTGTCTATCGCGAAGCGGTGAAGCAACGCCAGGCGGCGGTGGAGGATTCTGCGCCTGATCCGGCACGCCGTGCTGGCCGGTCGGCAAGACACTTTGGCGAGATCCCGAAATAGCCACCAACGAAATCGGCGATTCCGATACTGCGCCCGGCACGTATCGCAGCTCGCAGGCATGATCGAAGCCACCGATGCATTGATGCAAGGTCTGCTCAGACCAGCCCGCCGGGCCGGCGTCCTCCAGGATCGGGCCGAACAGTTCCCAACGCCTCGCCGTTGAACCTCATCATCTGCAACTGCTTGTTGACGCGGTAGTCGTCCGGCGCCGGTGTTGATCGACGATGCCCGGCAGCGCCGAGATCGAGCTACGACGTTCTTCAGCGCTGGTCGCCTGCTTCATGACGTTCTCGCGGGTCGAGGTTGTCGCCGCACTGCTCGAGCACCTGCGACCAGCAGCTGCGCGGTCGAATAGCCATAGGTATTGAAGCTCGTGATCATCTTGTCGCCGTCCGGGATAGTACTTCGCCATGAACGTCGAAATACTTCTTCATGCCGGCATCGTCCTTCCAGGTCGGATCGAGCGGATCCTTGCCGTAGCTGACGCTGATCACGCCCTTCGAGGCTTCGAGGCCGGCCGGCTTCATCACGGCGCCGACCGAGGCTGGCGTTGATGTCGAGGATGTGCACCGGCTTCCAGCTGAGTTCGTGCGATCTTCCTGATCGCCTGCGCCGCCTGCTTCGGCGTCGAGGCGCTAGTAGAACAGGTCCGCGCCGGCGTCCTGATCTTGAGCATCTGCGAATCGATGGTCGGGTCGGAGACTTCGTAGGAGGCTTCCGCCACGATCATCTTCGCCGCCTTGTCGCCGAGGCCGGCCTTCATGCCCGTTGATGTAGTCCTTGCCGAGATCGTCGTTCTGATAGAGGATCCCGATCTTGGCGTTCGGATATTCCTTCGATGATGTACTGGCCGTAGATGCGGCCCTCGACGAAATAGTTCGGGGTTGAAGCCCATGGTCCAGGGAAGTTCTTCGGGATCGGTGAACTTCGACGCGCCGGTGGCGGCGAACAGCTGCGGCACCTTCTTCGCGTTGAGATATTTCTGCACGGCCGCGTTCGGCGGCGTGCCGATGCAGCTGGAAGATGAGCAGCACTTCGTCGCTCTCCGACCAGCTTGCGCACCTGCTCGACCGCTCTTCGGCGGCGAATAGGCGTCGTCATACTGGATCAGGTTGATCTTGCGGCCGTTGATGCCGCCCTGGTCGTTGATCATCTTCATATAGGCGGCCTGCGTCTTGCCGATATTGGCATAGACGGAAGCAGGCGCCCGAGAACGGGATCGGTCTGGCCGATCTTGATCTCGGTATCGGTCGCGCCGGTATCGTACTTCTTCTGCGCGTAGGCCGACGAAGCCGACAGCGCAATCGCGAGCGCCGTGCCGGTGACAAGATGGAAAATACCATTCCTCATAGTGCTGATTTCCTCATGTTGTGATTGAGCCGATGATCTTGTCCCGAGCCTCGTGCGGTCCAGCGGACGCCATCGCTGGCCGGGATAGTGGCGGAACGGATGCTGCAATGCAAGCGCAGCGGGCGAGGCAAAACTGAATGATTTCAGGGCAGCCAGAGTAGGATTAACGCGAGCGCCGCGCGGTGCCGCCTGCACGTACAGGGATCCGCCGGCTGACGGTCGCCGCGCCATAAATACCGGCCACGATCACGCAGAGCAAAAAGAAGGTCTTGATCTGGATTGCTAAACCGGGGTTGCCGTGGAACAGACCCCAGACCAGGCCCGCGGCGAGGAAGCCATTATATAAGCCCTGATTTGCGGCGAGCACCGCCGATCCCGTCGCCTTCTCGATCGTATTGCGAAAGGTCTTCGAGACCCAGCGGCTTGGTCCAGAGAAACATCTCCAGCACCAGAAAATAGACGTGCAGCGCGCGCCACCACCGCGACCAGGCAATTGGCGATCAGGATCATATGGCGGCCCCCAACCGACATCGGAATTCGGGTGGATGCTAGCACGGCTGCCGGTATTTTGGGTGAAATGACAATGTTGGATCGTCCATGAGCGCGAAGCCGACTGAAACCTTTGGTCTCGATCGCCTGCCAACGCCGATCGGAACGGCCTTGCTCGTCGCCGATTGCGACGGCGTGCTTCGCGCGCTGGATTGGGAAGAGTACGAGCCGCGGATGAGAGAACTGCTGCGGCTGCAATATGGCACTGTGACGTTGCAGGAGATGCGGGCGCCACGAGAGATGAGGGCCGCGCTGGAAAGATTACTTCAAAGGTGACCTCGATCGCCTGAAATCGATTAAATGGCGCGTCGCTGGCACGCCGTTCCAGCAAAAGTCTGGAACGCGCTGCCGAGGGATCAAGGCGGGCACCACGATGAGCTACGGCGCGCTGGCAGCGAAACTGAACGTGCCCAAAGCGATGCGCGCGGTCGGCCATGCCAATGGCTCCAATCCGATCAGCGTTGTTCTTCCGTGTCACCGTCTGATCGGCGCCAGCGGCTCGCTGGTCAAGTATGGCGGCGGCCTTCAGCGGAAGCAGTGGCTGCTGGAGCACGAAGGCGTCACGCCTCGAGACGTGATTTGGCGGGCCGCGATATGTCAGGTCCGCAAACCGCCAGACGGCTGGCCGCGACGGCCATAGCCCCCGGATTTCATCTGGCAATTGCTCGACTGGACCGCGCGCGGCTAATGGGTTGGCGCCGCAAACCAGAGCATGAGCTTGAGACCCGGCGAGTTTTCAAGCGATTTCATCCGCCCGCCGTGAAGGCGGGCGACGGCAGCGACCAGGCTGAGCCCGAGACCGTTTCCCGGCGTGTAGCGGCTCTGCTCGAGCCGGTAAAAGCGCTTGAAAACATGCTCATACTGGTCGACGGGAATCCCGGGTCCGTCATCGGCGATCGAGATGACCGGTCTGCCATCGATGGTTTCGTTCGCCACCACGACCTGCCCTCCGGTGCGGCCGTGCTTGATCGCATTGTCCACGAGATTGGCGATGGCATCAGAAGATCAGATCGCGATCGCCGGTCACCAGCACCTCGCGATCGCCGACAACGGGTGAGGCGGGTGCCGTCCTGTTCGGCCGCGGCATCGTACAGCTCGACAACCTCGCTGGCGATTTCGACCAGATTCACGGTGCGGAACGCGCCCTTTCGTTCCTGGGTCTCGATTTGCGCAATCCGCGTGAGCGAGGAGAATATCCGCAACACGGCGTCGAGGTCGGCGATCGTGTCGCCGATCAGCGATTGATCGTCCTCGCCATCGCGTTGACCGTGATAGGCCTTCTCCAGCCGTCCGCGCATTCGCGTCAGCGGCGTCCGCAGATCGTGCGCGACGTTGTCGCTCACTCTGCTTGACCTCTCCCATCAATGTTTCGATGCGGTCCAGCATCAGGTTGAGGTTCTCCGCGACGCGATCCCATTCGTCATTGGTGCCGCGGAGCGGGATACGCTTGTCGAGACCGCTGAGCATGATGGCCCGGCTGGTCGCGTTGATCTGCTCGATCCGTCCCACCGTCCGCCGCGTCACCAAAATGCTCGCGACCGCCGCAAGCAGGAATATCAATGCAACGCCCGAGATCACCGCCAGTCTTGATCTGATCGGTAAAGCCGTCGAGGTCGCTGATATCCCTTCCCACCAGCAGACGATCGCCGCCCGGAAGTGTTTCGAGCATTGCCCGCAGCAGCGGCCGGTCGGTCGCGTCACGCAACGGCTCCGGCGCACGAAACTCCGCCCATCCCCTGGCTGCCGTGACCGTCGATGGCCAAGCCCTCAGATTGCCGGCCAGAGCGGACCAACGATGGATCGGCAAGCAGATACACATTGCTGGCAAAGCTCTTGTCGGCGATGCGCTGCTCGGATCAAGGCGACCAGCCCATCGCGTCCCGATCGCTCGTAGGTGGTTTGCAGACTCGAATACTCGGCCATGATGGCGCGGTCCGATCGGCTGCGCACGTAGGAGGCCGTGGACAGGTAGACATAGCTGAAAATGGCCGACGCGATGACGCCGAAGGTCCCGATCGCGATCAGCGCCAGCCTGAACGTCGATGACGTGAGGGTCTTAGCCAGGAGCACGGAGGCAGTATCCCGATGCCGCGAACCGTATGGATCAGCGGATAGGCCTGCTGGTCGTCGATCTTGCGACGCACACGTCCGACATAGACATCGATAATATTTGGTCGAGGGATCGAAATGAAGGTCCCAGACGTGCTGCAGCAGCATGGCACGGGATACGACGCGGCCTTCGTTGCGCACCAGATATTCCAGAAGCTGAAATTCCCGGGGCAGCAGCGAGATATCCTTGCCGCGCCGGCTGGCGGTGCGCGACATCAAGTCTATCGCGAGATCGCCGACGTGCAAGGATGGTCTCCTTGACAATGATGTCGCTCCGCCGGCCCAGGGCCTCGATGCGCGCCAGCAGTTCGACGAAGGAAAACGGCTTGACCAGATAATCATCGCCGCCGGAACGCAGGCCACGCACCCGATCGTCGACCTCTCCGAGCGCACTGATGATCAGGACGGGTGCGGCAATGCCATCGTCACGCAATTGACGCATGACCGCGATGCCATCGATGTCCGGAAGCATGCGATCGATCGTGATCACGGCATAGTCGCTGGCCGACGCCGCGGCTCAGCGCTTCATTGCCGCTGGCTGGCCAAATCCACCTGATAGCCGCTGGTTGTGAGCGGATCCACCAGCTGACCGGCGGTTTCCGGTCGTCTTCAACGACCAGAATACGGCGGTGACCTCCGTCATGGCCTTCAGTCTCCGAAGTCTTCAATCTCGGAACGACCAGTCAAGGGCCGAATTCAGTTTCCAACGCTTACATATACGTCAGAAACCAACGCGTGCATTCTCGAAGGCCACCCGAGCAGGCGCAAATATGCGTGATGATCGCCGCCGACGCGATGGGACGCTGGACAAGGCGCCAACGCGTCGGGGTCGTTCCAGCCATTCGCCAGGTCAACAGGACAGCGGCGTCGCGTCCATCGCGCTGACGTGGCAGCGCTAGTAATAGCCGTAATCTCCGCAGACGTTGACCCAGCGTAATCCATAAGATGTCCACGCGCTGCGCCAGCAGTCGTCGTAACCGGCGTAGGCGTAGGGCGCGCCAATGAAGGCAAAGCGATGGTGGCGATGATGGAAGAACCGGCCGTCATGGAACCTCGAGAACCGGGGCGCGAATCCCGAATGCGCAAAACGCGTACCCGCGAAACTCCCGCCGCTAACCGCCGCGAAGCTTCTGCCGCCGACGAAACTTCTGCCGCCGAAACGCGCGCCGCCGCTCATGCCGCCGAAGTGCGCGCCTCCGCCGCTAAAGTGGGCGCTCCACCGCCATGCCACCCTCCGCCCATGCCTCCATGCATTCCCTCCCATGCCGCCACCGCGCCTCGCCGCCACCGTGCCCGCCGCCGCCGCCGCCACCGCCGCCACCGCGCGTGAGCACCGGCGACGCAAGAGCAAGCGTCGCGACCATCGTCCCAGCGATGAGGCCATTAAGGAGTTTGTTGTTCATCCTAATCCTCCTGTGTGATTGGAATTGCAGCGACTGATACCGTCGCAAGAACGATCACGAGACCCAAATGATCCAATGAATACAAATGAAAAAGGCGACAGTTTCTGACAGCAAAGTTAGTTTTGCCAGCGCCGCCGCGCGCATTCCGCAAGGGGGAGAGATGCTGGAGCCGATTGCGAAGTCCTGAGGATCAGTCCGATCATGCCGCCGGCTGCGCCGACGTCATCCTCGCTG
>ERZ1370068.10439-contig-9139_pt1 | contig 27565 bp, 26 predicted proteins | sample MGYA00561227_ERZ1370068 | MGnify/ENA primary metagenome ERZ1370068 (study PRJEB38410, sample SAMEA6850437) | metagenome | study: Metagenomic assessment of the ecological functions of the soil: analysis of the soil microbiota associated with the...
TCAGTTACGTATTACTCAGGCCGACGCAGCTCCTTCGCGGAGCAGAGGCGCCCACGCGAGGAGAACCGCAGGGCCGATTTGTTCGAAGAGCACAGGCCGGCGCGGAGGAGAACCGCAGGGGCCGACGAGCCCGAAGAGCAGACAGTCCCTCCCGGTGAGAATTCCGCTGCAGGTTGTGAGCCGACGCCCAACCATGATGGTCAGTCGCCCGACGCGAGGAGAGCACCGGAACATGGCAAAGAAGAAGGTCGCTGCGATCGTCAAGATCCAGATCCCGGCCGGCAAGGCCACGCCGGCCCCGCCGGTCGGCACCGCGCTCGGCCCGCACGGCGTCGCCATCATGGACTTCGTCAAGCAGTACAACGCGGCCACCGAGGCGCAGGTCGGGCACGATCATCCCGGTCGAGATCACCGATCTTCGAGGACCGCACTTCACGTTCATCCTCAAGACGCCGCCGACGCCGGTGCTGCTGCGCCAGAAGGCCGGCCTCGCCAAGGGCTCGAGCACGCCGGGCAAGACCGATCGTCGGCACCGGTCACCGAGGCCGACATCGAAGAGGTCGCCAAGATCAAGATGCCCGACCTCAACGCCTACGACCTCGAGGCTGCCAAGCAGCAGGTGCGCGGCACCGCCCGCTCGATGGGCCTCAAGGTCATCTACGATCCATCACCGGGCCACTCCGACTCGACACCATCGCTCGACCGGGACGACCTCGCCCGGCGGCGCAGACCACCGAGGGAGACAGACACATGTCAGGCAAGAAGTACGCACGACGCGGCCAAGGCGTTCGACCGCGACCAGCTGTTCACGCCCGACCGAGGCGCTGCGACCTGGTCAAGACGCTGGCGACGGCCAAGTTCGACGAGACCGTCGACATGGCCGTCCGCCTCGGCGTCGACCCGCGCAAGGCCGACCAGATGGTCCGCGGCACCGTCGCCCTGCCCGTCAGGCACCGGCAAGGACGTCCGCGTCGCCGTGTTCGCCGCCGGCGACGCCGCGCAGAGGCCCGCGACGCCGGCGCCGACATCGTCGGTGCCGACGACCTGGCCGACCGAGATCGAGAAGGGCAACATGGACTTCGACGTGGCCATCGCCACGCCCGACATGATGCCGCTCGGTCGGCCAGCTCGGCCGCGTGCTCGGCCCGCGTGGCCTGATGCCCAACCCGAAGACCGGCACCGTCACCACCAGACGTCGGCCAGCGCCGTCGCCGAGTTCAAGGGCGGCAAGGTCGAGTACCGCACCGTGACCGCTACTGCCAGCCGTCAACGTCCACGTGCCGATCGGCAAGGTGAGCTTCAGCCCCGAGGCGCTCTCGGCCAACTTCCAGGCCGTCCTGGACGAGCTGAACCGGGCCAAGCCGGCCTCGGCCAAGGGCCGCTACCTGCGCAAGATCGTGCTCTCTCCTCGACGATGGGCCCGGCAAGTCGCGGTCGACGTCGCCTCGCCCCCGCTGCCGAGGCGGACCGCCCGATCACTGCCGGACCTGGGACCGCCTTCGCCGTGGCCCCGCCCCGCTCGCGGATCTGGCGCGGTTCAGTCTCAGCGGTGCGACGATCCCGCGCCGGAGGCCGTGGGTGCCGGCTGGGCGCCCGCCGAGCCCCGGCCTCGGGGTTCTGGCGCGCCGGTCTCGGCGCGGTGCGACGATCTCGCGCCAGAGGCCGCAGGAGCGCCGCCGGTCGGGGGCCCGCCCAGCCCCGCCGCCGGGGTAAACCGAGCGGCCGCGTCTCAGCGGTGCGACGATCCCGCTTTTCAGAGGCCCGGTCGGGGCCCGCCCAGCCCCGCTCTTCTTTCGGGGTCTGGCGCGTTGTCTGTCTCAGCGGTGCGACGACCTGCGCCAGAGGTCGGGTGACGCCCGGTCGGGGCTCGCCGAGCCCCGCTCTTCAGTCTGGCGCGGCTCCGTCTCGCTTGCTGCGACGATCCCGCGCCAGAGCCGGGGTGACGGCCGGGAGGTCGGGCTTAGGGAATGGCAGGACGCGGCCGGTACCATCGTCCGGCCAACCACGCAACCGGCTCTCGCCAGAGACCTCTGGTCCACCGTCAGGTGGCGAACGTGGCCCCCGGGCCCGCCAGACGAGGCGAACTCCACGAACACCCCTGCTCGATGGCGTTCGTACCGACGCGAGCCCCGAGCACTGAGAGGGAGGTGTCGATGATGGAGAACCTGAGACCGGGATAAGGTCGCGGTGGTCGACGAGGTCCGCGAGAAGCTGGCCGATGCCGACGCCGCGCCGAGCTGACCGAGTACCGCGCGCCCGACCAGGTCAAGCAGCTCGCCGAGCTGCGACGGCAGCTAGCGCCGGCCGGCGCCGAGTACAAGATCTGACAAGAACACCCCGTGCGCTTCGCCGTCCGCGAGGTGGTGGACGACCAGCTCGATCCCCGCTGACGGGGCCCGACGGCCATCACGTTCGTCCGCGGCGACGCGCTCGCGGTGGCCGGGCTGCTCCGTGACTACGCCAGGGGCCACCAGGCCCTCGTGGTGAAGGGCGGCTTGCTCGGCGACAAGGTCGTCTCGGCCAAGGACGTCGAGGCGCTAGCCGACCTCCGCCGGCCGCGACGTCTTGCTGGCCCAGCTCGCCGGAGCCTTCCAGGCCCCGATGGTCAAGCTGGCCGGCCTGCCGCAGGCCCCGCCCCTGGAACTGTCGCCTACGGCCTGGCCGCCCTGATCGACCAGCGCGGTGACCGGAGGCTCCCCGCGGAGCCTGCGACCGGTTCCCGGCGACCGAAGCCGAGCCCGCTACCGAAGCCGAGCTCGCACCGAGGCCCGCGACCTGGGGCCGGGGTCCGCGCATCAAAGCCTGGCGGCGACCGAAGCTTCTGCACGACAGCCGAGCCCAGCGACCGCAGCCCCGGCTGACCGAAGCCGAGCCGGCGGACCGCCGAGGCCGGCGACTTCGAAGCCCCCGCCGCCGACACGACCTCGGACTTCCGGGCCCCTGAGGCCACCCCGCGCCCCCGCCGAGGAGCCCGTCCCTCGAGGCGGGCCGGCGACGACACTAACGACGACACCGGGGCCGCCCTGGCCCAGGAAGAGGAGTGGACTCCAATCGCGGCGACCGCCGTCCCGGGACGACATCCCCGATGGCCATCTCAGAGTAGCATGACCGTGCTGGTGCCGCGTCCGAGCTGCGTGCTCGGCGTCTCGGAGTGAGAAGTTCGGCGTCTCTGCCGTGGCCGCACCCCAGTCGCCGTGGCGCCGCCGGCGCCGGCGCTGGAAAGCGCGCCGCCCGGCCGCGGCCGTGGAGGAGCCAGGACGAGTTTCGACGTCGTCCTGTCTTGTCCGCCGCCGGCGCCCGAGGAAGATCCAGGTCTCACCAAGGTGGTGCGCGAGTCTGACCGAGCTCGGGCTTCGAGAGCCAGGACCTCGTCGACGCCGCAGCCCATGCCGTGTGCTCGAGAAGGTCAGCAAGGAAGACGCCGAGAAGCCTGCGGCGACCCCGAGGCCGTCGGCGCGGTCGTCGAGGTCAGCAGTCGAGCTCAGCTCGAGGCCCAGCCTGGGGACGGTCGACGGGCCGGATCGCTTGACGGTCGGGCCCGCGACCTTAGCCCTTTCTCCAACCCTTCGGGGTCCTGCACGGCAGGAGCCGCAGCGGTTGACCTGCGGGACCCGCCGACGAGGATCGGCCAAGCCGTGGGTTTTGTGTCCGTCCGCCCGAACATCGAGGCTCGTTCGACAGCTGCCCCGGCTCCCGTCGCCACCCTCCCATCCGGGCACCAGCAGACTGAGTGAGTCAGCGTGGCCTCTCGCTCGTCGACCCGTGAGCGTTACTCGTTCGCCAACCTCGACTGAGCCGCTCGACCCTGCCCGATCTGATCGCGATCCAGCGGAGAGCTTCGAGTGGTTCCTCGAACGAAGGGCTGGCGCGAGACGTTCCGCGACATCTCGCCCGATCAAGGACTTCACCGAGGCGCTGCAGCTCGAGCTGGAGTTCGATCCCGACGACGAGGACCTGCGCCCGCCGCCGAAGTTCACGGTGGAGGAGTGCAAGGAGAAGGACATGACCTACTCCGCGCCGATCTTCGTGCGCGCCCGGTTCATGAACCGCAACACCGGCGAGATCAAGGAGCAGACGGTCTTCATGGGCGACTTCCCGATGATGACCGAGAAGGGCACGCTTCATCATCAACGGCACCGAGCGCGTCGTCGTGTCGCCAGCTCGTCCGCAGCCCCGGCGTCATCTTCGAGCCGGGCGAGCGCTTCCGCCTGCGCAACCTGACCAAGCACCAGCTGGTCAAGGGCACCATCCACCCGTACCGCGGTGAGTGGATGGAGTTCGACGTCGAGCAGAAGCCCGGCAAGGACGTCACCGCCGGCACCCGCGTCGCCCGCAAGCGCCGCCTGGGCATCTTCATCCTGCTGCGCGCCCTCGGCTACGACGAGGAGCAACGCCCCGGCTTCCTCGAGCGCTTCGTCGCCCACTTCGACTTCCTCGAGGGCCAGTGGGAGAAGGACCGCGCACATCGCCCCGACGCAGGACGAGGCGCTGGTCGAGATCTACAAGCGTGCCCGCCCGGGCGAGCCGCCCACGGTCGAGTCGGCCCGCGCCTACTTCCGCAACGCGTTCTTCGAGAGCCGCCGCTACGACCTCAGCCGCGTCGGCCGCTACAAGCTGAACCGCAAGCTCGGCGCCGAGGTCGCGCAAGCTCGCCGAGCTGTTCGGCCTCGACGCGAGTGAGCCTGCGTCGACCGCCGCCCGATCGCCAGGACCAGCACGTGCTCAGCCGCTGCGAGGTGCTCGCCGCCGTCACGCTACATGCTGCACCTCGTCAAGCAGCGAGCCGGGCTACCGCCTCGACGACCAGGACCACTTCGCCAACCGCCGCATCCGCTCGGTCGGCGAGCTGATCCAGAACCAGGTCCGCATCGGCCTCTGCCGCATGGAGCGGGTCGTCCGCGAGCGCATGACCACCCAGGACGTCGAGGCGATCACGCCCGCAGACGCTGATCAACATCCGCCCGGTCGTCGCCGCGATCAAGGAGTTCTTCGGCACCAGCGCAGCTGTCGCAGTTCATGGACCAGGTCAACCCGCTGTCGGGCCTCACCCACCGCCGCCGCCTGTCGGCGCTCGGCCCGGGCGGCCTGTCGCCGTGAGCGGGCCGGCTTCGAGGTCCGCGACGTCCACTTCAGCCACTACGGCCGCATGTGCCCGATCGAGACGCCGGAAGGCCCGAACATCGGCCTGATCGGCGCGCTCGTCGACGCTACGCCCGGGTCAACGAGTTCGGCTTCATCGAGACGCCCGTACCGCAAGGTCGATCAACGGCAAGGTCACCGGCGAGATCGTGCTACATGGCCGCCGACGAGGAAGAGAACTACGTCGTCGCCCAGGCCAACACGCCGATCAACGCCGACGGCTCGTTCAAGGACGACCGCGTGCTCGTGCGCGCGGTCGCCGCAGGCCGCCAGTCGCTCGAGGACCTGCGCAAGATGCTCGAGGCGCGAGAGCTTCTTCGGCGCCACCACCGACATCGGCTTCGTGCCGCCGGACGAGGTCGACTGCATGGACGTCTCGCCCGAAGCAGATCGTCTCGGTCGGCACGGCGCTGATCCCGTTCCTCGAGCACGACGACGCCAACCGCGCCCTGATGGGCGCCAACATGCAGAAGCAGGCCGTGCCGCTGGTGCGCGCCGAGGCGCCGTACATCGGCACCGGCATCGAGGACCGCGCCGCTCGCGACGCCGCCGACCTGATCCAGGCCGACCGACGACGGCGTGGTCACCGAGGTCGCCGGCGCACCGATCACCGTCGAGTACAAGACGAGCGGCCAGCAGGTCTACCGCCTGCGCCAAGTTCCGCCGCTCGCAACCAGGACACCTGCATCAACCAGCAGCCGCTGGTCGTCGAGGGCGACAAGGTCGTCGAAGGGCGACATCCTCGCCGACGGTCCGTCGCACCGACCACGGCGAGCTGGCGCTCGGCAAGAACCTGCTCGTCGCGCTCATGCCGTGGGAGGGCTACAACTTCGAGGACGCCATCATCCTCAGTCCGAGCGCCTCGTGAAGGACGACGTGCTCACGTCGATCCACATCCACGAGCACGAGGTCGACGCCCGCGACACCAAGCTCGGCCCCGAGGAGATCACCGCGGACATCCCGAACCTGAGCGACGACATCCTGCGCGACCTCGACGACCGCGGCATCATCCGCGTCGGCGCCGAGGTCGGCCCCGGCGACGTGCTCGTCGGCAAGGTCACGCCCAAGGGCGAGACCGAGCTGACCCCGGAGGAGCGCCTGCTGCGCGCCATCTTCGGTGAGAAGGCCCGCGAGGTCCGCGACACCAGCCTCAAGGTGCCCGCACGGCGAGAGCGGCAAGGTCATCGACGTCAAGGTGTTCAACCGTGACGACGGCGACGAGCTGCCGCCCGGCGTCAACCAGCTGGTGCGGGTCTACGTCGCCCAGAAGCGCAAGATCTCGCGTCGGCGACAAGCTCGCCGGCCGCCACGGCAACAAGGGCGTCATCTCCAAGATCCTGCCGATCGAGGACATGCCCGTACATGGCCGACGGCACCGCCGGTCGACATCATCCTCAACCCGCTCGGCGTGCCGAGCCGGATGAACGTGGGCCAGGTGCTCGAGGCGCACCTCGGCTACTGCGCCCGCTGGGGCTGGAACCGACCCGCGAACGGCAGCGCACGGTCGGCGACGACGCCGTGCGCGGCACCGAGACCAAGACCCGTCCGACCACCAAGCCGGCCACGTTCATCGCCACGCCGGTGTTCGACGGCGCCCACTGGGACGAGGACGAGACGGCCGGGCAAGCACCCGACGATCCAGCAGATCTTCGAGAACCTCAGCCCGGAGAGCCGTCGACGGCGACCGGCTGATCGAGCCCGACGGCAAGACCGACGCTGTACAACGGCCGCACCGGCGAGCGCGTACGACAACCCGATCACCGTCGGGCTACATGTACATCCCTGAAGCTGCGCCCACCTGGTCGACGACAAGATCCACGCCCGCTCGACCGGCCCGTACTCGATGATCACCCAGCAGCCGCTGGGCGGTAAGGCCCAGTTCGGCGGCCAGCGCTTCGGCGAGATGGAGGTGTGGGCGCTCGAGGCCTACGGCGCGGCCTACTGCCTGCAGGAGCTGCTGACCATCAAGTCCGACGACGTGCTCGGCCGCGTCAAGGTCTACGAGGCGATCGTCAAGGGCGAGAACATCCCCGAGCCGGGCATCCCGAGAGCTTCAAGGTGCTCATGAAGGAGATGCAGGCGCTCTGCCTCAACGTCGAGGTGCTCGGCCGACGACGGCGCCGAGATCGAGATGCGTGAGATCGACGAGGACGTCTTCCGCACCGCCGAGGAGCTCGGCATCGACATCAGCCGGCCAGAGCGTGGCACCGACGAAGACGACCGCGACGCGAGCGCGCGCCGACGAACGCTGCAACGACGAACGACGAAGCGAGAGACACACCACATGCTTGACGTCAACATGTTCGACCAGCTGAAGATCGGGCTGGCCACGGCCGATCAGATCCGCACTGTGGTCGCACGGCGAGGTGAAGAAGCCGGAGACCATCAACTACCGCACGCTGCAGTCCGGAGAAGGACGGCCTGTTCTGCGAGAAGATCTTCGGCCCGACCCGCGACTGGGAGTGCTACTGCGGCAAGTACAAGCGCGGTGCGCTTCAAGGGCATCATCTGCGAGCGCTGCGGCGTCGAGGTCACGCGCTCGAAGGTGCCGCCGCGAGCGGATGGGCCACATCGAGCTGTCCGCCCTCGGTCGTGCACATCTGGTACCTCCGCGGCACCCGTTCGTGGCTGGCCTACCTCCTCGCCGGCATCGAGCCGCAAGGAGGAGCTCAAGGCCAAGCAGCTCGAGAAGGTCATCTACTTCGCCGCCAACCTGGTCACCTGGGTCGACGAGGAGCAGCGCCACGACGACCTCGTCGAGCCTCGAGGCCGAGTACCTCGAGGAGGCGCGACGCGATCGCGCAAGGAGCTCGAGCTCGCCATCGACCGCCGCTACAAGGAGCTCGAGGACGAGGCGGCGCGAGCTCGAGAGCCGAAGGCGCCAAGGACGCCGAGCTCGAAGAACCAGCGCGCGGAGAAGGAAGTCGCCGCGATCCGCGAGCGCTACGAGATCGAGCTCGACCTGCGTCGCAGCGCACGTGGGACGAGTTCCGGAGCCTGCACTCGCCGCAAGATCATCGACGACGAGCTGCTGTGGCGCGAGCTGCGCGACCGCTACGGCGACTACTTCGAGGGCGGCACCGGCGCCGACGCGATCAAGGCGCTGATCGACCGCATCGACTTCGACGAGGAGGAGGTCAAGCTCCGCGAGGCGATCGACCCGCGACGAGTCGGCCGCAAGCCGCTCAGTCGGCCCAGCGCAAGCAGAAGGCCATCAAGCGGCTGAAGATCGTCGCCTCGTTCAACCAGTCGCGACGAGCACGGCCGCCGGGCTCAACGACCCGCAGGCGATGATCCTCGACGTCGTGCCGGTGATCCCGCCGGAGCTGCGCCCGATGGTGCAGCTCGACGGTGGCCGCTTCGCCACGTCCGACCTCAACGACCTCTACCGCCGCGTGATCAACCGCAACAACCGCCTCAAGCGGCTGCTCGACCTCGGCGCGCCCGAGATCATCGTCAACAACGAGAAGCGCATGCTGCAGGAGGCCGTCGACGCGCTGTTCGACAACGGCCGCCGCGGCCGCCCGGTCACCGGCCCGGGCAACCGCCCGCTCAAGTCGCTGTCCGACATGCTCAAGGGCAAGCAGGGCCGGTTCCGCCAGAACCTGCTCGGCAAGCGCGTCGACTACTCCGGCCGTTCGGTCATCGTCGCCGGCCCGACGCTGAAGCTGCACCAGTGCGGTCTGCCCAAGCTGATGGCGCTCGAGCTGTTCAAGCCGTTCGTCATGAAGCGCCTCGTCGACCTCGAGCTGGCGCAGAACATCAAGTCGCGCCAAGCGCATGGTCGAGCGTCGTCGCCCGCAGGTGTGGGACGTGCTCGAGGAGGTCATCAAGGAGCACCCGGTGCTGCTCAACCGCGCGCCGACGCTGCACCGCCTCGGCATCCAGGCCTTCGAGCCGGTGCTGGTCGAGGGCAAGGCGCATCCAGATCCACCCGCTCGTCTGCACGGCGTTCAACGCCGACTTCGACGGCGACCAGATGGCCGTCCACGTGCCGCTGTCGGCCGAGGCGCAGGCCGAGGCCCGGTGCTCATGCTCAGTCGGCCAACAACATCCTGTCGCCGGCGTCCGGTCGCCCGATCGTGACGCCCGAGCCAGGACCTGATCATCGGCGGCTACTACCTCACCGAGAGCATCGGACGGGCGCCAAGGGCGAGGGCCGCGTCGTTCCGTCACCTGTGGGAGGTCCATGCGGGCCTACGACGAGGGCGTCTGATCGAGCCTGTCACGCCGCACGATCGGCGTTCGCCACGCGATCGGTGACGGCGAGCGGCACGAGCTCGAGTCACCACCGCTCGGCCGCATGCTGTCTCGAGGAGGCGCTGCCGGCCGACTACGCCGGAGCGCTTCGGCCACATCAACGAGCGGCGTCAAGAAGACGGAGATGGGCGTCATCGTCGAGCGCCTGTCCGACACCACCACAAGAAGTCGAGGTGGCCGAACGCGCTCGACCGCATCAAGAACCTCTGCTACCGCTTCGCGCACGCAGTCGCGGCCTGACCGTGTCGATCGACGACGTCAAGACGCCGACGGCCAAGAAGGCGCTCCTCGACGGCTACGAGGCGCAGGCCGAGAAGGTCGAGAACCAGTTCCGCGCGGCATCATCACCGACGGCGAGCGCCGCCAGCAGGAGGTCCGCATCTGGACCGACGCCACCGACGAAGGTGCAGGAGGCGATGGAGGCCGAGCTCAAGGCCGCAGCGGTTCAACCCGATCGACATGATGGTCGGCTCGGGCGCCCGAGGGAACATGACGCAGATGCGCCAGATCGCCGGCATGCGCGGCCTCGTGGCCAACCCCCGCGGCGACATGATCCCCCGCCCGATCAAGTCGAACTTCCGTGAGGGCCTCGAGACGCTCGAGTACTTCATCGCCACGCCGGGCGCCCGCAAGGGCCTCGTCGACACCGCACTGCGTACCGCCGACTCGGGCTACCTGACCCGCCGTCTCGTCGACGTCGCCCAGGAGCTGATCGTCCGCGAGACGACTGCGGCACGACGCTCGGTCTGTGGGTCGAGAACATCGAGCCCGACACTGCGCCAACCGGCGCAACTACCTCGAGACCAAGCTGTTCGGCCGGGCGCTGCTCAACGACGACGTCACGCTCGTCGGACGGCACGGTGCTGCGCGCGCAACACGCATCGTCGGCGACGACGAGATGGTCGAGCTGCGCGACGACCCGGACGATCAACCGCGTGCGGGTCCGTTCGGTGCTCACGTGCGACGCCGAGCTCGGCGTCTGCGCGCATGTGCTACGGCCGCTCGCTGGCCACCGGCAAGTCGATCGAGCTCGGCGAGGCCGTCGGCGTCATCGCCGCACAGTCGATCGGCGAGCCCGGCACGCAGCTGACGATGCGCGACCTTCCACACCGGTGGTGTCGCCGGCAAGGACATCGCCGGCGGTCTGCCGCGTGCCGTCGAGCTGTTCGAGGCCCGCACGCCACGCGGCTCGGCCCGCCTGGCTCGAGGCCTCCGGCGTCGTGCGCATCGGCGAGGACGAGGGCAAGGGCATCCCGGTCGTCGTCGTCGACGACCAGGGCGAGGAGCACGAGTCGTGCCTGCCGATCGGCAGCCCGGCCGATCGTCGTCGACGGCCAGGAGGTCAAGGCCGGCGACCCGATCACCGACGGCCCCTTCGACCCGAAGGAGCTCATGGAGATCAAGGGCATCCGCGACCCAGCTGTACCTCGTCGAAGAGGTCCAGAAGGTGTACCGCGACTCAGGGCGTGTCGATCCACGACAAGCACATCGAGCTGATCGTGCGCCAGATGACCCGCCGCATCGGCGTGCAGGAGCCGGGCGACACCGACTTCCTGCCCGGCGAGCGGGTCGACGCCAAGGTGTTCCGCGACACCAACCGCGCGGATGGTCGAGGAGGGCAAGTCCGCCCGGCCGAGGGCCGCCCGGAACTGATGGGCATCACCAAGGCGTCGCTGGCCACCGAGTCGTGGCTGTCGGCGGCGTCGTTCCAGGGAGACCACCCGGGTGCTCACCGAGGCCGCCATCGACGGCCGCGGCCGACAACCTCGATCGGGCCTCAAGGAGAACATCATCATCGGCAAGCTGATCCCGGCCGGCTGGGCATGATGCGCGTACCGCGAAGTTCGGACATCGACGCGCCCGACTACCAGCCGATGGAGTTCTACCTCCGCGATAATCGAGTGATCCCGCCGAGTGGTCGCCAAGATCCGGGCACCTTCAGCGCCGACGCAGGTGGGGCCGTCGATGCTGGGGGAGAGGTCTGAACGTTCCGGTCGCTGGATCACCCTGTGGCGTCCGGCTGACCGGAATTTGATCAGGCAGCCTGGTCGGCGGTCGCTCCTGGGAGTATCCCCTGTCCAGCGGCCGGGCGGATAGGATGGGCTGGGGATGCAGAGCGAGCGCCTAGTCATCCCGGCCGGAGTCCAGGAGCGCGATGGAGCATCGCGAGCCGACGCGGCCCGGCCGGTGGCGCAGCACTGCGCTTTCGGAAGCCTGCGCCCGCCCCGCCGCTTCCCTCCTGCCCAAGCCTTCCTGCTCGCTTGCTGTCCGAGGTAGCCCGGCTACGGCTACAACCCTCGCCAAGGGGCTGGAAGACCTGCGCTTCGGTCGCGCCGACCGCCCGAGCGTCTAGCTTCATCCGTGCACTTGCCCAGCTCTCGAAAGTGGACGGTCTTCTCTGGCCAGAGTCGTGGGCCGGAACGCCCAAGCGCCAGGCCAGGCCCGGCGGTGCATGCGGCCTGACGGAGAGGCCGGCTGCCTTCGGGGCTGGATGGGGCCGCCGTCAAGCAGGGAGCGCGGGACTCGCTCTGACCTCGCGTGCTCCGCCGCTACGTCGCGACCGGCACGGTCGACGCCAGCGCTGGCTGAGAGCGCCGAGGGCGTGCGTGGTGGGGCCGTGCGGTGACGGGGCATCCGTGGTCCCCCGTGTCGGCGACATCGCGCATCGAAAGCGGCACCGGCACGGCATCCAGCCCGCGGCAGCCGGTCAGGCGCCGGCGCGAGGTGGCGTCCAACGGGCGGGACGAGCCGGCCGTGCCCGCGCCAAGTTCCCAGAGCGGGTCGGCCGGCGCCTGGTTCGCCGTCGTCCCGGGATCGCGCTCGGCGATCCCCACGAGGCCCGTTCCACCGTGGGACCGATCACCATCGGCGCGGTCGGCGATTCCAGGTGGTCGAGGCCGAGGCAGAAATGAGGCGCGACGGCCAGGTGCAGCCGGGGCGGCGCGCCGTCCGCGCACCCGAGATCGAGGTGACCCGCCCGCGCTCCGGCAACGGCCCTACGACGCCGAGCCTCCGCTGGCGCATCGACGCCCGCCGCCATCCGGTCGTCGCCCTCGACCTCCGGGATGCTCGCGGTCGGCGCGCTCGATCGGTTCCACGTCGACGGCGAGGTCACCTTCCACGGCGCCACCCGCCCCACTCCAGGGCACGGTCAACGCGTCCCACTTCCAGCGTCCGGGCAAGTTGTGGTCGGCCGGGGAAGCAGGTCTTCGACATCCGGTGACTTCGACATCGCGCCGCCGACCGTCCTCATGCTGCGCATCTACCCCCGACGTCCCGGTGCAGCTGCAGGTCGGAGGCCGAGCCGACGGCGACCTGGCAGGATCCGGTCTGATGGGGATCCTCACCGCGCCCGCCGCGGGCTACGTGCTCGGTGCCCGGCCGGCAGCGAGACTTCGACGACGTGGTGCAGTCTCCAGGCGATACGTCGAGTCCGAGGAGTTCCACGACCTCGCCCGACAGCCTCCGCTCAGCACGCCGCCCACAGCCTGCGCGAGCTGGCCTCCATGCTCGAGCAGGCCAACACTGACGGTCGGGCGCTGTCCAGCGGGCGTACGCAGGACCTCGTGCGAGCGGGTCAAGCGCGCTGGCCGGCCGCGAGTGACTCGGCTCGTCGGTCACGGTCCCGGACCGATGCCCCCGCAAGCCCGACGACGACGCCCAGCCGAGCCTCGAGGGTCGGCTCGGCCCGGCGGTGAGATCCGCGCGCTCGCCGCCTCGGGCGGCACGACGCCGGTACTCCTCCTCGAAGCGGCCGCTGCCGATCGGACCGCGCGCCATCGATCGCCGCAAGCGGGTCCCGATCGTCCGGGTAGCGCATAGTCGACGTGGGCGTCGAGCGTGCCGGCGAAGTCCACGAGGGTCGACGCCGTGGATCCGGTGCAGCTCGTCGCTCCACTGCACGGCGCGCCGGTCCCGACGTCCCACAGCCATCGGCCCGACGTGGACCTGAGGCCTCGCTGCCCCCGCAGCCGGGCCTCGACCTCCGCCAGGGTGGCCTGGGCCAACCGCATCTCGGTGACGTCCTGCGCCGATGGAGACCGGCCCCGACGATGCCGCCGTGCTCGTCGCCAACGGACGGATGGACAGCGAGACGGGCACGCGTCACGCCCAGCTTGCGCTGGACCTCGGTCGTCGGAGGTGGTCGACGCGTGTCGCCGCTGAACACCGTCTCGTAGCGCCTCGGCGACCTGCGGCCCGGAGGTGGTCGGGGAACAGCGACGAGATCGCGGCTGGCCGGACGATCTCGGCCCCGAGGTAGCCGACGATACGCTCGGCGCTGCGGTTGCACGTGGTGATCCGCCCTGCCGGTCGTGGCCAGGAGCGCGCCGCTCGACGCCTGAGCGAAGGCTTCCAGGATGGCCCGCCGCTCGCTGGACAGAGCGGCCAGCTCCGCTGGTGCTCGTCGTGCTCATCCGTCTCCCTGGTCCTGCGCCGGGAACGGCACTGCGCCGGGATCGGTAGCGTCCGCGGGCCGCGCGGCATGCTCCCGCTGACGCCGAGGAGGACCGATGGTCGACACGGGGTCGAGCGCAGCCCGGGCTGGACGTGCGACGCCGGTTCGGCGAGGACCTCGCCCGCGCCGCTCCTGGCCCTGGCCCGCCGCTTCGCCGCCGGGCGCGACCATGTGGTGCCTGGCGCCGGCGTGGCCGGAGCACGCCCGCCACGTCGCGGTGGAGTTCGTGCACCCGGTGATCATGGGCAAGCGGCGCGCTGCCGGCCGTGAGCGTCGTCGACCCCGATCCGGTCGCGGGCGCTGCGGGCCACGCGTCGCGCCGGCGACGTGCTGGTCGCCGTCAGCCCGGCCGACGACCGTCGGTCGTGCAGTCGGCGATGCGCCGCCTGGTGCGTGGGGCGCCATCGACGCTGTGGATCGGTCCCGGCCCGCGCCTGCCGGCGGGCGCGCGGACCACGTGCTGTGGATCGACGACGTCACCGGCGCGGCGCGCACGACGGCCGGCTGGTCCTGCTGCTACCACGTGCTGTGGAGCTGACCCACGTATGCTTCGAGCACCCGGGCTGCCTCGCCGGCCGAGGAGGCGTGCGAGCTGGGCACGGCCTGCGTCACCTGCTCGGACGAGGGCCTGCTGGCGCGAGGTCGTGACCGTTCCGGATGCAACGGTCGCGTCCGTCCGCACCGCCGAAGGCGAGGCCGTGGTCGACACGACCGTCGTCGGTCCGGTGCACCGCCGGGCGACCTCGTGCTCGCGTCCACGCCGGTTCGGCCATCGCGCTCCTCGAGGAGGCCGACGGTGCCTGAGGGGACGGACTTCCTGTACCCGTTCATCGAGGGGCGACGAGCGCGATGCGGACGCGCCTCCTGGCCGACCTCGGCGCTCGGCCGCGGCCAAGGCCGAGGAGAGCGCGCGCTGCGATCCGCCGACGCTGACTCAGGTCCCGGGCCGACCTCGACGCCGCGGCGACGGCGATGGCCGGCGCGTTCGCCGCCGGAGGGCGGCTGTTCACGTTCGGCAACGGCGGCAGCTCGACGGACGCGGCGTCGCTGGCCACCCTGTTCGCCCGACCGCCGTGGGGCCGGGCGCTGCCCGCCCGCGGCCTGGTGGAGGACACGGCGATCGTCACCGCGCTCGGCAACGACGTCGGCTTCGACCTGGTCTTCTCCCGGCAGCTGATCGCCCACGGCGCGCGCGGCGACATCGCGGTCGGCTTCTCGACGAGCGGCTCCTCGCGCAACGTGCTGCACGGCGTTCGCCGAGGCCGCGGCGACGGGGCATGGTGACCGATCGGCCTGGCCGGGTACGACGGCGGCGAGATGGCCGCGATCGCCGGACGTGCAGCACTGCCTCGTCGTCGCGCTCGGACAGCGTCCACCGGGTCCAGGAGACCCAGGCCGCCCTCGGCTTCGCCCTGTGGACGGCGGTGCAGCCGTGGCGCTCGCGGGTCGACCATGGCTGAGCGCCGGCGAGCGGGAGGCCTCCGTCCTCGATCGCATCGAGGCCTTCCGCCGCCGACGGCCCCGCCTGAACGACGAGGTCGTCACGATGGCCCACGGCGCCGGCGGCAAGGCGTCCGCCGCGCTCGTCGACGCGGTCTTCCTCGACGCCTTCGCGGACGGCGACCGCGGGCCGCTGGCCGACGCCGCGACGCTGACCCTGCCGACGGGCGAGCGGATGGCGTTCACCACCGATTCGTTCGTCGTGCAACCACTGCGGTTCCCGGGCGGCTCGATCGGCCACCTCGCGGTGCACGGCACGGTCAACGACCTCGCCGTGTCAGGGCGCCCGGCCGGCGTGGCTGTCGGCGGCGTTCGTCATCGAGGAGGGCTTCCCGTCGCCGAGCTCCGAGCCGTCGCCGCGCGACATGGCCGAGGCGGCCGCGACGGCCGGCGTCCGCATCGTCACGGGCGACACGAAGGTGGTCGGTCGGGGCGCGCCGACGGCCTCTACATCACGACCAGCGGCGTCGGCGTCGTGCCGGCCGGACGCGTCGCTCGGTCCCGAGCACGTGCAGCCGGGCGACGTCGTCCTGGTCTCGGGCACCATCGCCGATCACGGCATGGCCGTGATGCTGGCCCGCGGCGACCTGGCCCTCGAGGCCGACATCCGGTCCGACACCGCGCCGGTCGGCCAGCTGGTCGACGCCCTGCTCGACGCCGCGCCCGGCACCCGGTGGCTGCGCGATCCGACCGCGGCGAGGTCGGCACGGTGTGCCAACGAGCTGGCCCGCGACTCCAACCTGGCCGTCGTGCTCGACGAGACGCTGCTGCCGGTCGACCCGGCGGTCACCGGCGCCTGCGACCTGCTGGGCATCGATCCGCTCTACGTCGCCAACGAGGGCAAGGTGGTCGCCGTGGTCGCCGGCCGGCGAGGCGGATGCGGCGCTGGCCGCCATGCGGTCGCCACCCGATCGGCGCCCGGCGCCACGCGGATCGGCGAGATCGCCGCCGACCCGCCGGGCATCGTCGTCCTGCTCACCATCGTTCGGCGGGACCCGCATCGTCGACATGCTCGTCGGCGACCCGCTGCCCCGGATCTGCTGATGGCGGTGAGGCGGTGACGGCGGTCGGACCCAGATGACCCGCACCGTCCTGCGGGTCACGGGCACCGTCCAGGGTGTCGGCTTCCGGCCTTCGTGTACCGCCACGCCGTCGCGCTCGGCCTGGCTGGCTTCGTCCTCAACGACTCGGCCGGCGTGCTCATCGACGTCGAGGGCGGTGACGGAGCAGATCGCGGAGCTCACCCGCCTGCTCGTCGACGACGCGCCGCCGCTGGCCGCGTGGCCTCGGTCGTCGCCGAACCGGCGACCGCCGGCGGGCGGCGCGTCCGGGTTCCGCATCGTCGACAGCCGACCAGCGGGGCGCGCCGGCCGTCCCGGTGAGCATCGACAGCGCCACCTGCGCCGACTGCCTGGCCGAGGTCGACGACCCGGCCGACCGCCGCCATCGGCTACCCGTTCACCAACTGCACCGAACTGCGGACCGCGCTACACGATCGTCCTCAGCGTGCCGTACGACCGGCCGGCCACCACGATGGCCGGGTTCACGATGTGCCCGGCGTGCCAGGCCGAGTACGACGACCCGGCCGACCGCCGGTTCCACGCCCAGCCCAACGCGTGCCCGGTCTGCGGCCCGCAGCTGGCCTGGCGGGACCGCACGGGCGCGGTCATCGCCGAGGGTCCGGCGCGCTGGCCGCGGCGTCGGACGCGCTCCGCGCAGGGACGATCGTCGCGGTCGAAGGGCATCGGCGGCTACCACCTCGCCGTCGACGCCACCGACGCCGCCGCGGTGCGCCGAGCTGCGCCGGCGCAAGGCCGCGACGACAAGCCGTTCGCGGTGATGGTCGCCGACCTCGACGGCGGCCGACCGGCTGTGCGTCGCTCGACGAGGCGGCGCCGGGCGGCGCTGACCTCGACCGCGCCGTCCGATCGTCCTCGCGCCCCGCCGTCCCGGCGGCGACGTCGCTCGCGCGGTGGCGCCCGGCCTGCCCGGACCTCGGCGCTGTTGCTGCCCTACAGCCCGCTGCACCACCTCCTGCTGGCCGACGTCGGCCGGCCGCTGGTGATGACCAGCGGCAACCTGAGCGACGAGCCGATCGCCCACGACGACGACGACGCGGCCGCCGGCTGGGCGGCATGGTCGACGGCGTCGCTGCACCCACGACCGGCCGATCCACATCCGCTGCGACGACTCCGTGGTGCGGGCCGTCGCCGGCCGGCTGCAGGTGCTGCGTCGGTCCCGGGCTACGCGCCGGAGCCGCTGGCGCTGCCCTTCACCGCCGCACCGTGCCGTGCTCGCCGTCGGCGCCGAGCTGCAAGAGCACGGTCAGCGTGCGCCAAGGGGTGACGTCGTCGTGCCGAGCCACCACATCGGCGACCTCGAGCACCTCGGCCACGCACCGGTCGTTCCTGCAGGCCGTCGACCACCTCTGCGACCTGTACGGCGTCGATGCCCGAGGTCGTCGCCCACGACCTCCACCCGGAGTACCTGTCCGACCAAGCTGGCCGCTCGAGCTCGACCTGCCGACCGTCGGCGTGCAGCACCACCACGCCCACGTCGCCGCGTGCATGGTGCGAGCACGGCCGGACCGAGCCCGTGGTCGGGCTGCGCCTTCGACGGGCTGGGCTACGGGCCCGACGGCACGATGTGGGGCGGCGAGGTGCTGGTGGCCGGGCTGTCGCGGCTACGAGCGGGTCGGCCACCTGGTCCCGGTGCCGCATGCCCGGTGGCGTCGCCGCCATCCGGGAGCCGTGGCGGATGGCTGCGGTGTGGCTCGATCGCCGTCGGGCGGGCGCGGTCGAGCGTGCGCTGGCCGACGTCGACCCACCGTGCGGCGCCGTGCTCGACCTCGTCCACCGGCCGGCGACGCTGCGGACGACGAGCATCGGCCGCCTGTTCGGACGCCGTCGCCAGCCTCCTCGGGGGCCGGCGCCGGCGTGAGCTACGAGGCGCAGGCCGCAATCGAGCTGGAGGCCCTGGCGCGGACGGTCGATCGGCCGGGCACGCCGGCGTACGACAGGGACGGTGGCCCTGGCCGACGGCGAGGACGGCGCGCTCCTCCTCGACCCGTCCGCGCTCGTCGCCCGAGTGGCGTCCGAGCGGGAGCGGGGCGCGCGCCGCGGCTGCGGTCGCCGCCGGCTTCCACGAGGCGATCGGCCGGGCGGCGGCCGAGCTGGCCATCGAGGTGGCCGGGCGCCGTGGCCTGGACACCGGTCGCCCTCACGGGCGGGCGTGTTCCAGAACGTCCGCCTCACGGAGGTCGTCGACGAGGTGCTCTCGCAGGGCGGCCTGACCGTCCTCGTCCACCGCACGCTGCCCCGAACGACGGTGCCATCAGCGTCGGCCAGGCCGCCATCGCGGCCTTCCTCGCGCTGACGGCTGCCCTCAGACCGTTCACGTCCGCGGATCGTGCACTCGGCGGTCGCCAGCTGGGCATGAACGCCTGAAGAGAGGGAGGGAGGAGAGGGGGCGCTGTCTGACGTCACGGGTCGCCGCGACGGCCGAAGTGCGGTGGTGCGGCGCCTCGGCCCATGCCCCAGCTGGATCCCGCCGAGCCGGCCCTCCTCGAGCAGGTCCGGGGGTCGCTCGCGGTAGCGCTCGGCCAGCAGGCCGGAGGGGTCCTCGCCCCGGTTCCACCGGAGGCAGGGCGCCCGGAAGGCGCACCGCGCAGTGCGTCCACGACGGCGTGGGCTCCAGCGAGACCGCCGGGTCGAGCATCGCCCGCATGACAGCGCCGAGGCGGGCCGCGGCGCTGCGCTTCTCCGTCGTGGTGTACGGGGACGACGGTGCGCCGCAGCTCGGCCGTCGAGCCGCAGCTCGGTGTGGTGGACGCCGACGACCGGCGAGCGGAGCTCGACCTGCTCCCACGCCCAGCACGCCGTCAGCAGCCGCTCGTCGAGCGCCAGCTCATCCGTGATGGGCGAAGTCGTCGACGACCCGGTGGTCGCCGATCCAGCACCGCTCGTCCTGGTCGTCGACGAGCACGAGGCCGGATGCGATCCTGGTAGCACGGCGCGCTGTCCGGCTCGCCGTGGACAGGTGGTCGCCCGCTCGCAGAGGATCGGGAACCGGCACCTCGACATCGGCCTCCACCCGGACCGGGGTGAAGCGGTCGACCCGGGCGGACCCGGTCCGGAAGGCCTCCAGCAGGCGACGGCCCTCCTGAGGGCCACCTGCGCGCTCGTACGCCGCACGACCAGCGGGTCCACGATGGACCCGGTTCCAGGCCCACATGCCGGGGAAGTAGTGGACGGCGAGGGCCGCGGCACGGCCCCGGCCAGGGCCGGCTGGGCCGGCTCGGCCGTCCACCGGCTCCAGCCGCCCGGCGCCCGCGGGCGGTCAGGTCCCAGGCCCGGTGGCAGCGCCCGAACCACTCGCAGATCCGCGGCGGTCACGACGAACTGGACGGCACGGAGGCCATTGGACGACGCGGCCCCTGGGGCGGTCAACAGAGTGCAGAACAGCACTCATTGCCAGATCGCCCCCACCGAGCGTAGGCAGAGGGCGGCGCATCGCGCGCGGCCCGCTGTCACGCCCGCCGAACACCTGGGAGGCCAAGCTGTGACGCGTCGACCGAAGCCCCACCTGACGAGAGCCGTCATCCACATCCTGTGGATCAACGCCGGCCTGAGCTGCGACGGCGACTCGGTCGCGCTGACGGCGGCGACGCAGCCGAGCATCGAGGAGATCGCCCTCGGGCGCTGCCCGGGCCTGCCGAAGATCGCCGTCCACTGGCCGCTGATCGACTTCGAGTGCGGCCCGGTCGGCGGCGCCGACGACTTCATCGAGTGGTTCTTCAAGGCCGACCGCGGCGAGCTGGAGCCGTTCGTGCTCGTCGTCGAGGGCTCGATCCCCAACGAGGCGATCAAGAGCGAGGGCTACTGGTGCGGGTTCGGCAACAACCCCGACACCGACCAGCCGATGACCACGAGCGAGTGGCTCGACCGCCTGGCCCCGAAGGCCCTCGCCGTCGCTGGCCGTCGGCACGTGCGCCACCTACGGCGGCATCCACGCCATGGCCGGCAACCCCACCGGCGCCATGGGCGTGCCCGACTACCTCGGGCTGGGGCTGGAAGTCGAAGGCCGGCCTCCCGATCGTGTGCGTGCCCGGCTGCCCGGCCCACCCGGACAACCTGTCCGAGACGATCCTGTACCTGCTCTACCAGGCGACCGGCCAGGCGCCGATGATCCCGCTCGACGAGGCGCCTGCGCCCGCACGTGGCTGTTCGGCGCGACCGGTGCACGAGGGCTGCGACCGGGCCGGCTACTACGAGCAGGGCGACTTCGCCACCGAGTACGGCTCGCCGAAGTGCATCGTCGAAGCTCGGCTGCTGGGGCCCGGTGGTCAAGTGCAACGTGCCCAAGCGGGGCTGGATCAACGGCGTCGGCGGCTGCCCGAACGTCGGCGGCATCTGCATCGGCTGCACGATGCCCGGCTTCCCGACAAGTTCATGCCGTTCATGGACGAGCCGCCCGGCGCGCAGGTCTCGACCGCGGCCAGCAGGCATGTACGGCACGGCCATCCGCGCGCTGCGCAGCATCACCGCAGAAGACCGTCGACGAGGAACCGAAGTGGCGAACGCCGGGCAGCGAGCTCCTGACCGGTTACCAGGGCCAGTGGAGGTAGGGATCGATGGCGACGACCAAGACACGCAGGGACGCCAACGGCCTCGTCGAGATGGCGTGGGACCCGATCACCCGCATCGTCGGCAGCCTCGGGATCTACACCAAGATCGACTTCGGCCAGAGGCAAGGTCGCCGAGTGCCACAGCACGTCGTCGATCTTCCGCGGCTACAGCATCTTCATGAAGGGCAAGGACCCGCGCGACGCCCACTTCATCACCAGCCGCATCTGCGGCATCTGCGGCGACAACCACGCCACCTGCTCCGTGCTACGCCCAGAACATGGCGTACGGCGTGCACCCGCCGGCGCCTCGGCGAGCAGATCGTCAACCTCGGCGAGGCGGCCGAGTACATGTTCGACCACAACATCTTCCAGGAGAACCTGGTCGGCGTCGACTTCTGCGAGAAGATGGTCGCCGAGACCAACCCGGGCGTGCTGGAGCTGGCCAACCGCACCGAGGCGCCGCACGCCGGCGACCACGGCTACAAGACCATCGGCGACATCATGCGGTCGCTCAACCCGTTCTCGGGCGAGTTCTACCGCGAGGCGCTGCAGGTCAGCCGCTGCACGCGGGAGATGTTCTGCCTGATGGAGGGCCGCCACGTCCACCCGTCGACGCTGTACCCGGGCGGCGTCGGGCACGACGGCGACGATCCAGCTGTTCACCGACTACTGCACCCGGCTGATGCGCTACGTGGAGTTCATGAAGCGCGTCGTGCCGCTGCACGACGACCTCTTCGACTTCTTCTACGAGGCCCTGCCCGGCTACGAGGAGGTCGGCCGGCGGCGCGTCCTGCTCGGCTGCTGGGGCGCCTTCCAGGACCCGGACGTCTGCAACTTCAGCTACGAGGACATGACCGAGCTGGGGCCGCGCGATGGGCGTCACCCCGGGCGTCGTCGTCGACGGCAAGCTCGTCACCAACGACCTGGTCGACATCAACCTCGGCATCCGCATCCTCCTCGGCAGCTCGTTCTACGACGGACTGGGAAGGCCAGGAGATGTTCGTGACCCAGCGACCCGCTGGGCAACCCGGTCGACCGCACGCCACCCCTGGAACCAGCACACCATCCCGCAGCCCCAGAAGCGCGACTTCGACGACAAGTACAGCTGGGTCATGTCGCCCGCGCTGGTTCGACGGCACCGACCACCTCGCCCTCGACACCGGCGGCGGGCCGATCGCCCGCCTGTGGTCGACCGCGCTGTCCGGCCTGGTCGACATCGAGCTACATCAAGGCCACCGGCCACAGCGTGCGAGATCAACCTGCCGAAGACGGCGCTCAAGCCCGAGGTCACGCTTCGAGTGGAAGATCCCGCAGTGGTCCAACGCCATCGAGCGCGACCGGGCCCGGACCTACTTCCAGGCCTACGCCGCCGGCCGCGGCCCTGCGACTTCATCGAGAAGGCGCTGGCCGACGTCCGGGCCGGCAAGACCAAGACGTGGGAGCCGTTCGAGGTGCCCGACGAGGGCATCGGCTGCGGCTTCACCGAGGCGGTGCGGGGCGTGCTCTCGCACCACATGGTGATCCAGCGGCGGCAAGATCGCCAACTACCACCCGTACCCGCCGACGCCCGTGGAACGCCAACCCGCGCGACATCTACGGCACGCCCGGCCCGTACGAGGACGCGGTGCATGAACACCCCGATCTTCGAGGAGAACCCGCTCGAGAACTTCAAGGGCATCGACATCATGCGGGCCGTCCGCAGCTTCGACCCGTGCCTGCCGTGCGGGGTGCACATGTACCTCGGCAAGGGCAAGGTGCTGAAGAAGGTGCACTCGCCGTCGACGCTCAACCACGAAGAGCATGGCCTGAGGCCAAGGGACGGATGACCGAGCCCGGCGTGCCGCAGCCCGACGGAAGCGTCGGGGGGCGACCAGCATCGATCTGCGCCACGGGCGACCGGATCGAGGCGCTGTTCGACCAGCTCCGCGCGTGCCGCGCTGATCCCCGTACGTTCGACCAGGCGGAGAGCTGCTCCGCCTGGTGACCGAGCTGCTACTGGCGCAGGCCTGACCCGGGTCGTCGAGCTCGCTCAGGTCGGAGGCTCCCGGAGTTGCTGACCGTGCTGGTCGACGACGAGCTGCTCGGGAGCCTCTTCGTCGTGCCTGGCCTCCACTCGCGCGAGGACCTGGCCGCCCGGGTGGCGGCTGCGCTGAGCTTCGGTGCGCCCCTTCCTGCAGGGCCACGGCGGTGACGTCCGAGCTGCTGGAGCTCGACGAGGCGCGTGGAAGCGGTCCACATCCGGCTGCTCGGCAGCTGCGACGGGTGCCCGTCGTCGGCCGTCACCCTCCGCACGGAGGTAGGCAGCGGGCGGTCGCCGAGGCCGCGCCGGAGATCGTGACCATCGATGTCGAAGAGCCGAATGGCACCGGATGCGCCGGGGATGAGCGACCGCCGTCGAGCTCTGGACGCGAAGCCTGAGGTGGCCGTCCATTGACCCGCCGGCCGGCAGCCGCGCAGGGCCCGGCGGCCGACCCGCTGAGCGTGCTGGCCCGGATCCGCAACACCCGCCCACGCGAGCGACCCCGCCCGGGCGAGCGGTGCGACCTGTGCGCGACGCCCATCCGGACGAGCACGAGCACATCGTCGACCTGGAGCAGCGCAACCTGCTCTGCACCTGCCACGGTTGCTTCCTGCTCCTGACCCCGACGGCAGCGGGTGGGCTGCGCTACCGGGCCGTGCCCGGCCGCTACCTGGCGTTCCCCGACTTCGAGCTCTCGCCGGGGCAGTGGGACAGCCTGCAGATCCCGGTGAGCGTCGCCTTCTTCTTCGTGAACTTCGAGCCATCGAGCAGGTCGCCGCCTTCTACCCGAAGCCCGGCCGGCGCGACCGAGTCGCTGCTGCCCCTCGACGCGTGGGACGACATCGTCGACGAGCCCATCCCGGACCTGGCCACGCTCCTGCCCGACGTCGAGGCCTTCCTCGTGCGCCCGGAGCGCCCGGGCGGGGACCGGCGGAGTGCTGCCTCGTGCCCATCGACGCCTGCTACGAGATGGTCGGGCATCTCCGGCAGCTGTGGCAGCAGGCTTCGACGGCGGGCACGGAGGCGCACGACGCGCTCGATGCACGCTTCTTCGACCGGATCGGGCGCCGAGTCGGTCCCGGGCGAGGAGCGCCGGCCGTGAGCTGCTCCGTTCGCAGGTGCTCGGCGCCCGGGCCGAGCCGCGCGCGCAGTGCCGACGCTCGCGCTGCGCCTCCGGCTAGTCGAGGCCGACGGCCCAGGCCGGTGCACGCGGTCGCGCTGCGCTGCCAGATCATGATCGAACCGCAGAAGCGGCGCTACGAGCCGACGAGGAACAGGCCCGGCTGGTCGAGCTGTTCGGCGAGACGCCGCGCGGTGGGGCGAGACGCTTGCGGCCCTTCCTGTGGACGCACGTGAGCGACGGTCGTCGACCGGGTTCCCGCGCGCGACCGAGGTCGACCTCCCCATCACGTGCACGTACGACTTCGAGGTGGCGGCGGCAGAGTACCTCCACGGCCTCGACGACGGCGAGATCCCTGATCCTCGCTGCTCTTCTCCGGCACCATCTTCGGGCGCCGGCAGCGCGGCGGCATGACGTGCATCGCCCGTCGCCTGGCAGCGAGGAGGCCTCGTACCGGCTGCCGGTCAGGCGTGGCGCGACGTGATGGACCGGTACTTCCCCAACAGCGGCTGGCTGCGGGTGTCGCCGGGACACGCTCGACGCCCTGCACCAGGTTCAAGGCCGCGGCGGGCCCTGCCGACGTGGGACGAGGCCTGCTCGAGCAGCTGCTCAAGGAAGCCGGGGAGGAGGGCGAGTGAAGCGCGCCTGACCTGACGTCGAGCGACCCGTTCGTGCCCGCCCGCACGGTCGCCGACGCCGTGCTCTACGAGGGCTACGTGCCTGTACCCGTACCGCGCGTCGGCGCGGAAGAACCAGCTGCGTTGGCAGTTCGGCGTGCTGGCGCCGCCGAGCGTACGCCGCGCACGAGCCGTCAGAGCGCTCGATCGATGCGCACCGAGGTCGTCGTCGATCCCGGTGCTGACGCCGCTGCGGTCCGCGCATGCGCTGCCTGCAGGTCCAGCACCGCGCCGATCGAGGCCGCGCATCCCGACGAGTCGTTCACGGCCCGGTCGAGCGCGGTCGCCGTCGACGGCGTGCAGTGGGTGGCCGTGGGACGAGGCGGTGGAGCACGAGCTCGACGTCGCCGTGCCGTCGCCGCTCTGCCGTGCCGGCGCGCCGCTCCAGCGGTGCCGTCTCGTCCTCGCTGCCGGCGACGAGACATCGAGCCGCTGACGGACTCGACGGGCCGGCGTCGTCGGTCGGGCGGTGCGCGAGCGCGAGCGGGTCGACGGGCGTCGTGCACGGTGGCGACGGCGTGGGCCGCGGGGCACGCGGCGCACTCGGCGCTCGTCGTCAGGTCACAGTGCTGCACCGAGCTGGTCGGCGCGCGGGTGCCGCCGGGACGACGGTCATGGCGCCGGTCGCTCGTCGCCGTCGCACACTGCTGGCCGCGCGTCGATGCGCGACGTTCGTCTCGCTGCTCGATCCGCCGGCACCGGCGCGCGAGGCGGTCGCGCGACTGCGCAACGACGGCACCTTCCCGGTGCTGATCGGTGCGAGGGCGACACACGGTGGTGCTGTCGTCGCCGATCATCCTCTACGACCACCCGGCGGTCGCCCCGGAGAGCCCGGGCGACCTCTGCGACGCGACCGAGATCGACGAGATCCTCGCCCTGCGCGCGCTGACGCCTCACCGACGACGAGAAGGCCGAGGCGCGCGGCACCGACCGCGCGCGCCGCGGCGATCGTCGACCGGTGCGACGACATGCCGCCGGAGGTCTGGGAGCGCCTGCACGGCGCGAGTCGCTGCGATCAGTCCTGCGCGCCGGTCCGGATGAGGCCGAGCCGCCCCAGGCAGGCGCCGGCTGCCGTGGTGGGAGCCAGCGGTCGACGCCAGCGTGTCGACCCGTGGACGGACACCACGTGGGTCGGCGGGGTGCGAGGTCGGGAAGGGCACGCCGGTTCGCCTGAGGCCCACTCGGCGGGCTGACGCCCACGACCTCTTCCTCGCCGGACCGTACGCCACGGTCGCCGGTGTGTTCACACGACGTCGATGGCGGACGAGCACCTCGCCGTGACCCTCGACGACGATCCGGCCGCCGAGCTCTTCGAATGGCAGGGCCGCTACCTGTTCTTCCACCCCGACGAGGTCGAGGTGCTGGATGAGCGGCGCGCGAGCGAATGGCCCGACGCGGCAGGCGATGAGCCGCAGCAGCGACAGCGGCGAGCATCGAGACCGACGCGGATGCTCGTCGCCGGGCATCGGCAACATCTTCCTCGGCGACGACGGCTTCGGGGTCGAGGTGCGCCAACCGGCTGACCGGCCGGCGACTCCCGACGGCGTGCGCGGTCGCCGACTTCGGCATCCGTGGCGTCCACCTGGCCTACAGAGCTGCTCGGACGGCTACGCACGCCCTCGTCCTGGTCGACGCCGTCCCGATGGGCGAACGTCGCCCGGGACCGTCGCCATCATCGAGGCCGTGAGCTGGAGCACACGGTGGCGACTGCGGCGCGGCTGACGACGGACGCTCGCCGGCTCTGGACGCCCACGCGATGAACCCGGCCGTCGTGCTCGGCATGCTGTCGTCCCTGGGCGGCCGGGTGAGCGCGTGTTGGTCGTAGGCCGCCAGCCCTCGGCGATCGAGGAGGGCATCGGCCGTGTCGAGCCCCGGTGGCCGCCGAGGTCGACCAGGCCGTGGATGCGCGTGCTGGAGGCGCTCGCCGAGCTGTGCGTCCCCAACGAAGAGAGGATGGCGTGTGATCCGCCGTCTGTTCCTGTCGCTGACCCTGCTGGTGGCCCTGGCCGCCTGTGGTCGTGAAGTCCCTTCCCGACGTGGCGCGTTACCCTGAAGATGAGGGGATGTAGGACATGGTTGTTCGATGGTGGCTGTTCACGGCCATCGTGGTGCTCGTCGTCCTCGGCGGGATCGTGGTCGCTGTGACCGCATTCCCGACGTCAACCGCTACCGGCGGCGGTTGCGGAAGATGTAACAAGGTGGTGTGGCCCGCTATCAGATCGTCCCGGGCGATCGCGTCTCTGATCGAAGCGCGCTCGTCCCTCCATCCCATCCACACCGAGACCGACGGCCTCGAGGCTGGCTGGACCTCGAGGTGCACCACGAGGGGGTGGGGCTTCGCATCTGGGGGCGGCACCGAGCGCTACCTCGAGCTGCCGGTGGCGTGCCTGGTCGGGCACAACCCGGCTTCGAGGACCGCGACGCTGGCGTGACGACGCATCGGACGCCCGGCGCGCCAGCCCGACCAATCGCCGGAGACCTCACCGTCAGCGGCGGAGACCGGCGAGGGCGGCCGGCACCGGGGTCGAGGGCGACCTCACCTTCAGGGGCGTCGCCCGCCGGTACGCGATCGAGACGACGCCAGCGGCGAACGGGCAGCTGGCGATCCTGGCCGCGAGAAGACGTTTCGACGTGCGGGACTTCGGCTCGAACCGCCCCCGGATCCTCCTGCTGAAGGTGGTCGCCCGACGTGCGGGTGAAGGTGGCGATCGTGGCCGAGAAGATGACCGACGAGAGCAATACGTAACCGAATCGAAGTGAAAACAGA
>ERZ1370068.1989-contig-11951_pt1 | contig 27563 bp, 31 predicted proteins | sample MGYA00561227_ERZ1370068 | MGnify/ENA primary metagenome ERZ1370068 (study PRJEB38410, sample SAMEA6850437) | metagenome | study: Metagenomic assessment of the ecological functions of the soil: analysis of the soil microbiota associated with the...
GCCGGGTCCCGAAGGAGGTCCAGGTGACCTCCGCCCTGGATCGCCGGGCGGGGCGCGGGCGGGGAGCCAGGTCGCTCTACGCGGAAACGGTGACCCCGACCCGCTACTACGGCGCCAACTCCCTGCTCGCCGTCATCGCCGACGGCTGGAAGTACATCGAGACGACGCGCCCCGAGCTCTACGACCTGCGGCAGCGATCCCGCGGAAGCCGTGAACCTCCTCGCGCGCGAGCCGGCGCGGGCCGACGCGCTCGGTCGGACGCTCGTGGCGATCCTCACCGCGGCCGGCCGCGCTCCCGGCCCGGCGCCGGAGTCCGCGGCTCTCGACGAGGAGTCCCGGCAACGCCTGGCCGCCCTCGGCTACCTGGGCCGAGGCGGCGACACCTCGTCGCGCGGGCTTCGACCGGAGCAAGGAGGACCCCAGGGACCTGATCGGATTCTTCCGGCAGGACCAGCGGCTCAACAAGCTCGTCGAGGAGAAGAAATACGCGGAGGCCCGCGCTCTCGTGCGACGACATGCTCCGGCAGCGGCCGGGATTCGCGGACTGCCACCTGCAGATGTCCAAGATCGCCGCCGCCGAGGGCAACCTCGATGCGGCCCGGACGGCGGCGGCCAAGGCGGTCGCGGTCGGGCCGAAGAACGAGCGCGCCCATCTGCAGCTGGCGGCTCTCCTCCGGGAGCGGGGCGACCTTGACGAGGCCATTGCTCACTTTCGTCAGGCCCTGGCCCTCGATCCCAGCGCGCCCGACACGCGCACGCTGGCTGGGCGCGCGCTCGCGGAGAAGGGGCAGCTGGACGAGGCGGCGAGCCTTCTCGGCCCCGGCGCCGCCGGCCCGCCGGAGACCGCGATGGCGGCGACCCAGCTCGGCTACGTGCTGGCCAAGCAAGGCAAGCGGGCGGAGGCCATCGCGAGCTACCGCCGCGCCCTCGCCCTCGACCCCGGCTCGGCGGAGGCGCACGCCTATCTCGGCTCGGCCCTCGCCGAAGGCGCCGATGGGACGAAGCCATCACGCACTTCGAGATCGCGCTCGAAGGTCCGGCCCGAGAACGCTGAGCTCCACGACTGGCTGGGGATGGCTCTGCGCGAGAAGGGACGGACGGAAGAGGCGCCTCGTCCACTTCCGCGAAGCGGTGCGGCTCGGGCCCGGCTGCGCCACGGCGCACTTCAACCTCGGACGCGCGCTCAAGCAGCAGGGAAAGCTCGACGAAGCGGTGCCGCACTATCGGCGCGCGCTCGCCATCGACCCCAGCCTGGCCGCGGCCCACAACGCGCTGGGCAGCGCGCTGGGGTCGCAGGGGCCAGGTGCGCGAGGCCATCCAGGAGTTTCGAGAGGCGCTCCGGCTGCAGCCGGACAACGAGGAGGCCCACAACAACCTCGGCCTCGCCCTGCGCATGACGGGGAGCGCGATCAGGCGCTCGAGGAGTTCACCGCCGCGCTCGCCCGCCGGCCGGACTGGCCGGGTCCCATGAGCGAGATCGCGTGGATCCTCGCGACGCACCCCGATCCCGCGGTCCGCGACGCGGCCAAAGCGGTCCGGCTCGCGGAGCGCAGGCCGCGGATCTGACCGGCCGCCGTCGAGCCCGTGATCCTGGACACGCTGGCCGCGGCGTACGCGGCCGCCGGCCGACTTTCGATCGCGCGGCCGCCACCGCGCAGGAAGCGGCCTCCCTGGCCGCGGCCGCCGGGGCGACGGCCCCGTCCGGCGCGACATCGGGGGCGCCTCGCGCTCTACCGGCAGAACAAGCCGTACCGCGAGACGCGCGGCGCCGCGAGCCGCCGCTAGTCACCGCTAGTAGGCGCGTGCCTCTTTCAGCTCGGGAAGTTCGGGATCGGCGCCGCGCCAGTTGGCGAGAAGCGTCCGTAGTACTCGCGGGCGGACTCGCGATCGCCGCGCGCGCCGCGGCACGCGCCCGCCCGAGGATGGAGGGCGACCGGTTCGGTCGCCCGCTTCAGCGCCTGCTCGAACGCCGCCGCCGCTTCCTGCGGCCGGCCCAGCTCGAGGAGGACCTCTCCGCTCAGCTCGAGGCCGGCTTGAGGGGACGCGGCAGCCCGAGAGGTGGCGGAAGCTGCCCTCCAGCACGACCGCTTCCTGCATCCGCGCCACCGCCTCCTCGCCGCGCCCGCCGGCCAGGGCCACCAGCGCGGTGAGCTCCTTCTCCATCACGGGCCACGTCGAGCGCGCGGTGGCCGGTTCCTCCTGGGCCCGGTCCCGCGCCCGGGCCAGCTCGGCCCGGGCCATCTCGGCCATCCGGGAATCCCCGCGCCGCGCCGCGCTCATGCCGATCGCAGAACAGCTCGCCGCTGGTGTCGAAGCTCGTCGCGCTCGCGAGCTCCTGGTAGGACCGGTCTCCACCACGTAGCGGGCGCGCATGTCGGACAAAAGCGACCTTCAGCCTCGGGGCCCCGGTGGCCTCCACCGCGGGCCGGATGAGGTCGAGCGTCTCCTTGGCCTTCTGGAAGCGGCCCTGCTGCAGCGACTCGTAGAGCAGCCAGGAGAGGCTGTGGTAATCGCGCATGCCGACGGCAAGACCCTTGCGCTTGACCCGGGCGTCCGACGCGCGGAAGGACGCCTCGTCGGAGGCGGCGGCGTCGTCCCACAGGCCGAGCTGGAGAAAGATGTGGGCGGGCATGTGCAGCGCGTGGCTCGACTGCGGCGCGACCCTCGGCGGCAGCGGCGCGCCGCGGGAAGGGCCAGCCGCGCGTGCTCGGGATCGTCGTAGTCGTGGATCAGGTAATGAAGCGCGCCCGGATGGTCCGGATCCCGGGCCAGCACGCGTTGCAGGATGGCCGCGACTTGCGTTTGGGTCTCGCTGCCCACGAGCGCATGTTGATGGCCCTCGTCGCCGCCGTCGTTGAAGAGCGCCGGGCTGCGGGCCACCGTGCCCATCAGGGCGAGGGGGCGTGGAAGGTCGCGGCCTCGAGGTCCTCCGGATACGAGGCGGCCAGCTTGCCCATCGCCTCCGCGTAGGCGCGATCCCGTGACGCGCGGTCTCCGCTTCCGAACAGGATCTCGACCGCGCGCAGGTAGTCCCTTCTCGCGGCCCGTCGGCGCTTTTGCGGCGCGCGCCTCGGGCGTCGGCCCCAGCCGGAGCTAGGCTCTCGCGCGCCGTGGCCGCGTCCTGATTCAGCCAGAGCGTCTGGTTGCAGGCCATGGTTTCGCCCCAATAGGCCATGGCGAAGTCGCGGTCGATGCGCTGGGCCTCCCGGAAGGCCTCCACGGCGTCCTCGTACTGCGAAGTTGTGCAGCGCGGTCACGCCGCGCAGGAAGGACGGCTGCGCGGCGGGGGATCCGGAGGTGGGAAACCGAAGGGGCGACAGCGCGAGGAGCGCGAGGAGCGCGAACCGGCCCACGGCGGCGATGCTAGCATGCGGCTCGTGAGCATCACCGCCCGACGCGCCGGCGCTTCCTCGAAGCCTCTGCCGCCGCCGCGGTCGCGGCGTGGCTCGGCCCCGCCGGACGCGCGCCGCGCGCAGCCGCTGCCTGGGAAACGGTCCCCTTCGTCGACGAAGGAGCCTTCCCGGTGGACCAGACGGTCGGCGCCGGTCTGGGCCGGCGGCGTGCGCTGGACCTGTCCACTCTCGCCGGAAGCGCTCTCCGTTCCGCAGGACCGGTTCTTCATCCGCACCGGCTGCCCCGGATCCGCTCCCCGCGACGAGCGAGTGGAAGGTCCGTGTGCGCGGGCTGGTCGAGGCCCCGGAGGACCTGGAGGCGGCAGCCTGCGGCGTGAGGCGGAGGACCGGGGCGCTCACGTCCTGGAGTGCGCGGGGAACTCGCGGGCCGCGCACTTCGGCTTCCTGAGCGTCGCCCGCTGGACCGGCGTGCCGCTCGCGCGCGTGCTGGATCGTGTCCGCGTGCTTCCGCGGGCCACGGCAGTCCTCGTCTCGGGCTTCGACCAGCATTCGGTCCTCGACCCGGGATCGGTCCCCGGCGCGAGCTGGGTCTTCGGCCTCGACCAGATCCGCGAGGCGGGCGCCTTCCTCGGCCACGGGCATGAACGGCGCTCCCCTGAGCCCGGACCACGGCGACCCGATCCGTCTCGTCGTGCCCGGCTGGTACGGCTGCACCGCGATCAAGTGGGTCGACAGATCGCGCTCGTCGACGACGAGGCTCCGCGACCGACCAGATGCGCGAGTACGCGCGGCCGAGCATCAAGATCCCGCGGGCCCGCGGCTCTGCCGGGATTTCCAGCCCGCCACCGATCGATCCGGCGGCGGCGGCGGTGCGCGGTCGACATGTTCGGCGCCGACGGGGGCAAGGTGTCGTACCGAATCGCCGGACTCGCTGGGGCGGGCGTCATCCTCCGCGCGCCCTGGCCATCCGCTTCCGTCCGGATGCGCCCTTCGCGCCCGTGGAGCAGATCGGGAGCGGTGAGGCCGGCGCCTGGACTTTCTGGTCTCACACCTTCCGCCCGCCGGCGCCCGGCCGCTACCGCATCGAGCTGGCCGTCCGGGACCCGGGCGTGCGCACGCGAAGGCTCGACAGGGGCTACTACGCGCGAGGAGGTCGAGATCGCAGAGTCTGAGCCGCGTCTTCGCGCACGCCTCTAGGTGACCGCCAATTGGTGCAGGTCGTTCAGGATCCCGGCCGCCGTCACCTCCGGTCCGGCCCCGGGTCCCGTGATGACGAGGGGCTCTCTCCGGTAGCGCCGGGTGGTGAAGGACACGAGGTTGCGCGTGCCCCGCAGCGCGCCCACGGCGGAGTCGGCGGGCACGGCGACGAGCTGCGCGCGCACGCTGCGGGGCGTCGCCACCACGACGTAGCGCAGCACGCGGCCCGCGGCTGTCCTCCAGCTCCACCCGCCGCCGCCACTCCTCGTCGAGGGTAGGAGCTTCGCCAGGAACTCGTCGAGCTTCACCTGCCTCAGCGCGGGCGGCACCAGGTCCTCGGCCACGGGGGCGCGCCCGGTGTATCCGAGCAGCCGGCCGAGGATGAGGCCCTTGCGGCCGGCGTCGCGGCCCGGAGAGGTCGTCGCGCGGATCGGGCTCGGCGTAGCCGAGCGCCATCGCCTCGCGCACCGCGGCCGAGAACGGCTTGCCTTCGGAAACCGATGACAGCACGTAGCCCAGGGTGCCGCTGAGGCAGCCCTCGACGCGCAGGACGCGGTCGCCGCTGTCCACGAGCTTGCGGTGCGTGTCGAGGATCGGCATGCCCGCGCCCACCGTGGCCTCGAAGCGCAGCCGGCGGCCGCGAGCGCTGGACCGCCGCCAGCAGCCGCGAGTAGTCCTCGGAGGGCCCGCCAGCGGCTTCTTGTTGGCGAGCACGAGGTCGAAGCCCTGGCCCGCGGCCTCGAGCAGCAGGTCGCCCGTCTCCTCCGCGGTCACGTCCACCACCACCGGGCGCGTCACCGCGTGGTCGGCGATGTGGGCCAGGGTGGCGTCGGCGTTGGCCTTCACGCCGCCGAGGTCGGCGACGAGCGCGCCGCGATCCTTGCCTCGCGCCAGCTGCAGCAGGCGCGAGCGGGAGAGCCCCCGCGGGTCGAAGACGTAGCCGGACCGGTCGAGCAGCCCCACCACCCTGACCCCGGCGTGGCCGTTGCACGCGGCGAGGGTCGGCCAGCGCGCGCCCGACACGCCCGAAGCCGAGCAGCACCACGTCGGTGCGCGGGTGCTCCGGGCTCTTCCCGCCGCCGATCTTCGCGAGCTGGAACGTGGTGTGGATCCGGCGCGCGCCTCCGCCAGCCTGCGAGCGATCGACGACGAAGGTGATGTTCCGCTCGGAGGAGCCCTGGGCGATCGCCAACACGTTGACCCCGCCGCCGCCGAGGGCGGTGAACACGCGGGCGGCGATGCCCGGGCGTGCCCGCCATGCCCTCGCCCACCACGGCCACCACGCCCACGCCAGGGCGCGAGCTGACGCCGTCGATGAGGCCGGAAGCGATCTCGTCCTTGAAGGCGCGGCGCAGGGCGTCCACCGCCCGCGGCGCGTCCTCCTCGGAGCAGCGTGAAGCCGATCGAGTTCTCCGAAGAGGCCTGGAAGATCGTCGAGACCGAGATGCCCTCGCCGTGGACCGCGCCGAAGGTGCGGGCGGCGATGCCGGGCACGCCCATCATGCCCTTGCCGGCGACGGTGACGAGGGCCTGCGAGGCCTCGACGGCCAGGCCCTTCACCGGGTAGCGGCTCGAGTGTGCGCCGGGCGGACACCTCGGTGCCCGGAGCTTCGGGACTCGAGGAAGCGACCGCACGTGGAGCCGCACGCGGCTCCCGTCGAGCGGGATGAGAGCGCGCGGGTGCAGGACCTTGGCCCCGAAGTACGCGACCTCCGCCGCCTCGCGGTAGTGGAGCTGAGGGATGAGCCGCGCATCCGCGACGTGGCCGGGGTCCGCGGTGAGGATGCCCGGCAACGTCCTTCCACAGGACCACGCGCGAGGCGCCGAGGACGCGGCCGAGAAGGGTCGCCGTCAGGTCCGTGCCGCCGCGGCCGAGCGTGGCGACGGTCCCGTCGGGGGCGCGGCCGAAGAAGCCAGGGCACGATCGGCGTAATGCCCTGTCGCAGGAGCGCCGGGAGGGCCTTCCGCGCGCGCCGGCGGCGTTTCGGTCAGGTCCGGGGCCGCCGCGCCATGACGGCCGTCGGTGGAGACGACGTCGAGCGCGTCCACCCTCGCCGCCGCGCGGCCGGCCGCGGAGAGCGTCGCGGCGACGACGGCCGCGGCCACGCGCTCGCCGCGGGAGACGAGGACGTCGCTCGTCCGCGGCGAGAGGTGGCCGAGGGCCGCCACCGCCCGGCAGATCTCGCGGTACTCGCGGGCCGCCCGGTTGGCCTCGGACAGGAGGCGGCGGCGATCCGGCCCCGGCGCGACCAGGTCCAGGACGAGCGCGCGGTGCCGGCGCAGGAACGCGGCCGCCTGGGCGCTGGCCGCGGCCACGTCTCCGGAAGCGGAGCGATGGGCGCCTTCGAGCAGCCCATCGGTGACGCCCTTGAGAGCGGAGACGACCACGATCGAGGTCGCCGGGGTGCCTCTGCACGAGCCCGACGGCCTGGCGCACGGCGTCGGCGTCGGCGAGCGACGCCCCGCCGAGCTTCCAGACCTCGAGCCGCGGCCGCACCGGCGCCGGCCCTCGGCGCGGCGCGCTGCGTCCGGCCCGGTCGCGCCAAGCGCGAGACCGGTCGCCTTCTAAGCCGCCAGGCGCTCATTCATTCACCCCCACCCTCATCTGCCCTTCAAACGGCACGCACCCTCGACTCAGGTCAGATAGGACCCGACTTCCCGGAGAAGAAGCTGGCATCACAGTCGAGCATCTGCGCGTGCAGCGTCCGTCCCTCCAGGATCTTGCGATCGTCGAAGAGGCTCACCGCGGCGCGATCGCGCAGCCGGAAGCCCGCGCGACGAAGCGCTTCCTTGCCCAGCGCGGTCGAGGCCCAGGCCGAGACTTCGTGGACATCCCTTTCCCGCGCGGCCACGACCGCCGCCGTCCGAAGCCGGCGCACCAGTCCTCGACCTTCGTCGAGTGGCAGCCAGAGATCCGCGATGCGCGCCACGTGCGGCGCGAAAGCGAGACAGAAGTACCCGACGAGCTCGCGGCTCTTCTCCAGGCCGAACAGCTCGTGCCGAGTCGAGGGAGAATCCACGAAATACCGGTAGAAGCCGGTGTCGCGCGCGGTGACGGCGGTAGGCGGGAGAAGGCCGAGGCCACAACTCCGGGGAACGTCTTCCGGGGCCAGCGGCCGCACCGACCATCCCCGCGGAAGCGACAGCGGCGACGACAGGCGCCAGAAGGTATTCCGCAGCACTCGCGCCGGGAGTCGCCAGTTTCTCGGCTTCGTGGTGAGCGCCTGCCGCAGCGGCCGCACCGGGCGGGCAAACGTGCAAAGCTCACCGTGGGGACGGAAACCGATGACGGGAAGGATGCGCCGCGTGATCCCGCTGCCGCCGGTGGCGATCATCACGGGCACCTTGGCGCCGATCTGCCGCAGCGAGCCAGAGGCCGGCTCCGGGATGCTCCGGATCCGCCGCCCAGTCGATCAAATGCGCCGCCGGGACGACCTGACCGGCAACGCACACGCGCACCGGCCAGGCCGCGGCGTGGGCCACGATGGCGCCGTCATGTCGGGCGGTGAAACTGCGCGAACCCGCCCAGTCCGGGCGGGCCGACCAGTACTTCCAGGCCATGTGCTGTCTCGGCCAGGAACGCAGCGCTCCGCGTGCGGAAACATCCGTCCCAGGAAGTCCGAGAGGGCCCCGGCTTCACACTGCGTGGTCGCCTGGAAGTCGATCTTCACGGCGGCGAGCTCGCTCAGCGTGGCGGTCGACGACCTGACCGCGCTCAACACGACCTCGACGGCGTCGCGCGCCGCGCTGACCAGCCGGTCGATCTCCGCCTCGGTGATGACGAGCGGGGGCGCGAAGAACAGGACGTCACCCGGCGCGGGATGGGCGCCGACCGCGGGCCGCGTCCGCGTGATCACCCCGCGCCTCATCATCTCGGCCTTGAGGCTCGCGGCGAACTTCAGGTCGCTCGGCGAAGTTCTTCTTGGTCGCCCGATCCTCCACGAACTCCACGGCCGCGAGCAGCCCCTTCCCGCCCCGGATGTCGCCCGTGTTCGGCGTGATCGCCGAACGCCGCCTGAGACCGGCCTGAAGCCGCTCGCCCATCTTCGCCGCGTGCTCCCAGAGCCGCTCGCGCTGCATGATCTCGATGTTCTTCAGCGCGACCGCGCAACAGGTCGGATGGCCCGAGTTCGTGTAGGCGTGCATCCAGCGGTCGTCGGGCTTGACGGAGTCCATGACCTCCTTGATCGCGCGCGGTCACCATGATCCCGCCGAGGGGCAGATAACCGGAGGTGACTCCCTTCGCGAAGGAAAGGATGTCCGGCGTCACGTTCCAGTGCGAGAGGCCGAACCAGCGGCCGGTGCGGCAGAAGCCGGTGATGATCTCGTCGTCGATCAGCAGCACGTCATGGCGCGTGCAGACCTCGCGCACGCGCGGCCAGTAGTCGTCGGTCGGGTAGAACACGCCACCCGCGCCGTGGATCGGCTCTCCGACGAAGGCGGCCACCGTGTCGGGCCCTCGCGGAGGATCGCCTCCTCCAGCTCCCTCGCCGCGGCCTGGCCCACGCTCTCGCCGGGCTTCGCCCCCTGGTATCGATACGGATAACACGTCGGGATGTGAACGAACCCGGGCACGCGCGGCTCGAACATCTTCCAGTAGCCGGGCCCATCCCGGTGGCGCTCATCGTCTGGAGCGTGAGCCCGTGGTAAGCCTGGTCGCGGGCGATGATCTTCACCTTGTCGGGCTTGCCGCAGCGCCTTCCAATAGAAGCGCGCGGTCTTGAATGCCGACTCGTTCGCCTCGGCGCCGCCCGAGGTCAGGAAGACCGCCTGCATGGTGTGGTCGGTGATCTCCAGGAGGCGCTCCGCCAAGCGTGATCGACGGGATGTTCGACGAGCCGACGAAGCCGGAGAAGTAGGCGAGCTCTTTCATCTGCGCCGCGGCCGCCTCCGCCAGCTCGGCGCGACCGTGTCCCACGTTCACGTTCCAGAGGCCCGAGAGCCCGTCGATGTACTCGCGCCCGTCGATGTCCTGCACGGTGACGCCGCGCCCACGGACGTAGATGACCGTGTTCGCGTTGTCGACGGGATGGTGCAGCGGATGGATCAGATGCTCCTGATCGGCCCGGACGAGCGTCGGCGGCGGTCAGCGACATTCCCTCCTCCTGCAGGTCGGCTTGTCGTCGATTCAGATCAGTTGGCGTGCGTGAGTGCGAGCACGGCGTAGCTCGTCGCCGCGTCACTCATGAAGCGACCGATGTTGGAGGATGGATCGCGTCGCTTGTTGAGGGAATACGCGGGCCAGGAGCCTTCGGCCTGGTCCTGATTGCGCACCAACCAGGAGAGGCCCTTTTGAAGCTGGACCGTCTCGCGGGCGTGCCCCTCTCCAGGAGCACGAGCGCGACGAGGCCGGTGGCATAACCGTCACTCTTCGCGTTCCCCATCCACGACCGGACATACGAACCCAGACCTGGAAGCTCCCGGAGGCCGGGCGAGTGAAGAGAGGCTCCAGCCTCCGTCTGATTGCTGCTCAGCGAAAATGTCGTGGAGGAGGGACTCTTCACGTTGATGGTCGAGGAGCCCGGGCAGTTTCGTCGAAGCCCAGCAGCAGGACCGCCCGATTGGACAAGGGCTGCTTCGGGCATTCGCGGTCCAGATAGGCGCGCAACCGCTCGAGGCCCTTCCTGTATCGCGGCGCTCGAACGGTAGTTCCTGGGAGCGGTGCCGACGGCGAGCGCGGCTAGGGCGGCTCCGTAAAACGGAGAGTCTCTCGCTTCCCAGGGGCTCAAATCGAACTGGAGCCAGGGCCACGCGCCGGCTTGATCACCCGTTGCCTGCTGGAGCGCCCACATGTTGTCGAGCGCGGCTTGCGTATCTTCATTGAGTCGGCCGCTCTGGGCGTCGTGGCCGGCCAGGATCAACGCATTGAGGACGGCTTCGGTTCCGCGAGACTCGATGGCCTTGTCCGAGTCACCATCGCCGTAGTAGGGTCCGGCCTCTTTCCAGAAGCCGCACGCGCTTGGTCACATTGTCCAGGAGTCTTCGTTCCTCGTCGGAAGGAGCCTCATCCGCCAGCCGCTCACGGAGGGCAGGCCGGGAGAGGGCGTAGGGCAGCGCCGTATGGCAGGACACGCAGAAGGTCCCATGATCACGGGCCGCCCCCTGCCATCCCATCCACCAGTCCGCTCGCCGATCGAGATAGGCGGCCGCGGCCTTCGGACTCAGCTCGAGGCGGCCCTGGCCTCGGAGGGTTCGCCCCGGCGCGGCGGCCGCGCTGGAGGCCCCGGGGCGGGAACAGGCCATGAGGAGGCCGAGGACGAGCAGGGTCGACACTCTCATCCCGCGCATAGCTTGAGCTGCTTCTGCGCGCAAATGTACCGCAACCAATTGCCATAGAGGCTCTCGGCCGTCGAACGCCAGGTGTTGCGTGACCTTGCCCGCCGCCATCGCGGTCGGGAACTCGGCGAGCAGTTCCTCGCGCCGGTCCAACCAGCGCTCGCCCCGCAGGGCGGCCAGCGCCGCGACGGTCTCCTCGTCGAAGTAGCCGTGCGGCATGGGCGGGTACGTGTCTCTCTCGCGCCGGAGAAAGCGCCCGATGTCGCGGCGATACTCGAGCATCAGCGTCGTGGCCTCATATTCCGGATGGCCCTGGAAGAACACGAAGAGGCTCTTCCTCTGCTTCACGAAGGCAGTCGACCCCCGCGTCCTCCGACCGCGTCAGCACCGCGATAGCCGCACGCCAGCAAGGCCTCCTCCGGGTACCTCGTTCCACCGGGACTGCGGCATCTGCAGATGACTCGGAGCGGCCGCCGTCAAGCGGATGATCGGCGACGCGCACGCACTCGAAGACGCCGAAGCGCTTGTCGCCGAGCGGACGCCGAGCGATTCCGTCGATGTGGAGGATGCCCGCGTGCGCGGCCAGGCACGACAGGATCGTCGAGTAGCGTGTGGCTCTCGGCCCATTCCAGGACGCTGCGTCAGGCTTTCCCAGAAGGGCTCGTCCTTGAGGTCCGCCGCCCGCGGCTCCGGTTCCGGTCACGATCAGGCCGTCGTGATGACTCTCCCACAGATCGCGCGAGGTCCGAATAGCGGCTCACCTGCTCGCGGCCGAAATCGGTCCGGGGCACCTCGGGCAGCGTGTAGAGCGTCAGGCGTGACGGTGACGTCATCGGCCGCCGCGCCGAGCAACGCGCGAAACTGGCGTTCGGTGCGCGTCCAGCGCCGCGTCGGGCATGTTGTTGACGAGCCCGATGTCGAGGCACGCCGGCCTGATTCGCGACGCCGGGTCGTCGCCGTCGCGGTGGGCGTTGCCCTCTTCCCGAGGTCCCGAGACCGTGGATTGCGCGTGTGGGTGATCATCGGACTGCTCCTTGCCGGGCGGATTGCATCGCGTTCGAGCGCCTGATCGAGATCGCCGATGATGTCGTCGATGTGTTCGATGCCGACGCTGAGCCGGATCGTTTCCGGCGTCACGCCGGCGCTGCCGTTGTTCGTCCGCGCGACATCTGCCGATGCGTGGTGGACGCGGGATGGCAGGCCAATGACTTGGCGTCGCCCAGATTGACGAGACGCTTGATCAACGTGAGCGCGTCGTAGAACTTCTTGCCGCGCCTCGAGTCCTCCCGTGACGCCGAAGGTCATGAGCGAACAGGCACGGCCGCCGAGATACTTTCGCGCGAGCGCGTGACAGGGGTTGTCGGCGAATCCGGCGTAGTTGACCCACTCCACGCGCGGATCGCTCGCGCAGGAACTCCGCCACGCGCCGGCCGTTCTCCACATGGCGGTCGATGCGCAGCGCGACGGTCTCGATGCCTTGCAGCAGCAGAAACGCGCTGAGCGGCGACAGCACCGATCCGGTCGTCCGCTGGTACACGCTGCGGCAGCGCCCGATGTACGCCGCCTCCTTGTAATGGTCGGTGTAGACCATGTCGTGGTACGACGGGTCCGGCTGGCTGAACATCGGGAAGCGTCGCGCGTGCTTCTTCCAGGGAAACCGGCCGCTGTCGACGATGGCGCCGCCGAGCGTGGTGCCGTGCCCGCCCATGAACTTCGTCAGCGAATGCACCACGACGTCGGCGCCGTAGTCGATCGGCCGCAGCAGGATCGGGCGTGGCGACGGTGTTGTCGACGATGAGCGGAACGCCGTGCTGTGTGGGCCACGCGAGCCAGCGCCTCGATGTCGCAGATGTTGCCCGCGGGATTGCCGACGCTTTCGCAGAAGACCGCCCGCGTCCGGTCGTCGATCAGCTGTCTCGATCGCGCCGGGACGCTCCGACGCCGCGAAGCGGACGGTGACGCCCTGATTGGGCAGCAGGTGGGCGAACAGCGTGTGGGTGGTGCCGTAGAGCTGCGGGAACGGAGACGATGTTGCTGCCCAGCCCGGTCGACGTTGAGCGTCGCGTAGTGGACCGCCGCCTGGCCCGAGCTCACGCAGAGCGCCTCGACTCCGCCCTCGAGGGCGGCGACGCGTCGCTCCAGCACCGCGGTCGTCGGGTTGCCGATGCGGGTGTAGCGATAGCCCTCGACCTCGAGGTTGAACAGCGCCGCTCCATGGTCGGCGCTGTCGAACGCGTAGGCGACCGTCTGGTAGATCGGCACGGCCACGGCCTTCGTCGTCGGGTCGACCTCGTAGCCGCCGTGGATGGCGATCGTCTCGCTCTTCACGCCGTGACCTCGCACTCATGCAGACGCGAGCCGGCTCATCTCGCGCACGACCCACTCGATGTCGGACTCCGTTCGTCCGGAAGCTCGTGACACACGCACGCACGACCGGCGCGCTCGTCGCCCAGGCGGACTTCCGACATCCAGGCGATCTGACGCTCGTAGAGGGCGGCGAGGAATTCGCTGGCGACGAGGCCGTCCCGGGTGAAGCACACGAGCGGCAGCGGCGTGCGGTTGACGATGCGCCACCCCGCGCGCTGGAGCGACTCCCGCAGCACGTCACCCATGCGCGCCTGGTGCTCGATCATCTCGACGTACCCGGATTCGCCGTGCTGCGCGAGCGCAAGAAACAGCTTCAAGCCGATGAACCGGCGCGACCACTGCACCGAGGTCGTGTAGGGATCGACGACCGGCCCGTCCGGTCCTGTCCCGGCATGTAGGAGGTCTGCGCGCGGAACGCCTCGCCAACCGCGTCGGGATGCCGGCAGAAGAACATCCCGGCGCCCATCGGGACCGAGAACCATTTGTGCGCGTCGCAGGTGATCGAGTCGGCCGCGTCGATGCCGGCGAGATGGCCGCGGAGGCGCGGGGAGAGGATGGCCGGCGCCGCCCCACGCCGCGTCGACGTGAAACCACAGCTCCTCCGACCGGCAGAACCGCGCCAGATCCGGCAGCGGGATCGATCGCGCCCGCGGCCGTGGTCCCGGCGGTGCCGACGACCATGACCGGCGCGAGCCCGTTCCGCCGATCCTCGGCCACCCGTCGCGCGAGATCCCCGAGATCCATCTTCAGATCGCGGTCGGTCGCGACCGTGCGCAGCGCCCGCGCGCCCGATCCCCGTCATGTGCGCGATCTTGTTGAACGAGTCGTGGGCTTCGCGCGGGTCAGGTAGATCGGTCGGCGACGCGGACAGGCTCCGAAGCCCGCCTTCGCCGTACTCCGGGAACGCCCGCGTCAACGCGACGATCACCGCCGAGAGGTTCGCCTCGGCTCCGCCGGTCGTGAAGCTCGCGCTCGTCGTGGCCGGCAGGCCGAACTTGGCCGTCAGCCAGGCCAGGGTGTGTCGCTCGATCTCGTTCGCCGCCGGCGAGGTGCGCCAGGCCGCCAGCTGCGGGTTGTACATGGCGACCAGCGTGTCCGCGATCACCGACGCGAGGGTCACGCTCGGGTTGAAGAGGCCGAAGTAACGCGGATGGGTGACCTGCACCTGCCACTTCCGCATCATCCGTTCGACGTCCGCGGTGACGTCGTCGAGCGCCATCGGCTTCGTGAAGTCGTAGCGCGAGCCGAGATAGCCGCGAATCTCGTGCGGCGCCACCGTCGGGACGATGGGGCCGCTCGCGATGTCGGATGCGAGTGTCGCGACGACACTCTGGAGTTGATCGAATGCCATGTCGGCAGGCGACCTCTAGGGCAGGAAGCCGGCCGTGACCGACCTCGCCGAGGTCACGGTCACGGTGCAGGTGGTGCCCGGAAACCGAGTCGCATCCCGTCCAGCCCCTCGAAGAGCACGCCGCTCGCGGTCAGGGTCACCGTCGTGCCGCTGGTGTACGCCTCGGAGCAGTCCGAGCCGCAGCTGATCCCCGCCGGAGTGGGAGGTCACGCTGCCCATGGCCGCTGAGGAGGCCCGTCTTGTTGACCGTGAGGACGAAGGTCTGCAGGTTGAATGCGGCGGTAGGCCGTCCTCGCCGAACTCCACGGTCACCGTGCACGTCGCACCGGAAACCGTGTCGCATCCACTCCAGCCGGCAAAGGTGGAGTCGCTGGCGGCGCTCGCGGTCAGGTCACGACCGTGCCGTTCGCGTAGACCTCGGAGCAATCCGTGCCGCAATTGATCCCCGGCCGGATTGGAGGTCACGGTGCCGGTGCCGGCGCCCGTCCGGACAGACCGTCAGGTTGACCTCGCCCACGACCGTGAGCGTCGTGCTGGCGCTGGCCCCGGAGGCGTCGGTGGCCGTGATCGTCGTGGTTCCCGCACCCACGGCCGGTGGCGCGTCCCGTGCGCATCGATGGTGGCGACCGAGCGTGTTGCTGCTCGTCCACGTGACTCCGGTCCCGCTCATGGTGACGGGACTGATGGAGCCTGTCGTCGTCCCGTTCCCGCAGCTGGCCCCACTGGTTGTCTCCCCAGCACTTCACCGTGCCGTCCCCCAGGAGCGCGCAGCTGTGGTGCCACCACCCGGCCGTGACGGCGATGGCGCCGGTGATTCCGCTGACCGGCACCGGTGTCGTCCTGCTCGTGGTGGTCCCGTCGCCGAGTTGCCCGTACTGGTTCTGCCCCCAGCAGCGGACGGTGCCGTCCCCGAGGAGGGCGCAGGTGTGTCGCCATCCGGCGCTGACGGCTGACCGCGCCGGCAAGTCCAGCCACCTGCACCGGCGTGGTCGACCCCGCCGTCGTCCCGTTGCCCAGCTGCCCTTGGTCGTTTTCTCCCCAGCATCGCACCGTGCCGTCGGTCAGCACCGCGCACGTGTGCCGCCCCGCCGCTGACCACGGCGGCGGTGGTAATGCCGCTCACCGTCACCGGAGTGCGACGAGCTCGTGATAGGTCCCGTTGCCCAGCTGCCGCCGTTGCCATTCCGTCCCCAGCACCGCACGCGTGCCGTTCCCCAGCACCGCGCAGGTGTGATAGGCCCCGGTCGGTGAAGGCGGTGGCACCGGTGATGCCACTGACGGCCACCGCCTGGGGGGTGCCGGGACTGGCGGTCGTCCCGTTACCGAGCTGCCCTTCGCGGTTCTCGCCCCAGCACCGCATCGTGGCGTCGGCGAGGAGCGCACACCTGTGGCCATACCCGGTCGCGAGGGAGACGGCGCCGGTGAGACCGCCCACGGCCACGGGAGTGAGATCGCTGGTGAAGGTCGTGAAGCTCCCGTCGCCGCGCTGCCCCGACTCACCCAACCCCCAGCACCTCGCCGTGCCGTCCCCAAGGAGCGCGCACGCGTACTCGTCCCCGGCGGCAACGCGCGTCGCGGTGGTGATGCCGCTGACCGGGTCCAGAACGAGGAGTTGTCGAGACTCCCATTGCCGTGCTGCCCGAACTGGTTCCGCCCCCGTGCACTGTGCGGTGCCGTCGGGAAGGCGCGCACACAGGTGTATTCGCCGCCCGCTCCCACACCGGTCGGTGTGATGGCTCCACTCGCGGTGAACTGCTGCGTCTGCCCGGCGGGAGATGGTGGGGATCCGCGGGGTGACGCCCACGGCGGCGGCCGGCGCGGCCTGGCTGCCGGCCAGGATGAGCCAAAGGATACACAGGCCCGACGCCGAGGGCGTCGATCGTCGGTTCACGAGTGTCATCGGGACCTCCACTGCAATTGAGCCGTTATGAAGGCGTTGATAAAGGGCCTTATCGAGGGGAATGAATGCCTGGCGTTCACGATCGTCGAAATAGAGTGGCGTCGTCGATGGCGGCCGGGTCGTAGCCTTCGCGCACCAACGCGCTCTTGGTGTGCTTGAAGGTGGCGGTCACGGCCAGGTCGTCCCGGACGCGCAGGAACAGCGGGCGCGCGTGATCGGGCAGGTGGTCGACCAGGTGCGTCCGGAAGGCGGCGAGATCCAGTCGGCGGTCGTCGGCGACGATCGTGGCCATGCCGGCCCGGCCGTCGGTGCCCGGAATGGCCACGCCGTAGACGTTCGCCTCCCTGATTCCGGAAACCCGCAGATCGCCTCCGACACTTCGGAGGTGGCGACGTTCTCGCCCTTCCAGCGGAAGGTGTCGCCGATCCGATCGACGAAATAGAAATAGCCGTCCTCGTCCCTGCGCATCAGGTCGCCCGTCCGGAACCACGCGTCTCCCGGCTCGAAGACATCGCGCAGGATCTTCTGTTCCGAGGCTTCCTCGTTCGTGTAGCCCTCGAACCGGCGGCCGACGTTCGATTGGTCCTTCGGAAGCTGCGCCGATCGCTTCGCCCACTTCGCTCGGCGCGCAGCGAACGCAGAATCCGCGCGCATCGCGCACGGGCGCCTCCGCGTCGGCGTCGTATTTCACGAGCGCCGCCGGAAACCGGTGCGCCAGGAACGGCGGGATGCGGCCGATGGCGCCGGGCTTGCCTTCCACGTTGACGAGCGAGACGTTGCCCTCGGTCGCGGCGTAGAACTCCAGGATGTGCGGAATGGCGAAACCGTTCCTTGAAGCGCGTTCCACACGTCGGGCCTGCAGCCCGTTGCCGCAAGCACATCCGGATCCGGTGATCGGTCTCATGCGGGTGCGGCTCGGTATGCAGCAGGTACCGGCACAGCTCGCCGATGTACTGGAACAGCGTGCAGTCCCAGCCGACGACGTCACTCCAGAACTGGCGTGCCGAGAATCGTTCGCGGATCACGACCGAGCCGCCGCCCACCAGGACCGCGCCCGGTCGCGAGCACGCCGCCGACGCTGTGAAACATCGGGCAGGCAGTTGTACATGCGGTCGCTCGCGCGAACGTCCATCAGCCCGGCAAACCAGTGGCTCCATTGCATCACCCGGGCGTGGCTGACGTTGGCGGCCTTGGACCGCCCGGTGGTGCCGGAGGTGTAGATGTAGAGCGCGCGATCGTCGATGGTCACGGCCCGGCGCTCGGCCTCCGTCCAGCGTGTCGCCGCGGTATCGTTCGATGTCGTAGTCGATGCGCGGACACTGGTCGTGACCGGCGCCGTGAACCCAGATCTTCGGCGCACCGGCGAGGTCCGGCCGCACGGCGGTCAACCGATCGATGAGCTCCGCGGCCACGATCAGATGTCTGGGGGCGGCGATGTTGATGCAATGCGCGAGCGAGGGCCCGGCGAGATTCGTGTTGAGCAGCGCCACGACGCCGCCGACGCGCGTGATGCCGAGCCAGATGGCCATGTACTCCGGGCGGTTCGGCATCAGAGGCAGACGGCGTCGCCCTTGGCCAGCCCCTGCTCGATCGCCCACCGGGCATATCGGGTCGATCGTTCCGCGAGCGCGCGATAGGTCAGGCACTCGCCGTCCGAGAGGAGGGCCGGCGCGTCCCCGAACCTCTCGGCGAGCTCCTCGATGACGGTCGGCAAAGTGCGATCGGGACGCCGGACAATCGGCGCCGTCAGCTCGAGGCGCGCGCCCACGCCCTGGCCGACGACGGTCTGCCTGGGCCGCACGGACGTCTCGGCCTGGTGCGCAGTCGACAGCGTTCACGCGGTGCTGCCCGCATCCACGGTGAGCACCGTCCCGGTGATGCTCTTGGCCTTCGATCCGAGCAGAAACTCGACCGCGTCGGCGACGTCGTCCACTTCGGGAAACCGGCCCAGCGCGCTCCGGCGCGCCACCTGCTCGCGGCGCTCGCCGTCCAGGCCCTGAGTCATCTCCGTGTCCAGGAATCCGGGCGCGACCGCGTTCACGTTGACGCCGCGCCGGCCGACCTCGCGCGCCAGCGATCGCGTGAACCCGATCAAGGACGCTTTCGTCGCGCTGTAGACCGAGAGGCCGCTGTATCCCGTGAAGCCGACGATCGACGCGACGTTGACGACGCGGCCGCCGCCGTCCGCCATCATGTGGCGGACCACGTACTTGGTCAGGACGATTGGCGAGAGCGTATTCACGCGAATCAAGCGCTCGATTTGCGCAGTTGTGCATGAGTCGCCAGCGCGCCGTCCGAGCCCTGCGCGGCGTTGTTGACGAGCCCGTAGATCGGGCCGAAATCCTTCCGCAGCTTCTTGACGAAGTTCGGGATCTCCTGCACGTCTCCGAGATCGAACGGCATGAAATGGAGCGACCCCGGACGCGATCGCTCGGCCTGTTCGATCGTCGAGGCGAGCTGATCGTTCATCTGCCGCGCGACGGCGACGGCGCAGTAGCCCTCGCAGATCGAGCCGGCGGACGATCCCCAGACCGAGGCCCCGGCTTCCGCCCGTCACGATCACCTTACGCATGACGGGCCAGCTTGCCGGCGGCGGCCATCTCGAGCGCAGGAACGAAGCGGATCGTCGCCGGAATCTTGTGGGGGCCAGGCGGTCGTGACAGATCTGAAGGATCTCGCGCTTGAAGTCCACGCTCTCGCCACCGGCGCCGCTCGGATCGGGCTCTCCCTTCAAGACGACGTCGGCGGCGACGAGCGAACCGGTAATGGGACTTCTCCTGGACCGCACCATCGACATGCGGACCGCCGGGTGCCGGTTGATCGCCGCCTCGACTTCCTCCGGGTAGACCTTCAATCCGCCGACGTTGATGATGCCGCTCCGTCGACCGAGGAAGTAGTACCGGTCGCCGCGGCGTTCCACCATGTCGCCGGTGTCGACGAAGCCGTCGTCATCGGTGAGCGTGGAGTGTCCTCGCCGACATAGCGGAGCCGCATTCCGCGCGGAACGGATCCGCAGCGAGCCTTCGTACGACCTTGATCTGCACGTCGCCGGGCGCGCCGACCATGCTCGCCGGAAACCCCTCGAGACCATCGTCGACTTCGAATCCCACGCCGCGCTTCCGTCGAGGCGAAGGCATGGCCGACGCTGGCCTGCGGGTAGAACGAGTGGAGAGCGTTCAGGATCCCCTGGTCCGCGATTTCTCCGGACAGGCGGATGTAGCGCGGCGCGATCGCACGAGCGTCTGGGCTCATCAGCGCGCGACGCCAATGCGAGGGGGTCCCCGAAACGTGCGTCGCCCCGTGCGCGCCGAGCCGCACGAGATAATCGCCCGATCGGCTCGCCGGCGCCGGAAAGCACGAAGGATGCCGGGGCCCAGGACGGCCCGGAGAAAGATCTGGAGCCCCCATACCGGCGAATGTCGTAGAACGTGCCCCACACGACGTCGGCGGCCGCTGTCCCAGGCGCTGCCGATGGGCGCCGTCAGGCTGGCGAAGCTGTGAACGAGCATCTTCGGCGCGCCGGTCGTGCCGGAGGTGAGGAGCACCCACTCGGTCTCGGCAGCACGTGACCGGCGTCTCTTTGGCGGGCATGACGGTGCCGTTGCAGAGAACCCGCAGAGGAACGCCCGATGCGTCATCGCCGCGATCGTGATCCGACACGATCGCATCCACGCCCGCTTTCGCGACGACTGCGGGAAGATGCTCGGACGGCAGGTCAGGTGTGCAGATGATCAGCCGGCGGGCAATTCCGTCCAGCTCGATGAGCGCCGAGCGCCGCGGCAAACTGATCCCGGGTGGCGATGAGAACCGACCGTCCGGCGAGCTCCGCCACTCGGCCGCGAGGCCCGTGCCGTCGAGACGGTGGCCGAGACGAACGCTGGCCGTGGCACCCCACAGGAAGCGCTCCGGCCCTCCGGCGCGTCAGCCAGCCTGTCTCGAATCGACGCCATGGGATTCGGCGGCGTGTTCATAGAACCTGATGAAGTCACCCAGCGTCACCGGATAGGCCATGTCGTCGGTTTCGGTGAACGGATCGAATCCCAATGTCTCTTCGAGCCGAGCCACGAGGATGGCGATGCCGAGCGAGTCGAGCCCCGAATCGAGCAGGACCAGGTCATCGGTCAGAGGAGGCAGACTCTTTCGTTGTCGTCCTCTGCAATCCGCTGAATCTCCGAAATCACGGTGGCCTTGACGGACATGGCTTCCTCGCCTCGTGCTCATTGAACGTGTGGTGTTGACGACGATGCTCTGAATCAGCGTCCGAAGGAGCTCGACTCCTTCGAACATCTCCTCCTCGCGGCAACGGGTGCGCGAGCACCATCTCCGCTTCCAGCGCGCGGAAGAGCTCCTGGGTATGGGTGACGTCACAGACGCCATGGACGTCCAGTGTATTCCATCTCGGCCGAGCCCTGGCGCTGGGCGAGCATCGGCCAGATAGGACATGAACCGCTGGATGAAGCCTTCGAAGAAGGCCATCGTCACCAGGATCGGCACCGCCGACAGTCGTCCGATGAACAAGCGAACGTTCATCAGGTTGCGATAGACGGCCTGCGCATCCGCATCGGTCGGAATGGCGTGGGCGGCCATGGCGAACCGCCGCATCATCCCGGGATGACAGTCGCGCACTTCTTCGCGCAAGTTGTCCATGATCTTGGCGCGGGCCTCGTCCGACCCGACCGAGATGTAGGCGCCGGTCATCCAGTAGATGAAATTCCCCTCGAGCACCGCCGCGTAGCGGGCGATGATTCCGCGGCGCTCCTCGGCGGACAGCTGTCCGGGGTTGCGGAGCGACGCGAGAAGATCTTCGATCGCTCGGTCTATGTACGCTTGGATTGACGCGATCTTCGATTCGTTCGACATAACACCAACAGCGTCGTCGACCTCACAACAACGCTTCTGTAGTCATCGTTGCTCCTTTGGCGGTACCCTGCTGTTCGCTCGCAACATCGGCGAACAGGGACGCAGAATCGAAAATGAAAAAGGACGGGGCGTGTTTGCGCGGCGAGACCAGCTCGTGCTCAGCGCATGCGCGGCGGATGTCGGAGACCCTATTTCGACGTAGCGGTGGCGAAGCGGCGGCAAGGCTTCGCCCCTTCGGTTTTCGTCCACTACTTTCGCAGAACGGAAACCGCGCGTGGCCGGCGGACGACTCCGGCGGACGACTCCGGCAGACGACTCGAAGGCAGTCGCATCACCGGGGTAGACCGTCATCGCACGAGAAGCAAGACCGCTGCCCGCACTACCTGGAGCGTTGAGATTCGCTTCATCCTCGCGCGCAGGCTTCCCAACAAGCTCAAGAGTGGAAGGTCAGGCCCCGCCCAGCAAGGAGCAGGCGACCGGGAACAAGTGGGCAGCACCGTTCCACTATTGGGTAGCGAATACCCTCCGTCGTTTCCCTGCCGCCGCCATCCCCGCCGTCATCATTGGCCGCCCTCAGGCCCCTCTGCGATTCCTCAGTGGATCCAGAACGTCGCATATCCACGAGGCTCGCCTGAAATGTCGTCGTGAGCGGTCAGGGTCAGGTCGTACTGACCCGGTTCAGGCGGGACCGGCAATTTGGTATGCGTGCAAGCCGTCCATCGGTACCTGGACGGATGGGTGTCAGGTCAGATTGCGCGAGCGTGCGCCCGCCAGGGCGTTGAGCGTGAAGCCGGAGAGAACGCGCGACTTACCGTCCGGAGCCGGACTGTTCGCCGCACAGCTCGAACTGCGCCACGACCGGCGCGCCCGCGGCTGCAAAGGCGGCGTGCGCGACCGGCACCGGCCACCGGGCGGGCTCGACCGTGTCGGTCAGGATCCGGGGTGGTCATGCGGGAAGCCCTGGTGTGCCGGCACCTCGAAGTCATGGGTCACGGACCCGATCCGACCCGAGTTTCGCGTCACGGACGACGGGCGCGCACCACGTGCCACCGGAGAGCCGGAAGGTGCGCGTGAGCAATGGCGCATGGCCTGCCGACGATGACAGACGCGCCTTGTCCAGGGCCGCGCGCTCGCCACTCGACTCACAGAGATCGTAGCGGTACTCGATGCCAGGCGTCCGGCGCTCCGGGCCGCGCCCGGAAGCGTGCCCACTTCGATCTCCCCGACGAGCCATGACGTCAGTCTTGTCCCCGTTGTTGTTGCGAACGTAGGCCGCAAGGCGCAGGGCAACGCGCCATCGTCGCGGGGGCATCAGGGCCGCGCGGATGGTAACGTGAGCTTGTCAGTCATGACTTCCGGGTCGCGCCCTTTGCCACCCGGCGCGTCACAAAGTAGCCCTTCCCGTGCGTACACCGCGAGACCCTCGCGTACCACCTCGACGCCGATCTTGTGGTACCTACCATCGAGCGGGGCGATCGGGTCGTAGCCGAGGAGATAGTAGACGCGCGACTCGTCCGCGATCCCGCCGGATCGCGCGGCCGTCAACTCGCGCCGACAGCGAACCCGGTGTCGAGTGCCGGGAGACCGCACCCTCCCGCCCTCGTTCCGTTCGGCATCGATGTACACGTTCCTCTCGCCGACCGTCTTCTGGCCCTCCGAGAGCAAGCGCGGGCTGTCCGACGCTGGCGTTACCAGCTCAGCGCCGCCCGCAGGCATTCAGGGTAGATGGCCCACGTTGGCCGCCGCGCGGACGCGATGACGTCGCGATACTCGCTGCGCTGCGGCTCGCTGACGAACCTTCCGACACGAGGATGACGGACTTTACGCCCCTCGGCGCCGGCGGCGCGTCACGCGGGCCAGCAGCCGCGGCGCGATACGCCGGCGGTTCACCGACGCGGCATACACCTCCTCCGCTCTCGAGCGCCATCAGGTTCCCCTCATCGGTGACGCCCATCATCCTTCATGATTCCTGTGGAAGCCTCTCGAAACGTTCCAGATCGGCCACAGCGCCCATGTCCAGTGAGCCTTCGCGTGACGAGGGCGAGCACCGACCCGGTCACGCTCCATGGATGCGCAACGCTTCCCAATCACTGATGTGTCCGGAGGTCGTGTCCGGAGGCCGATGACCTACGGGCGCGTGGTGAGGAGGCGAACAGGTCGTCGCGTCCACGCGGCCCACGACCGTCGTCACCAGACCACTCCTCCCGTCGTCATCAGCGCCACGCGGTCGTTCCAGTACCAACGCTCCTCTCAGGAACTCGGCAACCACCTTGCGTCCGGGCTCGGCGGGCCGGGGAGAGAGTGCAGATCGTCGAACACGATGGCGAACGTGCGGGCCGTCTGTGCTTCTCGAGCATTCCAGGACACGCGCGGGCGAGACGCCAGGCGCGGTGGGGAGGGAGTTGTGAGCGAGGGCAGCTCCACGGCCTGGAATTGCAGGATGTCCCGCGGCCGGCCATCTTCGGTCACGCGAAACTGCGTGCGATCGAGCCCGGGCACCGCGGCCATGGCCGTCCGTGACGACGACGTCCACGGTGACGAGCCGGACTCCCGCCTGGAACTCGCGGTTTGGTGGTTGGCCGGCGACGCTCGAGATCGCCCCGAGCACGACCACACCGACAGAGACGACGCGTCGTTGACGATGAATCGTCGCGGCCCCGCTTTCGTTCCGCAGACCCTATCCAGATACGCGCTGCGGGCAGCGGATCGCCGCCCAGCGGTACACTGCTGACATGGGCGCCGCGCATGCTCACGTTCGACGCCACCGCGCGCGCTGGATCCTCGTGGGTGGCATCGGTAGCCGCCGTTGCCTCGGCACCGGCCGCGCGGACTCAAAGCGCGGGCACTCTCCGCCGCTCCGCCTGGTCAGACGATCACGCTTCCCGGGGTGGGGAGGATCGATCACCTGGCGGTCGACGTGGCCGGGCAAGCGGCTGTTCGTGGCGCCCTGGGCAACGGAACTGGAGGTCGTCGATCTCAAGGCCGGGCAACGCGTCCAGGGCCTCCCGGGTTTCAGGGAGCCCCAGGGGGTCCGCTTCATCCCGGAGTCCGCGCGCGGTGGTGGTCGCCAGTGGAGAGATGGAACGGCCACGTTCCTCGAGGCAGCCCCCTGAGGCGGACGAAGACGATCCCGGTCGGCGACGAGCGCGGACAACGTGCCTCCGCTGACGGCACGCTGCCTGCCGGGAAGGTCTACGTCGGCCGAGACGGAGCCTTGGTCGTCCTCGACCCCGAAGAGCGCACGCGCACCGCCGGACGTTCCCCTCGACGGGCACCCGGAGTCGTTCCAGCGGCTACGGACTCGGCGGGCCACGTGTACGTCGGCATTTCCCGCAGCGGCAGAAGGTCGCCGTCGTGGACGATCGAGAAGAGGAGCAGGCGGTGGTGGGCTCGTCCAAAGGAGCACCACCTGCGGGCGGCGGCGGCCAATTACGCCATGGCCCTCGACGACGCGATCATCGGCATCTTCGCGGCCAGCGCGCCGAAGCACTCCGCGCGTGCTCGTGTTCGACACGGCGACCGGCGCAACGTGGCGCACGGCACGAGATCGACGGCGACGCGGACGACCTCTTCTACGATGCCGGCCGGCGCGAGGCTGTATGCGATCTGCGAGAGGGACGGATCCGATCGTCGTCACCAGCGGCGCAGGCGGATGCCAGACACACTACCTGACGCTTGCGCGCATGCCGCACGAGGCCGGCGCACGCACGGGCCTCTTCGTCCCCGAGCTGCATCGGCTCTGCGTCGCGGTTCCCCGCCGGTTGAACCCGGTCGCCGAGATCCGGGTGTTCGATCGTCGGCTGACCCGAAAGCGGCCCGTTCTTCAGGGCACTGGGCACCGGCAGCCGGAAATCCGGCCGGAAAGATGAAGATCGAGTAGCCGACGGTCGACCGGGGGTGATAGGGCGCTGGAAGGCGATTCATCCGGTGCCGCTCCGCGCCTTCGAAATACACACCGGTGAAGGTTGGTCGCTGCTCTGCGCCGCAGGTCGCCCGCGCGCACCTCGCCGACGATGCGCGCCGGCGGATCCGGATGCATCTTGCTGGGCAGCATCTCGCAGGGGGGATCGGTACCGTACGCGGGGTCAGCCGGGCCAATACGCGAGCTTGGGCACGGGTCACGCCGTGCTCGTCCGGTCCGGGGTCTTCAGCGCCTTCCCGGGTCCATGTCCCCAATCGACGTTCGAGTCGACGGTATCGCCAGCCCTGGGACGGCCCGCCCACCGAAAAGCTCGATTGAAGTAGCTTCGAGGATGGTGCCGGGTGGACGGCGTGGAGAGACGGACGCCGCGTACCGGGCGGACAGCGCGAGGACCGCCATCACTCGCCGCGCGCAGACCGGCTGGCGTTCTGGCGGCGGCGGCGGCGGCGCTTCCGGCGGCGAACAGGAAGGGTTAGATCGGCAGGAGGTGGCGGTGGCCGATGTTGGAGGTGGCGATGTGAGCGTCACACCCACGTAGATCGGCACCGGCAGCCACAGGAAGGCGATGCACGCTGCCGCGCCGCTCGTCCCCTTCGCCGACCGACGGGGGAAGCGCCAGGAGGCCGAGGAGCGCCAGCGGCGTCTTCAAGAGGAACGTCGGCCCGGAAGGCCGTGCCACCAGCCGTCCTGCGAAACGCGTGCCCGAAACACCAGGAACGCGGGCCGCGCGCTTGCGCGTCGAAGGGAGGTGGCCAGGCCGTAGACACAGGCGTCGGGCACCAGGCCCGTGGCGCCCGGGCGTGCGGAGCACACCCCTGGCCGCTCCCGAAGCCGCTCGAGGACGCGCCCAACTGAAGGCGGCGGCCTTGCCTCTGGATCGTTGGCGAGCCGAGGGGTGGAACGCGTAGGTCGCCCACACGAGTGCTGAGCGCGATCGCCCCGATAGTGCCAGCGCCAGGGCCGAGCCGCAAGCCGGGGAAGCGCCCCCTGAGCTTACCGCAGGAGCGCCGCGGCGAGGAGAGCAGTCAGGGTTTCCGGCGAGAGCGCCACCACGGCAGCCAGGACGCTCAGGGTCGGCGCGAGGACGAACGCGGGGAGCTCGCTCGCGAAAGCTTGGCCCCGGTGGCCAAGCCCGGCGGGGAGGACGCGCAGCGCCGGTGATGTCGGTTGCGTGGCGGCCACCGGAACGCCGCATGCCGACTGGGGAAGCTGAACAGCGTGACGGCGAGGTCCGGTGGTCGCGGCCCGACCAGCTGCGCTGCCAGCTTTACGTCGGGGCTGAAGCACGCACTGGGAAGAAGGCGATCGGCGCCGGCCAGGTGCCAAATGCCGTTGTGTCCAGAGCAGCACCGCCGCGCCCAGCACGCGCCCCAGGGGCCGATACCATCTGGCAGGCGCCCCCAGAAGAGGACGGTCGCCGTCGTTCCATTGATAGAGGGAAGCGGTGGCCGGAGGCCCACTGGTGCGCCGACCTTTTTGTGACCCACTGGCGGAGGCGGAGTTCGGCATCCGGAGGTCAGGGCGGCAGGGCAGCGCGGCCCAGCTCCTTGGCGAGCGGCGCGGTGCTCGGCGTTCATCCGGAAGTCGCGGGTCAGAATAGGTGTATGCCGGCCCGGAAGATGGGCGGTCTCGTCGTAGACACGCCGCGGACGTGGTCACATGCGTCGTGAGGCGCGAGGAGGCGTAGACGAGGATCCCTGCCGCGAGCAGGCCCAGGATGCAGGCGGTGCTGGCCCGGCAGCGCGGCCATCTTCCGTTACTCTCGCGCGGCGGCGCGTCCACGCCGCGACAGACGATTGGCGGGTAACTCTGTTGAATCGGCCACGCCGCGCGCTCTGGCGATGCGCATGGCGAAAGCCCGCAGCCGCAAAGCGCTGTGATATGGGGTCGAGTTTCACCGCCGTATCGTGTTGGTGGTAATACTCCAGCCCTTTCGCTCGAGGTAGGCATGGCGGCATGCAAGGTGCGGCTCGGAAGACGGCTCCGAGATGGGCCCGCTGGACATGGAGATGCTGCGCTCGTGGTATCAGCGGGGCCTCGTCACGCCGCCGATCGATGGTCCGGCGCACGAACGGCAAGCAATGGGCGCATCTGACCGACGCCGTGGACATCTCGAGCTGGGGCGGGACGGGGACGAGAAGAGTGGCGAGCGGGGCCGGAGGGGAGAGATCGCAGTGAGTACCTCTCCGACGATGCGCAGAGGTGGCGGATCTTCGTGGCGAGCGCGCTCTTCTTCCTGGTGGCGGCGGGCGCGGGATACTTCTGCGCTGCTCCCCGGATCGATGGCTCCCCGCGCTGAAGGAAGCGCCCCTGGCGGGAGTCGCGCTCGGTCACGTC
>ERZ1370068.516-contig-1047_pt1 | contig 27563 bp, 29 predicted proteins | sample MGYA00561227_ERZ1370068 | MGnify/ENA primary metagenome ERZ1370068 (study PRJEB38410, sample SAMEA6850437) | metagenome | study: Metagenomic assessment of the ecological functions of the soil: analysis of the soil microbiota associated with the...
GAGACGAGCGATGGTTCAGTCAAAGCCGACCTCCTCCGTGCCGAAGGCGATGGGTGGTCCGGGGCAAGCCTGACACGGCAACGCCCGAGCATTTGTTCGCGGCCGGCTATGCCGCATGCTTCGGCGGAGCGCTCGACTGCGTAGCCTCGCGGCAGAAGAAGAACGCGACAAAAGCCAACGTCACCTGCGCGTGTCGATCGACCGCGGGAGGGCGGCGGCTTCAGGCTTCGTGTGAAGCGACAGTCGAGGATCGGAGCTTCGCACAGGCCGAGCTCGCGGCGCTCGCCAAGGAGGCGCACGAAAGATCTGTCCCTACTCGCACGCGACGCGCGGCAATGTCGATGTCCAATTGGAGATCGTCGGCTCCCAGGTGTCACTTTCGGCGGGGAGACGAGACAATGCCAGTCGGCTGTCAGGAGTAGAACACCAGCCGACCTTCGTGTCGCCGCCGGGTGAGTTCTTCGTCCCGCCGTCCGATCTCGGTTGACGGTTCAGCTCCTGCACGACGGCGGCTCCGCCTTCGGTACGACCGAGCCGTCGATCTTCTCGAAGCTTTCTCGGCGGCACCATCACGATCGAGCGCCGCCCGATCAATGAGTGGTGCCACGCGACCCTGGGTCAGGTCAGCGCGCCGCCGAGCTGATGACGCGAGCCTGCCCATCGCCACCGCACGCAATCTCCGCCGCGCAGGAACTGGCAGTACAAGGGGGTCAATGGTCGAATCGGTCTGCATGATACTGCGAATGTCCCGGCTCCTGGGTAAACCGTTGGGCGAAGCGGTTCCGTAGGACGAGTCACGTTCTACGCTGGGGACGTCATCGTCCACGAGGCTCTGCACTTTGCCGACCGAATCATGGGAAGCTCTGGAAAAGCCTAATGCGAGCGCACCTCGGCGACTTCGAAAAGGTGGAGGACCGCCTGCGGAAGCCTCGTCACCCGCCGGCGATGATGACCCAGACCCTGCACGCCCTCCTCGCCGTCATGTACCGCGAGGGCAAGATCCGCGCGACCAACGTCACGTTCATCTTCTGGGACCTCTTCTACCCGCTCGGCTACCTCCTGGTGTTCGGGGTCGGCATCGACCACACGCTCGGCTTCACGCGCGCCGGCGCGCGACGCTCGACTACAACGCGTTCTTCCTCGCCGGCGTCCTCGGCATGGCGAGCTTCGGCATCGCCTCCAACACCTCGTGGTCGTTCTTCCTCGACCGCGACAACGGCATCTTCTACGAGATGCTGACGTATCCCATGAGCCGGGCGCAGTACCTGCTCGGCAAGGTGCTCTTCAACGTGCTGATCGCGGTCGGCCAGGCGCGTCGTGACGGTCGACGCTCGCCGCGTGGCTGCTCGCGCGTCCCGGTCGCGCCTCGACGGCTCGCGCTGCTCTCGCTGGCGGCGGTGGTCGTCGGCACGGCGGGTTGGTTCTTCTTCTACGCGATCTTCGCGCTCCGCATCCGGCGCAACGACGCGTTCAACACCGTCACGTCGATCTTCTACTTCGTGTTCCTCTTCGCGAGCTCGATGTTCTACCCGCTCGACCCGCTGCCGACGTGGTTCCGCGTCGCTCGGCGCCGCGAACCCGATCACCTGGCACGTCGACGTGCTGCGCTATCCTGACCGTCGGCCTCGGCCACCCGCCGACGATCGCCGATCGAGGCCGGCGCGTTCGTGCTGTTCACGCTCGCGGGCTTCGCACTCGCGATCCGGAGCTTGGAGGAGGCTTGATCCATGCACGCCGTCGCGTGCCGACGATGGTTGGCGTTGGTCGGGATCTGGCTGTCGCTCGTCGCCGCGACGGACGCGCGGCTCTCGCATGGTCGGTTCGAGAACGTGGTGCTCTATCGGCCGACCGGTGCGGTCCGCCAAGTGGTGCTCCTTCTCTCCGGAGACGACGGCTGGAATGCCGACGCCGATCGGATGGCGAAGGCTCTGACGGCCGAGGGCGCGCTCGTGGTCGGCCTCGGCACGCCGCCGCTCTTGCAGTCGTTCTCGACCGAAGGCGGCGAGTGCGTCTATCCTGATGGCGATCTCGAGAATCTCTCGCATTGGATCCAGGGCTATGCCCACCTGCCGACGTACTTCGCACCACTGTTGGTCGGATACGCGTCCGGCGGCGGCTTGGCTTATGCGGCGCTCGCGCAAGCCCCGGCGGGGACGTTCGGTGGCGTGCTGTCGATCGCGTTCTGTCCGCATCTCGCGATGGATCTGCCGCCATGCGACGACCACGCGGCACCCCACGCAGTTCGGCCGTCGCGGCGATCCCGAGGTCACGGCATCGATCTGGCTCCGGCGACCCGCTTGGCAGCACGTTGATCGTGTTGCAGGGCGACGCCGACCGCGCGTGTCCCGCATCGAAAGCGGCGGCCTTCACCGCGCGCATCGCGGGCGCCGAGATCAGGCACGTGCCCAAGGCCGCTCACGCGCTTTCGGACGCGGCGCGATGGATGCCGCCATTCCTGGCCGCCTATCGATCGCTCGCGGTGCCGGCGACGGCCAGCGTGCCACCGCCACCGCCGGGCCTGACCTGACCTTCCCTTGGTCGAGGTCCCGGTCGACGGCAGCGCCGACCCACGCTTCGCGATCCTGCTTTCCGGCGACGGCGGGTGGGCCGGTCTCGACAAGGAGGTCGCCGCCGCGCTCGCCGCTCGCGGCATCCCGGTCGTCGGCTGGGATTCGCTGCGCTACTTCTGGACCGCCCGCACCCCCGAAGGCCTCGCCGCCGACCTCGATCGCGTCCTGCGTTTCTACGCCGGCCACTGGCAGCGCTCGCACGCGATCTTGATCGGATACTCGCAGGGCGCCGACGTACTGCCGTTCGCGCTCGACCGTCTGCCGCGCGCGACCCGTCAGCTGATCGTGCACACCGTCCTCATGGGCTTGGGCGAAAAGGCGTCGTTCGAGTTCCACGTCGGTAACTGGATCGGCAACGACGACGAGGACGGTTTCCCGATCCGACCGAGGCCGAGAAGCTCGCGGCGGCGACCACGCTGTGTCTCTACGGCGAGGACGAGACCGACTCGCTCTGTCCACATCTCGGCGACGCCGTGCGCGCCTACCGGCTCCCAGGTGGACACCATTTCGGTGGCGACTACGACCGCATGGCCGACATCATCCTCGCGGCGGCAGTCGTTCCCGATCAATGGCGTGCGCGTCCGCCGATGCATCGTCGGCGCCGCTCGGACAAACCGTAGTCCGCCGAAATCTGACCGTCGGCCTCGGCTGCCTGCCGACGATCGCGATCGAGGCCGGCGCGTTCGCGCTGTTCACGCTCGCGGGCTTCGCGGTCGCGCTGCGGAGTTTGGAGGACGCATAGGGACCTCTGCTAGTTGCCATTGTCATTGCCATATTTTCATGGCACTAGTTTGGCATGAAGAAGATGGGAACAAGCAATCTCTACGTTCCCTTGCCGGGCTCCCTGCACCAACGGCTTCGCGCCGAGGCAACCTCGTTCGGGCCGCCCTGCGACCACACTCGCCCGTGAAGCCATCGAGCATGGATTCGACAGCGGGAGCGCGAGCAGGTCAGCGACGCCATCGCCGACTACGCCAGCGAGGCCGCAGCAACCGGCGCAGATCTCGACCCGATGCTGGAACGCGCGGCGACCGAGCATCTCATCGGCAAGCGGAAGAAGCGGTGAAACGGGGGGACGTGTTCTGGGCCGACCTCGCGCCGCGATCCGGATCAGAGCAGAGCGGACGGCGACCGGTCGTCGTGGTCTCGAACGATGGCTTCAATCCGCGTGGAGGCGTGGCGGTCGGTCATCGTCGTTCCACTCTCCACGTCTCCGACGCAGCGGCGCCGCGGTCCGACCGCGATCGAGGTCCCGAAGGGCGTGGCCGGCTTGCGGCGGGAAGCGTCGCCCTCTGCCACCAGGTCACGACGCTCGACCGCGCGAAGCTCGTGACGCACGTCGGTGAGCTTCCGACGGCGATCCGCGAGCGGGTCGACGACGCCCTCCGAGGCGGCCCTCGCCCTTCATTGACGAGATATAGGGCAATAGTTGTGGATCGCTGGTCAGCGGATTCGCGCGAAAAGGTGCCTAGAAAGGCCTATCAACCGCTGGCGTGTCGCCGATCGGACCCGGTTGATACGACCCTGGTTGGAGGATAGCCGGTGGCGCAGATGGCAAAGCCGGGGCAACCGTATTCGTGGGCGCGCTTCGATGACGTCGAGATCGATCTGAAGGCCGCGGAGCTGCACCGGCAGGGTCGCCGAGTCCGGTTGCAGAATCAGCCGTTCCAGCTGCTCGTACTGCTTCTGGAGCATGGCGGGGACGTCGTCACCCAGGACGCGATCCGCGCCACGCTCTGGCCGAGCGATACGGTCGTCGAGTTCGAGCTGAGCATCGGCACGGCCGTGAAGAAGCTGCGCCACGCGCTGGGCGACGATGCCACCACCCCGCGCTACATCGAGACCCTGCCCCGCCGCGGTTACCGTTGGCTCGTGCCGGTCACCTGGGCGGACGCGCGCGCCACCGGAGCTGCGGGGGACCACGAGCCAGTGTCGCAGTGACCGGACGGGAGGCGCCGCCGCGGAGGTCGCCGAACCTGCACCGGGCAGTCTGGTAGGCAGGGCGCGCTCGCTCGACGCGTTGCACGACTGCCTCCGGCTGGCGGTGCGACACGAGCGGCAGCTCGTCTTCATCACGGGAGAGCCCGGCATCGGGAAGACCACCCTGATCGACGAGTTCCAGCGCCAGGCCGCGCCCGCCCTGCGGGCGCATCGCGCGCGGCCAGGTGTCGAGGGCCACGGCAGCCAGGAGCCCTACTACCCGGTGCTGGAGGCGGTGGGGCAGCTCTGCCGGGGATCCGGGGCGACGCCATCATCCAGGTTCTCGCCGCGCAGGCCCCGACGTGGCTGGTGCAGTTTCCCGCCTTCGTGACCCGGGAGCACCGCGAGCTGCTGCAGCAGCGAGATCGTGGGCGCGACGCGGGAACGCATGCTGCGGGAGATCGCCGAGGCGCTGGAGTCTCTCACGGCGACCGAGCCGTTGCTGCTGGTGCTCGAAGATCTCCAGTGGGTCGATCCCTCGACCGTCGATCTCCTTCTCGGCCCTGGCGCGGCGCCGCGGCCCCGCGCAGCTGCTGGTGATCGCGACCAAACGGCCGGTGGACGCCGTTCCCGGCCATCCCTTGAAGACGCTCAAGCAGGACCTCCTGGTTCACCAGCTGTGTCGGGAGATTGCGCTGCGGCCGTTGAGCGAGGCCGAGATCGCCGAGTATCTCGCGGCCGAGTCGCCGGGCGTCGCGGTGCCGGACGGCCTGGCTGCCGTGGTCTATCGGCACTCGGAGGGCAATCCGCTGTTCATGGCGGCGGCCCTGGCGCACCTGACCGACCGCGGCTTCCTCTCGCGTGAGAACGGGGCTGGCGACTCACGCGTCCGCTCGAGGACGTCCACCTCGGGTGCCAGAGCGTCTCCGACAGCTGGTGGAAGCGCAGGTCAACCGCCTGCCTGCCGAGGAGCAGCGGGCGTTGGAGGTGGCAGAGCGTGGTCGGGGCGACATTCTCGGCCGGTATCACTGCCGCGGCGGCGGAGCTGGAACTGGAGACCGCGGAGGACATCTGCAACGACCTGGCGCGCCGCTCCCATCTGATCCGCGCAACGGGCTTTCAGCAGTTTCCGGACGGCACGGTGTCGTCCCGCTATCAATTCGTCCACGCGCTGTATCGCGACGTGCTCTACGACAGGTTGGGATCGGCACGCCGAGCGCGCCTACATTTGCGCATCGGCGAGCGTCTGGAGGCGCTGTCCTCGGAGAGCTTGAGCGACGTCGCGTCCGAGCTCGCGGATCACTTCGAACAGGGTTCCGATTGGTCGCGAGCGATCAAGTACTTGCGGCTCGCCGCTGATGCGTCCAGGCGATGCCTTGCGAAACGCGAAGCGATCGCTTTTCTACACCGCGCGCTCGCCATGGTGCACCGCCTGCCCGAGGGCGAGCGCGCGCGGAGCGAAATTGCGCTCCTGGAGACGCTGGCGACGACCTACTTCGTCGTGCTCGACAACCTCCACTTCGACACCGCGCTCGAGACCTATCGGACCTTCGGCCGATCGGGCCGCGCACTACCGCTTCATCGACGTCGAAGTCCGCGCCCTGATCGAGCAAGCATTCCCATTGTCATGGGCGAGCTCGCAGCGCTCCCTCGACGCCCTCGAGCGGGCCCGCCGGCTCGGCGAACGCCACGAGGACGCGCTCATGCGCGCGAGAATTCGCTCGAGCTGCGCTTCCGGGCGCATCTGGGCTGGGGGTGGGACCCTCGCGCAGCGGAAGAGTCCCGCGAGGCACTCGCGGAGATTCGCCAGACCGGGAACCGCGCCATCATCGCGCAGCACCAGGCGGACGGTGCCGTCATTCCGTGGGCTTCGTCACGGTATCGTGAAGCGCTTCTTGGCGTCGTTGAAAGCCTTCCGACCCTGGCGGACGGATGCGCCGAGAATCCGTATCTGGTGAGTGCGTACGAGAAGGGTCAAATGATCGCCGGCTGGAGCCTGACGCTTCTCGGCCAGTTCGGCATGGCCATACACGAGACGCGTGCTGCCATCGCGGTCATGGAGAAGAATGGCGATCACTACCGCGCCAAGACGATGCAGCTCTTCCTCGCCATAGTTCACCTCTACGCCCTCGACTTTCCTGGTGTCCTGGCGATCTGCGAGTCGATTTTCCCATCGGTGGCGCATCCCAACCGCAGCATCGACCGTCGGCTCGGCCTGGCGCTGGCGGGGTTGGCGGAGACGGCGTTGGGATCCCATGCGAGTGCCCTCGAGCGCCTCTCGAGAGCGAGAGAGGAAATGGATCGCTACGGGGTGATCCTCTCCTGGTGGGTGCGCCTGATGGTCGAGCAGGGTTTCACGGAATCGTTGCTCGCCACGGGAGACCTCGGCCGCGCGCGGCCCCAAGCCGAGCGGTTTCTCGCGATCACGCTGGCGACCGAAGAGCGCATGCGTTTCAGGCGTTCGCATGGGAAGCGAACGCCCGTCTCGCTATGGTGGAGTCCGATCTTGTGCGCGCGGCCGATTGCATCGGCAAAGCCGTGGCCACGATCGAGGGCTTCGAAGTCCCGCTGGCCGCTTGGCGCGTGCACGCCACCGCCGCGGAGTGCTCCGAACGCGCGGGCGACCGGCGAGCGGCGAAGCGCTACCGCAACCTCAGCCGTGCGACGATCCTAGAGCTCGCGGCTTCGCTCCCCCGGAAGACCCTCTGAGGAGCACATTCCTGTCGGCGCCGGCCGTGCGCGCGCGTTCTCGAGCCACTGATCCGTTCGAAATATCCCGCGTTCTCACCGCGTTGGGCGTTCATGGTTAGTCCAGGCACAGTTCAAGCCCAGTGTCTGGATCGACTGCGCGACCGCGATGCATACCGGGACCATCGAGAACACCAGACCAGGAGGGAGCGTGCATGCAGGCAGCGCGCGGTGAGTTCCGTAGCAGCGAGAGTCGACGTCGAGGAAAGCGTCCGTCGCGCCATGGTGCGCGATGAGATCGTCGGGGCGAGCAAAACGTTGCGGTGCGTGCTCGACCAAACCGCGATGGTCGCCCCGACCGACGCGGTCGTGCTGATCGAGGGCGAGACGGGAACGGGCAAGGAGCTCATCGCACGCGAGATCCACGAGCGCAGCTCGCGACGGCGGCGGCCGTTCATCAACCTGAATTGCGCCGCGATCCCGTCCGGTCTCCTCGAGAGCGAGCTCTTCGGTCACGAGCGCGGCGCCTTCACCGGTGCGATCGGACAGCGGATCGGACGCTTCGAAGCCGCCAACGGCGGGACGCTCTTCCTCGACGAGGTCGGCGAGATCCCCTCGAGCTCCAGCCGAAGCTCCTGCGCGTCGCTCCAGGAGCAGGAATTCGAGCGCCTCGGCGGATCGCGCACGATCCGAGTGGACGTGCGCGTGGTCGCCGCGACGAACCGCGATCTCGGTCGGATGGTCGACGAGCAGCGCTTCCGCGACGACCTCTACTATCGGCTGAACGTGTTCCCGATCCAGCCTGCCGCCGCTGCGCGAGCGCCCCGAGGACATCCCGCGCTCGGTGCGCTACTTCGTCGATCGATTCGCGCGGCGGATGAACCGGCACATCGAGGTGGTCCCGGACGAGGCGCTCGCGGCGATGCAGCGCTACGCATGGCCAGGCAACATCCGCGAGCTCGCCAACGTGATCGAACGCGCCGTCATTCTTCTCGGCCGGCGCGACGCTCGCCGTCCCCATCGCCGACCTCGAGCCCATCGTCGCCCCCGCCGGACGCAAGGATGATGCCGTGACGCTCGAACAGCTCCAACGCGGCTTTATCGTCGACGCCCTGCAACGCGCGAACTGGATGGTCGCCGGTCCGCGCGGTGCGGCGTCGCGCCTCGGGATAAAGCGAACGACGCTGCATTCGATGATGAAGCGATCTCGAGATCGTCCGCCCCGCCTGATCGCGGCGAAGGAACGACGCCGTGCTCCGCATCACGGACATCCGAGAGACCTTGCCGGACGGCTCCGCCGTGTGGACGCTGACGCTCGAGGGCAACATCGAGGACGAATGGGTGAAGGAGCTGCGCCGGGCCTGGCAGGCGGTGCGACGCGCGGCCGGCGAGGCATCGATTCGCGTCGTGCTCGCCGATGTCGAAATCGTGGATTCGGCGGGGAGGCGTTGCTCGAGGAGATGCGCAGCGATGGCGTCGAGGTCTGCGCGCGCCGCCCGCGCTGATCGGCGCCGCAGCCAGCCAGCCCGTGCGCAAGGAGGCAGACCCGAGACGCGGGTCGTTTCTACGCGTGCGGATGCGTCCGAATGTCGATCTCGGACGTCAGGGTGCGGTGGACCGGACACTTTCCCGGGTACGACCCTTGCCGTTCCGGACCCGGGCACATCTCTTCACTGACCTCATTCCGGGCTCGTCGGGCTTCGCGCTGGCGATCCGGAGCCTCCGAGGAGACCTAGGGAACCTCTGCACAGGTGGGTTCCGAGCGAGAAGCGCGAGCCGCCGCGAGCTGCAAGGCGCGAAGCCCGACCGCGTATCTGAATGATACGTCGAGGGCTTCGCGCCGCCGTCGATCGCGGATGGATCGCGTTTCGCAGCCGGGAGCCACCTGTGCAGGAGGTTCCCTAGTGTCCCGAGTCTGAAGTCCGTTGCCAAAGGCCGCGGGGATTTTGGGCGGCGCCGAGGCGCGACGACGACTGAATAGTCGGGACTATTCCGAGGAGGAGCAGACGACGGCGCCGCCCAAAAGACCTGCGGAATTTGGTGACGAGCTCGGACTCGGGACACTAGCACCGCACCTGTCTGCTGGAATCGGCAGACGTCCTGCCGAATTCGGCACGGCGGGCGGACGCGCAGGCCACGGAACGCGCCCGAGCGCCGGCCGGATCCGTTGGTCCGTTCGTTGCTGTTCATGAGTCGCCAGCGGTACCCCATCAAAAGGAGGGCGATCATGACGACGACGATGCGGATCACCACGATGACGAGCCTCGGGCTCCTGCTGATCGCAACGGGCGTGGCCCAGGCCGCCGACGCTTGCGGCGCAGCGTCCAAGGCCGCGAACAAGGCCTGCAAGCTCGAGGCGGCCGCGACCGTGGCGCTCGCCTACGGCGCGTGCGCCAACCTGTCGACCAAGGAGGCGGTGAAGGCCTGCAAGGCCGAGGCGAAAGCCGTGTTCACCGAGGACAAAGGACGACTGCGCCGACCAGGTCGACTCCCACAAGGCGCTCTGCGAGCAGCTCGGCAAGGCGCCGTACGATCCGCCGATCAGCCAGGCCAATTTCCTCTCCCCGGCCGCGACCGCGGCGAGCCCGAACCCGTACTTCCCGCTCGTGCCCGGCACCGTCTGGACCTATGCCGGCGGCGGCGAGGTCGACGTGGTCACGGTCACCAACCAGACGCGCATGATCGACGGCGTCTTGACGATGGTCGTCCACGACGTCGGCTCGGTCGGCGGCGTCGTGGAGGAGGACACCGAGGACTATTTCGCGCAGCACGTCGACGGCAGCGTCTGGTACTTCGGCGAGCTCTCGCAGAGCCTCGAGGACGGCCATCTCGTCAGCCTGCACGGCTCGTTCCTCGCCGGCGTCGACGGCGCCAAGCCCGGCATCATCATGAAGGCGTCACCGAAGGTCGGCGACGTCTATCGCCAGGAGTTCGCGCTCGGCGTCGCCGAGGACGCCGGGGAAGTGATCAGCATCACCGGCACCGAGAGCGTGCCCGGCGGAAGCTGCGCCGGGACGTGCGTCGTGACGCTCGACAGCAACCCGCGCGAGCCGGGCGGCGAGGAGAACAAGTTCTATGCCCCCGGCATCGGCTCGATCCTCGAGATCGACCTCGAGACTGGCACCCGACTCGAGCTGCAGTCGGTCACCCACTGACGCGGCGATCACTCGAGACGCAGGATCACCCGTACGGAGCCGTCGACCTCCGACCGCCGGGACGTACCCGAGCGCGTTGGGGTCGGCGGCGACGTAGCGCCGCACGGCCTCGGTCGACGCCAGTGTCGCCGGCGGCAGGATCCCGTAGAAGTATTGCCGGTTCCAGTAGTCGGCGAGACGGGCCTCGCTCTGCCGGAGCACGACGTCCGCAAAGGCCCGGCGGAGCGCCGCCCCGGCGGAGAGATTCAGCGGTACGATCGGCGTCCCGTCGTCCCAGAAGCGCTTGCGCCGGAGGTAGATCTGACCGAGCAGATCGGTCGAGATCGCCGTCGTGCGACTCGGGTGCACGATGACGGCGATCGCGACGCGCTCGTGCGGGACGGCGGGCGTCGCCAGCGACAGCAGGAGCAGCACGGCGGCGAGAACGACGCGCGCCATCTCAGAAGAGCACCGAGATGGACGCCCGGAAGCCCGGGGCCGAGACGTCGTCGTTGTGGTCCGCGAAGCGATAGTCGGCCTTGAGACGCAGAGTAGTAGTCGCGGGATCCACGTCAGGCCGACGTCGAAGAGGTCGATGCCGCGGTGGCTCGCGGGCGGATCGAAGCGCTCGTAGCGGCCGACGAGATAGAGCCGTCGGCACGGTCTCGACGACGGCTTGGAGGTAGAGACCCCACTGCCCGCCGTCGGCGTGCACGCCCTCGCCGACCAAGGCCTCGCCGCTGAGCTCCGAGCCGTTCGAACGGCTGCCAGAGGAAGTCGAGGCCGCCGAGATGGTTCCACTCGTCTTCGTGCTCGCGCTTCGAGGCGAGATAGGACGCTCCGACCGAGAGGCCGCTCCGGCTCGTCCACTCGAGGCGGGCGCCGATCCCGTCGCGCGCCGGCTCGCCCACGGCGCGATCGAGGAAGGAGCCGTAGAGCGCGTACGAGAGCGTTTGGCCCGCGGGGAAGACGTTGCCCCACAGCATTGCGCCGATGGCGTTGTCGGAGAACACGTCCTCGACGATCAGCGGCTCGGAGGTCGTCCAGAGGAGCGGGTCGGCGAGGACCTGGTTCCAGCGACCGAACGGCGTCAGGGAACTTGCCGAATCTCAGATTTGCTTCGTCCCTCCACGTCGCGTCGCCATAGAGACGCTCGACCTTGAATTGCGGATCGGCGCGCGGGCGCTGCCCGCCCTCCCAGCTCACGATGTCGCCGATCTCGAGCTCGCTGAAGAGGTGCAGAAACGAGGTGGGGTCGAGCGACGGGAAGAGATTCACGTCGACAGCCGCCGAAGCTGCTGTCGTCCTCGAGCGTCTCGGCCTCGGTCGTCGCGTAGCCGCCGATCGAGAACTTGTTGCCGACGCGGAGACCGCGCCCGGCGCGATAGTCCATCCGCCCGAGCGGGCTCTCCACCCCGAACAGCTCTGGCCCCTCGCGGCTCGGCGTCGTCGGCACGTCGGCCGCCGGCACCCACGCAGGGTGGATCGTCGCGATGAGGAAGGCTAGGAGGAGCCCTCGCATCCATCGTGCGGGCATCATGCCGTGCCTGATGTCTCCACCGAATCCACGCCGATGTTAGCAACCGCGATGCCGCCAACTGTGAGCGCCGGGACGCTACATGGTTTCTCGATCCGGACCAAGCTCTTGCTCCTCGTCGCGAGCGTGGTGGTCGTCCCCGGTGCGATCTACGGTGCGCTGGCCGTCGCCACCAGCCGAACGGCGCTCGCCCGCGTGAGCCGCCTTCAGCTCGCGAGCGAGGCCCAAAATGCGGCGGACCGCCTCGCGACCGAGGTCCGCTCCGAACGCGACGCCCTTGCGTCCGCTGCGCCACCAGGACGTCATGCGCGAGATCCGGATCGGCGACCTCGACAAGCGAATCTCGTCGTTTCTCGGCTCCTTCCAACGCGGCTGCCCGGCGTGTCTCGAGCTCGTCGTGGTCGACCGTGACCGCCGGGTCGTCGCCGCGAGCGACCCCACCCGGATCGGTCGGATCATCGATACCGCGGCGAGCGGGCCCACAGGCGTAGCGACCATCGATGGCCCGCTCGACGACCCCAGTCTCCCGAGCCCGAGCCTGCGCATCACGACACCGATCACGGACCCGGACGAGGAAGGAACGGTGCTCGGCGGCCTGATCGCGCGTCTCGATTGGGAACGGGTCACCGAACCCCTCGCCCAAACCCGCGCCAATCTCCTGAGCGCCGGCATCGACGCCGACGTGCTGGTCGTCGACGAGCGGGCGGTGGTCATCGGCGGCGCGCTCCGTCCCGAGGCGCGTTGGCGACGCGGCGACACCGTTGGCGTCGGCGGGGAACGGTCTCACGCGCGAGCCCGGCGCGCGGAGCGACGAGACCGCGGGGATGCTCGTCGGACGCGCCGCGGTGCGCGACGACCTGCCGACCTGGACGGTCCTGGTCGCGCAGCCCGCGTCGGAAGCCCTGGCAGCCGTGCGCCGCATGGCGACGCTCTTGGGCACAGCGCTCGCGCTGACGCTGCTGGGCGCGCTGGTCGCCGCGCTTGCCGCGGCACGGCGGGTGACGCGGCCGCTCGCGGAGCTCACCACCGCCGCCCACGACGTCGGGCGCGGCGCCCCACGCCGGCGATCGCGGTGCGCTCCGGCGACGAGATCGGCACGCTCGCCGCCGCGTTCAATCGCATGGCGGCCGACCTCGGCCGCGCCGAGCATCGGCTCGTCGAGGCCGCGAAGTTCGCGTTCGTCGGCGAGCTCGCGGCGGGGTCGCCCACGAGGTGCGCACACCGCTCGGCGTGCTCCGCAGCTCGACGCAGCTCCTCGAGCGCACGCTCCCCTCCCCGACGACGAGACCCGCGAGCTGCTGCACCTGGTGCGCGACGAGGTCGATCGCATCGAAGGCGTCGTGTCGGGCCTGCTCGAGCTCGGCCGTCCGCGCGAGCTGCGGATCGAAGTCGGCGCCGCTCGGGCAGATCCTGTGGCGGGCGGCGGATTTCGTCGAGATGCAGGCCAAGGAGAAGGGCGTCGCCGTCGCTCGGCGCCGAGGCGACGCCGGATCCGCGGGTCGCCTGCGATCCCGGCTCGTCTATCAAGTCGTGCTCAACCTGCTCGTGAACGCCGTCCAGATCCTCCCGTCCGGGGGCCAGGTCGCGCTGACGCTGCTGCCGCCGCGAGAACGGCCACGCCGGCTTCGAGGTGCGCGACGACGGCCCCGGCATTCCCGCCGGACCTGCGCGCCACGCTCTTTCAGCCGTTCGCGACGCGCCGCGAGGCGGCGTCGGCCTCGGCCTCACGTTCGTGCAGCGCGCGGTGCTCGAGCTGCAGGGCCGCATCACGGTCGCGGATGCGCCCGAGCACGGGACGGTGTTCCGCGTCGAGCTCCCGCTCGCGGAGGGCCAGGCATGAAGCGGATCCTGATCGTCGACGACGACCAGCGCACGCGCCGCGTCCTGCAGATCCTCGCGCGCAAGATGGATCTCAGCGCCGAGACGGCGGCGGGCGCGGACCTCGGACTCGCGTGCTTTCGCCGCGAGCGCAGCGACCTCGTCGTGACCGACCTGAAGATGCCGGAGAAGGACGGGCTCGAGCTCCTGACCGAGCTGCGCGGCGATCGACGCCGAGGTGCCGGTCATCGTGCTCACGGCGCACGGCACCGTCACGACGGCGGTCGCGGCGATGAAGCTCGGCGCGGTCGATTTCCTGCAGAAGCCGTTCGACGTGGATGCGCTCGAGCTGGTGATCCGCCGCGCGCTCGATCACTCGCGTCTACGGCTCGAGCACCGGTTCCTGCCGCGAGCAAGCCAGCGAGCCGGCGCGCTTCGAGGACCTGGTCGGCAGCTCGCCCGCGATGCTCGCCGTCTTCGATCTCGTGCGCCAGATCGCGCCGACCCGCAGTCCCGTCCTGATCACCGGCGAGACCGGCACCGGCAAGGAGCTCGTCGCCCGCGCCATTCACGCGCTGAGCCCGCGCCGCGACAAGCTCGTCGTCGCCTTGAACTGCACGGCGATCCCGGCCGATCTCCTCGAAAGCGAGCTCTTCGGCCACGTCCGCGGCGCCTTCAGCGGCGCGCACGCGGATCGGATCGGACGCTTCCAGGCCGCCGACGAGGGCACGCTCTTCCTCGACGAGATCGGCGACATGGACGTCCGTCTGCAAGCGAAGCTCCTGCGCGTCCTCGAGGAAGGCGTGATCGAGCCGCTCGGCACCAACCGCCGCGTGCCCGTCGACGTGCGCATCGTCTCGTCGACGCATCGCGATCTCACCGCGGCGATGGCGTCCGGCGCCTTCCGCGAGGACCTCTACTTCCGCCTGAACGTGCTGCGCGTCCACCTGCCCGCCGCTCCGCGAACGCGCCGCCGACGTGCCGGCGCTCGCCGAGGCGTTCCTCGCCGAGTTCGCGCGCGAGCTCGGGAAGACACCGCCGCGGCTCGACCCCGACGCGGCCGCCTGGCTGCAGCGCTACGCGTGGCCCGGCAACGTACGCGAGCTCAGAAACGTCATGGAGCGCGCGGCCGTGCTCGCGCGGATCGGACGTCCTCAGCCCGGCGTTCGTGCGCTCGCTGATTCCCGACGCCGGCGACGCCGGCCTCGGCCTCGGCCGATCTCGAGCACGCCCTCGGCGAGCTCGAGCGCCGCATGATCGTCGACGCGCTCGCGGCGACCGGCGACAACAAGGCGGCCGCGGCGAAGCGCCTCGGGATCGGCGAGCGCACCCTCTGGACCAAGCTCAAGAAGCACGGGATCTGAAGCGTTCGGGCCCGCACTCAGCCCGCGGCCACGAGCGCGCGCTTCACCGCCGCAGGCTCGTGGCGGATGACCAGCAGGTATGCCGCGCGGGACCGTCGGGTTGAACACGGCCCTGCTCCCAGTCCTGCAACGTCCGGAGGTTCAGCGCGAACCGTTTCGCGAAGGCGTCTTGCGAGAGCCGGGTGCGCGCGCGTATGGCGCGGATCTCCGCGGGGCTCAGCGTGACGCGCTTGAACTCCTTCAGCTTCGAACGGGGGACCAGCGGGGCATCAGGATCGCTGCGCGCGTTGCGGACGATCTCGGCTTCGGTCATGGCGGCAAGACGCTTCCAATCCGTCATGTTCTTGAGCCGTACGAGGCGCCCGTTCGCGAGCTTGCGCCACAGCTTTCCGTCAGGTCCCACGACCGCGTGCGTCACACGTCTCGCGCTCACGTCGACTGGCCCTCCGCGCCGAGATCAATCGACAAACGTTGCCCCGTCGAATGCAAAGCGACGAAGCATAGGTAGTCCCCAACGCGACCGATGATCTCCCGACGTGGCTCGAGGACGTCTCGCCCGCTCGGTCGGTCGATGTGGTCCGGGTCGTCGAATGCGGCCGCGGCGATCGCAAAGTCGACTCCGTGCTTCGCAAGGTTGGACCAACGCTTCGACTCATCCATTCATAGCTCCAATTTCTATACGGAATATCCGTAGGCACGCAATTCCCACTCGTCCCGCGGGCTCCGTCACCACGCAGCGGTCGATCTCGGCACATCGCTACGAATACCCATCGCGTCCACGCATCCGCGGACGCATGATTGCGACGCAGCGACGACGCCCTACACTCCGCCCCCGCATGGCGACCCGTGAGCGCGCGCCGAGGTCGAGCGCCTCCGGCGCGAGATCGAGAGCACAACCGCCTGCTACCACGCGGACGACGCGCCCGAGATCACCGACGCCGAGTACGACGCGCTCTTCCGGCGACTCCAGGAGCTCGAGGCCGCGCACCCCGAGCTGAAGACCGCCGACTCGCCGACGCAGCAGCGGGTCGGGACGGCGCCGGTCGAGCGCTTCAAGAGCGTCCGCCATACGCTCCCGATGCTGTCGCTCGGGAACGCCATGGCCGAGGACGAGGTGCGGGAGTTCGAGGGCCGCGTCCGGCGCATCCTCGAGCTGAAGGAGGCGACGGACGTCACGCTACGTCGCCGAGCCGAAGCTCGACGGGCTCGCGATCGAGCTCGTCTACGAGGACGGCCGGTTGGTCGGTCGGCTCGACGCGCGGCGACGGCACGACCGGCGAGGACGTCACGGTCAATCTGAAGACCATCAAGACGGTGCCGCACCGGCTGAAGCGACGTCGGCGAAGGCGCCGAAGATTCCCGAGCGCCTCGAGGTCCGCGGCGAGATCATCCTGCAGCGCGCCGGGTTCCAGAAGCTCAACGCCGAGCGCGCCGAGCGCGGCGAGTCGATCTTCGCCGAACCCGCGGAACGCCGCCGCCGGCTCGCTCCGCCAGCTCGACCCGGCGATCACGGCGAGCCGTCCGCTCGAGCTCTTCTGCCACAGCGCCGGCGCGGTCGTCGGCGCGAGCTTCACGACCATCACGGAGTTCCTCGCGACGCTCGAGCAGTGGGGCCTGCAGACCAATCCATTGAACCGGCGCTGCCGCCGATCTCGAGATGGCGCTCGCGCAGTACGCGACCCTCGTCGCAGCGCGCGACACCCTGCCCTACGAGATCGACGGCATGGTGCTGAAGGTCGACGACCTCCGGCCTGCAGGAGATCCTCGGTCAGGTGTCGCGCTCGCCGCGCTGGGCGATCGCCTACAAGTTCAAGGCCCAGCAGGCCGAGACCCGGGTGAACGACATCGTCGCCTCGGTCGGCCGCCTCGGCACGATCACGCCGGTCGCCGAGCTCGAGCCGGTCGTCGTCGGCGGCGTCACGGTGCCGAACGCCTCGCTCCACAACATGGACGAGATCGAGCGGAAGGACGTCCGCAAGGGCGACACCGTCGTGATCGAGCGCGCCGGCGACGTGATCCCGTACGTCGTGCGGGTCGTCAGGAGAAGCGGCGCGGCAAACGCCGTAGACGTTCAAGATGCCGACGCGCTGCCCGGTCGAGGCTGCGGCAGCCACGTCGTCCGCGAGGAGGGCGAGGCCGCGCTATCGCTGCATCAACGCCGCGTGCCCGGCGCAGCTGAAGTCGCGCATCCGCCACTTCGCCTCGCGCGGCGCCATGGACATCGACGGCCTCGGCGAGGCTCGTCGACCAGCTGGTCGATGCGCGGCCTGGTCCACGACTTCGCCGACCTCTACCGGGTCGACGCCGCCACCATCGCCGAGCCTCGGAGCGCATGGCCGGAGAAGTCGGCCACCAACCTCGCGAACGCGATCGCCGCCAGCAAGCGTCCGACCTCGACCGCTTCCTCTACGCGCTCGGCATCCGTCACGTCGGCGAGCACCTGGCGCGCGTCCTCGCCCAGCACTTCCGCGGCGATCCACGCGCTCCTCGCCGCCGACGAGGCGGCGCTCCTCGAGGTCAAGGCATCGGCCCCGAGGTGGCGGCGAGCGTCGCGCGCGTTCGCCGACGACCCGAAGAACCGCGCCGTCGTCGAGCACCTGCTGAAGGCCGGCGTCGAGCCGCAAGCGCCAGCGGCGCCGACCGGCGCCCTCGCCGGGCAAGACCTTCGTCCTGACCGGCGGCCTCGAGAGCCTGACGCGCGGCGACGCCGAGAGCCGCATCGCACGCGCCGGCGGCCGCGTCTCAGGCAGCGTCAGCAAGAACACCAGCTACGTCGTCGCCGGCGCCGACCCCGGCTCGAAGCTCGCGAAGGCGAAGAAGCTCGACGTACCGATCCTCGACGAGGCGGCGTTCTTGGACTCCTCGACGGCGGCACGCGCTGACGACGTCGCAGCGCGCTCCCGCCCGCGGATCCTTCGTGCCCTCAGCACCCGTGTGAACGATCGCGTTTCGAGGGCCTCGGCACGCATATTCTTGCATTCGTATCGCCCGAAGAGCTGATGGGGTTACACGTCGCAGACTGTGCGCCTGCCCTCCCTGTTTCGTCGCTGGCGCCGGAGCGACGAATCCGCGGCCGCGTGCATCCATCCAGTCCCTATCGCGACGAGCTCTGGCACCACTCCGGGACCCGACCGCTCTGGTTGTCTGCTCACGGCGATCGGAGGCTGGCCGCCGTACATCGCCAACGCGATCATCCACGCGACCCTGGCTGAACGGCGCCGCGATCCGGACGCAGACCGGAAGAGCCTCGCCGACAAGTGTGCGAAGCAATGTGAGCTCGCCTTCGCCTACGGCATTCCGCCTCGCTGGTACTACGCCTTCGAGCTCTTCGACGACGGCAAGCGTAGGCGGGCCGGCCAGTACCTCCAGCGCGGCGAGACCAAACGCGGCGTCTACCGCCACGTTCAAGCGCCCGGCAGGCAGGGCGTGAGTCCGCTCACGGACAAGAGTCGCGTTCGCCGCGCGCTGCCACGATCGGCATCTCCCGGCCGTCCCGGTGATCCTCGCGCTCGAGCCCGGCGCGTCCGTCGCCGACGGCGACCCTGGCGTGCGGCTTCCGAAAGTCGACCTGTTCGTGAAGCCGAATCACGGCAAGAGGCGGCCGGGGCGCCGAGCGCTGGGACTGCCGGCACGGACGAGGACGCCTACGAAAGCGCGAGCGGCGCGCAGACTCCGCGCGGCCGAGCCCGTCCGGCACCTCCGAGGCCTGCCGTTCGCGCGAGGGCATCCTTCGATGCAGCCGCGTCGCGTGAGCCATCCGGACTTGGCGGCCGACGTCAGCAACGGCGCGCTGGCGACCGGCGCGGATCGTGACCCCGCCGGAAAACGGGCAGCGGCGAGTTCCGAGGGCCACCAAACGCCGTGCTGCGGATGGCGCATGGGCGGAACCACGGCGTCGGCAATTTCCACGCGGGTGGCCTGGCGGCGCGGGTCGACCTCGCGAGCGGCGCGCTCGGACCACGCGACCTGACCTCGTGGGATGCGGCCCGGGACCGGGTGGCGCAGCGACGCATCCCGGCTAGCAGTGCGCGCCCGGATCGCGGGGCGGCGGCTGCCGCTTCTCTGGCCAGGAGAGACGCTAGCGCTCCGCGGTGCGGGCCGCCGCGCCGGGATTCGCCGACCGGATCGTCTGATCCCGGCTGGGACGTCCGGCATCATGGCCAGACGGGCCGGAGCTGGTGGAGGGCAACGGCGCGCCGGATCCTCGACATCATCCAACGCGCACCCACCGGGAGCCGATCGAGCAACGCGCGTCTGGGCGAGCTGCTCGCGTTCCACGTGCGCGCACCGGCCTGACGGCGACCAGCGCCACGAAGAGCGACGACCTGCGCGCGAGGGGACCAATCGCCCCGAACGGCAATAGCCCGAGCCCGTCGGCCTTGGTGAGGTAGTCAGCCGCCGACGTCGCACCGAGGAGACCGGAGGCGCCGTTTCCGGCAGGGCCCCTGCAAGACGTCTTGCGCGGCTCCCGTCCACTCCGAGCCGTCCTGCGCCCACCTGCGATTGCGGACGATCCATGCACGAGCCCTGGCATGTGACCTGCAGTGCCGGTCGACACGCGAGGCGCGGCCGTCGGACGGCAGCTCCGGCGATCCCGGGCGCGGACATCTGGCCCCTTCTCGGGCGGACGTCGTGCATCACACGGAGGGATTCAGGTGCGCGCAGACCACCGCGAGCTCGGCTCGACGCTCCAGGAGCGGTGAGCCGTGACGGAGCTGGAGGTCGGTCCCCGGCGTCCGCCAGCTCGTGGTGAACGGCATCCTCTGGTCGGCGGGAATGAGTGCCGCCCGGCGGCGCGCCGTGCGCGGCCGATGCGCCGCGCGGCCCGAAGCGCATACGGATCCCTCGGCAAACTCCGGCGTCGTCTCCGGCGCCTGGCAGGGTGATGGCGCGCACATCCGCAGACTGCGCGCCGGCCATCCTGGTTTCGCCGCCCGCGCCCGACGACGACTCCGCGGCCGCCTGCATCCATTGCTCGCATCGCGCCGAGCTCTGGCACGCATCCGGAACCCGACCTCTGGTTGCTGCTCACGGCGATCGGTGTTGCCGCCGGCACATCGCTCGGCGCGATGGTCCACGCGACCTGGCTGAACGGCGCCGCAGTGATCCGGAGGCAAACCGGGAAGAGCCTCGCTCGACAAATGCGCGAGCAGTGCGCGTCGCCATCGCCTACGGCATCCCGCCCCGCTCGTACTACACCTTCGAGGCTCTTCGACGAGGGCAAGCGGCGGCGAGCCGGCCAGTACCTCCAGCGCGGCGAGACCAAACGCGGCGCCTACCGCGCGTTCAAGCGCTCGGCCAGGCAGCCGCTGAGTCCCCTCAACGACAAGGTCGCGTTCGCCGCGCGCTGCCACGATCGACCCCCGGCCATCCCGGTGATCGTCCTCGCGCTCGAGCCCGGCGTATCGGCCTACAGCGGCGACCATCGCGCTGGCGGCTTCCCGAGGTCGACACTGTTCGTGAAGCCAGTCACGGCAAGGGCGGCCGGGGCGCCGAACGCTGGGACTACCGGCGCGGCGACGACACCTTACGAAAACGCGAGCGGCACGTGTCTGCGCGAGGCCGAGTCTCGTCCAGCACCTCCGGAGGCTGCCCTTCACGGAAGGCGTCATCGTGCAGCCGCGCGTCGCGTCAACCATCCGGACCTGGCCGGCGGCGGTGACGGCGGGGCGTCGCGACCGTACGGATCGTGACCTGCCGAAACGAGCGTGGGGAGTTCGAGGTCACCAACGCCGTGCTTGCCCGGATGGCGCAAGGGCGGAATCACGTCGGTCGACAACTTCCACGCGGGTGGGCTCGCCGCGCGGGTCGGCCTCGCGAGCGGCACGCTCGGACCCGCGACCGACCTCGGGATGCGGCCGACGACCGGCTGGCGCGCAACGCATCCCGACAGCGGCGCGCAGATCACGGGACGGTGGGTGCCGCTATGGTCGGAGACGCTCGCCTTGGTGGTGCGGCGCGCACGCCGAGTTCGCCGACCGGATCCTGATCGGCTGGGACGTCGGCATCATGGAGGATGGGCCGGAGCTCGTGGAGGGGAACGGTGCTCCGGATCTCGACATCATCCAACGCACGCATCGCGCGCCGATCGGCAACGCGCGCCTCGGCGAGCTGCTCGCGTTCCATCTGCGCGACCGACTCGCGGCGACCAACGCCACGGAGCACGGCAATCGGTCGCGCGATGACACCATCGCGAGTCGACCGCCCGAGCCCGTCCGGCTTGCTTGGCGAGGTAGTACATCGCCCGCCGTCGCCGCGATCGCGCTCGTCGCGATCGGTGTTCGCGACCTGAGGAGCAACGTCCCCACCGAGACGCGTCGGCGGGAAGACAGACCGTGGCGTGTTTCCCCTCGCCTGCCGACGTCGTCGGCGACCATTCGACGACTCCGGCCGGACCTCACCGTTCGCGAGGAAGTCGAGCTCCATGAAACCCGGCGTCGCCATCCCATCGGAATGCGCGAAGACGGTCGAACGGTCGTGACGAACGCCCGAGGCCTTCGCTGCTCGAGCCGAGCCCGCTCACCAGCATCCAGCGCGGACCGCGCCACGGACCGGAACACCTGCAAGCTGTGATCGTGCCCGACAGCGTAGTACCAACGCCGGAGCGCCGCGGGCCGCCGCGCGCGCCATCGCGTCGATCAGCGCCGCCCGGAAGTGCGCGTTTCCCGGACCGGAGAAATCCTGCGGGCTCGGCGAGAAATGCGCCCGTCCCCAGCCCATCGCGCGAGCCGATCACCGGCAGCGGAGCCCGCGCGACGAACGGTCGGCAGGTACGCCTTCGCCATGGTGAGCGGAAAGACGTGCACGATCGGATCGATGAAGTCGCCGTGCGGACCGTGCGGCTCGCCAAGCGGATGGTGGCCGACGACGATCGGCGTCGCCGCCCCGCCGCCGCGGCGCTCTCGAGCTCAGCGCTCGAGCGCCGGCCTGCACGCGCGGTCTCGGTCACGCTGGCGCAGCGCGCCGGGGTGCTCGGGCGAGGCCTTGCTGCCGCCGTCGAGCCACCACTCCGTGTCGAGCACGATCACGACGACCGCGATGACCGAGATCCACAGCTCGGTCGGCCCGGACAGCCGTCGCGCGGCAGGATCGGACACGTCGACGTCGTCGACGGACTTGCGCATGTCGTCGATGTAAACGCTTGTTCCGCGAGCACCCGCTTCACAGCCGTCGAGGCCAGGGCTGCCCCAATCGTGATTGCCCGGAACGAAGATCGCGCGCGCGCCGGACACGCGTACCGGCTTCACCTGCGCCTTCAACCGGCGCTCGGCCTCGCGCCGGCCCTCGAAGAGCGTGAGGAGCACCTTGATCCAGCACGGCCTCCGCCGTCGTGCCCTCGATGCGCGGTCGGCTCGGGCATGCCGGTCTCGTAGACGTTGTCGCCGAGGAAGACGATCGTGGTCGCGCGCCGGCAGCGATGCGTCACCCGCTGCCTCGAGGAGGTCGAGCGCGTGCTCGCCGGCCGGGGTCGGTGGTCACGCCGGCATCGCCGATCAGGATCAAAGGCGGTGGTCGATGGCGGCGACCGGCGCGGCCGGCACGGCGCGCGGTCCGCGTACGAAGGGACGCGCGTGGCTGCAGGCCGCCAAGACGAGCAGCGGCGCGTCAGTCGGCACGCGAGGGCGGGACGTCATGGCGCGAGAGGCGAAGGGCTCACGGAGCGGAGTGCGGATGTCCGGTCGTTCCGGTAGCCGGGCGACCGCGCGTCCTCGGCCCTGCAAGATCTTGCGGACCCCCGCGCGAACCCTGCCAAATCCTGCAGGCTCTTCGTCAGATGCTGACAAAGGCGGTCGCACGTCCATCGGCTCCGCAGTTCAGCCACACGCCCACTTGTCACCGCGGAGGCGAGTTCCGTGCCACGCCGTCGCGCTAGAGCCGATACTTCTTGAGCTTGTACCATAGCGTCCGCTCGCTCACGCCGAGCAGACGCGCCGCCTCGACCTTGTTGTCGCCGCTCGCTTGCAGCGCCGCAGGACGACCTCGGCGCTCCAACGCCGCGACCACGGGCTCGAGCCGCAGGCTTTCCGGATCGTGACTCGGCACTCCCGCCTCGTCGTCGCACGATCGGCGCCCGGGAGCAAGGGTGCGAATGAGCCGCGCATCGGGCTCGGCGCCGAGCAGGAGGACGGCGGCGCCCATCGTGTTGTGCAGCTCTGCGGACGTTGCCGGGCCACCGCGTAGGCCCCTCGAGCGCGACGAACCCGTCGTCGGTCAGCCGGAGGTCGCCGCGGCCGAGCTCGCGGGCGAAGCGGCGCGAGAGGCGCTGGCGAGCGGCGCCACGTCCTCGCGCCGATCGCGGAGCGGCGGGACCGCGATGTTGAAGACGTTCAACCGGTAGTAGAGGTCCTCGCGGAACTGCGCCGTCTTCGCATGCGCTCGCTCGAGATCGCGATTGGTCGAGGAGACGATGCGGACGTCGACCTGCATCCGCTGATTGCTGCCGACGCGGCTCGATCACCCTCCTGCAGCACGCGCAACAGCTTCGCCTGCAGCGCGATAGGCGCATGTCGCCGATCTCGTCGAGGAAGAGCGTGCCGCCGTCGGCCAGCTCGAACTTGGCCGGTCCGCGCCGCTTGCGCGCCCGTGAACGCGCCGCGGGCGTGGCCGAACAGCTCGCTCTCGAGCAGCTCGGAGGGAATCGCCGCGCAGTTGCAGCGGCACGAACAGCGCTCGTGCCGCGCGCTCAGAGCTGTGGATCGCGCGCGCCACGAGCTCTTTGCCCGTGCCGGTCTCGCCCGTGATCAGCATCGCGCTCTTGGTCGGCGCCACGCGCCGGATGAGCTCGAAGACCTCCTGCATCGCAGGCGACGCGCCGATCGAGATCCTCGAGCCCCGCTGGCTGCGTCGTAGCGTCGCGGAGATAGCGATTCTCAGTGCGAGTAGCAGCTGGAACTGCAGCGGCGTTCCGCACCGCGGCTCCGACCGCTTCGACGTCGAAGGGCTTCAGGATGAAGTCGAACGCGCCGAGCTTCATCGCCTCGACGGCGGTCTCGATCGTCCCGTACGCGGTCAGCACGATGACGGGCAGCTCGGCATCGAGGGCGCGCAGGCGTTTGACAGGCACTCCATGCCGCCCATGCCGGGCATGTGCAGATCGGTGATCACCAGGTCGACCTTCTGCGCCGGCGAAGATGTCGAGCGCCTCCTCGCCGCTCTCCGCGGGCAACGACTCGAGACTCCATCTGCTCGAGCATCATCTGCAGGACGCCGGCGCATCCTGCGCTCGTCGTCGACGACCAGAACGCGTTTCATGCGGCCTCCGCCGCCGGCAGCTCGACGCGAAAGGTGGTGCCGCGCGCGAGCGCTGTCTCGACCGTGACCGTGCCGTGGGTGCGCGCGGCACGATGCGCTCGACGACGGCGAGCGCCGAGCCCGTCGCCGCTCCTGACGCTTGGTGAAGAAGGGCGTGAAGATGTGCGGCCGGACCGGCCGGCGGATGTCCGCCGTCGTCGCTGACCTCGAAGACCACGTGGTCGTCGCGTCCGCGTACGTGCGGACCCGAATGGCTCCGCCGTGGGCTGCGCCTGCACCGCGTTCACCAGGAGATTGAGCGCCACCTGATACATTTGGTCGGGGTCGCAGCTGACGGCGCACGTGTGTCCGAGATCCCGCGTGATGGCGACGCCGCACGCGTCCGCCTCGCTCGCTGACGAAATCGGCGGCGCGGCTCGAGCAGCGGCCCGAGGTCGACCGCGCTCGAGCGTCGGCGGGCGCGGCCGGCCGAGCTCCGGTCAGGCCGGCGACCACGCGCTCGATGCGATCGGTCTCGTCGACGATCATCTCGATGAGCTCGCGGCGAAGGGGTCCGTCGTCGCCCGCTGCGACCGGAGCACCTGGGCCGAGCCGCGCAGGATGCCGAGCGGTGTCCGAACCTCGTGGGCAATGCGCCGCGGCGACCATGGCGACCGAGCGCCAGCCGCGCCGCCGTCACGAGCTCATCGCGCGCCTTGCTGAGATCGCGGGCCATCGTCGTTGAACGCGCCCGGTGAGCTCGCCGGATCTCGTCCTGCGAATGCACCGGGATCGCCGGCAGCGTCCCTTCCGCCTGCGCGCGTGAGCGGCGGTGGCCGCGCGTGAGGGCGCGGAGCGGTCGCGACGATGCGATCCGCGAGCCAGGGCGGCGACCGACGAGACCGCCGAGCGCGATGGCCGACCAACGTCGCGAATAGCCGGCTGGTTCATGCGATACACGGGCGCGAGCAGCGCAGCGCGCGCGCGGTTGGATCGCCAAGCACCGACCATCCCGGCGCGCCGGATGACGGGCGCCGCGCGCCCGACCAATCCGTCGACACGCGGCTCGACCGCGTGCGAGCGGTCCGCCATCACGGCGAGCTGCCATCCCGCGCCGCGGAGGTCGGTCCCGAGCTCGTAGCGTCCGACTGCCAGGAGCCCCCGATCAGGATGCCGCGCGCTGTCGAGCAGCGAGGATCTCGACGTCGAGGCCGAGCGCCGCGAGGAACTGGCGCGACTCTGCTGAACGACGCGCCGGCGGCGCCCCAATCGTAGCTCGCGATCAACATGCGCCGGAGATGGTGCTCGGATCCCTCGGGATCATGGATCGGCGTCGCGAGCTCGAGGACGGGCCCGGCCGGTGCGCGTGATCGCAACGGCCCGGCGGTCGCGAGGTCGTTCGCGGCGAGCGCCGCGCCGCCACGCATCGCCAGCGACCTCGGTACCGAGCACGTCGGCGTCGGCAGCGGCGATCGTCGGCCGTGCGGTATCGCTCACGCGCAGGTCGACGTATCCGCGTTGTGCTCGCGGAGGCCGAGCAAAAGACGGCTCACCCGCTTGTCGACGTCTCCGACGATGACCTCGCGCATCACGTCCCGGCGCGCCCAGCCACGGACCTGCGTGGTGGATCTCCGCGGAGCTCGTCGGCGAGGTCTTGCGCCGCGTTGCTGGCGACGGTCGCGAGCTGCCGGCCGACCGCACCCTCGAGCGCCTGGGTCGCGTCCGCGGGCGGCGAGGCGAAGACGCGGCACCGGGCGCCACGATCAGCAAGAGACGACAGTAGAACGAGCTTCGGTGCGAACTGAAAGCGAGGCCATGGGCATCGAAGCGGTTGTCGGCCTCAGGGGCGCCTTGTAAGTCTCCGCGGACCCATCATGGAACGGCCGATTGTGCAAAAGCAGGCCGGCGCGTCCAGGTGGGGAGGCCTCCTGGCGCACCGGTGTGGGCCTCGCGCGGCTGGCGCTGCTCGGAGCTCCTGGCGGCCGCGCCGAGGACCGTCGTCGCCGCATCCGGCGCGGACCCTGGATACTCTCGATCCAGTGGCCCGCGGCTCCCAGCCGCTGTTCAGCCACGCCTCACCGATTGGCGACCTGTCCTATACGGCGGGCGCGGCCTCCGGCTCGGCGACACCGGCTTCTAGCCATCGGCGGCTACGGCAGTGCTCACCATCAACCGCGACGAGGGACAGGACGGCGAGCCGAGCTCGACGATCTCAGCTTCTTCGTCATCGGCGATCCACGTCCCCGCCTGCACTTCTTCACCGAGCTTCGAGTACGAGGACGCCGTCGCGGTCGACGAGCACGGCGACGTCGACAGCCCGCGACGACCTCTTCACGGCGGAGCGCTTGTACGCCGACGTCGCAATCGACGGATGCCGTCAACGTCCGAACCGGCATCTTCCTGACCCCGGTCGGCCGCTGGAACGCCATCGCATGCCGCCCCGTTGGTGTGGACGACGTCGCGCCCGCTGACGACCGAGGAGCCGTTCGACACGAACCTGACCGGCGTGATGCTGTTCGGCACGCGTCGTTCCCCGGCTCGGCCGCGCTTGCATCTACTCGGTCTGGGACCAGTTCGCGCCGCCGCTCGAGGGCAATCCCCGAGTTCGACCCGGCCGATCACAGCGTCGGCGGGCGACTCGAGCTCGGCGCGGCGACGTCGTGGTCGGTCGGGGCGAGCGTGCTCGCGGCCGGCGCGACGGCGGGTGGCGCGAGCTCGGCGGCGCTCGACTTCCTGTGGACCGCACCGCCGGATAGAGGTCATGGGCGAGCTGGTCGTCGGACGGGGCCGGCATCGGATCGGAATGGGGTGGGTACGTCCAAGGCGTCCTCGGCAGATCAGCTCGCGGCTCGCGCTGATCGACGCTTCGAGCACTACGCGGCGCCGGGCCGGCGCCGAGCGTGAACCTGGATAGCGCTCGAGGCTCGCCTTCAGACTGCCGTTCGCCGTCGTCCTCAAGGCCGAGTATCTGCTCGCTTCGATCGCGACGCTCTCTCTGAGAGAACCGTGGTCGCCGGTACATCTGCCGACTGCAGACCTCTGTGCAGGGCTGGGGCGCACCCGCCGGCGTGGAAACGGCCCTGGCGGACCCCCGGCCGGCGCCTCGCCGTCGGGCTCAAACCAGGCAGATCGCAAGATCTTTGCGGGTCTTCGGGTCACCTGGCGGCGCCGCACCCCGCGGCGGACAGTGGATGATCCGTCCCCGCCCTGGCACGTCATCTGCTCTGGTGAATCCGGAACGGCGCCGAACGATCCGGAATGGCGCGACCGTCGAGCAATACGCAACTGAACGAAGTAATAT
>ERZ1370068.9012-contig-7821_pt1 | contig 27561 bp, 38 predicted proteins | sample MGYA00561227_ERZ1370068 | MGnify/ENA primary metagenome ERZ1370068 (study PRJEB38410, sample SAMEA6850437) | metagenome | study: Metagenomic assessment of the ecological functions of the soil: analysis of the soil microbiota associated with the...
TGTGCTTCGTTCAGTTACGTATTGCTCCACCGTGGTCACGTTCAGGTGTAGGTATTGATCGCGAACGTCGCGGTGAGGTTCTTGTTCGAGGTGACGATGAAGGTGAGCGGGTTGGTCGTGGCCGTCGTGTCACCGCTCCAGCCCACGAAATGGTAGCCCGTCCCGGGATTGGCGGTCAGGGTCAGGCTGGTGCCGTGGTTGTAGGTGGCCTGGTTCGGGCTCTTGGTCACCGACCCGCTCCCGACCGTGCTCACGTTGACCGTGTAGGTGTTGACCGCGAACGTCGCGGTGGAGGTTCTTGTTCGCGGTCATGGTGAAGGTCAGCGGGTTGGTCGACGCCGTCGTGTCGCCGCTCCAGCCCACGAAGTGGTAGCCGTTGCCCGCCGAGGCGGTGAGGCGTGACGCTGGTGCCGTGGTCGTAGGTCGCCTGGTTCGGGTTCTGGTCACCGAGCCGCTCCCGACCGTGGTCAGCGTTCAGGGTGTAGGCGTTGATCGCGAACGTCGCGGTGAGGTTCTTGTTCGCGCTCATGGTGATCGTGATCGGGTTGTTGGCGCTGGCGGTGTCCCCGCTCCAGCCGATGAAGTGCCAGCCCGCCGCGGGATTCGCGGTCAGGGTCACCGCCGTGCCCGCGCGTAGGTGGCCTGGTTCGGGCTCCGGGTCACCGTCCCGCTGCCTGACCGTCGAGACGTTGAGGCTCACCGTGAAGTTGGCGGTGATGTTCTTGTTCGCGTTCATCGTGTCACGGTGAGCGGATTCGTGCTTCCCGTGGTGTCGCCGGACCAGCCGACGAACGGAAGCCCGGCGTCGGCATGGCGGTGAGCGTGACCGCCGTGCCGACGTCGTAGCTGGGCTGATCGGGGCTCTTGGTCAGCGGCGCCGTTGCCCGCGGTGGTGAGATTGAGGGCATACCGCTGGATCGGAGCCGACGGCGAGATCGCTGAACGACGTCAATCCGGTGGCCTGGGTGCTGGTCGCCGTGAGGGTGTGCCGGTGGTCGGCGCCGGTCCAGTTCCGGCGAGTTGAACTTTCGCACCACGAAGCTTCCGGTGTTCACGCCGGCGTCGAGGTCGCCCGCACGGCGAAGTTGAACGTCGCGCTGTAGTTGTTGAACGCGATTCCGGAGTTGGTGAGCGTCCAGTAGCGCGGTTCGCGGTCTTGGTCGGATCGAGCCCGGAGTTCCCGAGATGCTCGGATGGTCGCCACCGGTCGATGCGCCGGTCAGGTTCCCCGCCGCCGTGACGTTGCCGAACGCGACGTCCACCGGCGCGTAGGGTGGTCCCGCTCCCGACCTCGAACGTGAGTGCGGTGGCTCCGACGTTGGCGCGTTTCCGCAGGCTGCCCTCGACGAAGCCGTTCGTGCGCGCGACCGTCGCGGTGGTCCCCATGATCAAGGTGTTCGCGCCGGTCACGACGCTGCCGTTCGTGAGCGTGAGCAGGGTGCCGACGGTGAGCGGCGTGCCGAGCGCGGCGCTCCCGCTCGAGCTGCGGTCCACGGTCAGCGAGTCGAGTGTCTGGAAGCTGGCCGTGAAGCGCACCGTGCCCATCGCGCCGGTGCCGTTCAGCACCAGGCTCGAGGCGGCGCTGCCCTTGATCGAGCCCGCCGCGTCGCTCCCGCCCACCGTACCGGCCAGCGTCAGCGTGCGGCCGTTCAAGTCGAGCACGTCGGTGGTGCCGGCGGAACTCGAGCCCGTTGCCGCCGCCGGTCGCGGCACAGGTCAGGTCGGTGAGCAGCTGGACCGAGTTGGCGCTCTTGTTGAGTCGCAGGTGATCGAGGTTCAGGTTGGCCGGACCGCTGATCGTCTGCAGCGTGCTGCCCGAGAAGATCACCGTGCGACCGTTGGGCTGGAGCGCACCGTGACCAGGAGATCGGACCCGATGGTGAGGTTGCCGGCGCTGGCGTTCAGCGCGAGCGTCCCCGAGGTGATCGTGAGGTCGCCGGGAACCGTGCGGTCGGTGGTGGGCAGCGTGATCGTGCCTCCCGCGGCCTGCACGATCACGTTCAGCGGCACCCCGCTGCCGACCGCGCCACCGGCTCCCCACTCCGGTCCCACGCTGCCGGTGGCGGTGTAGAGCAGGGTGGCACTCACGCCGTAGGTCGGTGAGTTCGCCGGCATCGATCCCCGGCGTTCATCCGGCAGGTGCCGCTCAGCGTGAGGCGATCGGCGCGCGAGATCGGACCGCCGACCGTGAGCTGACCGGTGATCGAGCGGTTCGCGCCCATCGTGATGCCGCCGGCGCCGATCACGCCGACCTGGACCGGACCGCTGCTGGTCGGCCAGTAGGCGACGTTCCCGACCGACAGCGAGGACGTGGTGTTGAAACACCAGCGACCCGGTGCTCGAGTTGTACGAGTACGTTCCGGTGCCGCCGAAGGTCGCGCCCTGATTGATCTGGAGCGCTCCGGTGACGGTCATCGTCGCGTTGTTGCTTGAAGGTGCCGCCGATCGCCACCGTGTCGTTGGCCGCCACCGTCGAGTTGGCGCCGAGCGTCACCGCGCCGGTGCCCGAGATCGTCTGCTTCGACGTGCCGATGAACGACACCGTGGTCGTCGGGGCGAGCGCGGCGCCGTTGTCGGTGAGATCGCCACCCAGGTTCAGCACATTCGTCGAGTGTGAGCGTGACCCCGCGTTGATCGTGAAGTCCTTGCGCACCGTCCCCGCGCTTCCTCGGTGGTGGTGTAGGTCGCGGCACCCGCGGTGTGGGTCAGCGTCAGCGAGCCGTAATTGCGGCCGTTCAGGTCGATCGCGGCGCTCGCGGTGCCGGGAAGATCGTATTCGAACACGCCGCTCTCGGTGCCGGCCGCGGTCGAGAGGCGCGGCACGATTCCCGCCGTGCTGCGCGCGGTGTTGTGGATGTAGCGCGCGCCGTTGCCGAGCCAGACCGTGCCGTTGGTGGTGGAGCTGACCTCGACGCCGTTGCCGGTCGGCGCCCCCGAGGAGTTCTTGAGCACGGCGCCGGAATAGAGGATCAGGTCGTCGGTGGCGCTGCCGGCGTCGCCCACGCGCAGTCCGGGATTGGCGGTGTTCCCGCTCGGCAGGCTGAGCGTGATCGTGCGCGGCGGCGTGGGGATGATCGCCAGGCGGAACAGCGTCACCCCGGTGGCCCCGGTCGGAAGGTTGACCGTGTAGTTGCCGGTCACGTTGACGTTGTTGAGCACGACGCTGTCGGTCGAGACCGGCACGGTGCCACCGGTCCAGTTGCGGGCGTCGGACCAGCTCGTCCCGTCCCCACCCCCGGTGGCGCCGGAGCCAGATCTTGGGAACGTTGAGGGCGAAGGTGGCGGTGAGATTGCGGTCGCCGGTGACGATGAGGGTCAGCGGGTTGGTCGACGTGGTGGTGTCGCCGCTCCAGCTCGCGAAATGGGACCCGGCCAATGGCGTGGCGGTGAGGGTCAGGCTGGTGCCGTGATCGTAGATCGCCTGGTTCGGGTTCTTCGTCACCGTGCCGCTGCCCACCGTGTTGACGGGTCACGGTGTAGGTGTTGATCGCGAACGTCGCGGTGACGCTCTTGTTCACGGTCATCACGAAGCCGATCGAACTGGCGGTGGTGCTGGTGTCCCCAGTCCACCCGACGAAGTGGTAGCCGTTCGCCGGCGTCGCGGTGAGCGTGACCCCGGTGCCGTGATCGTAGGTGGCCTGGTTCGGAGTCCTGGTCACCGTGCCGCCGCCCACGATGCTGACGTCCAGGGTGTAGGTGTTGATCGCGAACGTCGCGGTGATGTTCTTGTTCGCGGTCATATTGAACGTCAGCGGATTGGTGGTGCCGGTGGTGTCCCCGCTCCACGACACTAAGTGGTAGCCCGCCTGCGACGTGGCGGTCAGGGTCACGCTGGTGCCGTGGGTGTAGGTGGCCTGGCTCGGGTTCCTGGTCACCGCGCCGTTCCCCACCGCCGTCACGTTCAGCGTGTAGGTGTTGATCGCGAAGGTGGCGATGACGTTCTTGTTCCCGTTCATCGTCATCGTGATCGGGTTGTTCGCGCTGACGGTGTCCCCGCTCCAGCCGACGAAGTGCCATCCCGTCGACGGGTTGGCGGTGAGGACGACGCTGGACCCCGCGCCGTAGCTCGGATCGCTCGGGTTCTTGGACACCGTGCCGCTGCCGACGGTCGTGACGTTCAGCGTGTAGGTGGTGACGTCGCCGGCGGCGAAGTCGCCGAACCCGGTCAACCCGAGCGCCTGGATGCTGGTCGCGGTGCGGGCGCCCGTGCGGGGCCCCGACCAGTTGGGCACGACGTACCGGCGCACGCCGAAGCCGGTCGGATCGGCGCCGGGATCGACGTCGGCGGCGGCGAAGTTGAACGTCGCGGCGCAGCTATCGAATCCGGTCCCGACGTTGGCCACCGACCACCAGCGGTTGATCGAGCGGGCGGTGTTGATGCCCGAGGTGGCCACGCTCGGGTGCTCGGATCCGGTCGTCGACACGGCGACGTAGCCCGCCGTGCTCACGTTGCCGAACGTCAGGTCGACCGGAGCGTAGGTCGAGCCGGTGCCGACCTCGTAGCGCATCGTGCTCGGCCCGGTGGCGATCCGCTTCCTCAGGTTGCCGCTGACCATGCCGGCGGTCCGCACCACCGTGCCGGTCGCCGAGAGGGTGAGGAGTCGACGCCGGTGGACAGCGTTCCCGCCACGAGCCCGAGCGTCCCGGTCACGGTCAGCGGCGTCGACAGCGCGAGCGTTCCGGGACCCGCGGCCTGGAGGGTGAGATCGTGGATGGTTCGACCGCCCGACACGAAGCGCGCGGTGCCGAGCGCGCCGGTGCCGTTCACGACCAGGTTGGAGCTCGATCCGGCCTTGGAAACCGCGCTGACGCCGCTGCCACCCTTGATCGAGCCGAGCAGCGTGAGCGTGCGGGAGCCGAGATCGAAGACGTCGAGGGCGCCGGCGAACTCGATCGCGCTGCCGTCGGCGGCGCCGGTCAGCGTCAGGTCGTCGATGAGGATCACGGAACCGGCGGACTTCTGGAGCCTGACGAACGGAACGCTCAAGCCACCACTTCGCGAGACGCTCTGCACCCCGCCGCCGGTGAACACGAGGCTCTGGCCGTTGCAGTCGAGCGTGCCGGCGACGAGAAGATTCCCGCCCAGCACGAGATTCCCGCCGGCGAGGCGCAGCGTCCCGTCCTGGACCCCGAGATCTCCGGGCACGGCCCGATCGGAGGCCGGCAGCGTCACCGTTCCCCCGGTCGCGCGGATATCGACGTGCCGCGGCACGCCGACGCCCACCACGCTGCCCGCTCCCCACTCGGCGCCCACCGCTCGGCCGGTGTTGTAGACGAGCGAGCCTTCACTGCCGTAAATGGGCGGCACATCGAAGCTGCCCGACGCGTTGAGCTCGGCGGGTCCGGCGATCGTGAGCAGCCCGGCGCCCTGGATGGGAGCCGAGACGACGATCGTCCCGGCGGCCGTCTTCGCCTCCTGGAACTGCACCTCCCGCGCCCTGGACCGTGACCCTCAAGGGTCCGCCGGTGGTGGTCCAGAAGCGCTGCGAATTGCCGATCGCGAACGGCCCGACGCCGTTGGCGAACAGGAGCCTTCCGTCCGACGAGTACACGTACGTGCCGAGCCCACCGGGGAACCCGCCGTCGTCGATCTCGAGCGTTCCCTGGATGGTGAGCGTCCCGTTGTTGCTGAACGTGGTCGCTCCGAGCGCGAGCGTACTGCCGAGCGCGACCGTGCTGGTTCCGGCCACCGTCACGCCACCCGGTGCCGGTCACCCGCTGGGGCGTGGTGCCGTTGAACACCACGGGCTGGCTCGAGGGCAGCGTGAGCAGCACGCCGAGGTTGGTGAGATCGCCCGCGAAATACGTGGTGCCGGTCATGGCGGAGGAGTACGTCACTCCGGCGTTGATCTTGAAGGCGCCACGGATGGTCAGCGGGCTCGCGCCGAGCGAGCCGTAGGACGCAGGCCCCGTCGATCGCGTCAGCGTCAGATTGCCGCCGTAGGTGCGGCCCGAGGCCGCGATGTTCACCACGCCGGTTCCGGGCGCGTCGTATTCGAACTCGCCGCTCTCGGTGCCCGCGGCGGTCGAGAGCAGGGGCGCCACACCGCTCGCGGACCGCAGCGTCGCGTGGACGTAGCGGGCGCCGTTGCCGATCCGGACCGAGCCGTTGCCGACGGCGTTCGCCTCGATGCCGTTGCCGGCCGCGGCCCCGGAAGCGTTCTTCAGCACGGCGCCGGCGTTGAGCACGATGTCGTCGCTCCCGGCCGTGTCGTCGCCGACCTTGAGGCCGGGATTGGCGGTGTTCCCGGCCGGCAGCGTGAGCGTGATCGTCTTGCCGGCCTGGGGGTCATCGTGAGCCGCGTGATCGCGACGGTGGTCGATCCTGCCGGCAGCGCGACCGCGTAATTGCCGGTCACGATCGAGTGGTCGAGCAGCACGCCATCGAAGGGTCGCGGTGCGACGCCGCCCACCCAGTTCGCCCCGTTCGCCCAGGTGGCGCCGTCGCCGGCGCCCGACCACTTCAGCGTGACGCTTCTGGGTGAACGTCGCGGTGATGTTCTTGTTGCCGTCCATCGTCACGGTCAGCGGGTTGGCGTAGCCGTTCGCGTCACCGCTCCAGGAATCGAGATGATATCCGGCCGGCGATGTGCCGGTGAGGGTGACGACCGTGCCGTGCGCGTAGGACGGCTGGTCGGGGCTCTTCGCGACCGTCCCGTTGCCCACCGTGGTCACGTTCAACGTGTAGGTATTGATCGCGAACGTCGCCGTGAGGTTGCGGTTGGCGGTGACGATCAGCGTCAGCGGATTGGTCGTCGCGCTGGTGTCCCCGCTCCAGGCCACGAAGTGGTACCCGCTCTGCGGCGTGGCGGTGAGGGTCACGCTGGTGCCGTGATCGTAGGTCGCCTGGTTCGGGTTCTGGCGACGGCGCCGTTCCCGGACGCCGTCACGTTCACCGTGTAGGTCTTGATCGTGAACGTCGCGGTGACGCTCTTGTTCGCGGTCATCACGAAGCTGATCGGGTTGGCGGTCGTGGTGGTGTCGCCGCTCCAGCCGGAGAACACGTAGCCCGCGGCCGGCGTCGCGGTCAGCGTCACGCTGGTGCCGTGGGTGTAGGTCGCGAGATTCGGGTTTTTGATCACGGCGCCGCCGCCGATGACCGCCGTGCTCAGGGTGTAGGTCTTGAGCGTGAACGTCGCGGTGATCACCTTGTCGGTCGTCATCGACACCGTGAGCGGCTGGGTCGAGCTGCCGGCGTCGCCGCTCCAGCCGGCGAACTGGTAGCCCGGAGACGGCGTGGGCGTCAGCGTGACGTTGGTGCCGTAGTCGTAGGCCGGCAGGTCGGGACTCTTCGCCACCGTTCCGCCGCCGACGACGTTGACCTGCAGGGTGTGCGTGTCGATCGCGAATCCGGCGGTGACGCTCTTGTTGCCGTCCATCACGAGGATCAGCGGGTTCTGCGTCCCGGTCGCGCTGCCGGACCATCCGGTGAGGTGGTAGCCGACCGGTGCGGTGGCGGTGAGCGTGACCTTGCTCCCGAACTCGTAGGTGGCTTGGTCGGGGCTCTGGTCACCGAGCCGTTCCCCGCCACGGAAACGGTCAGCGTGTAGCTGTCGAGGCCGAAGCTGGCCTTGACGTTCTTGTTGCCGTCGACGATGAGCGAGAGCGGGTTGGTGGTCGTGTTCACGTCGCCGGTCCAGCGCACGAAATGGTGTCCCGGCTCCGGGGTGGCGGTGAGCTGGACCGCCGTGCCGAGCGAATAGGCCGGCTGGTCGGGGCTGCGGGCCACGGTGCCGGCGTTTCCGACCCCGAAGTGCGTCGTGTACTCGGAGCGCGCGATGTAGTCCGATCCGCCGCCGACGATCCGGGTCAGGACCTGTGAGCGGTCGCCGTTGAGGCGATGCAGGCGGATCGAGGCGCCGTGCTCGTTCGGACGTCCGTTGGCGTCGAGCACGCGCACCCGCAGGTACGAGTTCTCGGAAGCCGGACTGGGTGTTGAGCTGGTTGGCGTAGATCGTGAGCGGTCCGTTGCCGGTGACGACGTCGAGGTCGCCGTCGTGATCGTAATCGGCCCAGGACGAGGACGCCCTCGATCACGTGCAGCGAGCGGAACGTGCTGTCCTCGACGAAGGTCCCGTTGCCCTTTGTTGGAGCATCAGCAGACCCTGCTCCGGCCGCACGAAGTAGAGGAGATCGAGGTAGCCGTCGTTGTTGACGTCGGCCCAGCTGTCGCCCCAGAGCAGCTCGGTCTCGCTGATGCCGGACACCGCGGTGACGTCGGTGAAGTGGCCGGCGTCGTTGCGATACAGGTGCGGCGCATCGGTGCGGCGCACGGTAGAGGTCGAGGTCACCGTCGTTGTCGTAGTCGACGAACATCGCGCCCTCGTCGAACAGCCTGAGGGAGACCGGCCTGCGGTCGCGCATGTCGGTGAAGTGGCCGGTGCCGTCGTTGATGAACAGATGGCTGGCGCAGAACAGGTCGAGGTAGCCGTCACCGTTCCAGTCGACGGCGTCGGCGCCCTCGGGTTTCAGCGACTCGGGCAGGTTGGGAAGGTCGACTCCGGCCTGCGTCGCCGATGTCGGTGAACGTTCCGTTGCCGTTGTTGCGGTAGAGGAAGCTCTTGTACGGATAGATGTGCGAGTAGTACGGCGCGAACAGGTCCTCGTCGCCGTCACCGTCGAAATCGGCCCACACCGCCGTCCCGCCGAACGCGCCATTGAGACTCATGCCCTGGGCGGGGCCACGTCCTGGAACACACCATTCCCGGTCTGGTGCAGCAGCAAGGACGAGGTCGGAATCGTCGCGTAGCCGAGCAACGCGAGGTCGAGCTTGCCGTCCTTCTGTCGTAATCGCACCACGAGATGCCGTGGTAGCTGCCGTTGTTGAGCAGCGTCCGGAAGCCGGGGATTTCCGAGAACGTGCCGTTGGCGTTGTTGTGGTAGAGCGGCAGGTCGACGAACCCGTCGTCGTCGAAGTCGCCCCACGATGGCGGAACCGTTCCGGTGTAGTAGGGCGGGCTGAGTTGCCCCATGGAGACGAAGGTCGCGTGCAACTGCTCGGTCCCTAGAAACCGGGGCCCATGCTCTCGGTCTGGACACTCCTCGCCCGCGCGCGCCGTTCTGGAAGGCGCCCTGCGGCAGCGCTGTCCAAAACCACGCGGCCGTCGCGGTAGATCGAGACGACCTTGCTCGTGAGCTGGGACGGCTGGATGTTGGCGAGCAGGTGGTTGATGGTGGAGTCCACGACGACGCGCGACCCCAACGGGCTTCGCGAACGCCACCTCGAGCGCGTAACGGTCGTCCCCGCCCACCACCGACTGCACGGCAAAGGTCTTGAGCTCGCCGATGGCGAAGTCCCCGAACCCGGCGATGCCCGTGGCTTCGGTGGTGGTCGCGGTCCGCGCGCCGGCGGTGAGGACGCTCCAGGTTCCCGATGCGAACCGCGCGACGCGGAAGTTCGACGGGCTGGCGCCGGCGTCGATCATCCCCGCGGTGAAGCGGAAGGTGGCATGGTACTGGTCGTAGCCGACGCCGCCGTTCGTGAGCGTCCACGACTCGTTCACCGTCTTCGCGGGCTCGAACCCCGAGGTCGCGATCTGGGCGTGCTCGCCGGCGTTGGCGTTCGCGGTCAGCGTGCCCGTCGTGGTGACGTGGTCGAAGACGACGTCGATGGGTGGTAGTCGCTGTTCGAGCCGACCTCGAACGTCAGCGCGGTGGCCGTGCCGGTGGGTACGGTCTTCCTCAGCCTGCCCACCACGTGTCCGCTCCCCCGCATGACGTTCGCTCCGGGCGCCATCACCAGCGTCTGGACGCCGGTGATCAGCTTGCCGCTCAGCAGGGAGAGCGTGCCGCTGACCGTGAGCGGGCCGCCCAGAGAGACGCTGCCGGAGGAGTGATCGGCGACCAGATCGTGGAGCGTGTCGGCGCCGGCCTCGAAGCGAATCGTCCCGGTGCCCGCCGAGCCCAAGAGCACGAGCCCGGAGGTTCCGCCGCCGATGAAGCGTCCGTTGGCGTTGAGCCCCGCCACCGAGCCGACCACGGTCAGCCGGTAGCCGCCGAGGTCGATGACGTCCGTGCTGCCGTTGAACTCGAGCGCGTTGCCGCCCTGCGGGCCGCTGCAGAGGACGTCGCCGAGGAGGCGCAGCGTCCCCGCCGACTTGTCGAGGGCCAGGTACTCGACCTGCAGCGCGCCCTGACCCTGGATGGTCTGGCTTCCGGCGCCGACGAACGTGACGATGCCGTTGGTCAGGCTGGCCGTGCTCTGCGAGACCAGGTTGCCACCGATGGACAGCGTGCCGAGATCGGAGAAGAGAGAAAGATTGCCGCTCTCGATCGTCAGGTTCCCGGAACGCTCCGCTGGTCGGCGATGATGACGACGCTGCCCGAGCCGGGACGCACGATGACGTGCTTCGGCACGCCCGCGCCCACACTCGTCCCCCGCCCCACTCGTGCGAGACCTGGTTCGGAATCTTGTAGATCAGCGTGCCCTCGCCGGCGTAGACGGGACTCGAGTCCATCGAGCCGCCGCTGCCCATCTCTGACCGAGCCCGAGAGTGTGAGCGCGTTCGCTCCGGCGATCGGCCCCGAGACCTGGAGCACTCCGGACACCGTTCGACCCACGGCGAGCGAGATGCCGCCTGCCCCCGCGACGTTGACGAGAGTCGGTCCACCGCCTCGAAGGCCAGTACGACGAGGTGCCGTCGACCGGGATCGCCGCCGTCGTGCTCGAGAACGCGGAGCGTTCCTCTCCGCGCCGTAGCCGTAGGTGCCGGTGCCGCCCAGTCACCGCGGCCTGATCGACCTGGAGCGTGCCGTCGACCGTCATCGTGCCGTTGACCGTGAATGGTCCGGCGACCTCGAGCATGGTGCCGGCTTGCACGCTCGAGGCGCCGCCGAGCTACATGCCGCCCGGCCCGCTCACCACCTGCGTTCCGGCCGCCTTGAAGGCCACCGGCTGACTCGCGAGCACCGTGAATCCCGCACCGAGATCGAGCACGTTGCCGAACAGATTGATCGCGCCGGTCATCGCGGGCGCGTAGGTCACGCCGCCGTTGATGCGCAGCATGCCGCGAACCGTGAGCGGGCTGGTGCCGAGCGATCCGTAGGTCGCGGCCCCGCGCTGCGGGTCAGCGTCAGGTTGCCATAGGTCCGTCCCGAGGCCGCCACGTTGACCACTCCCGTGCCCGGAATGTCGTACTCGAACTCGCCGTTCTCCGTGCCCGCGACGGTCGACAGAACCGGCGCGACGCCGTTCGGCGACCGGGTGGAGGCATGGACGTAGCGGGCGCCGTTGTTGATCCGAACGGTCCCGTTGCCCGTGGTGTTGGTCTCGATGCCGTTCCCCGTGGCGGAACCGGACGCGTTGATGAGCACGGCCCCGGCATTGAGGATGATGTCGTCCGTCGCCGCGAGACCGTCACCGACGCGGAGCCCGGGGTCGGCGGTGTTGCCGGAGGGCAGCGTCACCGTGATGGTTCGCCCGGGCGTCGGCGCGATCGAGAGCCGAACCACCTGGGTGGAGGTGGATCCCGAGGGAAGGTCGACCTGGTAGCTGGTGCCGACGACCGAGTTCTCGAGCAGGACCTGGTCGCCCGATCCCGGAGCCGTGCCTCCGCTCCAGTTGGCGCCGTCGTTCCAGCTGATGCCGTCGCCGCCGCCCGTCCAGGTCTTCGTGGCCGCGAATGCCGCGGTCGCGGTGGCCGCGAGCCCGGCGAGCACGAACAGAAGCAGCGCCAGACACGCGAATCGCGCGCTCGTGGTCGCGGACGATTCCGGGAGAGCTCGACGGATCGGGAAGCGCTTTCGGGCCGGAAACCAGGAGCCGCGGCGCGCCGTCGGTGTCGTTGCGACCGGAAGACTCAGACAATCCTCGCAGTACGCCCGGATGGGGGATTGGCGTGCAGTCAAACGCTCCGAGCGCACGAGGCACTTCGGGGGCGAACGCGACGCTACGTGGGTGACGCTAGGAACGCAGGCGGGCGGGCCGGCGCGGTGCGGAAAGTGACCGAAACTCGCGTCCTCGCTGGTCACGCAACCCGTTCGTGGCGTTGCAATTTGCGTTGGGTGAACGGGTTATGGGACCAGGGGAGGTTCGTTCAGCGAGGTGATTTTAGCGAGTCCAGGGCTTGAAAGCAAGGCCAAACCCACCCGAGCATGCACGCCTATCCCGATGTGGCATTTCAGGATGCGTCGATAATTGCAGGTTGAACGATTCGCTGCGGCCGAGGTGTCGAACCGCACGCCGATCAGCGGCGGCTGACGCTCGCGACCTTGAAGCGGAAGTTGTAGGTCCGCGGACGATCCTCGATGCGGAACGTCAGATCGACGCCGAAGACCGCATCGCCGAAGTAGACCGCGTTGTTGTCCTCCGGAAGCAGCGGGCGGTGGAGCTGCTCAGGCCTCCCGGCCGGGTCATAGAGGTAGTCGATCGGCAGCAGATAATCGCCGAAGCGCTGGAGACCCAGGATCTGTGTCGGCGCCTGCGTGCTGAACCGGTCCTGCCATCGGGTCTTCGAGTACGCCACCTTGGCGGTTCCGCCGACCGGCTTGATGAAGATGGATCGGTCCCACTCGACCCACACCGGGCGGTTCTGGCGGTTCTCGACCTGGAAGAAGAGGGCCTCGGGCGACGGCCGGAAGTAGAACGAGAGGTCGCGGTCCTGATAGGAGAACCGCTCGCTGCCGGGCTCGGTCTGGCGAAACACGTACTTGTAGAGCGCGTTCTCGGAGCCCGCGACCGCGCCGACCGAATCGTCGGCCCCGCTCATGATTCGGGTGAATCCGGTCTCGGGTTGCGGAGCGGGAGCCGTGCTCGCGGGCGGAGGACCGGGGGCTCGGAATGGCTCGACGAGCAGCCCGAGACGGCGACCACGCCGGCGAGAACGATGAGAACTGGGAGACCCGATGCCACGTCTGGACACTAGCGGCCGCGTCGTTCCAAGGTCAAGGCCCGGACGGGCCGAGCTCGGCCGATTCCGTCCACCTCTCGGCCGAGGGAGCACGCCGCCCTCCCTGGCGGGTCGGCCCCGCGTCACCGGCTCGGCGCGAACTCCATCACCCGGACGCTGTCGGGTCCCGGAATCTTGCCCCGGCAACGATGGACGTTGAGCACCAGGGCCCGCTCCGAGATCCACCGCGGATCGTCCTCGGCGTCTCCGGGCGTGTCGGTGGCCTGGCAGCGCTCGCGGCCGGCGCCCGCGTAGATCCAGAGGTCCGAGTCGCAGAAGTCGTCGTCGCTGTACGCCACGGTCGGCAGCACGGCGGCGAGGTACCGTGAGCTCGGCGACCAGTTGAAATCGCACTCGGCGAACACGGGAATCGTGTCGAGCACGGTGCCGTGGCCATCGGCGGCGCGAATCCAGGCGAGCAGCGGCCGGTGCGTGTCCCAGCTCTGCCCGTGCGCGGCGAGCGCCTTCGAATCCGGCGACCACCGGTAGTTGAGGACGTTCATGCGCAGATCGACTCGCCGCACCGTCCCGGTCTTCGGATCGAGGATCGCGAGCACGCCGGGACGATCCAGCGCTTCCCACACCGCCGCGGAGATCCGCGTTCCGTCGGGCGACCACCTCGGGGCCGAAGCGCGTCCCTTGAACAGCGAGATCACCGCGCCGCTTCGAGGCGCAGCAGCACCTCGCTGCGATTCCCGGTGCGACGAACCACGAGCCACGTGGAATCGGGCCCCGGGATGCTGTCGGGGGTTGAGCGGCGCTCCGATCTCCGGCCGGACGTCGAAGGGGCACGTCGGCGGAGGTCTTGGCGCGCACTCTCTCGAGCGCCAGTGAACACCGTCGGTCCCGTGACGTGGCCGCCGGCGCGCTCGATCCCGCCGCGACGGTGGACACGATCAGCGCCGCGAGCCACACGCGCTCGACGATGCCGAGCGCGCGGCGGCTACGATCATCCTCGGACCGCCCGTGAGCGATCGAGCGTGGCCCGCGACCCGTCGTTCGCGCCGCGCGGTGAGCGCCGGAGCAACGACGAGAGTGTGGGCTCGAGGTCCGGAGCGCGGAAGCGGTAACCCCAGGCTCGCAGGCGCGCGGGCTCGACGCGCGCGCTCACCAGCAACGCCTCGTCGGCCATCCGACCGAGGGCGAGTCAGGTGCTGCAGCCGGCACGCGAAACGGCGCCGGCCGGGACAGCGCGCGCGCGAGCGCGCGGGTGAACTCGACGTTCCGCACCGGATGCGGCGCGGTGACGTTCATCGGCCCGCGGGCGACGTCGCGCTCGATCGCGAACCTGTACGCGCCGACGACGTCCTCGATCGCGACCCAGCTCCACCACGCGCGGCCGTCCCCGAGCGTGCCGCCGGAGCCCCATCGGAACACGGCGAGCATCGGCGCCAGCGCTCCCCGCGGCTCGAGAGGACGATGCCGTGTCGCGCGACGACGACGCGAACGCCGTTCACCTCCGCCGCCTCGGCGGCCGCTTCCACTCCTGCGCGACGGCGGCGAGGAACCCGCGTCCCGGCGGACTCTCCTCGGCCAGCGCTCGTCGCCGCGGTCCCCGTAGTAGCCGATCGCGGACGCCGAGACGAGGACGCGTGGAGGGCGCGCGAGCGCGCGATCGTGCCGGCGAGCAAGCGCGTCCCCTCCACGCGACTGTCGCGGATGCGGCGCATGCGGGCGGGCGACCAGCGGCCGCCGGCGATGCTCTCCCGGCGAGGTGGACGACGGCGTCGAAGCCTTCGATCGCGGCGGGATCCAGCCGTCCCGCCGCGGGATCCCAGCGGATCTCCTGGGCCCCCGCGGTGGGACGGCGGACGAGCCGAACGACCTCCCACCCGGCGACGCCGCAGGCCGCGGTGAACGCCGAGCCGATGAGATCCGCTCGCGCCGCTCACCAGGATCCGCAGAGGCGTCACCGCGAAGGCGTCCGGCGCTCAGGTCGATCGCCGCTCCATGGAGGTCATGAACGCCTTGAGGAAGTCCACGGGCACCGGGAAGATCGTGGTCGAGTTGTTCTCGGTCGCGATCTCGGCGAGCGTCTGAAGGTAGCGCAAGCTGGAGCGCCGCCGGTTCGCGTCCCAGCACCGCCGCGGCTTCGGCCAGCCGCGTCGAAGCCTGGTACTCGCCCTCGGCGTTGATCACCTTGGCGCGGCGCTCGCGCTCGGCCTCCGCCTGCCGCGCGATCGCGCGTTGCATCTCCTGCGGCAGGTCGACGTTCTTGACCTCGACCGTCGTGACCTTGACGCCCCACGGCTCGGTCTGGCGATCGATCACCTGCTGCAGCGCCTGGTTCTGCTTCTCGCGCTCGGAGAGCAGCTCGTCCAGCTCGGCCTGCCCCGAGGATCGAGCGCAGCGTGGTCTGCGCGATCTGTGAGGTGGCGTAGAGGAAGTTCTCGACCTCGATCACTGCCTGCACGGCGCCGACCACGCGGAAGTAGATCACCGCGTTCACCTTCACCGAGACGTTGTCCTTGGTGATGATGTCCTGTGGCGGCACGTCCATGGTCACGGTCCGCAGGCCCACCTTGACCGCACGGTCGACGATCGGGATCAGCAGCACCAGGCCGGGGCCGCGCTCGCCGACCACGCGGCCGAGGCGGAAGACCACCAGGCGATCGTACTCCCGCACGACGCGGATCGAGTTCGCGAGCAGCACGATCAGCAGGAAGACGACGAAGAACAGGAACACGCCGATGAATGCGGTCATGATGGACGCACCTCCTTGGCCCTGGGGCGCACCCGTAGCGTGAGCCCGTTCACTCCCGTGATCTCGATCTCGATCCGATCTCCGCCACCGTCTCGGAGACCGCGTTCCACACTTCGCCGCCGACACGGACGCGACCCGCCGGAGCCAGCCGCTCGATCACGACGCCGGTGATGCCCAAGAGCCCGAGCGAGCCGGTACGCACCGGACCACGCTGCGCGACCAGACCGGCGCGGACAATGAACAGGAAGAACAGAGACGTGGCAAGCGTTGCGCCCAGGATCAGGCCCCACGAGACGTGTGCGGTCTGGCCCTGGAACAGGAACAGCGATCCCAGGAGCATCGAGATCACGCCGCCGGCCCCGAGCAGGCCGTGGCTCGCCACCTTCACCTCGGCGATGAAGAACACGATCGCCAGCACGATCAGCGCCACGCCGGCGGTGTTCACCGGCAGCGGTCGAGAGCGCGAAGAAGGCGAGGATCAGGCAGATCCCCCGACGACGCCGGGCAGGATCGCGCCGGGGTTCTGCAGCTCGAACATCAGCCCGTAGAAGCCGAGCATGAGCAGGATGTAGGCGATGTTGGGGTCGGCGAGCTGTCCCAGCAGCGCTGCCTCAGCCCGGGCTCGATGCGGTCGTTCGGCAGGCCCTTGATTCCGAGCCGGCGGGTCTGTTCCCCGCGCCGCCAGGAGCGGCCATCGGCCTTGGCGATCAGCTCGGGAAGGGTGCCGGCGATCGAGGTCGACGACACGGAGCTTCAGGGCTTCGGTCTCGCTCACCGATACGGCCTGCCGCACCGCCTGTTCCGCCCACTCGCCGTTGCGTCCGCGCTGGGCGGCGAGGGTTCGCGCGAACGCCGAGGCGTCGTTGGTCACCTTTCGCGCCAGCGTCGAGTCCATCGGCCCCTGCATGTTGATCGGGGTCGCAGCACCGATGTTGGTGCCGGGGGCCATCGCGGCGACGTCGCCGGCCATGGTGATGAACACACCCGCCGAGGCCGCGCGCGCGCCGCTCGGGGTCACCCAGGTGATGATCGGGATCTCGGAGCCGAGCATCCGCCGAATCATCTCTCGCATGCTGGTCTCGAGACCTCCCGGGGTGTCGATCTCGACGATCAGCGCGGTGGTACTCCTCGTGCTCGGCGCGCCGGATCGCCTGATCGAGCGCCTCGGCCATCACCGGCGACACCACGCCCTCGAGACGGACCACCAGCGGTCGCCCGTGGCCGCGCCCGACGGTCGCCTCGACGACGGCAGCCGTGGTCAGCAGAGCGACGGCAACCATCATCGTCACGGCCGCGATCCTCGCCGGCCAAACCCCTCGGGATCTGCGCATCATGCGGACTCGCTCGGCGCGGGCCGTCGCGCGAGCGCCTCGCGCCACGCCTCGAGGTACTCGAGGCCGCTGCCGGTGTTGAAGATCACGACGCGCTCGCTCTCGGTCACTTCGTGGCGCTCGCGCAGCAGCGCGGGACCGCGAGCGTGGCGCCGCCCTCGGGACAGGCGAAGCAGCCCTCGCACTCGGCGAGCTCGACCATCGCATCGAGAATCTCCTCCTCGCTCACCGCGATCGCCGTGCCTCCGGTCTCGCGCAACGCGCTCAGGATCAGCTCGTCCGCGAACGGCGCGGGAACATTGAGCCCGCTCGCGATCGTCGCGGAGTCCATCCAGCGGTCGATGCGCGACGCGCCGTCGCGCACCGCGCGCACCACCGGCGCGCAACCCGCGGACTGCACCGCGATCAGCCGCGGTGTCGAACCCTCGAGCCAACCGAGCTCGCGCAGCTCGCGGAACGCGCGCCACATCCCGACCAGTCCGGTGCCACCCCCGCAGGATAGAGGATGACATCCGGCGGTCGCCACCCGCACTGCTCGGCGATCTCGTGGCCCAGCGTCTTCTTGCCCTCGAGACGGAACGGTTCGCTTGAACGTCGCCACGTTCCACCACTCGTCCGGCGGCGCCCACTCGGCCAGCGCGCGACCCGCCTCGGCGATCGTTCCGGGCACGAGCCGGACTTCCGCGCCGAGCGCACGCTGCTCGACCACGAAGGCCTCGGGCGTCTGCTCGGGAACGGTGATGCGACAGCGCAGCCCGGCGGCGGCGGCGTAGGCGGCGGCCGCGCTCCCCGCGTTGCCCGCCGACGGCAGCGCGATCGCGCGCCGTCCGAGCGCACGGGCGCCGTGGACCGCGAGCGCCAGTCCGCGCGCCTTGAACGACTGCGTCGCGTTCCCGGACTCGTCCTTGAGCGCGGAGCCATCGCACCCCGATCCGCGACGCCAGACGCTCGAGCGGAACCAGCGGCGTGCCGCCCTCGCCGAGCCGGATCGCCGGCAGCGCGGGGTCGAACGGCAGAAAGGCGTCGTAGCGCCACAGACCCCGCGGCACCGTCTCCCGATGGTCGCGCGTGCGCGTGCGCGCGATGCGGGCGAGGTCGTACCTCGCGACCAGCGGCTTGCCGCACCGCGGACAGGTGGGATGGAAGTCGCCCGGCAGGACCTCGGCCGTGCAAGCCGGGCACTCGAAGCCGAGCAGCGCGGGGTTCCAGATCGCGCGCGTCATCACCGCGCCTCCTCCTCGAGCAGCTCCCCTCTCAGCTTGAGGAACGACTCGTGGCGGCGCCGGGCGATCGCGCCCTCCTCCACCGCGCGCTTGATCGCGCAATCGGGCTCGCGATCGTGCGTGCAGTTGACGAACCGGCACTCGCCGAGAAGCGGCGGAACTCGGGATACGCCTGATCGAGATTGCGGGATCCGACGCCCCACAGTCCGAATGCCCGCACGCCCGGCGTGTCGATCAGCTCGAGCTCGGGCTCCGGTCGAAGCAGCCATGCCGCGGTGGTCGTGTGTCGCCCCTTTCCGGTCTTGGGATTGACGAGACCGGCGCTCAGATTGAGGCCGGGGACCAATGCGTTCAAGAGCGTGCTCTTGCCGACGCCCGAATGACCGACCATCAGCGTCCGCCGCCCCGCGCAGGCGTGGCGCAGGACGTCGATGCCTTCCCCGGTCCGGGCGCTCACTCCCGTCGCGGCGTAGCCCGCGGCGCGTAGTCGTCGAGGATCGCGGTCACGCGCTCACGCCGGGCCGAGATCGAGCTTGTTGAGCGCGAGCCGGGCCGGGATGCCGGCGTGCTCCGACTGGCAGAGCACGCGATCGGCGAAGCCCTCGCGGAACTCGGATCCGCGAGGCGAGGCGACCAGCACGACCTGGTCGAGATTGGCGGCCACCACCTGCTCCTCGTCGCGATCGCCGGACGCGCGCCGCGAGAACGCGTTGCGTCGAGCCTCGACCGCGCCGATCATCGCCTGGCCCGCCTCGATCGCGAATCCCACCACGTCCCCGACGACGAGCGCGTTGCCGAGCGATTTGGTCCGGCCCATCAGCCGGCCGTGCGCACGCGCCTCGATCGGCGGACCGTCGTCCGGCAACAGGGTGCACGAGCGGAAGTCGACACGCGCGACCACGGCGCGGCGATCGGCGTCGCGTCGCTTCAGGAGCGCCGCCGGGTCCGTGCTAATTCCAGGCCCCGGCGCCGTGGATCGGCAGCGTGATCGTGAAGCGCGCCCCCTGCCCCGGCGGGCTCTGCGGCCTCGATGCGGCCGCCGTGGTTGACGATGATGCGGTACGACGTCGGCAGTCGAAGCCGTGCCCACTCGGCTTGGTGGTGAAGTGGGGCTCGAAGATCTTCGCCAGATTGGACGCGGTGATCCCGGTGCCGGTGTCGGTGACCACGAGCTTGAGCTCGCGACCGCGACTCGCCGCGCTCGCTCGTGACCTCGATCACCTTGCGACCGTTCGAATGCTCGTTCATCGCGTCGGCGGCGTTCATGAACAGGTTGAGCAGCACCTGCTGGAGCTGGCCGGGGTCCGCCCGCAGCTCGACCGTGGGCTCGCACGGCGAGGCTCCCATTCCACGCCGTCGAAGCGGTTCTGGGTGCGCACGAACTCGATCGAACGATGAACCAGGGCGTTCATGTCGACGCGCTCGATCGTGAGCTCGGCGCGCGAGAAGTCCATCAGGCCCTTGGACAGCGCCTCCATGCGGCGCGCCTGCTCGAGCACGATCTGCGCGTGACGCGGCGACGTTGGCGAACTGCTCGCGATCGGCGTCCTTGAGCAGCATCTGGGCGCGGCCGCTGATCGCCACCAGCTGGTTCCGCAGCTCGTGTCCCGACCTCGGCGGCCATCTCGCCCTTCGCCGCCATGCCGCTCGGTGTGGATGATGCTGCTGCTGGGCGGTGCGCAGCTCGAGATACCGGCGATGCGATTCGTTGCATCAGCTTGAGCGGCGCGTAGAACAGCACCGCGCCGACGTAGCCGATCGACTCGAAGGTGACCACCATGAGCGGGCTCAGCAGGAACGCGGCGGCGTCCTCGAGCAACCGCTCGGTGTAGAACCAGTCCTGGCGCAGCACGCGCAGATACGGCCGCTCGGTGGACCACGACACCGCCACCGCCACCAGCGCGCGGTTGACGAGCAGGTAGATGACGAACAGCCCGAGGGTCGGCAGCAGCAGCCGCGCGGCGGTCAGCTCGCCGGTTGGCAGTCGGGTCAGCGACTCGAGCCCGCCGATCGGCCCGCCGAGCAGCCCGAAGATCCCGCCAGCGAGGAACATGGTGAGCGTGGCCTGGGAGGCGTTGAACAGCGAACGCGCACCCAGGGCTTGCGCAGAACGAACAGCTCGGCGAGCAATGTGCTCACCGACGACGATCCAGGTCGGCGGCGCCCTGACCCCACAGCATCGCGGTCGCGAGCCCCGCGGTGGAGGCCATGGTGACCGTGCCGGAACCCGGAGAGCGTCGTCAGCCACAGGCTCTCCGAGACGATGCAGATCGCCGCCCAGACCGCGTAGTGCCAGTGCGGCGGGTGTCCGGTGTCGGGCCCGAACACCTGGAGGCGCCGAGCACCGCGAGCACGATCGCGGCGCGCGATGCCGACGCGATCGCGAGGTAGATGCAGGCCGGAGCTCATCGCGACGTCGCGACCACCCGCGCGACGCCGAGCCCCGGTCGCTCCGACAGCTCGATCCGGCCGTGCTCGCGCGGCGCGCCGTCGAACGGGTCCTCGCGCGAGCAGCCAGTGACCGTCGAGGTCGAGGTAATCGGCGAGCGGGGCGATCTGCGCGGCGGCCGACAGCGCCGAGGCTCGACTCGACCATCGAGCCGAGCATCACCTTCATGCCGTGCGCGCGCGCGGCGTGGATCATCCGCAGCATCGGGCGAATGCCGCCGGACTTCATGATCTTGAGGTTCACGCCGTCGACGCGACCGGCGAGGTTGCCGATGTCCGCGAGATCGTGCGCGCTCTCGTCGGCGAACACCGGGATCGGGCTGCGCTCCCTCACCCAGCTTCAAGCCGTCGAGATCGCCGCGCGCGCACCGGCTGCTCCACCAGTTCGATGTCGAGCGGCTCGATCTGACGCAGCACGCGCACCGCGTCGCTCGCCTTCCATGCGGTGTTCGCGTCGACGCGGATCCGCCCGCGGTAGCGGCGGCGGATGCGCTTCAGGTTCTCGACGTCGCCCGGAGCGCCGAGCTTGACCTTGATCATCGGGAAGTCGATCACGGTGTCGAGCTTGCGCTCCATCTCCTCCGGCGAGTGCCATCCCGAGCGTCACGCACGACAGCGGCGTGGTCGACGGGTCGAGACCGAGCAGCTGCCACACCGGCAGCCCGAGGCGCTTGCCGATCCAGTCGTGCAGCGCCATCTCGATCGCCGCGAGCGCCGCGTGGTGTCCGCGCAGCACGCCGTGGAGCCGGCGTTCGATCGCCTCGAGCGCGAACGGATCGTCGCCGAGGTGGGGCGCCCACTCCTCGAGCGCCGCCTCGACCAGCCGGCGCGACTCGCCATAGTAGTGCGACGGGCGCCGCCTCGCCGAGGCCCTCGAAGCCGTCGTGCTCGATCCGCACCAGCGTGTTCTCGTGCACGACTCGAGCTGCCGACCGCGATCCGGAACTCGAAGGCGGTCGAGAGATCGAACGGCTGATGGGTCAACCGCACGGCGCCCTCTCGATCGACGAACGCGACCGTGCCGCGCCGCCTGCGCCAGAACCGCGGCGGCGAGCGGCTCCGCGCCGAAGCGCACCGGATCGGTGGCCGGAACCGAGCTCGGCGCGCCGCGCGCTCGCAGCGCGGCGTGCGCCGCTCGCCTCGTCGAGCGTCCGCGTGTTGAGCGCGACGCCGATCACCGGCGCCGGACGCACCCACGCCGCCGCGCCTCGTAGGCCTCGCGCGCCGCCGCGAGCGACGGAATCGGCAGTCCCTCGGCGGGACCACCCGTGATGCGAATGCGGTCGCGGGCGACGTCGTGACACAGCACCATCGCCGCCGGTGCGGCGCCGTGGAGCAGCGCCAGCGTGACGCCCGAGTAGCCGGGATGATGGAGGGCACCTTGCCCCTCGACCAGCACGACGTCGACCTCGCTGCCGCGCGCGGTGTCGATCACCGGCCCGCTCGACCGCGCCGGCGACGAAGTCGGCGGGGATCGCGTCGACCGGAACGCCGTGGTCGGCGATGAAGATCCCGGTCTGGCCGGTGGCGACGAAGCGCGTGCGCGTCGCCACGCGCCGCGAGCGCGCGCTCGATCTCGAGCGCCGCCGTCATCTTGCCGACGTTGCAGTCGGTGCCCACGGTGAGCACGGTCAGCGCCTCGAGGGTCGCCGCCCGCGCCGCACCGATGTCGCGACCGGCCGGCGGCCGGCGAACGTCGAGGATCTGCGCGCCCGCCGCGCGCGTGCGCGCGCCGCGAGCTCCGGATCGTCCGCGAGGAACACGTGGAGCCCGGAGAGCACGTCCCAGCCGCGGTCCAGGGCCGCCTCGAGGATCGGCGCGCCACGCGCCGGTGAGCCCGCCGCCCTGCGGCGCCGATGCCGATCAGCAGGCTGTCGGCGCCGGCCGCGACCGCGGCCGCGATGTCGGCCACCACCGGGATGTCCCCGCCGACGCCTGCGCAGGACTGGGCCGTGCGACCCGCGCGCGTGCGATCGATCACCGCGGCGACCTGGTCGCCACGGTACCGGATCACTCCGACCGCGGTCTTCGCGTCGAGCGGCGTGAAGCAGCCCTCGGCGAGGATCGCGAGCCGTCTCGCTCTGCCGAGCATGGGGTTATCTCAACGACTCGTAGACTCGAACGTAGCGGCCGACCATCTCGTCGACGCTGAAGCGCTCGCGCGCCACCCGGCGCGCGCGCGCGCCCATCGTGCGGCGCTGCGGCTCGTTGGCGAGGAGGCGCAGCACGGAGGCGACGAACCCGCGCGTGTGACCGGGGTCGTGAAGGTAGCCGGTCGATCCGTGATCGATCACCTCGGGCAGTCCGCCGACGTTCGAGGCCACCACCGGCACCTCCGCGCTCATCGCTTCCAGCGCCACCAGGCCGAAGCTCTCCGACGAGCTCGGCAGCAAGAAGACATCGGCCAGCGGGAGCAGTTCCTCCATGCAATCCTGGTTGCCGAGGAACAGCACGTCGCGCTCGATGCCGAGCTCGCGCGCTGAGCTGCTCGGCGTCGGCCTTCTCCGGCCCGTCGCCGATCATGACCAGCTTCGAGAACACCCGGCGGCGGACCTCGGCGAACACGTGAATCACGGCGGGAATGTTCTTGACCTGCCGGAAGTTCGACGCGTGCATGAGGATCCGGGCGTCGGGCGGGGCAAGGCGCAGCGTGGGCCGGCGGCGAGGGGCGAACACCTTCGGGTCGACGAAGTTGTAGATCACCTCGATCGGCCGGCGTGATGCCGAAGGTCGCCTCGGCGCGCTCCTTGAGGAACCGGCTCACCGCGGTGACGCGGTCGCTCGACTGGATGCTGAACTGGGTGATGCGGAAGAACGCCGGCTCCGACCCCGACCACGGTGATGTCGGTGCCGTGCAGCGTCGTGACCACGCCGAGCTGAGCGCGGCAGCGGAGCTGGCGCGCGAGGTACGCGCTGGCCGCGAACGGCATCGCGTAGTGGACGTGCAGGACGTCGAGATCGTAGTTCTCGACCACTTCGACCATCTTGGTCGCGAGCGCGAGGTTGTTGGGCGCCTGCTCGAACACCGGGTAGTTCGCCGTCGAGGCCTCGTGGAAGAACACGTTCGACTCGAACGTGCGGAGCCGGAACGGCAGGCGGTGGGCGATGAAGTGCACCTCGTAGCCGCGGCGCGCGAGCGCCAGCCGAGCTCGGTCGCGACCACACCGCTGCCGCCGAAGTGCGAGTAGCAGGTGATCCCGATGCGACCCGCGCGACGGCGGCGCTGGCGGCCGCGGCGGCGCGCTCGCGACGGCGCGGTGCGGCGGACTCCACGCGCGTCGCCGGCGCGGTCCGTCGCTCGCCGGACGGCGGCGGGCACGGCGCGACGCGTCCGAACGCGTCTCGTCGCCGGGGTCACGTCGCCGCCCGCTCATCGCCGGCGAGCAGGGTCCGCGCGTCCGACACCGCGAGCGGGCCGCGCACGCGATAGGCTTCGCCGAAGCGCGCGCCGATCGCGGTTCCCCAGCTCCGCGCCCGCGCCTCGACCTGGTCGAGGAAGTCAGGATGGGTGAGATAGGTCGAAGGGCCGCGCGCGGCGATCGAGCTGGCTCGCGTGCGCCGCGACCGCCCGCGCGCGTCTCTCCCACACCGCGGTCACGTCCACGACCAGGTGCGGCCGGGCGAGGCTGCGGTACAGCGCGAACAGGAGCCGCGACGGGCCGGTGGCGCTCCCCGGGCGCGGGAATCGCGCGTAGTCCCGGCGAAGTGAGCAGGCGCGCCGACCAGGTGCGCCGCCTCGACGTGATCGGGATGATCGTCGTCGCGGTCCGGCGCCACGACCAGACCCGGCCGATGTCGCCGCACGCAGGCGACGACCGCGCCGAGCTGATCGCGGCTCGACCGTCGAGGCCGAGATCCGGCAGGCCGCAGGCACTGCGCGATGCGTCACGCCGGAGCGCGTCCGCCGCGGCGCGCGCCTCGACGGCCCGCTGTTCCGGCGTGCCGCGGCTCGCGGCCTCGCCGCGGGTGAGGTCGACGATCGCGACGCGATGACCGTGCGACGCGAGCAGCGCGGCCAGGCCGCCGGAGGTGAGCTCGACGTCGTCGGGATGCGCTCCGAAGAATACCGCGTCCATGGAGCGTCACAGGTCCAGCAGCAGGTGCTCGTGGGTTCCGCCCGCGAGCCGCTGCGCCTGCTCCGCCGCCAGGTCCGCCAGCTCGGCCGACACCGCGATCCCGCGCTCCGCCACTGATCTGGAACGAGGCGAGCCGTCGCTCCTGGAGCTTCTCGCCCGGCATCAGGACGTAGCGCAGTCGCGCCCAGGCGGGATGCTGGCGCTCGAGCCGATGCCGCACCTTGCCGACCGACGCCCTCGTTGAGAGCGCGCGAACTGGTAGTCGATCTTGCCGCGCGCCGAATCGACCATCTGGTCGAGGCTCGTCGATCTGCCGCGCCGACCGCGCCACCCGGTCGAGACGGGCGGCGCTGTCGGCGCGGCGCGGTCGAGATCCTCGCGCGTCGGCGGGAACGGAGCGCTCGGCGAGATGCCGCGAGCACGCCGTCCGCCCCGACCACGACGTCCCACGGCGTGACCCGCGCCGCGTCGGTCAGCTCGACGGCGCGCGCGCGGCAGCCAGGTGGCGGTGAGACGCGGCACCGGTGAGGCGGGGCGCACGCCGAGTCCCTCGAACACCTCGCGCAGCTGCGCCAGGTAGGCGATCTCCGCCGCGCCGCACGCCATCGCGACGGTCGGAAAGACGCCGTCCTGAAGCGGCGGCGCGCAACGCGACGCTCGGCGACAGCGACGGCGTTCGGGCCGACGCCGCGCCTCGTCGAGCGTCAGCTTGTGGCGGACCCCGTCGTCGATGCGGAACACGAACGACTCGAGCGCGCTGTCGGCGAGCGGCCGTCGCCCCATCCGCTCCTCGAGCCACTGTCCGGCGGCCGCGCCGCGCGCCCAGCTCCTCGGCCTTGGCGAGATAGCGGTCGATGATCGTGCGCGCGCCGCGGCGCGGAAGCGCCGGCAGGCGCGGATCGATCACCACCAGACCGCGGTCGCCGAACAGCCGGAGCATCAGCCGCGCTGTAGACCTCGCCGAGATCGCGCGCCGGCGCCACGCGCCATCAGCGTCTCCACCGCGTCGCGCGACGGCAGCTCGGCCACAGTGACGAGCGCCGTCGCGTGGTGCCGTCCAGCGCTTCGGCCGGAATCGATCCGACGCAGTCCGCCCGTCGACGTGGAAGCGCTCGGGGATCTGGAGCTCGATCTGCTTGAGCGTCACGGTCCACGAGCGTGGCGGTGCGGATCTCGACGAAGTCCGAGTCCTCGCCGTGCATCCAGAACATCGGCACGCACGCGGCGCCGGTGCGCGCCGTCATCACGGCGGCGAGCCCGACCGCGCACGGCGGTCTTGTGCAGCGAGTAGAGCGGACCGCCGAGCGGAGCCGGCTGCTGGCCCGCGACCGCGCACACCGCCTCGCCGCGCGCGAGACGATCGAGTGAGGCGAGCGAGGCCGTACTCGCGCCGAGCCGGCGGTGATAGTCGACCAGCTCGCGATGGAGGGCGGCGTCGAGCGGCGCGCGCTTCGCCGCGACCAGGCGCTCCAGCGCTGGCGTGTCCGGCCAGCGGGTCGGGAAGCGCAGATGGGACAGCTCGCCGCCGTCGACGAGGTCGTCGATCAGCGGGTCGTACACGCGATCGAAGGGGCTCACGGCGCGGCTCGATCCGCGCCCGGACATGCGAGGCCGCGGGTCACGAGCGGCAAGACGTCGTACCGGGGGATCGCGGGAGGGCGGTCGAGAGATGCCGATGGGGTGCGCCGCGACGACGGGGCGGGTCATGAGCGCGAGCATCTTAGGTGCGGTCCCGTGGAGGGTCAACCGGCGCGTCCCCGAACGCCGTCCTGACCGCCCGCGCGACCGCGCGCGCGGCCCCGGGCGTCCGCGACGCTGCGCCGGCCCTGCCGCCCCGCGGATCTCGGCCGCGCGTGCAGCCCATGCGATCGGCCCCGAGCAGAGTGGCTCACCAGCTGACGCTCCCATCCGAGCGCCGCGAGCACGGCGACGGCCACCAGCTCGCGCGCGGGCCCGGCGAGCCCGGGACGCGAGAGCACGCGGCCATAGCCCTGTCTCGACCATCCAGGTCGCCAGCGCGGGATGGAGACGCGTCACGTTCGCGATCAGCCGCGGATAGAGAGTCGCCGTAGATCGTGCGGCACAGCCGCTCGCCGCGTCCGCGCGCACTGCGCGACGCGGCTTCGCGCGAGCGACGCGGCGTTCCCGGCCAGGTCTCGTTGAGCAGGCGCAGCGCCTCGAGTGCCGCCGGGTAGCCGGCATGGAGCACGAGCATCAACGCCGTCCTCGGCCTGGACTCGTGGGAGGCCACTCGCGACGCGCCGCGCCGAGCGCACGCCGCGCCGTGCGCAGGTTGCCGCGCGCCATCGCCACGGCGAACACCGGCCATCCGCGACGCCACGCGCGGAATCGATCTCGACCGCCTTGACGCGCCATCGGGGGTTGGACAGTATCGCGAGCCCGACCCTCACAAGCCCGCGCAGGAGGCTCGATGGAACTCCCTGGCTGGTGCGCCGCGCGGCCGTCCCCTCTTGCCGTGGCGTGATCGCGTGTCGCGCTGCCGCGGTCGCGATCGCCGCTCGTCCCCGAGGCGCGGGTGATCGGCGCTCCGCTTCCTCCCGAGGAAGCTCAGCGCAGCGCGCTCCAGGCGGTTCTGGACGTTCCCGTCGATCCTCGCCAGCGCGTTCGTCGTCGCGTGGGGCGCCGAGGCGGCCCAGTTCTACGTCTCCAGGGCCTGGCGCTCGCGCTGCTCGCGTGGATCCAGGTGCTGCCGGAGTTCGCGGTCGAGGCGGTGATCGCCTGGCACCGCGACGTCGCGCTGATGACCGCCAACTTCACCGGCGCGCTGCGGCTGCTCACGCGGGCTCGGCTGGCCGATGATCTGGACGGTGTTCGCGATCACCCACCGCCGGCACCATCCCAAGGACCGCTTCCCGGCGATCGAGCTCGATC